>Ga0070741_10011380_pt1 | contig 16445 bp, 13 predicted proteins | sample Coa_R1_4_FD_66440 | JGI IMG/M metagenome (GOLD analysis project Ga0070741, IMG submission 66440) | Surface soil microbial communities from Centralia Pennsylvania, which are recovering from an underground coalmine fire - Coalmine... | ecosystem: Environmental > Terrestrial > Soil > Unclassified ...
CTTGCCGCGGCTTGCGCATTTCGATCCGGTCTATTTCGTCTGGATCCAGCCGATGAGGTATCCAAAATGCGTGCGGCGGCGGAAAAGGCCCTTCAGTTGGATCCGATGCTGGCGGAAGCCCACGATGCCCTGGGGATGGCCTACGCACGCGACGCACAGTGGGTGCAGTCGGAGAAGAGCTTCCGGCGCGCGATCGCGCTCGACTCGAATCGCTCGGAAACCTACCATCATTTCGCCGCATATCTTCTCTGGCCGCTGAAACGAACCGCAGAAGCCGTCAAGCAACTGCGACTGGCGGAGAAGGCCGATCCTCTCTCATCCAGAATTCACACTGGATTGGCATACGTTCTTCCTTCAGCCGGACAGTACGCGGAAGCTGCGGCCTATGGCGAGAAACTGCCGGCAGACGTTGCCACGAGCAGCGCATACTACGGGCGTGCGCGCTTCTTGCAGGGGAGAACGGACGAAGCGATTCAGATTCTCGAAACCGCATTCCATCGGGGCGCGACGCCGGGATCCGAGGTTCGCGGCTTCCTCGGCTATGCGTACGCGCGGACAGGCCGCCGCGAGGAGGCCGAGAAAATGGCAATCGGTACCAACCCCTTCAATCAGGCTGTGATCTTCGCCGGACTGGGCGACAAAGACCGAACCCTGGAGGCGATGGAGCGCGGCGTTACGGCCGGACCATTTCGCGTTGGCAGGGCGCTAACCTGGCCGGAACTGGCTTTGATTCGCGGTGAGCCGCGAATCAAAGCTCTTCGTAAGAAGGTGGGCTTGCCGGAGTGAGGGCAGGGTCCGAATGACCTGGCGGCCCGAGCTTACGCGGCTCCGGTGAACCGTCATGATTTGGCATCTGGCCTTTCGCATACGTTTGGACGGCTGCTCGGCAAGTCAAGGCCTTCGATCTGCCGTTTCCAGTTCCACTTAGCTTAGACAGCTAACAGCAGAATAGTCCAACGTTCGCCAAATGACCGGCGGGCATTTGGGAACACGAACATGGTCGAACTTAGATTCAGGCCGAGTGACGCGCTATCTCGACAAGACCGGGCGCATCCGGATTCGGCTTGGCTGACGACCGGCTCGGGACGCCCATTTCATGGGCAGTTCGGTGGTTGGGCGCGACACACGTGAAGTCGACACCTTCGAGCGGGACGCCTCGGTGACTCGCGAGCGTTGGACCGGCGCTCCAGATCGAAGTTCAAGTCGCCGCGCCGGCAGGATCAGAAGCACCCCATCGGGGAACGGCGCGCCAGCCACGGCGCGGATGTGATATCGTGATGACCCGTTATGATTCGCTCGTTGCAGTTGTCTGTATTGGTAATGGCGCAAGTCGCGTTCGGCCAGCCCGCCGAACTCGCTTATCGGCTGGTAGAGGAATGGCCCAAGCAGGCGAAATCGGCTGCGGGAACACCCGCCGGACCGTGGAACTTCATCCAGGTTCCGGGTATGGCGTTGAACGACACCACCGGGCGGGTGATCGTGCTCCATCGCGGCGCGCATCCGGTGCTGGAGTTTGACTCCGAAGGAAATTTCGTGCGCTCCTGGGGCGACGGTTTGTTCAGTTTCGGCAAGGTGGTGGCCATAGCGCCGGGCGACCGTGTGCCCGGAGGATCCGGCTATTCCGCCGTGTACGGGCCGGCCGGATGCGATTCCTGCGGAGCCCATGCCGTGCGCGTAGACCCGGCAGGCAATGTTTGGGTCGTAGACGCGTGCGCGCATGCGATCTACAAGACGGACGGACACGGAAAGGTCCTCATGACACTCGGGCGCAAAGGCGTTGCGGGGACCGGTCGGGGGGAGTTTAATCTGCCCACGGACATTGCGTTTGCGCCCGACGGCAGCCTGTATGTCAGCGATGGCTATGGGAGCGCGCGTGTTCTGAAGCTTTCCGCGCGCGGTGAGTACCTCTTGCAGTTCGGCAAGCGCGGCACTGGCCCCGGCGAGTTCGGGCTCCCGCACAATCTGGCGGTGGACACTCAGGGACGCGTGTATGTGACTGACCGTGACAACCGTCGCATCGAGGTGTTCGACGCCAGCGGGAAGTTCCTACGGCAATGGGCAACCGCGACCGGCGTCTCGGGACTATGTCTGACTAAGGAGCAGCGTCTGTGGGCCGGATCGACGCTATACGATCTGGACGGGAAAGCCGTGAGCCGCTTGCCTGGGGGTGATCCCGGGGCGCACGGGATTGCGGTGAGTGCGTCCGGCGAAGTGTATCTTGGGCTATTGAGCGGGAAGGTGCAGAAGTTCGTTCCCATTTCGCGCTGAGTGGCCACCACGTCGGTTAAGAGACACGGCCCAGCGACACAACCACCTCCGGCTCATCTTCTTCCTCGATCGCCGTTCGGAACGATCGCGCGGGATCCCGCGGCCAGCGGGATCGATCAGAGCCTTGTACGAGCGGCCGACGATACTCTCGGAGGTCGTCCGGCTTACTAAACGCTACGCCGTTTGGGCGAGGATGTATCACCTCCGAAGGCCAACTTCCGGGTTAGCAGCGTGACTCGACCCGAGCAGCCCAATGGTTCCCAGAAAATGGGTTAAGTGCTGTGGGACCAGGCAGGATGCCGGCAGCGATCTCGAACCGATCCCAGTTAGAACCTGCCGGGCGCGCCTGGTGGCGCAAGCCGATTTGGTCAAACGATCTACCTAATGCCAAAGCCTGAACGGCTGCATGATGGCCGGCACCCGCTCGGCCATCATCAGGCTGGAAGCTTGCTCGCACGTTGAGACGATCATGTGCGTCCCATCCGGGGAGATCGCAAAGCTTTCCGTCGACATTTCCGGGTCGAATACTCCCAGCGGATGGCGACTGGCACTGGTATCTTTGCCGGGTACGAAGTCCTGGACATAGATCCCGTGAACTCCTCGCTCGTCCTGACCGATGAATGCGATAGCGCGCCCGTTCGGCATCCATCGGGCACGGCCGATTACCCACGGTGTCTGCTTGCGAACGTTGCACACAATCTCGAAGGGCACTGGCGCGCCGTCGGCGATCCGCACGATTCGAATTGCATTGCGGGCGGCGTTCAGGCTGGTTACGTAAAGAGCGTATTCGCCATCGGGCGAGACCTCCGGATTCGAGTACGCGCCGTCGGCAAGACGGCGGCTACCCGATCCGTCTGGACGAATTCTCCAAATGCCAAGCTTCGATGGATTGGAGGAGACGTACACAATCCAGTGACCGTCTTTCGTCATCGTCCCGTTCTCTGCATCTACGCCGTCGTCTGTGACCTTGCTGACTCCCGAACCATCGGCCTCCGCCATATAGATTTCATCGTGACCGCTGCGATCCGAAGTGAAGATGATCTTCTTCCCATCGGGGGTGTATGCAGGATCGTAGTCGGTGCCGGGACCATCCGTCAGCCGGGACACCGTACCGGTGTCCACCTCCATTTGCCACACGTCGATGTTGCCGCTGCGCGTGGAGGAGAAGATGATCCGCTTGCCATCCGGCGAGTATAGCGGTTGTCGGTCAATGCTGTTGCCGCGCGTCAGCCAACGCCCCGCGGAGGCATCGGATTGTGGTTTGAGCGGCGTCTCTCGCAAACTCGCAAGGCTGGGATAGGTATCGAACACGATGGTTCCCGGCTGCGCCACGTCAAGCACCAGGCTCTGACGCGGCCAAGGCGAAGAGCGGATCGCGCCGGAGCGTATGTTCTGACGAATCAGGTACGCGCCTTCCAGGGCATTGTCGCCCCGCAGGAACACCAGCTCGCTGTTGGAAATCCAGGCCACAGATGAAATGCCCACACCCGAGCCGGAGGACGGTAGGAACCGCTTGCTCGTCCCGTCCGCACTGACCACAAAGACGATGTCTCGCGTGTTTCCGCCCTGCGAATTTCCGGTCGCGGCCAGACTCGCTCCATCCGGAGACCAACGCGGGTAATGCAATTGGATGCCGCTTACCTCGGCAAGCACCTTCAGATCGGAACCATCGGTCTTAATGGACCCGATGATGCTGGTCTGGTGCGCAGAGTCCGTTTTCCAGCGCACGAATCCAATGTGCTGGCCATCGGCCGAGAAGTCTGCCGAGACCACATCGGCCAGCACCTTTCGCGTATCTCCACCGAGCGTGGCGGCCCGAAAAAGGGACGTTCGGGAACCTTCATTGCGTGAGAACAGGATCATGGAACCATCGGGCGAAAAGCGCGCAAAATCGTCCGGCCCGACAGTGAGCGCAAACTCGTTCTCGCTGGCAAGTTGCTTGAGCCAGATGCGCGAACGTCCATCGCGATCGGAAGTGAAGGCCACCAGTTTCCTGTCTGGAGAAACGGCGGGCGACGAATCGCGGCCCGAGTACGTCAGATAGCGCGGAACAGGAGACTCCGCAGGGATGCTCGGCCACAGCCAATGAGAGGCGAGAGCACCGGCCAAGAACAGCAGCAGGAGAGCCAGCATCACGTACAACTTGGGCATTCGCGCGCTAGCGGGCAGCGACCGCGCTGTGTCCGGGCCAAGAGTCGCGATCCAACGTATTTCGTCCCCCAGATCGGCGGCATTCTGCCAGCGATCGTCGGGATCCTTGGCAATACACTTCGATACGACACGCTGTAGACTCGGAGGCGCCTGCTGAATAAACTGTCGGATCGGCGCAGGTTCGTCTCGCAGAATGGCGCTGATCAAACTCGCCTGGCTCTGGCCTCCAAAGGCGCGCTTGCCGGTGAGCATCTCGTAGAAGACGAGTCCGAATGAGAAGATATCGCTGCGCGCATCGGCTTCGCCGCCATGCAACTGCTCCGGCGACATGTAATGCAGCGTCCCCAGCACCGCGTTCTCTTTGGTGATCCCGATCGTTTCCGTGGTACCCTCCGGAAGTCTCGGCTGCTCGATCTTCGCCAAGCCGAAATCCAGAAGCTTGATTCCCGATTTGGTCACCAGGATATTTGCCGGTTTCAGATCGCGATGCGTAATGCCTTTACGATGTGCGGCATCGAGAGCGCCGCAGATCTGCACGGCGTAGGCAAGAGCCCGATCCAACGGCAGTGGACCCTTGAGTTGCCGTCCGTCGACATACTCCATCACCAGGTAATCGGGGCCGATGTCGTAAAGGGTACAGATGTTCGGGTGATTGAGCGCGGCCACGGCCCGAGCCTCCCGTTCGAAGCGTTCCGAGAAGTCGACTTTGGATATTTTTACCGCGACGATCCGGTCAAGCCGGGTGTCCCGCGCCTTCCAGACCTCGCCCATACCACCTGCACCGATCGGCGACGTGATAAGGTAGGGACCCAACCGGGTGCCCGCACAGAGAGGCATACAGTGATTGAACGATTCTAACCTACCGGTTGCCGCTCGTCGAAAGTAGCTTATTCGAACCGATTCCTTTCAATCAACTCCCTTCGGACCGATAGTGTGCCTCTCGGAGAATGGCTAGGCTGCGGCTGGCCCGCGCGATCGCCGCTCCCCGCCGGAAATCCACTCTTGGACCACCGAGAGGGACAGCATCCGAACCGTCTTACGGATCGATAGTTCCTCCCTGGTGTTATCGATTCCGAGCGAATCACGCCACTCGTCCATTACCCCGCCAGGGAAGAGTTGCCGGCGATCCGCTTCGGAACCGACGAGGAACGTTCCATGCATCGTCGATTCTCGTCAAATTGGCGGCTCCGACTTCTCCTCGTCGCCTCTCCCCGTATCAGCCTCATTGATGCCGGATCGTCCAAGATGGTCGGCGTGGCTGAATGAAAAACAGAACTGCCCTGCAGCGAATCCCGTGCACTCGCATGCTACGCTACCCGTTGGCGTGCTTGGGCTCACTGGAAGTTCTCGATCATCATGAGGTCACTTCCGGTCAAAATTCGGCTAAACAGGAATGTTTTCCGGTCGGGCGAGACAGAGAGCCCCAGACCCAATCGACCGTCAATTGCGCCCACTGTCTGGCTACGGCCCTTGCCGAAATCGTAAAATCGGATTTCCGATCTTAACGGGCCGGCGGAGTCAAGATAGTAGATGCCGTCTCTAAATACGGCAAATCCCCGCGCCATTACGTGCTCCAATACCTCCCGCTCCTCGCCGCCCGCGAGAGACCGGGCGTACAGCGGTACACCCTCGTAAATGCCGGTCTTCGTGTAATAAAGTGATGCTCCGTCCGGAGACTCCACGGCGACATAGCCGCCACTTCGCGTGACCTGCTCGGCGGTACCACCTGTCGCTGGCTCACGCCAGATCTCAGGCCGCCCGGTGCGATCGGAAGTGAAATAAATCCATTTTCCGTCGTGAGACCAGTTGGGCACATGATTATTGAAAGGACCACTCGTCAACTGCCGGGGCTGACCGCCGTTCGCCTCTACCACCTTAATATTCCATCGGCCTTGCTCGTTCAATGCATCGAACGCAATCAGGCGTCCATCGGGCGACCAGCGCGGCGACCCGTGCCGCGATTCGGGTCCCCTGGTAAGCTGGAGCAGGCCCGAGCCATCCGCGTTGGCCAGCCAGAGAGCGACTGCTCCGCCACGGGACGACGCGAAGACGATGCGCTGCCCATCCAGGCTGAATTGGGCGTTGGAATCGAGCGCGCTCGAGACCAGGAATGGCCGCACGCCTCCCCCTGTCTCGAGTCGCCAGATATCCTCATCACCCATGGAGCGAGCGAAGATAAGGCGTTCGCGTTTTTTTGCCGCCACGGCCGGGAACGAAGCTCCCTGACCGGCGATTTCCATTCGAACGGGCTCTCCGCCCCGGACGCCCACACGCCAGAGATATTCATCCGTTAAGGCGCCGGAAGTACCGGCGCTGTAGATCAACGAGCGTCCGTCAGGCGCCCAAACCAGCCCATGAATGAATGCTCTGGCCTCCGTGACATTTCGAGGACTGCCCTGAGGTACTAAACCGGCATTCAGGCCGACCGTCGAGACATCGCAGGCACGTGCAGTTCTAACGGCGTGGCAAGAGGCAAACGCCAGCGACCGGCCGTCGGGCGAGATTGCCGGATATTGATATAGTCGGCCCACACTGGGGATAAGCATGACGCGCGGTTCGCCGCTCTCCACTGGGATGGCAACCAATGCTCCAGCACCTGGTTCTGGCTTATTTTCGCGGTGCTCTTGTGCTGCGATCAGAAACTTGCCGTCCGGCGACCACACCGGCAAACCCGGCGCGGCATTGAAATCGAGGATCTTCTGTTCGGGCCCGCCGAGCGCCGAAATCAGATAGATCCCAGTTTTTGCAGCATACTTCACGAACGCGATCTGTTTTCCGTCGGGCGACCACGACGGGTACAGATCGTCTGCGGCGCCAGTCGTCAGGCGCAGCGCCGAGGCGCTCCCGACCATCTTCACGTATATGTCCCAGTTGTCCTGCTTTTCGCCGTCCCAGGAGAAGGCTACCTGGTTGCCATCAGGCGAGAATGATGGATGCTTCTCGCTTCCGGCGAACGTAGTGAGAGCTACCACTCGCGCTGGCGGCTGCTGTCGCGGCCAGAACCACAGACCGGCTCCGGCGGCTGCGAGAAGAACTGCCGCCGCTGCCGCCCCTGCCTTTATCCGCCTTCGTGGCGCCGGGGAAACAGATCTGCCGGACTCGGACTCTTGCTTCAACTCCTCTAACAATACTTTCACGTCGCTCATATGCTGCTGCCGGTTGCGGGGATCCTTGCGCAAGCAGCGGGTGACAAGCCGCTCGAATTCGGGAGGCAAGCCAGGCGCCAGATCAGTCAGTGGCTTCGGCTCCTGAGTGAGAACGGCAGACATAGCGGCGGCCGTCGAGTCTCCGGGAAATGCGCGGCGCCCGGCTGCCATCTCATAGAGCATGGCGCCGAAACTGAAAACGTCGCTCCTGGCATCGACGGGCCTAGCCTCAACTTGTTCAGGAGACATATAGGCCGCGGTGCCCATCACCATCCCGGCGGCGGTCTGGTCTGCAAGTGTTTGTGTGTCTTCCTGGCCCGCTGATTGGATCGCAGAGACAGAAGGACGCTCGGTTAGTTTCGCCAGGCCGAAATCCAGCACCTTTACGACGCCATTGTCAGTCACCATGATGTTGGACGGTTTCAGGTCGCGATGGATGATGCCGGCTGAGTGCGCTGCGCTGATTCCTTCGGCCACTTGTATGGCAATCGGCAACAACTGCTGCAAGCGAAGGCCTGAACGTGGGATCAAAGCCTCGATCGTCTTACCCGCAACGTACTCCATGACAAGGAAGGCGCCACCTTCGTGCTCGCCGATATCGTAAAGCGTGCAGATGTTCGGGTGATTCAAGGCGGAAGCGGCCTGCGCCTCCCGCTTGAAACGACTCAATGCTGTCGGATCACCGGCGAATTTGCGGCCAAGAAATTTGAGAGCAACGAACCGCCCGAGCCTCCTGTCCTGGGCCTTGTAGACCACGCCCATCCCGCCGGCCCCCAGCTTTTCGACAATTTGAAAATCCTTCACAATCGAGCCGGCGACGCCTTGTGCGAGCGGGGTTGGGTTCGCGTTGGCGTCGAAGGCCCATGGGGCCTGGCTGATCGCTCGACCTTGCAGGAAGCTTCCTGCACGCCGGTCTACGCTCAGTAAATGGCGGATTTCGCCCTCGAACTCCGCATCTCCCTTGCATGTTTCACGCAGGAACGGTTCCAACTCTTCGGGTGCGAGGTCCATGGCCGACTCCAGGATTGCTTCAATCCGTTTCAGACGCTCCGGATCCATTGATAATCGCCGCTTCCCGGCCTCCGCATGGACAGCCTATGCGGTGAATTATACCGCCTGCTCGAAAGGCAGTTACCGACCGGGACCCGAGCTTTGCTCCAGATCCGCGAGCAGCCATGTGCGGGCGAGTCTCCAGTCGCGCAGCACCGTGTCAGACTAGACCCTTAAAACCTCAGCCGTCTGTTCGGCAGTCAAGCCACCGAAGAACCGTAACTCGATCACGCGTGCTTTATGCGGATCGAGTTCGGCGAGCGTTTTCAACGCGTCAACGAGTGCAACCAATTCGCGAGCCCGCCTGGTTCCCTGCTCGGGGAGGCCATCCAAATTGATTCGTGGCATGGCGCCACCACGCTTCGCTGCTACGCGCCGGCGTGCGCCATCGAGCAGAATGCGGCGAATGATTTGCGCCGATACGGCAAATAAGCGGGCTCGCTGCGGTGAGAATCAGTTCCGCCGCGGTGTCATGTCCCGGACGTCGATGCTGTCCACGCGTCGCGTGTTGTCGCGGGACACCCCTACGATCATGAATTCGAGCGGGTCGGTCCCGTTGTTCTCAAAGGAATGGATATCGTTCAACTGGATAGGAACTGCGTCACCTTGCCGGACCGGAGCCGATTCGGAGCTTCCGCGCGGAACCGAAACCGTCGCCGTCCCCTGGCCCTTCATGACATAGTAGAACTCCGCGACTTCGTGATGCATATGCGGGCCGGTGGAGGCACCCGGTGGAAGCACCAGGTGATCGACATATGCCCAAGGTCCGAGAAAGACCGAGGTGTCCAGCGCCCGTCTGTACTGCACGGTACCCTTGCCGCCGTTCATCGCATCCACGGGCCGCAGAAGCGAGCGGTCCAGCCGCATCGTCATGAAGACGGGGATTCGGTCGAGTTGCACGTCCAGACGCGGATCGTCGAGATTGAACGCATCGTAAGTATCCTTCATGGCCGAGACGTTGATGTTCATCCACTGAACAGGCTTATCCGTCGGATTATAAATCGCATGCGAATGGCCCATGCGGCAGGGTGCGCCCGCGGGGCCCTGCAACAGGGACGTGCGGCCGTCGATGGTAAATTGCGCCTCGCCGTCGAAGATTACGAACATCTCCTCGCACTGGTTGTGGAAGTGATGGCCGATGCCACTTTTTGGCTCGATGACACCGCGGTGCAGGAAGAACAGGTTTGTATCCAGGCTGTGCGCGTCGAACAATGCCATGTAATCGAGCTGGCCGGCCCCGGCGTGCACGGATTTTGAAACGTGGTATTTCGCCGGATCCGTATGGACGATACGAACGGACAGAGGCTCGCGCGCGGCCAGCGGCAGAATCGCGGCCAGCGCCAGAAAGAGCAGTCTCATGCTTGACCTCCGGGCTGAATCTTATCATTGAGCGTGCCTCCTGTGGGCAGGGTTTTTTCCCTCACGCCGGCAGGCTGGTATATACTGCCAGCCAGAGCGGCCTATGAAGAGAGCAATCGTGTTGTTCGCGCTCGTCGCGGTATCCTCGATGTCACGGGATCCCCTGACGCAGCGGATCGGCCACACCGACCCGGGCAAATACACGCGCAGCCGTTCCCACGGCAGCGCCGGTGACATGGCTTGCCAGACGCTTATCGCCGGTAACGCCCTGACCACCAACCTGCAGTTCATGCATCGCTGTCAGATCATGCCGGGCGGCGGGGTGGGCCACCACTTCCATAATCAATGCGAGGAAATGTTTGTCATCTTCGATGGAGCAGCGGAGTTTACGATTGATGGGCGTACGTCCGCATTGAAAGGCACGGTCGGCGCTCCTTGCCGGATGGGACACTCGCACGCGATCTACAATCCGTCGGACCGTCCGGTTGAGTTCATGAATATTAATGTCACAGCGGTGAAAAACCGCTACGACGCCTTCAACCTGGACGACGCCCGCACCGACATCCAGCACAAAGAGACAATTCCGCCATTCATGACGATGCGCCTGGATAAAGAACTGCTCCAACCTATGGAGAACTATCACGGTGGCACCGGACGCGTTCGTTATCGCCGCGCGCTTGAGCCCAGCGTATTTCTTACGAACTGGTCCTATGTGGATCACCTCCTGATCCCGCCGCGGGCGAGCGAAGGCGTGCATCGGCACCCCGGCATCGAAGAGATCTACTATGTTCTCCACGGCGAGGGGCGTGCACAGGTGAACGGCGAAACAGCCGCAATCCGGCAGGGCGATGCCGTACCGGTGTTGCTGAATGAGGCGCACGCCTTCCAGAATGACGGCTCGCAAGACCTGGAACTTATGATCGTCGGTATCGCCTCGCAAAAGGGCGTGCTCGAGACGATCCTCGGCACCGAGGCGCGACGCGGCCGCTGAAAACGGCGTCAGCTACATCGAATCGAAGAGCAGCACCGTGTAGTTTTTCGAACTCAGCGTCTTTTCGATGGTTGGCCACGCCTTCTTGTGAACATCGGAAGCTACCCACTTCTGCCGCTGTTCCTCGGTCTGATACGTCAACTGGAAACGATAGTTCAGGCCCGGCGGCGCCGACCCTTGCAGGGCCGAACGCAGCTTCAGCATCTTCACGTCGATGTATCCTGGAAACTTCACGGCGGCGGGCTTGAAGATCGTGTGAAAATTGTGCAGCATCTCCTGCTCCCTGGCCGGATCGACCGCCAGGTCGACGTGCAGGACAATCGGGTTCTTCCCGCCCTGCGCGCGGATGCCCTGGATTCCGGCCAGAGCGGCCAGCGTTGCCTTTAAATAGGATCGTCGCTTCATCATATTCACTCCTGGTTTGCGCTACTGGTAGAGAGTCTTTTCGCCGGCCACCGCAAGCTTAATGCGGTAAACGCTGGTATTCGCGGTGATGTAAAGGGTCTTGCCGTCGTCGCCCCAGTTGCAGTTCGCCGGAACCTCGGGAGGTTTAATGGTGCCGAGGTGTTTGCCGTCCGGCGAAAAGACCCAGACACCGCCAGGGCCGGTGCCGTACACGTTACCCTGTGAATCGACCTTCATGCCGTCGGGATTGCCTGGATCCTTTTCGGGAGTGACATCGGCGAAAACGCGGCCGCCCGAAACGCTGCCGTTGGCGGCTACATCGTAGCGCATCCAGATTCGCCGCTTGTCGTCGGAGTTCGACACGTACAGGGTATTGCCGTCCGGCGAGAACGCGATCCCGTTCGGCCGTGTCAGATCCTTGATCAGCACTTGCAACTTGCCGCCTGCGTAGCGGAAGACGCCATTGAATTTCAGCTCTTTTGCGGGGTCGTCATCCTGCTTCAGCAGGCCATATGGCGGATCGGTGAAATACAGGGAACCGTCGGCGCGGTAGACGAGGTCGTTCGGGCTGTTGAAGCGTTTTCCCTGGAATTTGTCGAGGTACGTCGTCATCGTCAGGTCCTTGGCGACCCGCACGATGCGCCGGTCCGTGTGCTGGCACAGGAGCACATAGCCATCTTTGTCGGCAATCATGCCGTTCGGGCCGACGAAAGAGCCCGGAGGAGCGCTGGTTTGCCCGCCGGCATTTTGAATGAGCACTTGCACCTGCCCGTCGGGCGTGACGGAGCGGACAACGTTGCCTTGGACGTCACTGAACCACAGTTTGCCCTCGGGGCGCCAGAGCGGTCCTTCCGTGAACTGAAATCCGCCGGCGACTTTCTCGATTCGCGCGTCACGGGGCACTAGCGAATCAAAGGCGGGATCAGTACGGACGATACTGCCGACGCCGGGCGATTCAGCCTTGGGCGCGGGCGCCGGCGCATTGGAACAGCCGGCCAGCACGATAGCAACTGGAAGAGCGTATAGAGGTTTCATCGAGTACCTGCCGGATCTCATTCTTACGAAGACTGGGCCGGAAGGTCAAGACGGTGGCAATCGAGCGGTCAAGCGCAACTACCGCCGTGTTGGCTCCGCCATCTACCGGGTGACCTTCGCGGCAGTGGAGAAGTGAGCAATTGTGCCCAGCACGCGGGACGCGGCAGGCAACGTCGCGAGCGCTACAAACACCGTCACCCCGATTTGATGTGATCCCCGGCCTCAGGGCCCGATGCTACCGGAAGTTCTCTACCAGCATCAGGCCGCTGGTGGCGTGATCGATCTGACTGTAGAGCAGCCAATGTTCGTCTGGCGACATGCCCAGCCCGCTATCGAGTCCCCGGGCAACCGGGTGGGGTACCGTTAGCAACTCAATGGATTCGTGCGTGTTGAAATCGAAGAATTGCAGCTTGCGCTCCCAAAAGAAGTAGATACCTTTTCGCGCCACGGCGAAATTGCGCGAATCGACCGACTCCAATGCGCGAATCTCTTCACCGCCATCGGCTGGGGCACTCCATACCGTTGTGCCGCCCCTGGTGTAATAGAGTGTTTTTCCGTCGGGAGAGAGTTCGGACTGTATGCCAACGTTCTGAGTGATCTGCGAGGGGGCGCCTCCTGCGACTGGCACTCTCCAGATGTTCAAATGGACATTCCGGTTCGAGGTGAAATATATCCACCTGCCGTCGCTGGACCAGATCGGGGCCGTGTCATAGTAATTGATAGCCGGGACGCTGGTCAGGCGGTGTGCGGGACCTCCATGAATGCTCATGATGAAGATCCCTTTAAAATCGCCAACCACGGAAGCAAAAGCGATTCGCTCCCCATCGGGCGACCATCCGGGCGTACCATAGACGCCCATCGACGTCAGTTGCAGGGGACTGGAGCCGTCGGCGTTGCAGATCCAGATCTCGTTCTGCCCCGAGCGGTCCGAGAGGAATGCGATCTTCCTGCCGTCGGGTGAATAGCGCGGCTGAATCTCCTGTCTGGTGGACGCGATAAGCTGAACCGGCTTCTCTGCTGGATCCATTAGGTTCACTCGCCAGATGTTGCTGTCGGAAGAGCGGCGGTTGTAGACCAGCCGGTTTCCATGCCAGGAGACAGCAAGCGAATTAGCGTACTCCCCAACGGGCAAGCGGCGCGGTTCAGCCCGGCGGCCGGTTACGGCGATTCGCCACAGTCCACGCAAGCCAAAACTGCTGCATGAGTAGATTACCTCCCGGCTGTCGGATGTCCAGGCGGCCAGATTGCCCAGTCCCAGGTCGCCAGAAGTCAGCAGCCTCGGCTCTCCCTTCGGCCTGAAATCAGACTCAAGCGGCAGGACGTACAGATCGGCCCGATTGCGAACATAAACCAAAGTCCGTCCGTCTGGAGAGATAACCGGACTATCATCTCCTTCGATACCCCGTGGCGGGAAGGTAATCTGACGCTTCTCGCCGCCTTCCAGCGACACTACCCAGACGATTTTCGTCCTCACCCCAGGCCGAGGCGCTGAAATGATTAGGTAGCGGCCATCCGGTGACCATGACGGGGATATTCGAGTCGTCGGATGGACTTCCGCCACCTGTCTTTCGGGACCTCCCGAAGCGCGTGCCACCAGGATTTCTGCCTTGTTTTGGCCCAGGCGCAGAAATGCGATCGAACGGCCGTCAGGCGACCATGCCGGTGTGGTGTACACGCCCGGATTGGTGGTGAGCCGCAAGGGGTCCGATCCGATTAGCTTGACGTTAATGTGACCGTTCCATTCAAATGCCACTTGGTTGCCATCCGGAGAAAAACTGGGATAGTCTTGCGAACCCGCATAGGTCGTGAGAGGCACGACCTGCGTCGCCGCGGGAGCGGATCGTGTTCCCCGCATCATCCAGAAAGCGACGGCCACCAGCGCCAGAATTGCTGGCAGAACGGTCTGATACGTCTTCCAGTTCTTTGCCAAGGGCCCTATAACCGGTCCCGCGTGTTCAGCGAGAATCTCTTCCAGGGCAATCTTGATATCCGCCATGCTTTGCGCGCGCTGCGACGGATCCTTCCGCAGGCAACGCGCCAGGAGCGTGCGCAGGCTCTTCGGGATATCAGGCAGCGGCTCGAACTCATCCCGCACGATGGCCCCGAGTGTGGACTTAGTAGTATCGCGCAGGAACGCCTTTCGCCCGGTGAGCATTTCGTATAGCACGACTCCGAAACTGAAGATGTCGCTGCGGGCGTCTACCTTGCGTCCTTCGGCCTGTTCCGGACTCATATACGCTACGGTGCCGACTATCCTGCCGTCGCCGGTTCCAAGCGTTTGTGTAGGATCCTGATCCGTTCCGACGTCTGCGAACTTCGCCAGACCGAAGTCCAGAATCTTGAGCGTGCCGTTGTCCTTTACAATGACATTCGCTGGCTTCACGTCGCGATGCACGACGCCGGCCTGGTGCGCCACCGCCAGTCCGTCCGCGATCTGGATGGCATATGCGAGCGTGTCGCGCAAGGGCAGACCGGGTTTTCCTATGAGTTGGTCGAGCGTCTTACCGGGGACGCATTCCAGCACCAGCACATCCTCTGCTCCGTCCGAGAGAAGGTCGAAAAAGGTGACGATGTTCTGATGACTCAACGCCGCCGCCGTTCGCGCCTCGGTGAAGAAGAGACGGCGCTGTTCCGGATCCGCCAACTGCTCGGCGGGAAGAAACTTTAGCGCTACTTCGCGTCCCAGGCGAGTATCGACGGCACGGTAGACCTCGCCCATGCCGCCCATACCGAGCCGTCCCACAATCCGGTACGGCCCCGCCATGTTTCCGGGGGCGCGGCGCTCGGCGTTTGGGAGCACATCAGCGGCAACCGCGCCCAGCGTCTGATCGAGGATGTGTCCGGGTTCCCGTTGGGCGAGCAGTGACTCGACTTCGCAGCGCAGGTCGCTGTCGTCGCGGCAGGCATCGCGAAGAAACGCCGGGCGATCACCGGAGTCGAACCCCAAAGCGGCATGATAGACCTCTTCGACTCGTCGCCAGCGATCGGCCGTCATGATGCTTTCATCTCGCGCTCGAGCCAAGCCTTGGCGAGTTTCCAATCCCGCATGACGCTTTGCGGTGAAATCTGAAGGACCAGGGCCGTCTCGTCCACGCTCAAGCCCCCGAAGAACCGCAGTTCGATCACTTTCGCCTTGCGCTCATCGAACTTGGCCAAGCGGTCTAGCGCATCGTCGAGGGCGATCAATTCCCGGCCTCGGCCGGGCTCCGCAATCATGCCCGCGTCGAGGTCGGCTCGCCCGGCCACGCCCCACCGCTTGGCTGAGCCGCGGGCGCGCGCCGCATCTACCAGGATCCGCCGCATCAATTGCGAAGCGATGGCGAAGAAGTGCGCGCGATCCTGCCATTGGACTTGTGCCGAGTCCACCAGACGAAGATAGGCCTCGTTGACTAGGGCCGTTGTCTGCAAAGTCCGGCCGCCCCGCTCGCCGGCCATGTGACAGCGGGCGATACGGCGCAATTCTCCATAAACTAGCGGCGTCAGCCGGTCGAGCGCTTGAGCATCCCCAGAGCCCCAGGCCTGCAGCAGGCGGGTGATATCCGGCGAGGAATCCGTCGGCATGGCAGCTATTGGCGAACCAATATAGCACGAAAAAAAATTCTTCCGACATTGTAGTTTTCGCCAGCGGTTTCCGCCTCCGGGGTCGGCCCACTCGGAGGCAACGACGAATGTCGATGCAGGTGGCGTTTCTCATTTTGGCCGGATGGCAGGTGGCTTGGCAGCGCCTGCAGTGCAAATCAGGCTGCTCGACTCCGACCGCGGGGCCGGGATGCCGCTGGCGACAGCGGAATCCGGCGTATGGTCCAGGAGCGGCCATTGAAAATGGTCGGCTCCGGCGCACATCGTTTACCAAACAGCCCGTAATATTCAGGGAAGTCCAAGCCTGAATGATAAACAAGTGGTACAGTTTGCCGTACAGAAAGGACTATGAATCGTGCCTCGCGCGTATTGCCTCAGCTTGCTTTGCCTCGCCAGTATCGTTCAGGCACAAGCCACATGCTTCATTACCAGAAGCTCGGTAATAAATCAATCTGTTTCGC
>Ga0070741_10011381_pt1 | contig 16444 bp, 13 predicted proteins | sample Coa_R1_4_FD_66440 | JGI IMG/M metagenome (GOLD analysis project Ga0070741, IMG submission 66440) | Surface soil microbial communities from Centralia Pennsylvania, which are recovering from an underground coalmine fire - Coalmine... | ecosystem: Environmental > Terrestrial > Soil > Unclassified ...
CAGGTCGGAGGCGAACAGGTTCTCGATCACCAGCGTGTCCACGCTCTGCGTCGCGCCCAGTCTCGCAACAGTGCGCGCGAGCAGCAGGACCGTGAGGTACGCGGGGTTCTGCTGCACCCGCGGATCGGCCTGGGTGGTGATCTCGTCCCGCGCCGTGGCCAGGCGCATCACGCCCTCGCGGTGTATCCGGCCCTGCTCGTCGACGTAACCGCGCGGCAGCGTGAACGGGAATTCGGTCAGCATCCCGCCCGCGCCCGGACCCGGGTCTGTCCCGCCCAGGACGCCCGGTGCGGCCGGCCCGGCCGTCGTCGTCGTCGCGATCATCTCAATCTCCTGTCTCGTGCTGCTCAGCCGGCCGGCTGCATGAGAATCTGGTCGCAGTGCAGCACGACCGTCTCGGTGACGATCTCGGTCGCCCCGGCCTTCATCGCGCTGATCTCCAGCTTCGAGGGCCAGGCGTTCTCCAGCAGGTAGGTGATGATGGGCTGGCCCGCCTTCGGGGACTGCGACGCCGCGAACAGCTGCAGCGAGCAGGTCTTGCGGGCGGCCGGATCACCCTGCAGCACCGCCTGGTGCCAGGCCCACATGTACGTCTCGGTGTCCAGGCCGCGCTTGAGCGTGATCTGCGGCGGCTTGGTCTTGCCGTACTGCTTGGTGTGCACGATCCCCCCGGGCCCGGTCGAGATGTACTCGACCGGCTCCACCTCGGTGTTGATGCCCGAGAGCTCGCTGAACGTGGCGACCTGGATCCCGTCGACCTGGATCACGAAGCTCGAGGCGGTCATCACGGTCGGATTGCCGTTGGCGACGGCCGGCATGGGGTCTTCTCCCTTCGGTATTCGAATACTGCTTTCTGATTCGGGCGGAGCCGTCCAAGCGGCCTCATCCGTCGCCGAGGACGATCGCGTCGCAGGCGATGACCACGTCCTCGGTCACCACGCCTTCGCCGGCCCGGGCCGAGGCGACGTTGATCCGTGCGCACCAGGCGTTCTGCAGGGTCATCGTGGTCATCGGCGTGGCGTTGGCGACGTTGGGCAGCCCGCCGCCGAACATCTCCAGCGTCACGTCGGAGCGGGCCGTGGGCATGCCGCGCAGCGCCATCTGGTGCCAGTACCAGAGCGCGAGGTTCGCGTCCAGGCCGCGTTTGAGCGTGACGCTCGGCGGCTTGGTGACCCCGAACTGCTTGGTGTGGTTCACCGCGCCGCTCGCGTCCACCGAGATGTACTGCTCGATGCTGATCTCGCTGTTGATCCCCCCGAGCTCCTGGAACGCGAGGTTGCGCACGCTCAGGCCGGGCGGGAAGCCGGGCCCGCTGATCTGCAGGTTCGGTGCCGACACCACGAAGACCGGGGCGCTGGCCACCGAGGCGAAGGCGAGGCTCTGCTGGGTCACGATGCGTCCGTTCCGCCGCGCGGCCGAAGGCCGCCGCGGCTATTCCTCGAGGGCCGCGCCCTGGGCGTACTGGGAGACCCGGAAGACCACGAACTCCGCGGGCTTGACCGGCGCGATTCCCACCTCCACGGTCAGGATCCCGGCGTCCCGGCTCTCCGGCGGGTTGTTCTCCTCGTCGCACTTGACGAAGAAGGCCTCCTCCGGCGTGCGCCCGAACAGCGCGCCGCTGCGCCAGACCCGGCGCAGGTACATCGTGATCGTCCGGCGCACGGCACCCCACAGCAGCCGGTCGTTGGGCTCGAACACGACCCAGTTCGTGCCCTGCAGGATCGACTTCTCGACGAAGTTGAACAACCGGCGCACGTTGAGGTATCGCCATTCCGGGTCGCTGGAGAGCGTGCGCGCGCCCCAGATGCGGATGCCCTGGCCAGGGAACGAGCGGATGCAGTTGACCGCGACCGGGTTGAGCTGGTCGTGTTCGCCCCGGGTGATGTTGGTCTCCAGGTCGATCACCCCGCGCACCACCTCGTTCGCCGGGGCCTTGTGCACTCCGCGGGTCTCGTCGTTGCGCGCCCACACCCCGGCCACGTGGCCGCTGGGCGGGGCGAGCACGGGGCGCCCGCCGAGCGGGTCCATGATCTTGATCCACGGCCAGTACAGCGCCGCGTACTTCGAGTCGTAGCCGGCGACGTCCATGCGCCACTCGAGCACCTGCTGCGCCCCGAGGCCGGGGGGCGGGTCGAGGATGGCGACCCGGTCGGCCATCAGCTCGCAGTGCGCGATCATGCCGAGCTGCACGGCCTTCACGCCGTCCAGGTCGATCGCTCCGGCCCGATAGGCGCTCATCAGGTCCGGGACGCAGAGCATGGTGACGCTCTCGATGGCCTCCAGGCCCGCGAATCCGGTGCGCGCGGCGGTGTCGCCGACGTAGTGGTCCGCCGACAGCCGCGGGGGAACGGCGGCGGGGGCGGTGCGTCCGCCGAGCGTGACGCTCGCGCCGGTGCGGGGAGCGAGCGCCGCCGCGCCGTTCTTGACCTCCTCGACGGCGATCACCTTGGACTGCTCGCGAACCGCCGTCGCCACGTGGCGCGGCCCGCGCTTCGCGGAGAGGTTGTCGAAGGACTCGATGATCTGCGACCCGCGCCGCACGACCAGTTTGAAGGCGTCCTCGGCCGGCTCCGAGGCCTCCTCGACCTCGACCGTGACGCCCTCGCCGGCCGCCCCCGGGGTCAGCTCTCTGACTTTGAGCGCCGCCCGCGGCTTCTCGCCGCCGCCGGGCAGCTCGCGCCATGCGGGCGCTGCGTCGGCCGCGGAAATGGCGTCAGCCGCAGTGTCGTTACTCTCGCCGCCCGCTTCCGCCGCGGTGCCGACGCGCACCACATAGGCCGCACCGCCGCCGTTGAGAAAGTACCCGTACACGGCGTGCGGCAGGTAGGCGTCCTTGACGAAGCCGCCGAAGGACTTCGTGTACTGAGTCCAGTTGGTCACCAGGGTCGGCTCGTTGACCGGGCCTCGCTCGGTGAAGCCGACGAAGGCGCACACGGCGGTACCCACGCCCTCGATGGGGCGCGATCCCGAGGAGACCTCCTCGACGTATACGCCTGGGGACATATAGCTCGGCACGGCCTCTCCTCCAGAAGCTGCGAAACGTGCGGACCCCTTGAGTCTGGCCGCGCGGACCCGGCCGCCGCCCGCGCACCGTGGCGTCAAGCGGCGCAGTCCGCGACGTCGGATCCCGCCGATCGTGTGCGCGCAGTGCTGCGCTAACACGCAGGTCGAGCACCTTGCGCCGATGCCATGCTGGGCCGCGCTCGCCGGAACGCGGGCCGGCGAAACCGCCGTCAGCGCGGGCGCGGGATGTCAGGGCACGAGGAGGGGGACGCTGCGATGGGAGTGGTCGTCACATTCGACGGCGGCGAAAACGCGGTCGAAGTACAGCCGGGCGCGCAGGCGTCCTGCGGGATCACGGTCGAGAACACCGGCATGGTGGTCGACAGCTGCCTGCTGGACGTGCTCGGAGCCGCGGGAGAGTGGGCGCGGGTCGAGCCGGAGCGGCTCAATTTGCTGCCTGGGAGCCGCGCCGCCGCCAGGATCGTCTTCGAGCCGCCGCGCGGCCCGGACACGGCCCCCGGCGAGGTGGCCTTCGCGCTGCGCGCGGTGTCCACCGAGGACCTGGACGGTTCCCGGATCGAAGAGGGCGTCGTGCGGGTCGGCGAATTCAGCGACCTGTCCGCCGCCCTCGTGCCGCAGACCGCGGCCGGCCGGCGCGCGGCCCGCTTCAAGCTGCTGGTGGAGAACCGCGGCAACCGCACCGAGACCGTCGCGGTCGCCGCGGCGGACCCCGATCTCAAGCTGGCCTTCGAGGCCCGTCCGGACGGCTTCGCCGCCGAGCCGGGGACCGTGACCTTCGTGCGGCTGCGGGCCGTCCCGCGCCGCGCGTTCTTCAAGGGGCCGGACAAGTCGCTGCCCTTCGTGGCCACCGCCACGGCAGAGCACTGCGAACCGGTGGCCGTTTCCGGCACGATGCTGGAGAAGCAGATCCTGCCGCGCTGGCTGCTGCCGGTACTCGGCATCACCGCCCTGGCCTGCGCGCTGCTGCTGGTCTTCTGGTTCACCCTGCTCAAGCCGGCCGTGCAGTCCGCGGCGCAGGCCGGGGCGCAGAGCGCGGCGAGTCAGAGCCCGCATCCTTCGCCGAAGGCGAGCGGCAAACCCGCCGCGCCGGCCGACGCCGTCACCGTGCAGCTCGCCAGTCCCACGGTCGTCATCGGCGCGACCGATCTGGCGACGGCCACCGGCTCCTTCACCGACGGCTCGAAAGGCGTGCTGCCCGGCCGGATCGTATGGACCACCTCCGATCCGGCGATCGCCACTGTCTCGCAGGCCGGCGTCGTGACCGCGCACACCGCTGGCGCTGTGACGATCACCGCCACCACGGCGGGCACAGCCGCCGGGGGCGCGAGCCCTGGCGGCGGCTCGGCGAGCGGCAGCGGTTCCGGCGCTCACGGCGCGAGCTCTGACCTGTCAGTTCTCGGCGCTCCCACCCCGGGCCTCACCCCGGCGCCGCCCACGGCTACACCCGCGCAGCCGGGCGTGCTGTCCGGCTCCGTGCAGTTGAACGTCGTGGGGCCGCTGACCGTCTCCGGCACCACGCTGGTGCAGGGCGCGCTCGGCAAGCCCTACTCGCAACCGCTGACCGCATCCGGCGGCACCGGCAGCTATACGTGGTCGGTCAGCGCCGGGACGCTGCCGCCCGGACTCACGCTCTCCCCGGCGACCGGAGCCATCAGCGGCACGCCGACGGCGCTGGGTCAGACCTCGTTCACCCTCCACGTCGCCGACGCGGGGCCGCCGGTGCAGTTCGCCACCGGTAAATTCACCCTCAGCGTCGTAAGTGCACTGACACCGAGCACCACCGCGCTGCCCGGCGCAGTGGTCGGCAACCCCTATTCGCAGACGATCAAAGCCGTCGGCGGCACGCCGCCCTACGCCTGGGCGCTGAGCCCCGGCGCGGGCTCGCTGCCGCCGGGGCTGACGCTGAACCAGGCCACCGGCGCGATCACCGGCACTCCGACCACGACCGGGGTCTACTCCTTCACCATCAAGGGAACCGACGCCGCGATGCCCGGGCAGTCCATCGCGCAACCGCTCTCGATCAGCATCGTCAATCCGCTGATCTTCGTGACGCGGACGCTGCCCGACGCGGTGACGGACACTCAGTACTCTCAGACGCCCGTCGTGACCGGTGGCACGCAGCCCTACGACTGGTCGGTGAGCGCGGGCGCCCTGCCCGGCGGCATCGTCCTGAACACGGCCACCGGCGCGCTCACCGGCACTCCCACCACCACCGGCACCTTCAGTTTCACGCTGAAGGTCACCGATGCCGGCGGAACTTCGCTCAGCGCCGAGCAGAAGTTCACGATGAGCACCGTCAGCGCTTTCACCGTCACCACGTCGTCGCTGCCCAACGCCGTCACCGCCGGCACCTACACGCCGCCCGTGCTAGCGGCGACCGGCGGCACCGCGCCCTACGTCTGGCAGTTGACCGGGACGCTTCCGGACGGCCTCGTCATGAGCGTCGACGGGCATATCAGCGGGGTACCGACCAGAGTCGGCGACTTTCCCTTCACGGTGCAGGCCACTGATTCGAGCTCGCCGCCGCTCAGCTTCAGCCGATCCCTGTCGATCGCCGTCGTCGGATCGCTCGCCGTCGACACCCGATCACTGCCGGACGGAGTCACCGGGGCCGCGTACAGCAAGGCCCTCTCCGCTTCCGGCGGCGCAAAGGGTTACACCTGGAAACTGGTCAGCGGTCCGCTGCCGGACGGCCTGGCCCTGGATTCCGCGTCCGGCACGATCAGCGGCACACCCACGCGGACCGGCGTCTTCCCCATCGCCGTGCGGGTAGAGGACTCCAGCACCCCGCCGCAGACCGCCTCGGTAAACCTGGGCGTCGATGTTGTCAACCCGCTGACATTCACACTGCCGGCGCTGCCCAACGCGATCCGGGGTGCGGGTTATGCGGCCGCGCCGCCGACGGCCTCCGGCGGAACCGGCGCCTACACATGGTCGATCAGCGCCGGAACCTCGCTGCCGACGGGCCTGCAGCTGGACCCGGTGACCGGAATCATCAGCGGGACGGCGAGCGTGACCGATCCGCCGGGCATGACCACCTTCACGCTGACGGCCACCGACCGGAACGTGCCCACGCTGGCGGCGAGCTACCCGGAGACCATCCAGGTCGTCGCGAACCTCGAGTTCACCACGTCGCAGCTTCCTGACGCGACGGTGGGCACGCCCTACGCCGCGGACCTCTCCGCCTTCATCACCGGCGGCACGGCGCCCTACACGATCTCCGCGGTCAGCAACGTCGACGGTCTGTCGATCAACAGCGCGGGAGCGGTCTCGGGGACGCCGGGCGGCGCCACCACGCTGAAGATCGACCTCACGGTCACCGACTCGACCAAGCCGGTCCCGCTCGTCGGCCAGTTCCAGCTCCAGCTCCGGGTGAAGCCGTCGGCACTGGTCGTCGACTGGGTCACCACCCAGCTCAGGTATGTCGACTTCCCCTCCGTCTTCCACTCGATGCAGACCGTGAACAGCCAGCCGACGACGGGGATCGGGCCGTACACCTACTCGATCGTCTCGGGAAGCCTGCCCAGTACGAGCATCAATGGCCTTTCGCTCAATTCCTCGACCGGGGAGATCTCCGGAGCGGTGAGCTACTGCAACTCAACGTTCGATTTCACGGTTCAAGTGCAGTCCGCGGACGGGCAGACGGCCGCCCACGACTTCTCGATGGTGTGCAACACCACCAACGGCACCATCGGCTAAGGAGGCTGACATGAATCACGGGAGCGCCCGCACTGCACCGCCCCCCAAGACCGCCGGAAGCATCGAGACGATGATGCTGCAGACCGCCGCGTCGCTGGCGAACGCCGCCGCGCACTTCTACGCCGCGGCGTTCGCGCTGCCCTTCGTCAGGACCGGCGAGGGCGCCGTCGCGCAGTTCCTCACCACTGCCGCCGGCCATCACCGGGCGCACGCGCGGTCGTTCAACGCGGCCGCGGCGCGTGGCGGCGGGGCCGCGCAGACCGCCGCGGACCCTCGTTATGCCAAAGTCGTCGCCGATGCCTGGCCGAGCATGACGAGCACAGCCGCCGTGGTCAGCCTCGCTCTCACCCTGGAAGACACCGCCGTGCAGACCTTCGTGAAGTTCGCCGGCCTCGCCGGGGACGCCCCGACTCGGCACCTGTTCGGAAGCGTCGCCCCGGTCGACGCGCAACACCGCGCTGCCCTGCTCGTGATGCAGGCGCTGCTCCAGCACGGCGCCAACGACCTGATCGGCGCATCGTCCAGACCGGTCGACCTACCCGTCTTCGTCGGAAGCGTCGGCCTTCCCGCGGCGATCTACCCGGCGGCCGACGCCTCCGCGGTCAACGAAGGGATCGTGCGATGATCACCCGGCGGAGCCTGGTCACCGCGACGGCGGGCGCGGGCGCGGCGCTACCCCTCGGCATCGGACTGAGCGCATGTGGCAGCCCGCGGCCGGCGAGCGTCTACACCGCGGATGCCCGGACTTTCGCCCTGGCGGCGGCCGTCGAGAACCAGCTCACTGACATCTACGGCGCCATGCTCGCGGCACTGCGAGCGCAGAAGGCGGATCCGCCCGCGCCCGCGTTCACGCAGTTCCTGATCACCGCGAGCGCCCACCACGCGGAGCACGCGAAGTCCTGGAACTCGCTGCTGCGCGCCGCGCACAAGCCCGAGATCACCGGCGTTCCGCTAGCCGGTCACGCCGCGCTCAAGGACCAGGTCGCCGGGCAGACCACCGCCGCCGCGCTGGCCCGGCTCGCCGGACAGCTGGAGCTCCAGGCGGCTCGCACACATCTGGCCGCCCTCAGCAACCTGACCGACACCCCCGGGATCAGCGCCGCCGCGGGCATCGCGCCGATCGAGGCGATGCACGCCGCGGTCGTCGACTGCATCATGGGCGGCCGGCCGGCTCCGGACGATTTCCTGGCCCTTGGCGGTGCGCTGCGCGTCTCGGAACTACTCGCGTGAGCATGCCTGCCGCAGCGGACTAGCGGTGTCCATAGGGCTCAAGTCAGCTGGCGGAACCGCACAGCGCCCTGACTTCAGCCCCGGCGTCGCGGCTTGCCGCGCCCGGCGTTCCTCGCGACGCCGGAACCCGGCTTGCCGCTCGCGGCGCCCTTGCGCGCGTTGCCCGACGCGCTGGCCTTCGGTTTCACCTGCGCGGCGGACGGTTCAGCAGGACGTCCCCGTGAGCTGTTGACCGTGCGGCCTCGCACGATCCCGATGAACTGCTCCATCAGGTCGGTGGTGTGTTCTTCGAGCCAGGACAGCGCGACGCGCGACTGCGGGGCGTCCGTGACCGGCCGGTAGGTGAGGTCCTTGCGATGGTGCAGGCGCGCCAGCGATTGGGGGACGACCAGCAGCCCCACTCCGGCGGCGACCAGTTCGACGGCGTCGGCCGTCGTCGCGGGGCGTTCGTTCGCGGGCAGCCCGGGCAGGTTCTCCCAGCCGAGGCTGTCGTCGAGGGGGTGCAGGCAGATGTAGTCGGCGAGGTCCGCGACGGACACCTCGTCGACCGCCGCCACCTCATGGTCTTTGGGAACCACGACGACGCTCGTCTCGGTGTACAGCGGGATCGCGCTCAGGCCGGTGCGGTCGATCGGCAGTCGCAGGAGGGCGGCGTCGGCCGCGCCCTCGTGCAGGGCGGTGACCGCGTCGGCCGTGGACGCCGCGATGAGTTCGAGCGGCACGGCGGGCACCCGCTCGCCCCAGGTCCGCGCCCACTTTCCGGGGGTCACGCCCGGGACGTACGCGAGGCGGAACGAAGCGGCTGCGTGCGTGCCTGTCACGTGGCCAGGTTACCGGCCGTCACCGCCGCCCGCGGTCGCTACTGTAGTCCCATGAAGTCGCACAAGACCCCGCAGACGATGAAGCCCGCGACCGCGGCGAAGAAACTGGGCATCCATCTCGGGGCCGCCCCGGCCGAGTTCCAGGAGGGCGTCGTCTCGCGCGACGAGCTCAACGCGCTGCAGGCCGACCCGCCTGCGTGGCTGCGCGACCTGCGCAGCAACGGCCCGCACCCCCGCCCGGTGACCGCTCTCAAGCTGGGCATTTCCATCGCCGGACTCGCGCGCGGGGGAGTGACCGAACCCCTCACCACCGAGCAGATCGAGGCGCTGAAGGCGCAGCTCCCCGAGTGGCTGCAGCGCGAACGCGCCACCCAGGCCGAGGTCCGCAAGGAAGCGGCGCGGATCAAGGAGAGGGACGCGCAGCGGTCCGAAGGCGAGCCCGCGACCAAGCAGGCGGCGGCAAAGCCGACCGCGAAGAAGCAGGCTGGGAAAAAGCCGGCGGCGAAGAAGCAGGCATCAGGACAGCGCGCGCGTGCGGGCAGAGCGCGTTACTGACGGCCTCGCCGCAGCGCAGCGGTTTGGCGGCGGGAGCCTGCGATGTCGAGGCACCTCAGCTCAGGCCACTGGTCAGCTCTCTGATACGCGTGCTTCGTGCGGCGCGTCGGTGCTAAACCGGCGCGGCCCGGCCACCAGGCCGTCCACGTGCAGCGCGCCGAACGGGGTGCCTTCGAGCGGATCGACCTTCACGCGCCCGGCCGGCATGTTGACCTCCAGACCGAGTAACGCCTGCACGATGGGACCGATCGCCGCGGCCGCCCACGCCTGCGGGCGGCACGCGGCCGGATACGGCACCGGCCACGGCGAGGACGTGCGCGCGTCGCCGCTGTAGAGCTCCGGCAGCCGCCAGGAGAAGCGGGAGCCCGCCGCCAGCAGCCCCTCGATCAGGCCGAGCGCCCGAGCGCCGTGCCCGGCGCTCGCCATCGCCCGGATCACGATCGCCGTGTCGTGCGGCCAGACCGAGCCGCAGTGGTAGCTGAGCGGCGAGTAGCCGCCGTTCGCCGCCGACATCGTACGCAGGCCGAAGCCGCCGTCGAGCCCCGGGCCGGTCAGCCGGTCGAGCACCAGCGCGCTCTCCGCGGCGTTCAGCAGCCCGGTTCCCAGCAGGTGGCCGATGTTGCTGGTGAGCGAGTCGACCGGCTTCTTCTCCCCGTCCAGGGCGAGCACCGGGAAGGGGCCCGCGGCGTCGCTGGCCCAGAAGCTCTCCCGGAACCGCACCGCCAGGTCCGCCGCCCACGCGCGCAGTCGCGCGGCGCCGCCGGGGCCGAACGCGTCGAGCAGGTCGGCGCCGTGCACCGCGGCCTCGTAGGCGTAGCCCTGGACCTCGCAGAGCGCGACCGGGCCCTGCGCCTGGCGGCCGTCGGCGTAGCGGATCGAGTCGCCGGAATCCTTCCAGCCCTGATTCGCCAGGCCGCGCCCGCCGGCGTCCAGGTACTCGAGGAACCCGTCGCCGTCGGCGTCTCCGTGCTCGACGATCCAGTCCAGCGCGGCGCGCAGGTTCGGCAGCAGCGCGCGTACCTGCTCCTCCGGCATCCCGGCCCGCCACGCGTCGTGCAGCAGGCACACCCACAGCGGGGTCGCGTCCACCGTGCCGTAGTAGAGCGGGGGCAGCACCATCGCGCGATCCCCGGCGGAATCCGTTTCGCCGTGTACTGATTCGGCCCGGCGCAGCTCGTGCGGGATCTTCCCGGGCTCCTCCATGGTCTGCGCGCACATCCGGGTGCCCTGGCGCGAGGCCAGGGCGCGCAGCGTACCGGCGGCCAGCTCCCAGCCGAACGGCAGCATCAGCCGCGCGGCCCAAATGCTGTCGCGGCCGAAGAGGGTGAAGAACCACGGCGCCCCGGCCGCGGCGAAGACGTCGTCGGGGGCGTGCGCCGGAGTCATCAGCAGGGCTCGAAGATCGGCGAGCGACTGCGCGGCCAACGCCGTGAGCCGATGGTCGCCGGCGGTCACGCGCACGTCCCGCCAGGCCGTGGCGGCGGAGGGTGCGCCCGTGACCGGCGATCCGGTGACCTCCGCGGTCAGTTCCCAGCGCAGTGTGCTCGTCCCGGCCGCGGGCAGGTCCACCGGCCAGCGCAGCGTCACGCCGCTGTCGGGGTCGGGCGTGGCCGTTACCGCCGGCGCCTGCGCGTGAAGTCGTACGGTCGCACCCTCGCCGCGCCAGCTCAACAGGACGCTGTCGGGGCTCTGCTGCTCGACGGTGATCGCGACGCCGGAGCGGGGAGCGTCGTCGGCGCGGCCGGACTTGACCGCCTCGATCTCGGCCAGGTCGGCGGCGAGGTGCAGTTCGGCCATGGTGCGCACGGCGCGGCTCGCGTATGACAGCAGGCTGATCTCCTCGGCCACCGACCCGGCCGCGACCCGCCGCACCCGCTCCACGCGGACGGTGGGATCGGCGCCGGGATCACCGAGCGTGCGGATCAGGCCGGTGAACCGCGCGGTGGACGCCTCGTCGTTTCCACCGGCCACCGGCTGAGGCTGCGCGCCGTCGACGATCAGCACCGCCTGCGACAGCACTCTGACGTCCGCGTGGAAGACGCCCTGTGCGCCGTTCGACCTGACTTGGCCGTCGGGGGAGCACAGCGCCACCGTCGGCGCCTGGAGCGTGGTGACCAGATCGTGCAGCCACGGCTGGCGGGATGGCGTCATCGGTCCTCCTTGACAATCCGCGGTCTCGCGCCCACCATGGCGGGAGTTTGAACGATCAAATCGGCGGCGGCATCCACTCGCCAGCGAATTTGATCGATCAAATCTGGAGTGTAGCCCACAGATCCCGAATCCTGTCGAGGAAGAAACCGTGAGCAGCGACGCTCAGGCTCGCCCGACTCTGGAGACGGTGGCGCAGATCGCGTCCGTCTCCAGGCAGACCGTGTCCAACGTGCTCAACGCTCCGCACCTGGTGCGGCCCGAGACGCTGGACCGGGTGCGCGCGGTGATCGACGAGCTCGGATACCGGCCGCACCGGGCCGCGCGCACGCTGCGCACCCGCCGCTCGCACCTGATCGCAGCACGCATGCACGCCCCCGTCGACGGGATCAGCGGAGCGGTGCTCGACGTCTTCATCCACGCCCTGACGACCCGGGCGCAGGAGCGCGACTACCGCGTCCTGCTGTTCGCCGCGAACGAGGACCAGCAGGAGATCGCCGAGTACGACGAGCTGCTCAGCGATCACGACCTGGACGCGTTCGTACTCACCGCCACACACCTCGGCGACGCGCGCATCGCCTGGCTCGCCGAGCACGGCGCCGCCTTCGTGACCTTCGGCCGGCCCTGGGGAGCGGACGGCGGCGAGAACGCCGCCACGCACTGCTGGGTGGACGTCGACGGCGCGGCCGGCACCTACGACGCGACCCGCCACCTGATCCGCAACGGGCACCGCCGCATCGCCTTCCTCGGCTGGCCCGAGGGCTCCGGGGTCGGCGACGACCGGCGCTCCGGCTGGCTGCGCGCCTGCCGGGAAGCCGGCCTCGACGTCAGCGGCCTGACCCGGAACGTGCTGGACGACCTGCCCGCCGGCCGCGCCGCCGGGGCCGAGCTGATGGACGGCGCGCAGCCGCCCACCGCGATCGTCTGCGTCAGCGACTCGCTGGCGCTCGGCGTGTGGACCGAGATCACGGCGCGCGGCCTGACCCCGGGCCGCGACCTGGCCGTCATCGGGTTCGACGACTCGCCGACCGCGGCCGTGATCGGCCTGAGCAGCGTGGCCCAGCCCATGGACGAGGTCGCCCGCGCCTGCCTCGACCAGCTCGAGCGGGTGCTCGCCGCGAAGGACGCCGGGATCCCGCCGCCCGGTCCGGCTCCGATCCTGCTTCCCCCCTCGCTCGTGGTGCGCGCCTCCTCCTGAGGCCCGCGCCCTGCCTTCGGCGCGCCGACGGCGCGTCAGCGCTCGATTCCGCGTATGTCCGCACCTTTCCAAGAACCGAGGAAGATCAATGAAGAGCACTCTCGGCCGCGGCGCCGCCGCGGGACTCGGCGCCGCGATACTCGCGCTCACGGCCGCGTGCAGCAGCGGCGGCGGGTTCGGCGGCTCCTCCTCGACCAGCGGGTCCGGCGGCTCGGACTCCGGCCCGCTCAACGTCCTGATCGGCTCCAGCGGCGCGGCGGAGACCAGCGCCGTGCAGGCCGCGGCCGCCGCCTTCGCCAAGCAGAGCGGCATCAAGGTCAACGTCGTCGCCGCGCAGAACCTGCAGCAGCAGGTGAGCCAGGGCTTCGCGGCCGGCCAGCCGGCGGACGTGTTCTACCTGGACACCAGCAGCTTCCAGAACTACGCGAAGACCGGCGCCCTCTACGCGTACGCGGACAAGGCCAGCGACCCCGGCGACTTCTACCCCACGCTCAAGCAGTCGTTCTCCTACGACGGCAAGTTCTACTGCGTGCCCAAGGACTGGTCCACGCTCGGCCTGGCGATCAACACCGCCGACTGGAGCGCCGCCGGACTGACCCCCGCCGACGTGCCCACCAACTGGGACCAGCTCGAGGCCGTGGCCAAGAAGCTGACCACCGGCGGCCGCGTCGGGCTGACCATCGCCTCCGACCACGCCGGCATCGACGAGTTCATCTACCAGAACGGCGGCTCGCTGCTGAGCGCCGACAAGAAGACGGCCTCCTTCGACAGCCCGCAGAACGTGGCGGCGCTCAACTATGTCAAGAAGCTGCTCTCCGATGGCGTGCTGAAGTTCCCGTCCGCGCTCAACGCCGGCTGGAACGGCGAGGCCTTCGGCAAGAACGCCGCCGCGATGACCATCGTGGGCAACTGGATCGACGGCGCGATGAAGAGCGACTACCCGAACGTGAAGTACCAGGTCTACCCGCTGCCGGCCGGGCCGAGCGGCACGAAGGCCACGCTCTCGTTCACCAACTGCTGGGGCATCCCGGCCAAGAGCAGCCACAAGGACGCCGCGGTCAAGCTGGTCGACTTCCTCGCGTCGGGCACCCAGCAGATGGCGTTCGCCAAGGCCTTCGGCGTGATGCCGTCGCGCGAATCGGTCAAGGACCAGTGGACCGCCGCCTTCCCGGCCGACGCCGCGTTCCTGGCCGGCGCCGCCTACGCCCAGCCCGACCTCGCGCTGGCCGGCGGGACGCAGACCATCTCCGACTACGACTCAAAGCTCGCGCAGCTGGCCACCGCGGACCCCGCCGCGCTGCTGTCCGCGGAGCAGAAGAACTTCCAGGCCGTCATCCAGCAGAACCAGTAGCGCGGCGATGACGACGGCAACCGGGACCCCCGCCGCGGCGCGCGCGGCGAAACGGCCCGCCCCGCGGCGGCCCCGCGGCGGCATCCGCGGCCATGAGGCCGCCGCCGGCTGGCTGTTCACCGCGCCGGTGCTCGTGCTGCTGGCGCTGTTCCTGGTGCTGCCGATCCTGATGGCCGCCTGGGTGAGCGTCAGCGACTGGACCGGGCAGGGCAACCCGTTCAGCGGCGGCGCGCACTTCGTCGGCGCCAAAAACTTCTCGTCGCTGCTCACCCGGGACGGCCTCGCCCGGCAAGACCTGATGACCAGCCTGCGCAACAACTTCTACTACGTGCTGCTGGTCGTGCCGCTGCAGACAGCGCTCGCGCTGTTCCTCGCGATCGTGCTCAACCGGCGCCGGCTGGCCGGGCGCGGATTCTTCCGCACGGCCTACTACTTCCCGTCGGTGACCAGCTCGGTCGCCATCTCCATCGTGTTCCTGTTCATGTTCAGCGGCGGCGGAGTCGTCAATGCCCTGATCAGCTCGGCCGGCGGGACCGGTCCGAACTGGTTCGCCGACCCGGACGGGCTGATCCACATCCTGCTCGACAAGCTCGGCGTGCACTCGGCCCCCGCGGCGCTGGCGAACCACGGGCTGCTCGGCCAGTCCTGGTGGGACTGGCTGGCGGGGCCGAGCGTCGCGATGACCGCGCTGATCGTCCTGGCGGTGTGGACCACCTCGGGCACGTTCATGCTGATGTTCCTGGCCGCGCTGCAGAACATCCCCGCCGAGGTCGAGGAGGCCGCGCTGATCGACGGCGCCTCGGCCTGGCAGCGCACGCGGCTGGTGGTGCTGCCGATGCTGCGCCCGACCCTGTTCCTGGTGCTGACCCTCGGGCTGATCGGCACCTGGCAGGTCTTCGACCAGGTCTACATCATCAGCCAGGGCAATCCGGCCAAGACGACGCTGACCCCGGCGTACCTGTCGTACACGACCTCGTTCAACGACCAGCAGTGGGGACAGGGCGCCGCGATCGCGTTCATCCTGTTCGCGATCATCGTGGCGCTCACCGCGCTGCAGCGGTTCGTCCTGCGCGAGCGGAAGGCGGATGCCGGATGACCCTGACCGAGCGCACCGCACGGGCCCGGAAGCCGTATCGGCCCGGCCAGCTCAGCCCGCGCGCCAGGGCGGCGAGCTACGCCGCGCTGCTGCTGTTCGCGCTGATCTACATCTTCCCGTTCCTGATCGAGCTCGGCTCCTCGTTCAAGACGGACGCCGACGCGACCAACCATCCGCTCAACCCGCTCCCGCAGCACTGGACGCTCGCCGCGTTCCACCAGCTCGGCCAGCAGGACTTCCCGCTGTGGTTCGCGAACTCCGCGTTCGTCGCGGTCTCGGTCACCGCCGGGCGGATCCTGTTCGACTCGATGGCCGGATACGCGCTGGCCCGGCTGCGATTCCGCGGCCGCGGCGCGGTCTTCTCCGCGGTGATCGCGGTGATGGCCGTGCCCAGCGTGGTGCTGATGATCCCGAAGTTCCTGGTGCTCAACGAGTTCGGGATATACAACACCTACAGCGGCATGATCATCCCGCTGATCGCCGACGCGGCCGGGGTGTTCATCATGAAGCAGTTCTTCGAGTCCATCCCGGGCAGCGTCGAGGAGGCGGCCAGGATCGACGGCGCCGGGGTGCTGCGCACCTTCTGGTCGGTGGTGCTGCCGATGGCCCGCCCGGCGCTGATCACGCTGACGGTGCTCTCGTTCCAGGGCTCCTGGAACGAGCTGTCGCATTTCATCGTCTCCCGCCAGAGCCCGCAGCTCAACACGCTGACCAGCGGCGTGGCGACCCTGGTGAGCGGCCAGCTCGGCAAGGGCAACCAGTACCCGCTCAAGCTGTCCGCCGCCCTGCTGATGACGATCCCGGTGGCGCTGGTGTTCTTCTTCTTCCAGCGGCACATCATGCGCGGCACCGAGGGCGCGGTGAAGGAGTGAGTGAGGTACCGGTGAACGGCCGAGCCCAGATCGAATGGGACCTGTAGCGAATCTCATCTGACTCTGAGACTCGCATCAGATCCGCTTAGCGGAGCATTCGTACGTTGCGTGGATGCTGCACGTTCGCAAGCCACGATGGAGCTCCCACCGCCGCGTCGCCGCGGTCGGATGCGCCGCGTTGCTGCTCACGGCCGGCGTCGGCGCCACCACCTACGCGAAAGTCGGCGGCCGGCTCAAGCTGGTGAGCTCGAGTTCGGTGTCGGCGGCCTCGCCCTCGACCCCGACCGCAACCGCAACTGTGTCATCCAGCCTCAGCCCCAGTTCGAGCCCCAGCCCGAGTTCAAGCTCAACCTCAACCTCAACCTCAATGAGCGTGTCGAACCCCCTCAAGGGCGAGGCCTTCTCCGGCACCGCGCAGGTAGGCACACTCTTCGGCACCTCGAACGGGTC
>Ga0070741_10011382_pt1 | contig 16444 bp, 15 predicted proteins | sample Coa_R1_4_FD_66440 | JGI IMG/M metagenome (GOLD analysis project Ga0070741, IMG submission 66440) | Surface soil microbial communities from Centralia Pennsylvania, which are recovering from an underground coalmine fire - Coalmine... | ecosystem: Environmental > Terrestrial > Soil > Unclassified ...
GACCGCGGCGGACGGGCGGACCCGGAAGTGGCCCAGGAACTCGAGGTTCCCCGCCGCCCCCCGCAGCGGCGACGGCATGACCGCCAGCGCCGCCAGCCCGTCACCGGCCACGGCGGCGGTCACCGAGCGGAGGACGCCGAGATGGACGGCGGGGTCGGTCACGAGCCCGCCGCGGCGGACGTGTTCCCGGCCGGCCTCGAACTGCGGCTTGATCAGCAGGACGGCGTCGGCGTCGTCGACGGCGACGCCCGCCAGCGCCGCGGCGACCAGTCGCAGCGAGATGAACGACAGGTCGGCCACGACGAGGTCGACGGGCGCGCCGCCGACGTCGTCGAGCGTGAGGTGGCGGACGTTGCAGCGTTCCCTTACGCAGACCCGGGGGTCCCGGCGCAGCGACCAGGCGAGTTGCCCGGTGCCGACGTCCGCCGACACCACCGTCGCCGCCCCCCGCTGCAGCAGGCAGTCGGTGAACCCGCCGGTGGAGGCGCCGGCGTCGAGGGCCCGCCGGCCGGCGACGTCGACGGCGAAGCGGTCGAGGGCGGCGTCCAGCTTGTCGCCACCCCGGGACACGAAGCGGGCCGGCGGCGCCTCGAGGTGGACCGGCTCGTCGGGCGACACGAGGCGGCCGGCCCGGTCGGCCCTGGCCCCCGAGACGAGGACGAGCCCGGCTTCGATGGCCTCCTGCGCCCGGGCCCGGGACTCCGTCAGCCCCCGCCGCACGAGCTCAAGGTCCAGCCGGCGGCGCATGGCGATCTGCCTCGATCTGAGCTCCTTGACCTGCAGCACGAGGGACAATACCAGCGTGGCCTAGGGTTCCCGGGCATGGTGATCCCGATCAGGGACAACCTCCCGACGAAGTCGAAGCCCGTCCTCACGATCGCCATCATCGTCGCCTGCCTCTACATCTACGGCTTCGTCCAGCCCCACTCGTCGGACCAGGAGGTGCAGTACCTGGCCCAGCACGCCGCCATCCCCTGCGAGGTGGTGCACGGCAAGCCGATCTCCAACCAGCTCTCCCAGCAGTGCGACGGGCAGCTCCGCATCCCCGGGCTCTCGCCGTTCAGCCCCACCGAGCCGTTCCCCCACAAGAACGTGTTCCTGGCCATCGTCGTGTCGATGTTCCTCCACGGCTCGTGGCTCCACGTGCTGGGGAACATGCTCTTCCTGTGGATCTTCGGCAACAACGTCGAAGAGCGGATGGGCCCGGTCGGCTACGCCGTGTTCTACCTGGTGGCGGGGTTCGTGGCCGCCCTCACGCACATCGCCACCCAGGCCACATCGACGGTGCCGGTGGTCGGCGCGTCGGGAGCCATCGCCGGCGTCATGGGGGCCTACCTGGTGCTGTTCCCCCGGGCCCGGGTGCTGACGATCATCCCGCTGTTCATCTTCTTCCCGCTCATCTACCTCCCGGCCTGGCTGGTGCTGCTCGGGTGGTTGGCGCTGCAGTTCTTCACCAACCCCAACACCGGGGTGGCGGTGGCCGCCCACATCGGCGGGTTCATCTTCGGCGCGGCCGTCGGCCTGTTCCTGCGGGGGGCGGCCCGCGCCGCCCCGCCGCCCGGCCCGCCCCCGCCCGACTGGGGCTTCAGCGGCGGACCGTACTAGGCGCCCAGCGAAGCGACGATCTTGTCGGCCAGCGCCGCCAGGCTCGGGCCGACGAAGGCGGCGTCGTGGTCGGACCGTTCGTCGCCCGACAGCGTGGCCGTCGACACCACGAGGGCGAAGGGCCAGCCCAGGGCGGCGGCCAGGGCTCCGTCGGTCGACGGGCGGTCGCCGGCCACCAGGCCGCGGTCGCCGAAGCGGGCCCTCACCAGTGCCACCGTCGGCGGTTCGGGCTTGCCGGCCACCTCGGGCCGGCGTCCGGCGGCGGTGGCCACCGCCGCCACGAGCGATCCGTTCCCGGGCAGCAGACCGTCGGGGGCCGGATAGGTGGCGTCGAGGTTGGTGGCCACGAAACGGGCGCCGGCCCGGACGGCGGCCGACGCCCGGTCGAGCCGGTCGAAGTCGAACGTCCGGTGCCAGCCGACGACGACCGCCTCGGCGGGCCCGGCGTCGACGACCTCGAACCCCTTCGCCTCCAGCGCCTCGACCACGCCCGGCCCGCTGCAGGCGAGGACCTTGGCCCCGGGCGCCAGGCCGGCGGCCAGCAGTTCGGCGGCGGCCAGGGCGCTGGTCAGGACGTCGGAGGGTTCGGTGGTGATTCCCATCCGGGCCAGCTTCTCGACGTAGCCGCCGACCGGAAGGCTGGAGTTGTTGGTCATGAAGCCGACGTCGAGCCCTGCGGCCCGGAATCGGTCGACGGCCCGGGCCGCGCCGGGCAGCAGCTCGTCGCCGAGCCAGATGACGCCGTCGAGATCGAGGACGACCGCTGCCACGAGGAATGACGTTAGCTACGCCGAGGCCTGCCGGAGGGCGTCCTGGTAGGCCTCCTCGTCGGGCCGCATGATCGTGGCGATCTTGAGGTGGCCGCGGGCACCGTCCCGGTCGCCGGAGCGCAGCAGGCACAGGCCGAGGCCGAAGTGGGCGTAGTCGTTGACCGGGTCGAGCTCGAGGACCTTCTCGAACTCCGCCCGGGCCGCCTCGACCCGCTGCGAGCGGAAGTAGGCCCGGGCCAGCGCCTCCCGGATCGAGCCCTTCTCCGGCTCGAGCTCGCGGGCCCGCTCCAAGGCCACGACGGCGGCGTGCGTGTTGCCCGAGTCGAGCAGCCGGCTGCCCTCCTGGAAACGGGAATAGGCCTCCCCGGGCCCGTCAGAGGACCCGTCGGGACCTGTGCTAGAACCGGGTTCGTTACCCGCTCGGGGAGCCATGGTGCCCGAACTCTTCCCCTTTCCCGGCCTCCGTTACCAACGTGCCGCGCTCCGCGGTGCCGATCTCGCCGACGTGACCGCCCCGCCGTACGACGTCATCGACGAAGAAGGCCGGGCGCAGCTGGAGGCTGCCCACCCCCACAACGCCGTCCACCTCATTCTCCCACGCGACGTCGAGCCGGGGGACCGCTACGAGCGGGCCCGGACGACGTTCGAGCAGTGGCGGGCCGACGGGATCCTGGCCCCCGACGACGAGCCCCACCTCTACGTCTACCGGATGGCCTTCACCGACGAAACGGGCGGTCCCCGGCGGATGATCGGTGTCGTCGGGGCCTTGGAGCTGGCGCCGCTCGGCGAAGGTGTGTACGCCCACGAGAAGACGCTGGCCAAGGCCAAGTCCGACCGGCTGGAGCTGCTCCGGGCGACCCGGGCCAACTTCGACCCGGTGTGGGGGCTGTCGCTGGCCCCGGGGCTGTCGGACGTGCTCGAGCCGCTGGCCAACGGCGAGCCGGCCGCGGCCTGCGTCGACGGCGACGGCGTGGAGCACTCCCTGTACCCGGTGGCGGGCGAGGTCGTCGACCGCATCCGCCAGATGATCGCCGCCGAGCCGCTGGTGATCGCCGACGGCCACCATCGCTACGAGACGGCGCTGGCCTACCAGGAGGAGCGGCGGGCGGCGGGCGAGGAGGACCCCGGCGCCGACCGCATCATGATGCTGGTCGTCGAGCTGGCCGACGACCAGCTGATGGTCCGGCCGATCCACCGGCTCCTGCGCAACGTCCACCACGAGTTCCGGGGCAAGCTCAACTTCGTCGGCACCGTTTCACCGATGGGTCCCAACACTCCCGACGGTGTCCGGCATCTGCTGGCCGAGATGGACCGGACGGGGTCGATGGGCATCGTGGACGGGCCGGGGTTGGCGCTGCTCACCCCGAAGCTCGACATCCTGAAGACCGGGCTCGAGCAGCTGCCGGAGGCGCTGCGCGACGTCGACGCCACCCGGTTCGTCCTCATGCTCGGGCGGATGTCGCTGTCGATCGAGCTGCCGGAGGTCGACTACCGCCACGACGCCCTGCACGTGGCCGAGATGGTGGCGAAGGGCGCGGCCGACGCCGCCATCCTGCTCCGGCCGGCGACGATCGACCAGATCGCCATGGTCGCCGCGGCCGGCCTCCGCATGGCCCAGAAGACGACCTTCTTCCAGCCGAAGCCGCTGACAGGGCTGGTGTTCCGCTCGCTGGACCTGGGCTAGCCGCAGACCCGGCAGCGTTCGAGCCCCGCGGCCGACGCCTCTTCGGCGGTCATCGTCTTCAGGTTCCGGCCGGCCACCAGCCGGCAGTCCGGGCGGTGGTAGCTGCCGGGCCCGACGACGACGAGCGTGGCGGCGTCCGGGGCGGCGCCGTCGCCGGCCGGTCCGGCGGTGATCCGGTCGAGGATCGACCGCAGCTCGGTGAGGTATGCCTCCAGCTGGACCCGGTCGGCCCGCTGGCTCTGGACGACCATGAGCCCGACGCCGACCACGACGAGGGCCAACCCGGCGATGCCGCCCGAGATGAGGTACGGGAACTGCCTGCGGATGTCGTTGTAGCCGGCGGCGCCGTTCCACCCGGCCCAGATGACGGCGAAGCCGGCCACGCAGAACAGCAGGCCGAGCTTGCCGCCGAACGTGCTCCACCGCAGCTTCATCGGCCGGATCCTCTCATGCCGGCCTGGGTCACGCCGGAGTCCCGAGGTACGTCTCGCGGAGGCTGGCGTGGTGGATCTCGTCGCCCGAGCCCTGGTAGACGAGCGTGCCCTTCTCCGTGATCAGCGCCCGATCGGCGTAGGGGAGGACGCCGACGTTCTGCTCCACCAGCACCACGGTCACACCGTCGTCGTTGATCCGGTCGACCACCGAGAAGACCGTCTGGGTGAGCGCCGGAGAGAGCCCGAGCGACGCCTCGTCGACCAGCAGCAGCCGGGGCCGCGACATCAACGCCCGGCCGATGGCCAGCATCTGCTGCTCGCCTCCCGACAGCGTCCCGGCCGGCTGCTCGGACCGCTCCGCCAGGCGGGGGAAGTAGTCGAAGACCAGAGCCCGCGCTTCGTCGACCTCCTTATGGTGACGGCGCTTCACCCAGGCGCCGAGTCGGAGGTTGTTGGCCACCGAGAGGTCGGGGAAGACGCGCCGGCCCTCGGGGACGAGGGCGATGCCGAGGGCCACGCGCTCCGCCGCCGACGTCCTCGTGATGTCGGCTCCGTCGAAGCGGATCGAGCCCGCCTCGGGCGTGAGGAGCCCGGCGATGGCCGCCACCGTCGTGGTCTTGCCTGCGCCGTTGAGCCCGAAGATCACCGCCGTCTCGCCCTCCTCGACGGCGAAGCCGATCCCCATGAGGACGGGGAAGCCGTAGCCCACCCGCAGGCCCTCGACCACGAGCAGGCTCACGACGTCCCCTGCTGCAGCACTTCGTCGGCTTCCTGCCCGAGGTAGGCCCGGATGACCTCGGGGTTCGAGCGCACCTCGTCCGGTGGGCCCTCGGCCAGCAGCTCGCCGAAGTTCAGGCAGTAGACATAGTCGCAGACCTGGGCCACCAGCGGGACGTGGTGCTCGATCATCACCACCGTGAGGTCGAACTCCCGGCGGAGGTCGAGCAGCGTGGCTCCGAAGGCGTGGGCCTCCTCGGGCCCCATGCCCGACGTCGGCTCGTCGAGCAGCAGCAGGTCGGGGTCGGTGGCGAGGACGGCGCCGAGTTCCACCCGCTTGAGGACGCCGTAGGGCAGCCCCGCCACGCGGGTGTCGAGGAGCTCCGTCAGACCGAGGATTTCGGCCAGCGCCTCGGCCCGCGCCGCAAGGCGCCGCTCGGCGGCGAAGGTTCCCGGGAGGCCGAGCATCCCGGCCAGGGCGGAGTAGCCGGCCTCGAGGTGCTGGGCGGTGAGCAGGTTCTCCCGCACGGTGGAGCCCTTGACCAGCCCGACGTTCTGGAACGTGCGCCCCATGCCGAGGGCGGTGCGCTCGTGGACGGCGAGCCCGGTCACGTCGCGGCCCTTGAACCGCACGCGGCCGGCGTCGGGCCGGTAGAAGCCGGTGACGATGTTGAAGGTCGTCGTCTTCCCGGCGCCGTTGGGCCCGATGACGCCGACGATCTCCCATTCCCCTGCCCGCACGTTGACGTCGCGGGCCGCCTGCACCCCGCCGAAGCGGATCGAGCAGCGCTCGACCTCAAGCACGGGCATCGGTCACCCGCACGTCGCGCTCGTGGGTGTCCTTGAACGAGAACCGCCCGCCCCGCAGCCAGCGCTGCAGCGGACGGATCTGCTGGCCGACACCGCCCGGGTGCCGGGTCAGCGTGTAGAGCAGCAGGACGGGCCCGATGACGATGGGGACGTACTCCTTCGGCAGCACCTTCAGGCCCGGGACGTGCAGCCCGCCGCTGAACAGCTTGTCGAAGAAGTAGCCCACCAGCGAGAAGAACGCCGACCCGAGCACGACGCCCGTCCGGTTTCGCAGTCCGCCGACCACGGTCATGATCACGAAGACGAGGGCGAGCTGGAAATCGAAGAGGTCGCGGACGACGAACGTGTCGTTGTGGGCCAGCAGCGCTCCGCCGAGGCCGGCGAAGACGCCGGCCACCACGAAGGCCATGAGCGTGTAGACCTTGACGTCGACGCCGTTCGTCGCCGCCACCTTCGGGTTCTCCCGCACGGCCAGCAGCGCCCGTCCGCCCTTCGTCCGCATCAGGCGCCAGTCGACCCAGATGACCGCGGCCAGGAAGGCCAGGCAGAGGTAGTAGTAGCGGAGGTCGGTGGAGAAGCCCGCCGGCTTCGGCGCCGGCTGGCCGGCCGAGCCGCCGGTCAGGCTCTGGATGTTGAACAGGCTCTCCTCGGCCATCGTCCCGTAGGCCAGGGTGACGAGGGCGAAGTACAGGCCGGTGACCCGTAGGCTCACCACCCCGAGCACCAGCGCCTGGAGCCCGCCGACGACCATGGCCATGACGATCCCGGCCAGGAACGGCTGGCCGGCCCGGCTGACCATGTAGGCGGCGGTGAAGGCGCCGATGCCGACGAACGCCTGATGGCCGAGGGAGATCTGGCCGGTGTAGCCGAGGAGGATGTTGAGCGACAGCCCGATCACGGCGTAGATGGCGGCCTGCGTGAAGACGTGGACCTCGACGTTGCCCCGGCCGGCCGGGACGACGAGAACCAGCCCCGCCAGCGCCGCCAGCAGGGCGCCCCGGGCCGCCCACCCGGCCGGGCCGGGGCGTTGGCGGTGGCCGTTCACGCCTTGCCCAACAGGCCCTGCGGCCGGAGGGTGAGGACCACGACGAGCAGCACGAACACCATCACCGCACCGGGCCCGGGGATCGCCTTGAAGGCCGACGAGCTCACCGCCAGGCTCTGCGCAACTCCGACCACGACGCCGCCGACGAAGGCGCCGGGCAGGCTGTTCATCCCGCCGAGGACGGCGGCGGTGAAGCCCGGGATCAGGGCGCCGAAGGTCATGAACCCCGGCCCGAAGCTCTTGGCGTCGCCGGCCGCCAGCATCCCGGCGACCCCGGCCAGCAGCCCGGCCAGCCCCCAGATGAAGCTCGAGAGCCGCCGCACGCTGATCCCCATCAGCTCGGTGGCGACCGGCTCCTGGCTCACCGCCAGGATGGCCAGGCCGAGGTTGGTCCGGGAGAAGAACAGCCCGAGCAGGACGGCCAGCCCCAGCAGCGCTACCAGGATCAGGATCCGCTGGTCCGAGACCTGCACGCCGAACAGCGAGAACCGGTCGAGGCGCCCGAGCGCCGGCTGGATGAACCGCAGCCGGGCCTCCCCGAGCCACAGCTCCAGCGAGATGGCCAGCAGCGCCACGCCGGCCGTGGCCACCAGCAGCGTGACCCGGGGAGCGTCGAACAGCCGCCGCACCACCACCCGCTCGGTGGCCAGCGCCATGGCCACCGATGCGACGAGGCCGACGGCAATGGCCGGGACCAGCGGGACGCCGATCCGGTCGTGGACCCGGTACAGCGTGTAGACGGCGACGGTGCCGAACTCCCCCTGGGCGAAGTTGAACACGCCGCTCGACTTGTGGACGAGGACGAGTCCGAGGGCCACGAGCCCGTAACCGGCGCCCGTGATGACGCCGATGACCACCGCCTGGGCCAGCACGTGTGCGCTCATCGGAAGGGCCGGGCCGGTGTCAGAAGCCGGTGGTGAACTCGGCGATCGTCTTGAACGTGCGGCTGTTGCAGTCGGCCTCGAGCAGGTGCGACGACTTCGCCCCGAAGCGGATGCTGCCGCTGTAGCTGACGACCGGGTAGACGTTGGTGGTGAAGTCGCGGCCGCTCTCCAGCGCATTGACGAAGGACTGCCGCGTCAGGTCCTTCCCCGCCGCCTGCAGCATTGCGCCGATCACCTTGGACAGGCCCCATTCGGCCAGCCCGATGTCGTCGCCCCGGCCGCCGTTGTACTTCTCGTAGGACTTCTGGTAGTCGGGGTCGAGCTTGTCGATGACGTCGAGCTGCGGGAACGGGGAGAGGAACTTGGCCGCCCCGATGGCCGGGCAGCCGGCCTCGGCCACGATGTTGAGCCCGTTGGTGATCCCCGGGCCGAGGTAGACCGGGCTGTAGGCCTGGGCCTGGGCGTTGGTGGCCAGCTTGATGAAGTTGACCGGGGAGGTGAGCAGGTAGACGACCTCGGCGCCCGAGGTCCGCAGCGCGTTGGCCTCCGACAGCAGCTCGGAATCGGAAGCGTTCTTGCCGATCCGGCTGTTGCGGACGATGTCGAGCCCGGCCGCCTGGGCCAGCTTCGTCACGCTCTGCTGGGTCTCGTTGAGCGCCGGCGTGTTGTTCATGACGATGGCGATCTTCGTCTTGTGCAGCTTGTTGACGATGTACGACACCAGCACCGGCGTCTGCTGCACGTAGCTCTGGGAGGTGGCGAAATAGCTGGAGAGCCCGGTCAGCCCGTCCTCGTTGACGCCGGCCGAGAGGTAGGGCACGCCCATGCTGTTGGCGTAGCGGGCGCAGGCCGTGATCTGCTCCGATCCCGCCGCGCCCATGAGGATGAACACGTGCTCCTGCTCGACCATCTCGCGGCAGACCTGGACGGCCCGGGACGGGTTGAACTGGTCGTCGCGGAAGACGACCTCGACGTTGCGGCCGAAGATCCCGCCCTTCTCGGCGAGGTACTTCCAGTAGACGTCCTTGCCCTTGTCGAAGGCGCTCTGGGGGAACGGCGCGGCGCCGGTGATCGGGGCGTGGACGCCGATACGGATCTTGCCCTCGGTGACGCCGGTGCGGTCACCGGCGGCCGGCGACGGCGGCGCCGGGACCGGGCTGGTGGCTCCGGGGCCGCCGTTCTCGCCGCCCGACCCGGCGGCCGCCCCGGGCGAGGCGCCCCCGCCGGCCGAGGCCGGGCCCCGGCCCGTCGGCCCGGGCGAGCCCGCCGTCGAACCCGCCGGTCCGGCGGCGGAGCCGGTCGTGCCTCGTCCGGCCCCCGCCGAACCGGCGCCGGACGCCGGCGACGTCGGACCGCCTCCCGCCGGCGAGGCTGCCGACCCGCCGGCCGGGGCCGTCCCGCCGGACGCGCCGGAGGCCACCGGTCCCGGCGTGGCACCGGCCGACACGTCGGAGCCGCCGCCCGCCGACCCGCCCGGGCCGGCCGCGACGGCCGCCCCGCCGCCCGCCGCGTCCTGTCCGGCCGGCGCCGGCGCAGCCGACCGGGCCGGCCCGACGTCGGACTTCTGGCCACAGGCGGCGGCGAGGAGCAGCGCCACGGCGACGGCCGCCCCCCGGGCGACGGCGACCCTCGACGAACGACGTGTCATGCGGCTCTCCAAGATGGTCGGTCAGGCGGGGCGGCCGTCGCCGGCGGCCCGGCGGGCGAGGGCCCGGGTGAGCCCGCCCTCCCGGCGGAAGACCGGTGCCGGCCGGCCGAAGGGCCCGAGCACCAGGCCGACGAGGACGGCGAGGCCGGCGGCGACAGGCAGGAGCAGGGCGGCGGTCACCGGGATGTGCTCCCAGAAGCCGACCGCCGCACGGGCGCGAACAACGGGGAAAACGCCACCGGGCGAAGCCCCCGGAGCCGACCCGGCCTCGTCCGACCGGCCCGGCCGAGACCCGGCGACCCCCGGACCGAGGGCCCCGTCGGCCGGCGTGGCAGCGACCGCGGAGGCCGGCTGATCGGAGGCTGCGGGCGCCAGGGTGCCGAGCGCCCCCGCGGCGGCGAACCCGGCCGCCGTGCCGGCCGCTCCCGATCCGGACCCGTCTCCTTCGCCCGCCCGGCTCGGACCGGCGCCGGCCGGCCCGAGGCCGGCCGCCGTCGGGCCCGACGCGGCGTCCCCGGTGGCGGGACCGGCCGGAGCGCCGGTCAGCTCGACGGAGACGTTGCCGGTCTCGACGTCGAGCCAGCTGACCTGGACGGGCGACGACGCGCCGGTCGGGTCCACCGCCAGGACGACGCCGTTGGGGGCCAGCGGGGCCACCGGGTCGCTCCAGAGCCGGCCGATGGCGGTGAGGTCGAACGTCCAGGTGCCGTCGGGCGCCCGGACGCCTTCGGCCGAGCCGAGGCTGCAGTCGGCGACCGGCCGGTCGTGCCAGGCGCCGTTCCGGCCCGGCCCCCAGGCGGCGGTGGCCGGGCAGGCGGTCACCTTGGCCCGATCGGCTGCCACGTTGGCCCCGCCGGCCGGGGATTCCCGCAGCCGCAGCGTCAGCCCGCCGACCGTGACACCGTCGGCCAGGGTGAGCTCGATCGCCACGGCGGCCACCTTGTCGACCTGGCCGCCGGCGGCGCCGGCGGCGATCGAATCTGCCGGCACGGTCGGCGGCCCGGGCATCGGCGGCACCAGGGGGCGCACCGGGTTGCCGTCCGGCTCGCCGTCGGCCGGCCCCTGGAACCGGTTCCACCACCCGTCCTGCGTCGCCCGGCTGTGGCCCGCACCGCCGCCGTCGGCGGCCCGGGCCGGACCGACCGGACCGGTGGCGGCCAGGAGCACCCCGACGAGGACGGCGCCACGGCGCGCCCGGCCAGACATGGCCGAATGGTACCCGTCAGTCACTTATCACCCAAAGGCCGTACAAAACCTTGGGGCGGGGGCCGTCGCCGGCTCAGACCTCCCAGGTCGAGCCGGAGTTCAGCAGCGCGACCAGGTCGCCCTGCCCCTGCCGTTCCTGGACGGCGGCGATCTGGGAGTTGAGGGCGTCGCCGTAGACCGGGCGGTCGACCGCCCGGAAGACGCCCATCGGCGTCGGCGTGGTCGGCGAGTCGGCCAGCCGGGAGAGGGCGAAGGCCAGCGTGGGGTCAGGGCGGTTCTCGTCGTGGACCAGCAGCCGGTCCTCGCCCACCGAGGCGACGTCGACGATCTCGAGGTGGCCGAGCTCGGTGGCCACGACCCCCTTGTCGTTGTCCTTCCCGAAGCGGATGGGCTGTCCGTGCTTCAGGTCGATGATCATGTCGGACCGGGCGTCGCGGGCGGTGACGGCCTCGAAGGCGCCGTCGTTGAAGACGTTGCAGTTCTGGTAGATCTCGACGAAGGCCCCGCCCTGGTGGTCGTGGGCCCGGCGGAAGACCTCCATCATGTGCTTGCGGTCCATGTCGTGCGTGCGGGCCACGAACGACGCCTCCGACCCGATGGCCAGCGAGACGGGGTTGAACGGATGGTCGATCGAGCCGAACGGGGTCGACTTCGTCACCTTGCCGAGCTCGCTGGTCGGCGAGTACTGGCCCTTGGTCAGCCCGTAGATCTGGTTGTTGAACAGCAGGATGGTCAGGTTGACGTTGCGGCGCAGGGCGTGGATCAGGTGGTTCCCGCCGATCGACAGGCCGTCGCCGTCGCCGGTGATGACCCAGACGTCGAGGTCGGGCCGCGACACGGCGATGCCGCTGGCGATGGCCGGCGCCCGGCCGTGGATCGAGTGCATCCCGTAGGTCTCCATGTAGTACGGGAAGCGGCTCGAGCAGCCGATGCCGGAGACGAAGACCGTCTTCTCCGGAGGTACGCCGAGCTCGGGCAGCAGGAATTGCACGGCGGCCAGCACCGAGTAGTCGCCGCAGCCGGGGCACCACCGGACCTCCTGGTCGGACTGGAAGTCCTTCCGGGTGAACGTGACCGGTTCGGCGGCCCCGTTGCCGTCGCCGGCATGGCCGTTGGTCGTGGTGGTGGCGTGGCCGTTGGTCTCGGTCATCAGTCAGTCAGCTCCATGATGCAGGCCTCGATCTCGGCGGCCCGGAAGTGGATGCCCTTGATCTTGTTGAGGCTGACCACGTCGACGTCGAAACCCATCCGCAGCAGCTTCGAGAGCTGGCCCAGATTGAGCTCGGGGACGAGCACCTTCTCGTAACCGGACAGGACCTCGCCGAGGTTGGCGGGGAACGGGTTCAGATGGATGAGGTGGGCCCAGTCGACCCGGCGGTTGCGGGCCCGGGCCCGGTAGACGCCGGCGTGGGTCACGCCCCAGGTGCCGCCCCAGCTGACGACCAGCACGCGGGAGCCCTCGACCCGGTCGACCTCCAGCAGCGGGATGTCCTTGGCGATCCCGGCCACCTTGGCCGCCCGGAGGCGGACCATCTTCTCGTGGTTCTCGGGGTCGTAGGAGATGTTCCCGGTCCCGTCCTCCTTCTCGATGCCGCCGATGCGGTGCATGAGGCCGGGCGTGCCGGGGATGGCCCACGGGCGGGCCAGTGTCTCCGGGTCGCGCAGGTAGGGCCAGAAGTCGTCACCGTGGTTGGGCTCGGTGGCGAAGTCCACCCGCAGGTCGGGCAGCTCCGCCACCTCGGGGATCCGCCACGGCTCGGCGGCGTTGGCCAGGTACCCGTCCGACAGGAGGAAGACCGGCGTGCGGTACTTGAGGGCGATGCGGGCCGCCTCGAGGGCAGCGTCGAAGCAGTGGCCGGGGGACCGGGCGGCCACGATGGGGACGGGCGCCTCGCCGTGGCGGCCGAACATCACGTGGAGCAGGTCGGCCTGCTCGGTCTTGGTCGGCAGGCCGGTGGACGGCCCGCCCCGCTGGATGTCGACGATCACCAGCGGCAGCTCGAGGCTGACGGCCAGGCCGATCGTTTCCGACTTGAGGTCGATGCCGGGACCGCTGGTCGTGGTGACGCCGAGCTGGCCGGCGAAAGAGGCGCCGAGAGCGGCGCCGATGCCGGCGATCTCGTCCTCCGCCTGCATCGTTCGGACGCCGAACGACTTGTGCTTCGACAGCTCGTGGAGGATGTCGGACGCCGGGGTGATCGGGTACGACCCGAGGAAGAGGTCGAGGCCCGACTGCCGGCTGGCGGCCAGGAGGCCGTAGGCCAGGGCGACGTTGCCGGTGATGTTGCGGTACCGGCCCTTGGGGAGGACGGCCGGGGCGATCTCGAAGGCGTGCTGGAACAGTTCGGCCGTTTCGCCGAAGTTGTAGCCGGCCTTGAAGGCGGCGGTGTTGGCGTCGCGGACGATCGGCTTGTTGGCGAAGCGAGCCTTGATCCAGTCGTAGACCGGTTCCACGGGGCGGGAGTACATCCACGACACCACGCCGAGGGCGAAGAAGTTCTTCGACCGCTCGGCGTCGCGGGTCTTGGCGCCGGTCTCCTTGGCCGCCTCCAGCGTCATGGACGTCATCGGGACCTCGTAGACGGTGAAGGCGTCGAGCGAGCCGTCCTCCAGAGGGTTGGCGGCGTAGCCGGCCTTCTCCAGGTTGCGGGCCTCGAAGGCGTCGACGTTCACGATGATCGAGGCCCCCGGCATGAGGTCGCGCACGCTGGCCTTGAGGGCAGCCGGGTTCATGGCCACGAGCACGTTGGGCGAATCGCCCGGGGTGGAGATGTCGTGGTCGGAGATGTGCACCTGGAAGGCGGAGACGCCGGCCACCGTGCCGGCCGGGGCCCGGATCTCGGCCGGGTAGTCGGGCATGGTGGCCAGGTCGTTGCCGAAAGCGGCGCTCACCTCGGTGAAACGGTCACCGGTGAGCTGCATGCCGTCGCCGGAGTCGCCGGCGAAGCGGATCACGACACGGTCGATCGGTTCGCGCCCGCGGGTCGGGGAGATCGCGTCCGTTGTCAAAGGGGACACCTCGGATCCAGATCAGAAAGGGCCGGCAGGCCGACTCCGATTCTAATGCCTGGTCTTTCACTGTTCGGTAACGACCCCCGCCCCCCGATCGGGGGATCCCGCCGGAGGTAGGCTGTCGCCATGAACGAGGAGCAGCGGCAGAAGATGCGCGACGGGGCCGGCTTCATCGCCGCCCTTGACCAGAGCGGCGGGAGCACCCCCAAGGCCCTCAAGCTCTACGGGATCCCGGACGGCAGCTGGTCGAACGACGCCGAGATGTTCGACCTCATCCACGACATGCGGGCCCGGATCATCAAGAGCCCGGCCTTCAACGGCGACCGGATCCTGGGCGCCATCCTGTTCGAGATGACGATGGACCGCCAGATCGACGGCATCGACACCGGCGACTATCTGTGGGGAAAAAAGCACGTCGTCCCCTTCCTCAAGATCGACAAGGGGCTCGAGGCCGAGGCCGACGGCGTCCAGCTCATGAAGCCCATGCCCGACCTCGACGGGCTGCTGGAGCGGGGCGTGGCCAAGAACATGTTCGGCACCAAGGAGCGGTCGGTCATCAAGCTGGCCAATCCCAAGGGCGTCGAGGCCATCGCCGCCCAGCAGTTCGAGGTCGGCCTCCAGGTCCTCCGGCACGGGCTCGTCCCGATCCTGGAGCCGGAGATCGACATCAAGTCGCCCGAGAAGCCCGAAGCGGAGCAACTGCTCAAGCAGGCGCTGCTGTCGGGGCTGGCCCGGGTCCCCGACGGCCAGCAGGTGATGTTCAAGCTCACGCTGCCGGACGTGGACGGCTTCTACACCGAGCTCGTGGAGCACCCCAAGGTCCTCCGGGTGGTGGCCCTGTCTGGCGGCTACAGCCGGGAGGAGGCCAACACCCGGCTGAGCCGGAACCCCGGCGTGGTGGCCAGCTTCTCCCGGGCGCTGACCGAAGGCCTGACCGCCCAGCAGAGCGACGAGGAGTTCGACGCCGCCCTCGACGCCTCCGTCGGCAGCATCTTCGCCGCCTCCAACACCTGACCTACCCGCCGAACGGCAGTTGCGTTACGAGAGGGCGGCGAGGCGCTCGGCGACGTCCACGAACCGGGGGTCCTGGGCCGAGACCTTGCGGAACAGGGCCCGGGCGGCCGGGATGTCGCCGGCCCGCTCGTGGAGATCGGCCAGGGCGTACCACAGCCGGAGGTGGTGGGGGAGCACCCGCTTGCCGCCGGCCGGCGCCCGTTCCAGCACCTTGATGGCGTCGTCAAGCCGGCCCTGGTCGGCGAGCGCCCCGGCGGCCACGATCCGTCCCTCCGTCACGATCTCCGCCCCCGGGGAGGCGGCCCGCAGCTCCTGCCAGAGGCCTTCGATGCGGTCGAAGCGCCCGAGGGCCCGGGCGCAGTCCATCAGCACGGGATGCTGCTCAGTCGATCCTGTCAGGGCGACGAACGCCTCGATCTCCTTCTGGGCCAGCGACCAGCGGCCGAGCCGGTAGTAGGCGACGCCGAGCAGCTCCCGGAGCTCGGCGGAGTCCGGATGGGGGTCGCGGTAGGGACGCAGGATCCGCAGGGCCTCCTGCTCGTACCCCCGCTCCAGCGACCGGGCGCCTCTCACGAGTGCCTCCTGGAGGCGCGCCCCGTCCCGGACCGGCCTCGGCCGTTGCGCCGCCGGCGCCCCGCCCGCGGCACCCTTCCGGACGCCGCCCTTCCCGGGCTTGCGGGGACGGCCCTGGCGCTTGGCGTCGGTGCCGTCGAGGCCATGGACGATCCGCAGCGCCGGCCGCGGATCACCGCTGGCCCGGGCCACTGCTTCCTCGGCCGCCGACCGGACGGTGCTGGCCTCCTGGCCGGCGCCGCGGCTCTGTCCGGTCCTGCCCGGCCGATCGGACTGGCCTCCACGCCCGGCGTCGTCGACAGCCCGCCTCGGCCGCTCCTTCCCGGCGAGCGGTCCACCATCCCGTTGCCGGCCCCGGAACGGCCCGAAGCCCGGCTCGGCTTCGGCGCCCTCGCGCCGCCCCGACGGCCGGACCGGCCGCGCCGGGTCACCGGCGCGCTCGCCCGGCTGCTTCCGGCCGCTGCCGTCCGATCGGCTTCCTGACCCCCGGGCGGACCGCCGGTCGCTGCCGTCGGTGGAACGGCGGGGCGGGTCCTCGCTCCGGCCCGGGCTTCCGGAGCCGCGGCGGGACGGCGCGCCGGCGGCGCGCTTGGGTCGTTTCTTCGGTTGTCCGGGCTCCGACCGCCGGTCGTCCACAGGGGCCTGCCTCCTGCCAGCGGGCCCAGCGTACGCCGGTGTCGGACGCCCGCCGAATGCAGCCCGAACGCGCAAGAGCCCCGCTCCGGAAGCCGCACTATTGCGGGCTCCGGAGCGGGGCTCTTGCAAGTGAATCCCGGCGGCGACCTACTCTCCCAGGAGGCTCCCCCCCAAGTACCATCGGCGCAGGCGGGCTTAACTGCCGTGTTCGATATGGGAACGGGTGTTTCCCCGCCGCCATGGCCACCGGAAACCTATGAAAAATGCTGCGCCCCTTGAGCGCTGTATAGCGAGCACGAACAACGAGAAGACCAAGCCCTCGGCCGATTAGTACCGGTCGGCTGAACACATTGCTGTGCTTACACCTCCGGCCTATCAACCTGGTGGTCTACCAGGGGCCTTACCC
>Ga0070741_10011383_pt1 | contig 16443 bp, 12 predicted proteins | sample Coa_R1_4_FD_66440 | JGI IMG/M metagenome (GOLD analysis project Ga0070741, IMG submission 66440) | Surface soil microbial communities from Centralia Pennsylvania, which are recovering from an underground coalmine fire - Coalmine... | ecosystem: Environmental > Terrestrial > Soil > Unclassified ...
CAGATAGTAGAAATTATCTTCCTGTCGAAAGCCGTAGACTGCGTCCATGCGCTCCAGCGGCGCCACCAGAACGATCAGGCCGCCGGCTTTCTTGGCGAGCGCTTCCCGCCGGGCGTGATAATCCGCTGCTGGCTGTCGATCAAGCGAAATCGCCCATGAGCAGCACACCACCACAGCCACCAGGCACAAAAACAGCTTCCGCATCGTTTGTTCCCTTCTCTCTGGAATTATCAAACTGCACCCGGCTACTTCGGCGATGCCAGGTTCTTCCCTGCCTCAATGAATTCGGCGACGCTTGTCTTATCGATCAAATCCGACCCGGTATCGACAAAGCTCGGAATCTGCGCGTAACTGTCCTTTGCCCAGTCTTTGTCCAGGGACGACGGCTTGTGATGGTAAAGATTGTCGAGCATCTGCATGCCGACAAAAGCCATCGAGTACGGCTTCTGGGCGATGGTCGCGGCGATCACGCCCTTCTGAATCCAGTCCAGCGTTTCCTGGTCCGTATCCATCGCAATCACCGGCTTGCCCGTGATGTGAAAGCTGTTCAGCACTCCGGCGACTTCTTTGCCCGATTGCGCCTCCAGGCAGACAAAACCGTCTACTTTGTCGCGCTCTTTGCCGATGATCTGCGTTGTGGTGTCGAAAGCGATTCGTGGATCACCCTGGATGTCGACCACCCGCGTAATTTTAATTTCCGGCGTCTTGGCCAACGCATCTTTATATCCCCGCAGCCGGTCCTGCAGGTTGGGCTGATCGGGCATGGTGAATACAACTACATTTCCCTTGCCCTTCAGTTCCTGCGCCAGGCGCTGGCCACCGGTGAATCCTGCCTGATAATTGTTGGTTCCGATGAAGAAAAGGCGTTTGCTCGCGGGAGCGTCCGAGTCAATCGTAATCACGGGAATGCCGGCCGCAATGGCCTTGTCAATGCTGTCTTTCAGAACATTCGCGTCGGTAACCTGCAGCAGGATCCCGGTTGCCTTCTTCTGGACAGCCTGATCCAGGGCATCGCGCTCAGCCTTCGGATCGAAGTTCTGCGGCCCCATAAAGTCGGCGCGCACTTTCAGTTGGGACGCCGCATTGTTGAACCCGGTGCCAGCCGTTTTCCAGTACGGCACCTGCAGGTTCGCCGCCACAAACACGAAATATTCGTCCGCGTCATGGGCACTTCCGCAACTCAGGCATACGATCGACAAAAGCGCGGCGGCAACGAAGCGAAGAACTTTGGGCAATCCGGGCATCGCATCCTCCTGGCAAAGCTCTGGAACTCATTGAGAGGATATTTTCAGCGACTGGATTGTAAATGACGGATCAAAGGAACACTAGGACCACTGCCATTCCCTGTTGAGTTGAGTGCAACTAGACGCCAACCGGGAACGGCTTGGTGTGAGTCGTGGTCTGGGCGGAAGCCCCCGCAAACCGGCCCTGCAGCAGCGACATCAGTCCCGTGTACCAGTAGCCGACCACGAACAAAAGCAGGAACGGTACGGTGATGTAATTTTCGTTTTCGACCGCGTAATACACCGTCATCGCGAAGTACGTCCCAATCACCAACTCCACCCACGGAACCCATCCCAGGCGCTTGCGATACTTCGTCGCACCAATCTTGTCTTGCTTGGTGACGACCCGGTACTTCGGAGTGCGCGCGAAAGAACTTTGTTTCCCAATCAGGGCCTCGAGTACGGCTTTCGTGTTCGTGATCGACAAGCCAATTCCCAGCGCCATCAGGAATGGCAGATAGATCAGCGACCGCGGCCACGTTCGCGGGAAGAGTTCCTTCTGCGACACAAGATAGAAACTCGAAATCGAGAACGTCGACGCCATAAACAGGGGTAGGTCGATGTAGAGCATCTGGAACCAGCCCTGGTAAAAGCGAATGATCATCGCGGGAAGCAGCAGCACGGAAAGCATGATCATCAGTGGATAGCTGATATTGGCCGTGAGGTGGTACCAGGCTTCCACCTTGGTATGCAGCGGCGCATCGCTGCTCAAGACCTTCGGAAGGATCTTCTTCCCGGTCTGGATCAAACCTTTCGCCCACCGCGCCTGCTGCGTCTTGAAGGCTGTCATCTCAACTGGCAGTTCCGCCGGACACTCCACATCCTGCAGGTAGATGAACTTCCATCCCTTGAGTTGGGCGCGATAAGAAAGGTCGGTATCTTCCGTCAATGTGTCGTGCTGCCAGCCGCCGGCATCGTCGATGGCGGCGCGGCGCCACAGGCCTGCCGTACCATTGAAATTGAAAAACAAGCCGGTGCGCGCCCGGCCTGAGTGCTCGAGCACGAAATGCCCGTCGAGCAGAATCGCTTCCACCTGCGTGAGGAAAGAATAGTTCCGGTTGAGATGCGTCCACCGCGTTTGCACCATCCCGATCTTTGGATCGGAGAAGTGGTGAATCGTGCGAAGCAGGAAATCTTCCGGAGGGGTGAAGTCAGCGTCAAAAATCGCCACAAACTCGCCGGTTGCGGATTCCAGTCCCGCAGCCAGCGCTCCCGCCTTGAATCCGTGTCGATTCGTGCGGTGATGATAAGAGATCGGATTGCCTAACGCCGCGTAGCGCTCCACCAGGTTGCGCGCCACCTCGATCGTCTCGTCCGTCGAGTCGTCAAGCACCTGGATCTCGAGTTTCTCTCGCGGATAATCAATCTTGCAGACTGCTTCCAGCAAGCGCTCGACTACGTACTGCTCGTTGAATATCGGCAGCTGAATGGTGACTCGCGGCAACTCGGTGAATTGCGCGGCCGGCTCCGTCGTTCGATTCTTTCGGTGCTTGTAATATAGGTAGACGAGCACGTAGCGGTGCGCACCGTACCCTGCTAGTAGAACCAGCACGATGAAATACGGCACCAGCAGCGCGATGTCGAATGCGTTCGCGTGATACAGTCCGCGAAATGTCGTATCGAGGAAATGCTGACGGATGTATTGGCCGATGCCTTTGGGCGCACTGGCCAACTCTGCGAAGAAACTGAGCATAATATCCGCGATCAAATTGCTCTTCCGGCCAAAACCAACATTCTACCGGAATCCTCCCCTTACACCCATTTGTAAAGCGTCATGCTGAAGTCCTCGCCTTTCACCGCAATCGTGGTCAGCGCCAGATACTCGGTAGCATTCTCACCATCGGGAAGGCATGCGTTGCCATACTGAAAAAATCCCATGGGCCAGATGTCTTTCTCCCAACGGAGAGCCGGCTGCCACTGCGGCTCGCCCGCGATATTCCCGCTATAGACCTGCACAAAGCGCTCGCGATTCACCTCGCTCGGTTCGACCATGGTCGAGAAGCATACCCGCCTTCCGACGCGGCATCCGTAGATTGACGAACCGCTGATAGGAGCCAGTTTGTGCAACGCTCCCTGCCGATCGAGGTGGTAAATGAAATTGGCCTCGAGCGGAGTGTCGGAAGAGAAAAAGACTCCCTGTTCCGTCGGGACGGCCGCCACAGCCCGTGCCTGCTGATTCCCTTGCAGCACAACATCCACTTGCCTCAGGTCACAGGACGCCCGCAGGACACGGCATTCATCCCCATAATCTCCAGTCAGAATCCACAGGCACGCTTGCCAGCGGTCATAAATGATGTTGTGCACATGGCGAATTGCGCCTTTGGGGAATGTGTACGCCACCTGCCAACTCATCCCCTGGTCGCGGGACGCATAGATGTGAACCTCCTCACGCGACGCGTTGTCGAAATACTCTCCCCAATACAAAATGCCCTCAGGAGTCGCGGCAATGTGAAGCGGGCGGGTTCCGCGAGTAATTACGTGAGTCGGAAAAAACTCCGACGCATTTGCTGCCATGGTCACCATCGCACCGGGAACCACGCCCACAAGGCCCCCTGTTGGCAAGATGGCAAGCGCGTGAAAGCCATCTCGGAAAAGCCGTGCACTCAGGCGGCTTCGGACCGAAACTTGCCGGTACCATTTCGTCCGAAAACTACCCATGGTTTGCCAGCTCAGTTTCTCGGTCGCGCTTTGCATTCGGGCGCGCAATACTTCGTAGCCCCTGGAAGCGTAGAGCCAATCGCCAGACCAGGCCAGGGCCCGCATTCCCGGAACACGGGCGAAGGCAGTCACAGATTCGTGGAGGTTCGACATGCGAAGGTGACATCTTACGGGCACCAGGCGGAACGGGCAATCGCCACGCGAGCTTCACGAATCGGCCAGGCATACAGATTTACTCCTGCGACTCCGTCGCGTGTCAGGACGAATCCCTCACCCCGCCGGCGTTTTGTGATGCAAGCCGACGGATGGTTCTCATTGGCAATATGCAAACACTTCTTGCTAAAGTGTTTCTCGCCTCCCACTTCGTGATCGAGTAACGAAACGCGTCTCGAGGAAATCCATGAAACTGCGGCACTGGATCACCGCCATCGTCCTGCTCCTGCTGATCGCTGCGGCGGTCGCTGGCCTGGAATGGACACGGGACAATCCCATCCAGATCGACGAGGCATCCACCACCCACGACAAGAAGCCCTTTAGCCGCAAAACACCGGTGGCGCCGCCCCCCATCATCGATCTCCGCCCTCTGCAAACCGCGCAGCGCATGGCCGCTATGGCCGGAACCACCGAGGAACAAGCTTTCGCGCATGAGGCCGAAAAGCTTGGCGATCACGAGGTCGACCTCACATTTTTCGACCGCTTGCGCGAGGCTGAGCTGAATCCGCCAAAGCTATCTCCCGAGGCCAAAGAAATCCTCGCCCGCAAGACGAACGCCCAGCAGGCCATCAAAGACGATCAGGACAGCATCAACGCCCTGACGCGAAAGCTGGCCGCTGCTCCCGAGTCGCAGAAAGATAACCTGCAAGACCAGATCGACGTCGCCAAGGCGCAAATGGAGCTTGACCAGGACGAACTGGACGATGCCTCCGAAGACCTGGAACAGGCTGGTGGCGATCCCCAGGCCAAGATCAAGCGCCTGCAGGAACAGCACGAGGCCGTCGGTCACAACGCGGCGGCCGCCGGCTCCGCCGTGAACCCACACGAGCAGGACTTTGCAGCCCATACGCTTTGGAGTGTCTTTCAAGCGTGGCGCGCTTTGCGCGATAAAAAATGGCAGTTGCAAGCCGCTCTCAAGGAGTCCGGCGAAAAACAGCAATACCTCGTGCAAAGACGCGCCCAGCTTGAGGTCCAGGTCGAAAAAGATAAAGAGGCCCGCGAGTCCGCCAGGCAGCAGGCCCAGGGATTTTCCCGCGGCGCCACCGCGGCGCATCGTGAAGATTCGCAGGCCAGCGCCACCGCCGCACTCTCTGCCCTCAAGCAGTACACGCTTGACCAGAAAAATCTCGCGGACCGCGGTCGCCGTATTCAGGATGAGCAGGAACTCGGCGAAATCTACACCAACTGGATCGCCTTCGTCGGTACTCGCCAGCGCGCCGCCCTGCATCGCCTCATTGAGATGCTCCTCTGGATCCTGCTGGTGCTCGTCGCCGTCTATATCGCGGCTCGCATCATCGATCACCTTTTTACGGGGATGTCGGCGGAGAACAAGCGAATCGACACTCTTCGTGCCGTCGTCAAATTTGCAACCCAGGCCCTCGGAGCGCTGGTGATTGTCTTCATTATCTTCGGCATGCCCACGCAAACCACCACGGTTCTCGGCCTGGCGGGCGCCGGCCTTACCGTCGCCATGAAAGATTTCATCGTCGCCTTCTTCGGATGGTTCATCCTCATGGGCCGGAACGGAATTCGCGTCGGCGATTGGGTCGAGATCAACGGCGTCAGCGGCGAAGTCGTCGAGGTCGGCCTCCTCAAAACTGTTTTGCTCGAAACCGGCAATTGGACCGACTCCAGCCATCCCACCGGCCGCCGCGTCTCCTTCGTCAACAGCTTCGCCATCGAAGGCCATTTCTTTAACTTCACCACCTCGGGCCAGTGGATGTGGGACGAACTGAAGCTGCAGATTCCTTCCAGCCAGGATCCCTACCCGGTGATCGACGGCATTCAGAAGATCGTGGAAAACGAAACCGCTACCAACGCTGCCAAAGCGGAAGCGGAGTGGCAGGAGACCACAACCAAATACCGCGCCAAGACCCTCAAAGCGTTTCCCGGCATCAATGTCCAACCTACCGGCAGCGGCGTCGAGGTCCGCGTCCGTTACATCACGCGAGCATACGAGCGCCACGAAGCGCGCCGGCGTGTGTATGAGGCAATCATTGAGCTGATGCACGGGAAGCGCGAACTCGCGAAGGTATGAAGGTATAACGGTGAATTCCGGACCGGCCACCAATTCTCACGGCACGTTGATCGTGACCGGCGCCAGCCGGGGAATCGGCGCTGCCATCGCCCGCCTTGGCGCGAAGCATGCCTATGCCGTCGCCGTAAATTACTCAACCGGCAAGAAAGAAGCCGAAGCAATCGCAACTGGGATCGTTAAAAATGGCGGACGCGCTATCGCTATTCCCGCCGATGTCTCTGATGAAGCGCAAATCTTGCGCATGTTCGAAACGGCAGAGACCGAACTCGGCCCCATCACCGCGCTGGTCAACAATGCCGGCATCACTGGAGGATTCGCCCGCGTCGAAGATGTCACGGCCCAAGCCATCCACAAGACTTTCGCCGTCAACGTGACGGGATCAATTCTGTGCGCCAGGGAGGCCGTCCGCCGCATGTCAACGCGCCGCGGTGGCAATGGCGGAGCGATCGTCAATATCTCCTCTCGCGCCGTCCACACCGGAGCCGCTGGCGAGTGGGTCCATTACGCGGCATCGAAAGGCGCCATCGATAGCTTCACCATTGGCTTGGCCCGCGAAGTGGCAACGGAAGGAATTCGTGTGAATGCGGTCGCTCCGGGACTTACCGACACTGATCTCCACGCCACCAATGGCGAACCCGGCCGCCTGCAGCGCCTTATGCCGACAATCCCCATGAACCGCGCCGGCCAACCGGAAGAAATCGCTGAAGCAGTCCTCTGGCTACTTTCCCCCGCCGCATCGTACGTAACGGGAGCAATTTTGCCGGTAGGTGGAGGCAGATAATCGGGCGGTAGAGGTTCTCTCCGCGAACTCAGCGGTAAAAGCTCTTTGCCGCGATCAGCAACAATTTCACCTACACATCCTGAACTTCTCCCCGCAACACCCGCTTCACGCTCTCGGGCAACTTCGATGCCTGCAATATGTCGCGTAATTGCTCCGCAGGAATCCGCCGCGCAAATTCAATCGCCTTCGCCACCGGCGTGTGCGCACTCCGCAGCAGAGCCATTCGGACCTCTATCCGCACCGACCACTTCGCATGATGGCAAACCTTCTCCACCAACGCCCGCGACGCACCCGTCTTCAGCAAAGCGCGGACCACTCCCGCTTCCGTCAGCCGCGGATTCTCCAGCGCCGTCTGCCAAACCCGCGGCTCCTTATCCAGCATCAACCCGCCGGCCACCGCACCTGAGCAGCGCCGCGCCAAAGCAATCCGCTCCCCCAACGTGATCGAGGGCAGGCGTCCAATCAGCAACTCCTCGGCCATCCGCTTCAGATCCGCCGGAGCGACCGGCAGCAACGCAAACTGCATCAACTCAAATGTGTAGAGTTCGCGAACCACTCTTAGCGCGATTCGCCGCGGAGTCCTGGCATGCACCGCCATCGCCAGCCGCACCTTCCTCGACTTCATGGCCCCGGAATCGCGAGCAATCTCCTCGATTGCCTCTTTGGTGATTTCGGGGTCTTTCAATCTCGCGGTCGCGAGATCTTCGTTCAGACGCGACGCGTCCGAAGGTTGAGTGCTTGAAACACTGACGTCCGTGAAAGGGATTGCAGGTTCGAGCTTGGAAGCTTCATCCATGACAGATAGGGAAGTTGATCCTTCGCGGCCCTCAGCGATCTCTTCGGTCAGCGACCTATTTGAATCCCCGTCGAGCCATCCGCAGCGCGCCCTCCACCGGATCCACAACCTCCGTCTTCACCTGCGCGCGCGCATCGATTTTCCGCAGCTCATTGTAAAAAACCTCCCGCACCAGCTCCGCATGACGAAAGACACCTCCCGTCATGGCCACCGGGACAGCCGTCTCCTCTGCCCCAAACAATTTGTGCAACACCACTTCGCCCAGCCGCGCCAGTTCCCTTCCCGCATCCCGCAGCACATTTCGCGCAATCTCATCCTTGCTCGCCACCACCGCCGGAAACAGCTTCGCAAAATCCGGCGGAGGCACCGAATTCCCCGCACGCGCCAAATCCAGGAATGACCGCACTCCCCACGCCTTGAACAGGCCTTGCACTAACGATGTCTCAATAAATGCTTTCGCATCGTCTCCACGCTCGCTTTCCTGCAACACCGCGCGCACTGCTTCCCTGCCAATCCAATGCGCGGATCCTTCGTCGCCAATCGCAAATCCCCACCCGCCCGCGCGCAGACTCTCTCCTCCCGAATTGCGCCCGTATGCAAACGATCCCGTCCCTGCGTTCACCACCATCCCCGCACCCGTATCGAATGCCGCCTCCAGGGCCGTCTGCATGTCACCCATCACCAGGATCGGTGCCGGCAAAATCTCCGCCAGCATCGAGCGCACCACCTCCGCCAGCTCCGGACGCCCCGCACCCGATCCTCCCGCGCAAGTCCCTGCAATCTGGGAAGCAGTAATCCCCGCCGCCGCGCATGCCTGGCGAACCGCCATCTGCAACGACTCCCGCGTTTGCGCCTCTCCCACGCGCACAATGTTGCTCGGCCCGGCGGTCGCCGTCGCCAACACGCGAGACTCATCGCCCACCGCGCATGTGGTCTTCGTCCCGCCCCCATCAATTCCCAGAAAGTAAGGCACGGCTTAGTTCTAACACAGCGCAAATACTCATCTGTCGGCAGGAAGCACACTCGTAACCAGCGCGCCGGAGCAAAGAGTCTCACTCGCACAAATTCTCAATGGCAACGATAATGACCTTCAACGCCAAATGGGCCTGAATCAGCTGGATTTCGCCATCATCGCTCTCTACCTCGCGGGCATTACGCTGTTCGGCCTGCGCTTTCGGAAAAAACAGCGTACCCTCCGCGATTACTTCCTCGCCGGACGCGACATTCCCTGGTGGGCCATCTCGCTCTCCATCGTCGCCGCCGAAACCAGCACGCTCACCATCATCAGCATCCCCGGCCTCGCCTACGACACGAACCTCACCTTCCTCCAGGTTGTTATGGGATACGTCGTCGGCCGCATCATCATCTGCTTCCTTCTTCTTCCTCACTACTTTCGTGGCGACCTCTATACGGCATACGAACTCATTGAGCGCCGCTTCGGACGCACGCTGCGCTCCCTCACCGCCGGACTGTTTCTGCTGACCCGCTCCGCCGCCGAAGGTGTCCGCGTCTATGCCGTGTCGATTGTCGTCTCCATCGCGCTCGGAACCGGTCAGGTCGCATCGATCGCCATCATCACGGCATTGACGCTCATCTATACGTTTGAAGGAGGCCTCGCCGCCGTCATCTGGACCGACGTCGTGCAAACCGTGATTTACGTTGGGGGCACGCTCATCGGCCTCGTCACCATCATTCACCTCGTTCCCGGCGGATGGCCTGCCATTCACTCAGCGGCAGCCACCGCTGGCAAACTCCAGGTCTTTAACTTCACTCCGAACTTCTGGATCCCCTATACCTTCTGGTCCGGTCTCATTGGCGGAGCCATCTTCACCACCGCCAGTCACGGAACCGATCAACTCATCGTGCAGCGTCTGTTAGCCGCCCGCGGCCAGAAACAATCCGTCACCGCCCTGATTGCCAGCGGCGTCGCAATCCTGTTTCTCTTCGCCCTCTTCCTGATCGTAGGCGTGATGCTCTGGGCCTACTACCGCGTCCCGTCTGCAGTCTTCCTGCGGCCCGACCGCATCTATCCCACCTTTATCGTCAGCAAAATGCCCCATGGCATCTCAGGACTGCTGATCGCAGCCATCCTCGCCGCCGCCATGTCGAATCTGAGTGCCGCGCTGAATTCCCTTTCCTCCAGCGCCATCATGGATTTCTACGCGCGCCTCCGCCCGCACTCCGACGAGCAGCGAAATATGCGCCTCTCCCGTGTCGCGACCGTCCTCTGGGCGATCGTCCTGTTTGCGCTGGCTATCATCGCTCTTCACAAAGCTGGCCGCGTCGTCGAAGTCGGACTGCAGATTGCCTCCGTCGCTTACGGAGCGCTCCTCGGGGCATTCTTGCTCGGGGTTCTCACCAGGCGGGCCAATCAATCCGGCGTTTTCGTTGGCATGCTTTGCGGCTTCTCGATCGATCTCTATCTCTGGCTCGCCACCCACATCCCCTGGACATGGTGGGTCATGATCGGATCCGCCGTCACCTTCAGCGTAGGATGGGTCGCCAGTTTACTGCTGCCTGCAGAAGCGAAATCGTAAACAGCGGCGGCACGTCAAGAATCCGACTTCCTCCGCGCCCTCTGCGGAAGTTCTCCGCGTTCTCAGCGATAAAAGCTTCGTTCGTTCGGTTGCAGACATCCTCACGCTAAGATGCCGCGGAAGTCTAAAGCTCTTGCTCTTCCCCGGCTTTCACCTATCTTTCGTCCGCTGACTCCGCTTTTTGTCGCAAATTGTCTCCTTCATTCCCGTTTTGATCCCGATTTCCAAAGGGAGACCCCGCCGGTTACCTAAGGTCACGCTCCCCAGACACGTTTCCCCCTGTCCCAATATCACTTATTTTTAAGACTCCAAGCTCCTGGTATCTCCCCAACCGGGTCCCAATGGAAGGAACTTTTGCATGGCAACTGCTTACGGCGGATTTCAGCTCGGACTACTGCCCGAACGGAACCTCAACAAGAAAGCGATCGCGACCGCCTATGGCATTGTTGCGCTCGTACTCCTCATCCTGATTAACGTCTCTCTCTTGTTCCCCGACCGCCTCACGTTGTCGCAGTACCATGTCACCGAAATTATTCCCATGCCTTCGCTTCGGCCCGAGCCTGAGCCCATCAAGGTCAAGCCTGAGGTCCACGCGAAACTGCTTCCCGCCGTCAAAATGCCGGTGCTGGAGCAGCCCCGGCTGGTTGTGCCGCGCGAGCTTCATCGCGAAGCGCCTCAGCCCGTCGAAGCTCCAAAAGTTGTGGTAAATCAATTCACGCCTCCTGTGATCAAGGTGGCTGGCGGTGCCCGTCCCCAACTCATCCACACTGGAGATTTCGGTGGCAGTTCGCAGACTCCCACGGTGAACGCTCCCGTGGACAAAGTTCAGACTGGCGGCTTCGGCGATCCTAACGGATTGGCCGGCACCGGCAAGCAAGGCGCCAAGCTTTACACCGCCTCTCTCGGATCGTTCGACATGCCCGCCGGCTCCGGACAAGGCAATGGCTCCGGCGGCGCCAAGGGAATAAAAGGGACCGTCGCCAGCGCCGATTTTGGTAACGGCGTTGCCACGGCCGGAAAAGGCGATGGCCGCGGCAACGGCAAGGGCGTCGCCACCGGCGCTTTCGGCGCGCAGCAGGTTGCCCAGAGCACCGGACCGAAGGTGACGCAAGATAGCGGCCCGGCGACCACTCCAGTCGAAATTACCTTCAAGCCAAATCCGGTTTACACGCAGGAAGCCCGCGATATGAAGCTCGAAGGCGAGGTCCTGCTCGAAGTGAGTTTCTCGGCCAACGGAACCTTGCATGTGAACAAAGTTGTTCGCGGCCTCGGTCATGGCCTCGACGAAGCGGCCGTCGCCGCCGCCAACAAGATTCGTTTCAAGCCAGCTCTGCGTTACGGTCAGCCGATGGATTCCACGGCGGTCGTTCACGTGACGTTCCAGCTGGCCTACTAACAGCAATACCCGGCGCCGAGTCCGCAGCTGCCACGTAAGGCGACTCGGACAAAGGCACCGGGAAACGGAATAAGAGATTCGAAACAAGTACCAGCTGCTTCTGGCCAGAATGAACTGGGATCGGCAAGCGGGTACTGAGAAATGTTTCTGGAGAACGTCATGCGCACTTCGAACGTAATTCTTACTGCGGCGTTGCTGATGTCGATCAGTGCCGCTGCTCAGCAGGCGACCGAACCGCAAGCCTCGGCTCAGCCAGCCGCGCCGCAGGCCACACAGACGGCACAACCGTCCCAGCAGCCCGACGTGCAGCCCGCGCCGGCAGCCTCTTCCGATCAGGCTCCGGCGGCCGCTCCGCTTTCGACCATCGCGCCTCCGCCCTCGTTCGCCGCTCCGACCACCATGGACCAGGTCGTCACTCTTTTCATCGAGCGCGAGCACGGACTCATCAAGGTGCTCTCGAATCGCACCCCGGTAGTGGAGACTTATCTTCAGAATCTCAGCGCCGATCCGCAACTCGGCCCCGTGCCCAGCGAAGATCACTACTTCCTCGGCCGCCTCGACATGGGCGAAACCGTCGACCGTAAGGACTATCTCAAAGAAGAAGAAAAGGGCGGCATGCAGTCCCGCTTGCTCGGCGGCTTCCAGAAGCTCTACAAGGTCCAGTACCAGCCGATGGGCTTTTCCTGGATGGTCTACGCCGATCGCACCGATTTTGACCGCGACCACTATGATTTCCATTACGTTCGCCGCGAATTTCTAGGCGAAGTGCGCTGCCTCGTGTTCGACGTCACTCCCAAGCCCAAATCCGGACGCGGACGTTTTCTCGGACGCATCTGGGTCGAAGATCAGGCCTTTAACATCGTCCGCCTCAATGGCACCTATTCTCCGGCTCTGCGCAACAGCTACTTCTTTCACATGGATAGCTGGCGCTTGAACCTCATTCCCGGCTACTGGGTCCCAGCCTTCATCTACAGCGAAGAGGGCGACTTCAGCGCTGGCGTGAAGAACAAGATGGCCTTCAAGGCGCAGACCCGCATCTGGGGATACGACCTGAAAAAAGGCGGCAAGGACGATGAACTCACCAACATCCGCGTCGATAGCGTCAGCGACGCCAGTGACGCCCAGCAAGATGCTTCTCCTCTGCAGGCCGAGCGTGTCTGGCAGCAGCAGGCCGAGGACAACGTCGTCGAGCGCCTCACCGCAGCCGGGCTTCTCGCCCCCGAAGGCGACGTCGACCACATCCTTCAAACCGTCATCAATAACCTGGAAGTCACCAACAACATCGATCTGCCGCGCCCCGTTCGCGCCCGTGTGCTGCTCACCTCGCCACTCGAAACTTTCAGCGTGGGCAACACCATCGTCATCAGCCGCGGATTGATCGACGTTCTTCCTGACGAGGCCAGCCTCGCCGCCGTCCTCTCACATGAACTCGCTCACATCGTCCTCGGACATAACCTCGGTTCCAAGTATGCGTTCAACGATCGCATGCTGTTCTCCGACGACGCGACCTATCAGAACCTCGGATTCAAGCACATTCCAGAAGAGGAAACCGCCGCCGACAAGAAAGCGGTCGATCTGCTCAAGAATTCGCCTTATGCGCAGAAGCTCGACACCGTCGGCCTGTTCCTGAAGTCGCTGCAAGCTCACGCCGGCAGCCTGAACGCGCTCCTGACCACGCACCTCGGCAACCCGCTTGGAGAAGGCGGACAGATCACGCGCCTCTCCGCCCTGGCAACCCTCGGCCCGGCGCTCGACAACAACAAGCTCGATCAGATCGCGGCCCTGCCCCTGGGCGGACGCGTAAAAATTAATCCGTGGGACGACAAGGCAGAAATGGTGAAGACAGCTCCGGTCGCCATCACCTCTGCCCGTGACAAGATGCCGTTCGAAGTCACGCCTTTCTTCCCCCGCCTGGCTCGCTTCGGCGCCGGTGCAGCCCAACAGTCCGCTGCCCCAACCCAATCGGCCAACAACAATCCGAACACTGGAAACTAACGAAACAATCTGGGAGAGACGTCTCTCCGCGGTCCCTCCCAGATTTATTCCTCGACTCAATTTCTCCACCAAGGTGCACTAAGACGAGGCCGGGAATCCGGAACACCCTTCCGGGATGCCCGGCCCTCGCTCTATTTGCCCTGTCCTCCGCGGCCTCACTCGCGTGTGCCCATCTTGCCGGGATGTATAACGTTCAGGATTTGCTCGATAAATTCTGCCCAACCTCGCAGCTCGGTTATCACGTTGTTCCTCGCTGACACTCAGAGAAGCCAGCGGCGTGATCCACTCCGCGGGCAATGTTTTTCAAATCTCTTCTGCCACCACGGAAATGTCGCAGCTTCCTTGCCCACGGTTTCTACTGCGTGACTTCCAGTACCTTGACGCTCGATTCGTCCCTTATTCGGCTCACATATCCAATCGCGCCCGGCGTCGCAGCTACATACTCCAGCAGCGATGCCTCCGACACGAATTCCTTCAGCATCGCTCCTTCCCCAGTAAATACAACTTTTCGCCAGCGCGTGCGGAATTCGTCGGGAGAGTCGCCCACATGTTTTCTCAGGAACACTTCATGGACGGGGCCGCCCTTCAGCACCACCGGTACAGCCCGCGTGCCATCGCCAAACCGTGTCCGTCCGCCCGTGAAGATGTCGTGCAGCTGTGACCGGCTGATCTGCGATACGGTGACTCCCTTGTTCGCCACAATCGTCACATCCTGCGACCATGCCCACGCGCCCGGAAGAATCATCAACAGGACGAAAACGCGAGCTCCTGCCTTGCCTCTCATGTCTCCTCCTAGAATGTGAACCCGATGCGCGCTGCCAGCATCACGCTGTTATCTTTCAGCTCATTCGGATTGACGCTCTCGTAATATCCAATCCCGGTTCCGTGCAGGAAATGTCCTTCGACCTTCCCGTAAAAGTTGGCATTGAAGTTATATCGTCCCGAAATCGTCCAATCCTTCGAGTAGTTCTCCGCCAGCGACGGATCGCCCGCCTTATTGATGTAGTGGCTGTAGTACGTCCCCACCTGCAATTTCTTCATCAGCTGATAACTCACCATCGGATACCACGAACGCTGATCGATCTCTGCTGCCAACGGCACCGCGCCCGCTTGCCCCAGGATCATCATCGGCATGCGCCAGTATTCTCCGGCAACGTACCACTTGCCCTTTCTCCACTCCGCGTAATACCCGGTCAGCACCACCGGAGGAATGTGCACCGTACCCGCCGGCCCGCTCCCGTCCAGTCCTTGTCTCTGTATGCTCGCCCCCGCCACCAATCCATCGAGCGGCGTGACCCAGCGCAAGTCTCCTCCAAGCGCCTTTCCACTCGGAGGACTGGGGAACGTTAATCCAAATTGCGACAGTGCCAGCATGTATCCGCCATTCGCATCCAGCCGGTTTTCACCGGCGTATCCCTTGTATTGCAGGCGCATGCGATCGCTCAGGTTCACGCGCCCGTATACCTCACCACCCAAAACCGCCAGATCGAAGTCACGGTTATCGTCCGGATAATTGCATTGCGGCAGCAGGATCCACAAAAACAGCGAATCCACATCCTGCGAATCGTTGAACAGTCCGATCGGCGTTTTCACCTTCCCCATGCGAAATCCCAGGCTGTCGTTCACTTTGTAATCGCCCGATGCCCAGTCCACCAGCAGTTCCGGTCCCCCGATCTGCCCCATCTGGTACATGTGAACCTGGATCCCAACTCGCAATTTTTCGCTGACCGCGTCATTCAGGCTGATCGCCCCTTCGGTCCACTGCAGACTGCCATCGCTCGACTTCATCGTCAGATAGTTGTTGTGGGTGCTGTACAAAAAGCCTTGAGTCGCGAAACCATGGATCTGCAGATTTTCCAGGTCCTGCGCCAGCAGGCTTTCTCCCCACAGAAACAGCAGTGCCACGAAAAATACAGGTCGAAGCATACGTTCTCCTCAACACACCAGTCCGTTCCTTCCACCTCGCATACAAAGAGGTGTTCGCCGGTGTTCGGTCCTTCTTTTCTTCGGCAGGTGCGAGTGAAAACTTTGCTGCACGTAGGTACTACGGTGAGATGGCGGTGACGCCCACCCTGCGGAAGTTCAGGCGGTCATGTTTCGCGGCTGCTTCACTGGGACCAAAACGGCAAGCGCCGGCAGCTCATCGAACAAAAGTCTTCAGATTTCTTGCCGGGGACAACGCAGGAGTATCTAAATCATCTTCCGTGAGAACGCATGCGGCCGATGGTGGGAGACATGGCGGAAAACAATGCTTTTCCGAACGGAAGGATGCACGCTGAAAGAACTGAAACAGCCTCGGTCCTCTAAGCCCCGGTTGCTTTCACTCCCAACCCGGGCTGGTCCGGCAAAATGAGCTTTCCCTTTTCCACGCGAACCCCGCTGTACGGATCATTCGCGATCAGCAGGTTCCCATCCAGGTCCGCATAGTCCACTAGCGGAGAAAGATGTGCCGCCGCCGTCACGCTCACTGAGCTCGATATCATGCACCCCAGCATCGTCTTCATGCCCAGCGACTTCGCGACATAAATCATCCGCAGCGCCTGCTGGATGCCGCCGCATTTGTCCAGCTTCACGTTCACGCCGTCATAAGCATCTGTGAGCCCCGGGACCGCTCGCGCACTCACCGCCGCCTCGTCTGCAATCAGCGGCAGGTGCACCCGTTTCCGCACCCAGCGTGTTTCTTCGATCATCTCCGCCGGCATCGGCTGCTCCACAAACTCCACACCCTGCGTCTCCAGCCAATTGA
>Ga0070741_10011384_pt1 | contig 16443 bp, 14 predicted proteins | sample Coa_R1_4_FD_66440 | JGI IMG/M metagenome (GOLD analysis project Ga0070741, IMG submission 66440) | Surface soil microbial communities from Centralia Pennsylvania, which are recovering from an underground coalmine fire - Coalmine... | ecosystem: Environmental > Terrestrial > Soil > Unclassified ...
GCCCTCGCCCACCGAGACGCCGTCTCCTTCGCCCACCGAGACCCCGACGCCCTCGCCCACCGAGACGCCGTCTCCTTCGCCCACCGAGACCCCGACGCCCTCGCCCACCGAGACGCCGTCTCCTTCGCCCACCGAGACCCCGACGCCCTCGCCCACCGAGACCCCGACGCCCTCGCCCACCGAGACGCCGTCTCCTTCGCCCACCGAGACCCCGACGCCCTCGCCCACCGAGACCCCGTCGCCCACTGAGAGTCCGGAACCCTCTGAGGGCCCAGAGGCTCGGCCGCCGAGCTCGCATCAGGGACGCGCGAACGGCCATCGGCCAGCCCTCCATCACGGACATCACGAGTGGGCCTGCGACGATCCGCACGGACGGGAGCCGCGGGTCGAGCGGGCCCTTCGGACTCGACGGCGCCGTTGGTCCCGGGGCGGCGACTGACGGGTCCAGGCGTCGGGCGCCCGGGTCGGTTCAGGCAAGACCCGTTGGGGCCGCGTTCGACTCCGGACTCCGCTTCGCATACTCTCGGCCCGGTCTCGACGCGCGTTGTGCGGGAAGGGAGGCCTTCATGCGGAAGCTGATGGCGGTGCTGGTCGCCCTCGGGCTCGTTGGCGCTGGAGCCTGGGTGGTGGGGGCCAAGACGGCCGCCGGCCGGACGCCCGTCGACTGTGTCGACACGCGGTGGCGGACCTCGGGGATCACGACGTCTTCGAAGTCCTGGACGGCGATTCCCGGGATGGCCGACCGCCCGGTTGCGATCTTCCCGATCGCGGTGAACGTGAGCGCGCTGGTCTCGGGGGCACCCGCGCGGTTCCGGGTCCTGAGCACGAACGTCGGTGGGCAGACCTCCGTGAGCATCCCCGGCCCGACCCGGTTCGTCGCCGGTGCCGGTCCGAACTCGTTCGCCTACCAGTGGGTGGAGCGCAACGCCGTCGCGGCGCCGCATGCGAACTTCATCCGCCTGCAGTGGCGAAGCCCCACGGGCGGCGAGGTCCACCTGCTGAAGGCCGACATGTCGGTGGCCTACCACGCCGACGTCTGCACCGGATCGTCGTAGCCCGTGAACGAGCCGGACCGCTGCTGTTTCGACGACTGGACGGCGCACTGGTCGCGTCGGGTGCGCAGGGGACGTCCGGCCGCGCGCATCACGGCCTCGCTCGTCGAGGAGCTCGAGCGGGCCGGTGTCCGGGACCGGAGCGTGCTCGACGTGGGGTGTGGGGTCGGGGACCTCGCGATCGAGGTCGTTCAGCGGGGGGCACGGGAGGCGACCGGGCTCGAGCTCTCACGGCGGTCGGTCGAGGAAGCGCGTCGCCTGGCCGAGCACCGCGGGGTCGCGGATCGAACCTCGTTCCGTGTGGGCGACGGCGCTCGGGACGAGCTTCCACCGGCCGACGTCGTGGTCTTGAACCGCGTGTTCTGCTGTTACCCCCACGTCGACGCGCTGCTCGAGAACTCGCTCGCAGCGGCCGGCGCCGTGTACGCGTTCACGACGCCCCCGTCGACGGGGTTCGTCGGTGCGCTGGCCAGGTTCCTCACGCGCGTGTCGAACGTGGGCTACCGCCTGCGGGACCGGACATACCGGGGCTTTCGGGTCTTCGTCCACGATGTCGAGCGGATCGATGCCCGCGTGCGCGCCGCGGGGTTTCGCCCCGTCGTGAACCGTAGGCGGGTCGCCTGGCACCTCGCGATCTACGTGCGCTCCTGAGCCCTGCGGTCCCAGGGCCGGTGGGACGCGGGTCGCGGATGCGCCCCCCCGAGGTGGTTGCCGGAACGCGCCGGGTGCCGCAGGATGGGTGGCACGGGAGAAAGGAGGTGGTCCAACTTGCAGATGCCGCAGGAGACCCCCGAGGTGACTGGCTGCTGAGCCGTCCCTCGCGGGCCGGGGCCACCGCCCCGCCCGTCCGCCGGGCGACCGGCAGAATCCAACCAGCTCACCGACCTCGCGGGCTCCGGCTGGTCTACCGGACGAGGCCTCTCGAAGGCCGAAGCGCTCGCGAGTCGAGGTTCATCGAACGGGCCGAGCCCCTGCCGGGGCTCGGCCCGTTCGTCACGGGATCATGATCCAGCGCTTCGGGTTGGTGACCTCGACGACGAGCTCCCCCTGGACCCGCCGCAGGCCCCCCGTGCCCCCGGTTACGGTGAGAGAGCCCTCCCCGAAGGACGGATCGCCGACCGGCAGCACGCCCGCCGCGGTCATCGTGTCTCCGTCTCCGAAGCGCAGAACGACCTGGCACAGGGCCTGGTCGCCGTGCGTGCGCGTGCAGAGGGCGTGCAGCTCCCCCACGGCGTCGCCCTTCTGCCAGGGCTCCACCTCCGCGAACAGGACCTGCTCGACCACGACGCCTCTGCCGGGCTCGGCCTTGGCCAGCTGCGTGGGGCCCTGCCGTTCCTGCTCGCCGATCAGGACGAATCCCTCGCCGATCTCCACTGACACCGCCCCCTCGCCTCGAACGGCCTTTGCCGGAAGGCCCCAGCCTAGGGGTGCGCCACCTTGGGGGCAAGCCGACCCTCAGGGTGCCTAGACTGCCCGCATGCCGGAGTGTCCGGCCTGCGGCCAGAGCAACCCCGCCCGCGCGCGCTTCTGCATGTCGTGCGCCGCCCCGCTCCCCCCGGCCGAGCCGGCGCCCGGCGGCGCTCGGAAGACCGTCACCGTGGTCTTCTGCGACGTGGCGGGCTCGACGCCGCTCGCCGAGCGGCTGGATCCGGAGTCGGTCCGAGGGGTCATGACCCGCTTCTTCCGGCGCATGCGCTCCGTCCTCGAGGTGCACGGCGGGTCCGTGGAGAAGTACATCGGCGACGCCGTGATGGCCGTGTTCGGAATCCCGCTCCTGCACGAGGACGACGCGCTTCGCGCCGTCCGGGCTGCGGACCGGATGCAGGCTGCCCTCGCCGAGCTCAACGAGGAGCTCCAGGACCGGTTCGGCGTCTCGCTGCGAACGCGAATCGGCGTGAACACCGGCGAGGTGGTCGTCGGCGATCCGGCCATGGGTCAGGCGCTCGTCGTCGGCGATGCGGTGAACGTCGCGGCGCGGCTGCAGCAGGCGGCGTCGCCGGGTGAGGTCCTCATCGGCGATGCGACCCATGCGCTGGTGCGCGAGCACGTGCGGGTGGGCCGCCGGGAATCGCTCGCGCTCAAGGGGAAGCAGGAGGCGGTGGTCGCGTACCGCCTTCTCGGGGTGGATGCGGTGCCCCCGCCGCTCGGGCGGCGCGAGGACGTCCCGTTCGTGGGCCGGGAGCACGAGCTCGAGAGCCTGCGCTCGGCCTTCGAGCGCGCGCTCGAAGGCCGCGAGGTGGTCTGCCTCACGATCCTCGGTGCGGCCGGCGTCGGCAAGTCCCGCCTGACCCGAGAGTTCCTTCTCGGGCTCCCGGGGGGTTCGGAGGTGTTCTCGGCACGCTGCCTTCCCTACGGGGACGGGATCACGTTCTGGCCGGTGGCCGAGCTCGTGAAGCAGGCGTGCGACATCTCCGACGACGATTCGCGGGAGAGCGCCAGGACCAAGATCGAGTCGGCGCTGGAGGGCAGCGAGGAAGGCGCGCTGATCGCCGAGCGGATCGCCGGGGTGATCGGGTTCGGCGCCGTCGCGCCGGGGCTCCAGGAGACCTTCTGGGCGATCCGTCGCTTCCTGGAGTGGATCGGGCGAGAGCGTCCGCTGGTGGTGGTGTTCGACGACCTCCAGTGGGCCGAGCCGACGCTCCTCGACCTGCTCGAGTACCTGATCGGCTGGAGCCGAGGAGTGACGCTCCTTCTGCTGTGCATCGGCCGTCCGGACCTCATGGATCTGCGGGCGACGTGGGGGAGCGGCAAGGCCAACGCGCTGTTGTTGCCGCTGGCCCCCTTGCCGGAAGAGGACAGCCGGCGGCTGATCGAGCTCCTCCTCGGCGGGCCGGCACTCGATCCGGCCGCCGCCGAACGCATCGCCGAGCCGGCGGGAGGCAACCCGCTCTTCCTCGAGGAGATGTTGCGGATGCTCGAAGACGACGGCCTGATCCGTCGCTCGGATCGGGCGGACGGCGGGTGGGAGGTGACCGCCGATCTGACCTCGATCACGGTGCCTGCGTCGATCCAGGCGCTCCTTGCCGCCCGCCTGGACCGATTGTCCGCCGAAGAACGGACCGTGATCCGCTGCGCCTCCGTCATCGGCCGGGTCTTCTGGTGGGGCGCCGTCGCCGAGCTGGCGCCCGAGGAGATTCGCCCCCGGGTCGGCGGGCACCTCCAGACGCTCGTCCGGAAGGATCTGATCCGGCCCGAACGCTCGACGTTCTCCGGTGAGGACGCCTTCCGGTTCCACCACCTGCTGATCCAGGAGGCTGCGTACCGCGGCACGCCCAAGGAGCTTCGCGCCTTGCTCCACGAGCGGTTCGCGGGGTGGGTCGAACGAGCTGCGGGGGAGCGCGTGGGTGAGCAGGAGGAGGTGATCGGCTTCCATCTTGAGCGCGCGTTCCGGTACCGGTCGGAGCTCGGACCTCCCGATGAGCGCTCGACGGATCTCGCCGTCCGTGCGGCGAAGCGGCTGTCCTCGGCCGGACGACGGGCGGTCGCGCGCGGAGACATGCCGGCCGCCTCCGACCTCCTCGGTCGCGCGGCCGAGCTGCTTCCCTCCGGCCACCCCGAGCGCCGGGCGCTGCTCCCCGAGCTCGGTGAGGCCCTCAGCGAGTGCGGAGATCTCCAGCGGGCGGACGCGGTGCTCGCCGAGGCCGCCGAGCTCGCGGAGGCGGGGGGTGACCTCGGGCTTCGAGCTCACGCCACGATCGTCCGGCTGCTGGTGCTGGAGTCGACGGACCCCAAGCGTCGGTCCGAGGAGGCATTGGCCGAGGTCGAGCAGATCCTGTCTCTGCTGGAGGAGCTCGGTGACGACCGCGGGATGGCTCGAGCGTATCGGCTGGTCGCGGACCTCCAGTGGACCCGCTCGCGCTACGCGGCCGTCGACGACGCGCTCGAGCGGGCGATCGAGCACGCCCGGCGCGCCGGCGCCGTGTGGGAGGAGGCGGAGAGCATGGCCCAGTACACGGGGTCGGGCGTCTACGGACCGGCCCCGGTCGCCGAGGTCGCTCGGCGATGCGAGCGCGTGCTCGCCTCCTCTCGCGCCGGCGGGGCGATCGAGGCGCGGGCGCTCCGGGCCCTGGCCTCGGTTCGAGCCATGGAGGGCCGGTTCGACGAAGCCCGCACGCTGGCGCGACGGGCCAAGGAGATGCTCGACGACCTCGGGCTCCGGCTGCGGGCGGCGTTCGTGTCCGAGACCCTCGGCTCGATCGAGACGCTCGCGGGAGATCACGCCGCCGCCGAGCGCGAGCTGCGAGCCGGGTTCGAGGTCGTCAAGGAGCTCGGAGAGCGTGGGTTCCTGTCGACCGTCGCGGCGCTCCTGGCCCGCTGCCTCGTGGAGCAGGGGCGGCTCGGGGAGGCGGAGCGATTCGTGACCGTGAGCCGGGAGGCTGCGGCGCCCGACGATCTCGCCACGCAGGTGACGCTTCGGGGCGCCCGCGCGCGGATCCTCGCGGCGAAGGGCCGGCTCGATGAGGCCGAACGAGTGGCGGCGGAGGCGGTTCGCCTCGCCGAGGGCACCGACGACCTGAACGCCTGCGCGGACACCCTACTCGATCAGGCCGAGGTGCTCCGCGCCGCAGGGGCGGTGGACCGCGCGGCTGCGGCGATCGACCTCGCGCTCGACCGGTACGAGCGCAAGGGAAACGTGGTGGGGGCTGCCCTGGCTCGGCGCCGGCGCGCCGAGCTCTCCCGCTGATCGCGCTCAGCGAACCGTGCCCGTGGGCCCGGCTTCGACCCCGACGGGCAGGGCGAGCGCGCTCACGAGGCACGACCTGGGCCTGGATCGATCCTTCCTCGTGCAGTACGGGCTGGTCCTCAAGGATGTGCCGCGGACCGCGGGCGCTCACGGCGATCCGGTCGTGACGTCGAGGTGAGCTCCGCCCGTGATCGTGATCGAGCCCGGAGGAAGCGGATGCCCGTTCAGCCTCGCGCCCGATCCGGACGGTCTGATCCTCACCGCCGCGAGCCCGCTCGCGACCCGCACGTGGATGAGACCGGGCTCGGGGTAGCGCTCCGGGCGGAGGCCCCCGTAGTAGTAGGCCAGGATCTGGGAGGCGCTCCACCCGCGAAGAGCCTTTCCGTAGGCGCCCCACTGGACCATGCCGACCCCGTGACCCCAGCCGCGACCGTTCAGCACGACCGCCCCCGGCCCCGACGAGACCGTGAGCCAGTGCGAGGGGATCGTGATCGGCAGCGAGTCCGGCGGGTAGCGACCCGGCTCGAGGCAGGGTGCCCACGCGTTCACCGCGTCGCGGAACGTGTCGACGTCCGTCGAACGGGACACGCCGTCGCCCGACACCACGATTGTCCCGCCCTGGAGGCGAACGCTCGAGATCGGCCGCCCGGCCGGCCACTCGCCTCCCGCGTGGAGGAACGTGGCCAGGTCCGCGAACGGGATCCGAACGTGCCAGCGCGAGGTCGGGGAGGCGCCGTCGTCGCGCTCGACGACCGGGCGGAGATAGGGGAGCGGCGCGCTCCCGAACACCTGGTCGTTGCCGTACGTGTGCCCGTTCGAGGTGGAGAAGTACACGGTGTCGGCGGGCCGCCCCTCATACAGGAGCACCTCGCCGGCAGTCGCGCGGACTGCCCGGTACCAGCGACCGATGTCGGACTCCGGGGGGACCGGGAGGCCCCGGTAGACCTGGCACGACGTCGTGGCGCAGATCGGCGTCGGCAGCGGGGCGCCCTGCGCGCCGCTCCAGCCCGTGCTCGCGAGCGCGTAGCTCCGCGCGGCGATCGCCTGCGCCTCGAGCGCGGCCATCGGCCAGGACGGCGGCATCTCGGCGATCCCCTCGAGGTACCGCTCGAACGGGAGCGTGAGGGTGAGCGAGAGCGAGCCGTCGCTCGAGCGCGTCACGGCCAGCGTCCCGGGGTAGCGAGCGAGGAGCTTTGGCCTCTCCGGGTGGACGCACCGCGACCGAACGTGCGGGTACGTGCCGCGGACGAGGAGCGACCCGCCGCCCGGCGCGCTGATGCGCGCGACCTCGGGCGCCGGGCTCGCCGATGGGGTCGGTGCCGGGCTCGACGTCGGGCGCGGGGTCTGGGGCGAGCCCGCGCGCCCTCGCACGGGTGAGCTCGGCGATCCGGTCGGCGCCGCCCGCGTGCATGCCGCGAGCGCGACGAGCAGGAGCGCGACCATGAGAGGAAGCCGCCGGGTGGCTCGCGATGTCACCTCCGGCACGCTAGCAGGGGTGCCTTCCTCTGACCCAACCAGTTCGGAGGCTCACCGCGTCCCCAGATGCGAGGCTCGCGGATCAGCTCGGGGCCGCCGTCTTGGCGCCCGCTGGGACCCGGTCCAGGCGCTGGAGCCAGGGAACCGCGCGCAGACCCTCGAAGGTATCCCGAGCTTCCACCAAGAGCGGCAGGGCGTCCTCCCCGCGGCCTCGTGAGGCAAGCCACTCGGCGTGTTCGAGGCGCGCGACGGCGAGATGGAACGGCATCGAGAGCTCCGTGAACCGATCCTCCGCGCTCCGGAACCCCGGTTCGACGGCCTCGTGGTCTCCCCGAAGGATCGCCGCCTTCCCTGCGAACCGAGCGCTCTGCGCCTGAATGTAGGGGGTGGTCTCGCCGGGGCGAAGCACCTCGACCTGGCGCAGGATCTCCTCGAGCGCGCCGAGATCCTCGAGCGCGAAGGCGGCTTCGAGGGCCTCCACCAGCCCCTCCTTCACCTGGGGCGCCCCGATGCCGGACACGGTCCTGGACGCGAACGCCGCCTGCGCCGCTTCCAGCGCCTCGCGAAGACGTCCCTCCGCCCGGCTCACCATGGCCGCGGCCACCTGATAGACCGCGCGGTTCTGCACGTCCCCGGATGACCCGCCGTCGGGGAAGAGCGCGAGCCGGCGCCGGGCGGCGTCGAGATCTCCCCGCCACACGAAGATCGGTATCAGGGTGAGGAACAAGAGGCGCACGGATTGCGGCAGCTCGGTGTCCATGGGGACGAGGGCCTCACGCTCCAGAGCCTCGTCCCACCGCCCGAGGTACATCTCATCCCCGAGGTCGCCGATGAGGAACATCGACTCCCAGAGGCGATCGCCCACCCGACGGGCCAGCTGGAGTCCGCGCCGACCGAGCTCGAGCACGTCCTCGTATCGGTCCTGCTGGCTGGCCCGCGCAGCGAGGTTGTTGTACGCGCGGAGCGCGGCTGCCGACAGGCCGTGGTCGAGCGCAACCTGGAGCGAGTGCCGGAGCAGGAGCGTACCCTCCTCCACCCTGCCCCGTACGCCGAGGATCAGCCCCCGCGTGTTGAGTGCGTCCGACATGACGTCGGGCAGGCGGAGCCCCTCCGCGATGTCGAGCGCGAGCTCGATCCGCTCCAGGGCTTGATCCGGATGGCCCATGAAGAACAGCACCCGTCCGAGCTGAGCGGCGAGCGTGGCAAGATCCGCGTCCCGCTCCTCGCTTGCCAGGACGTCGAAGGCCGTGCGCATGCGCTCGACCGCCTCTTCGATGTGCCCCTCCTGCCACAGGATCTCGGCGAGCGCGGCCGAGACGCGCGCGGCCGGGTGCGACAGGTCGATCCCGTCGAACGTCTCGATCGCCCGCTCGAAGTGTTCCTTCGCACCGACGATCTCTCCGGCCAGCCGTGCCATCCGACCCGCCTTCTCGTGTAGCTCGGCGAGGGCGAGCGGCTCGTCGGTCAGAGCGATCGCCTGCTCGAAGTACCGCAAGGCTTCGTCGGCTGCTGCAAGGGAGGCCGCGTGCTCGCCGGCCTTGGTGAGCAGTTCTCTGGCCCGCGCCTTGATCGTTGTGGAGTCATCGACGTCGGGGGCCGCTTCGTACGCCTGGAGGTAGTGGGCGGCGAGCACCTCGGCAACCTCCTCCTCCGCGGCCGAACCCTCGAGGAAGGTGGCCGCGGCCAGGTGCTTGGTGCGGCGCTCGCGCCTGGAGAGCGTCTCGTACGCGACCGTTCGCAGCAGGTCCTGGAGGAACCCGTACTGCCCGTGCTCGGGAGATCGCGGGTCGGCTTGCACCGAGAGGACCTCCTTGCGTACCAGCGAGGCGAGGACCGGGGACAGCGATTTCTCGCTCTGGCCCGTCACGGAGGCGAGCCCGGAGGCGAAGAACGTCGTTCCCAGGACCGCGGCGTCCTGGACGGCCCGCCGCTCGTCCGCGGTGAGCCCGTCGAGCCGCGCCGCGATGAGAGCGTGGAGGGTCTCCGGCACCTCGAGCGTCTCGATGGGTCCGGTCGGCCGGTACATCGAACCGTCCTGCACCAGAAGTCCGCGGTCGAGCAGCATGCGTACCGTCTCCACGGCATACAGGGGGATCCCGGCCGCGCGCTGGAGGATGCGCTCCTCGGTCTCCTCGGGCACGCGACGACGAGTCCCGACAGGAGCGCGCGCATGTTCTCGTCCGACAGCGGCTCGAGGTAGAGGGACGTGAAGTTGCGCTTGTTCGCGCCCCACGTCGGACGGCGCTCTACGAACTCGGGTCGCGCGAGCGTCATCACGAAGATGGGGAAGTTCCGCGACCACTCCAGCAGGTACTCGATGAAGTCGAGCAGCGAGCTATCCGCCCATTGCATGTCCTCGAAGACCATCACGACGGGCAGCTGCTCTGCGAGTCGCTCGAAGAACAGGCGCCAGGCGGCGAACAGGTCCTCCTTGTCCGACGCGGTTCGCTCCTCCAGGCCCAAGAGGTGCGCGAGCCGGGGTTCGATCCACCGGCGCTCCTCTGGATCGGCGACGCTCTCGGCGACCGCGGCGCGCAGTTTCTCGAGCGCCGAGCGGGGCTCCTCGTCCTCCGCGATGCGAGCACGCATCTTCACCATCTCGGCGAGGGCCCAGTAGGTCACGCCCTCGCCGTACGAGAGGCAACGGCCCCGATGCCAGAACGTGTCCTCGGCGAGGCCGTCGAAGTACTTGTAGAACTCCCAGGCCAGCCGGGACTTGCCGATCCCCGCGATGCCGAGGACCGAGACCAGGTGGGCCTTGCGCTCGTCGGTGGAGGCATGGAACAGGTCCTTCACCATCCGCAGCTCTCGGTCGCGTCCGACGAACGGGGGCTCGAGCCCGGAGGACTTCAGCGTGCCGCGAACGCCCGCCACGACGCGGACGGCTCGCCAGAGAGGCACGAGACCGGCCTTGCCCTTCAGCTCGAACGTGCCGGCATCGTCGTAGACGAAGGCGGCCTCGGTGGCGCGACGCGTGGACTCGCCGACGAACACCTCACCGGGGGCCGCCGCCGACTGAATGCGGCTGGCCGTGTTCACCAAGTCGCCCGCGACCATTCCCTCGCCGTGCGCGGCCAGGTTGACCGCCGCCTCGCCGGTCAGCACGCCGGCGCGCGCGCGGAGGTCGCGGACGCCGACCTCCTCGCCCAATGCGGCGACCGCGGCCGTGAGGTCCAGCGCTGCCCTGACGGCGCGCTCGGCGTCGTCCTCGGTGGCCGTCGGCGTCCCCCACACGGCCATCACGGCGTCCCCGATGAACTTCTCGACCGTGCCTCCGTAGCGTGCGATGAGGGTTCGGCACATGTCGAAGTACCGGGACAGGAGCTCCCGAACCTCCTCGGGGTCGCGCGTCTCCGAGAGCTTGGTGAAGCTCACCAGGTCCGCGAACAGGACGGTGACCAGTCGCCGCTCCGCGATCGGCTGCTCGGCCGCCGGTGCCCCGGCCGCCGGCCCTCCGGCGTCCGAGGCAAGAGCCGCCCCGCACTCGCCGCAGTACTTGACTGCGGGCGCATTCGGGGAGCCGCACGAGGGGCAGAGCCGGATGAGTGGGCTGCCGCATTCACCGCAGAACTTGCGTCCAGGATCATTCTCCGTGTCGCATGAGGCGCGACGCACCGCGGCTCCCACCTCCCCGGGACGGGCGACCTAACAATATAACGCGGGATCCGCCGCCTCCCGCGGCGGGTGGACGCCCGAATGCGCCGTCGGCGAGCTCCTACAACATCGGGCGGATGTGTCAGCCCGGAAGGCCGCCCAACGTGCGAACGGCTCGGGCTCGTATCGCTCGAGGAGCGCGACCCAGTCGGGCAACGCTTCGCGCACGGCCGCGTCGTCCTTGACGAGCCATGAGAGGTGACGGAACGCGTGCTCGATTGGCTGGGCCACGCCGATCTGAACGCCGCCGATCGCGTCCCCCCGGGCGAGGTCCGCCCGAAGCACCGGCTCGTCCACGAGGTTCTCGTTCAGCCGGTCGGGCCGTCGGACGGCGACCACGTAGGTCAGCACCACCCGTCCATCGTCGTACCGCCAGGAGGTCGAGTGCACAAGGAGAGGACCAGGCCGTACCGGTGAGCGGCAACGAGGACGATCTCCCCCGGCTGCTTGCCGGCCGGCCACCCGAGGCGAAGGGTGGTGGCATGGATAGGCTGGAGGTGACGGAGCCCGTCCTCGGAGAGGTGGATGCCCCCCCTTCGTGGCGGCCGCGGCGGCGCTCCTGCTGCAGGTATCGCCCGCGCTGGCGAACCCGGGGGCCGACCTCATCGGGGCCCGGCCGCGCCTCGCATCCGAGAGAGCCCGACCCTTTGGGACGATGGGCCCGAGAGCGCTGAGTCCTTCGACCCTCCCGATTCGTTCGGCGATGCGGGAACCTCGCGCACCAATGAGTGCGGGACTCGAGTGGTGGCGGAACCGCGAGGCGACGGCTACAGGCGCCGCATACCCATGAGGACCTCGCCCACCGCTTCGGGTGACCGGGAGGGCACGGCGCGCCGGCCGAGCATGGGGTGGGGTGGTGCCCTGCTCGGCGGCCTGGTCGTGGTGGCGGCATCCGTCCTCGGATTCGCCTGGGTTCCGAATCTCCTCATCAATCACACCTTCGTCCGGACGGCGCCCCGCGTGCGCGATCCGCTCGTCCTGCTCTGGATCGTGGTGGTGTTCGTGCTGGACTCCTGGCTCCTCGTGGGACTGCAGCGTTTCGGAGGGCGTGGTGAGGCTCGAGGCTGAGCCGGTCGGGAGCGACTGGTTCGACGACAACGTCCCGTGCACGCGTGCATGTCCGGTGCTGACGAACGCCGGACGGTACGTGTCGGCGATCGCCGACGGTGACGATGAGTTGGCGTACCTCATCGCGCGGATGCCGAATCCGTTCCCGTCGATCTGCGGCCGGGTCTGTGCGGCGCCGTGTGAGGCCGCCTGCCGGCGGGGCTCGTTCGACCGGCCCGTTGCGATCCGGGCCCTCAAGCGGTGGGCGTGCGAGCACGCCGGGGTGGAGAGCGCGCACGCGGAGCGTCTGTGGCGACAGGCAGTGGAGACCATGCCGCGGAGGGACGAGCGAGTGGCGATCGTGGGTGCGGGGCCCGCGGGGCTCGCGTGTGCACACGACCTGGCCGCGTTCGGCTACCGGCCCGTCGTCTTCGACGCCGCCGATCGTCCCGGGGGGATGATGGTGTTGGGCATCCCGCCGTACCGGCTGCGGCGAGACATCCTCCAGGCCGAGATCCGGGCCATCCTCGGCCTCGGCGTGGAGCTGCGAACCGGCATTCGCCTGGGACGCGACATCTCTCTCGCGGCGCTCAGGGACGAGGGGTTCGCGGCGGTGTTCGTTGCGGTCGGGGCCATGCGGAGTCGAGACCTCGCCATCCCGGGGATCGAGCTCGACGGCGTGCTCCGGGCCGTGGACTTCCTCATCAACGCCAACAGCGGGTACCGAGTCGATCTCGGCGACGACGTGATCGTGATCGGCGGCGGCAACGTCGCTCTCGACGTCGCCCGCACGGCCCTCCGGGAGATCGCGGCGGGCGGGACCCAGCCGACTGCCGAGGGGGTGCGATCGCCCGCGGACGGCGTGGAGGCGGCGGCGACGGTCACCTTGGATGTGGCGCGGGTCGCGATGCGCATGGGTGCTCGGCGGGTCCGGGTGGTCGCGCTCGAGAACCGCCAGGAGATGCCGGCGCACGAGTTCGAGATCGAGGAGGCGGAGGTCGAGGGCATCGAGATCCTTCATCGGCGGGGACCGAAGGCCGTGCTGGGCTCGACCCGGGTCGAGGGGCTGGAGACGCTGGATGTGTCGTCGGTGTTCGACCCCGACGGCCGGTTCAACCCGCGGTTCGTGGAGGGCACGGAGAAGCGCCTGGCCTGCGACTCGGTGATCCTTGCCATCGGGCAGACCCCGGATCTGTCGTGGCTGGACCCGGCGGACGGCGTCCAGGTGACTCGGGGGACGATCTTCGTGGATCGCGATTCGCTTGCGACGACGGCCACCGGGGTCTTCGCGGGAGGGGATGTGGCGTTCGGACCGCGGAACCTCATCGACGCGATCGGGGACGGCAGAAGGGCGGCCGCGTCGATTCACCGGTTCCTCTCGGGTGAGGAGCCGCCGACGGCGCGCCCGGGCTTCCGGCGGATGCTGCCGGTCACCGTGGTGAGCAGACCGGTGCTGGGCTACGACTCGGTACCTCGGGTCGAGGTGCCCTCGGTTCCCTCGGGGCGTCGCATCGGCGTTCCGGAGATCGAGCTCGGGTACACCGAGGAGCAGGCCCGGCTCGAGGCCGCTCGCTGTCTCAAGTGCTTCCTCAACATCGAGCTCGAAGCGGGACTCTGCATCCTCTGCGGCGGGTGCGTCGACATCTGTCCGGAAAAGTGCATCCGGATCGTTCCGGTGGAGCACATCGACGGGATCGCGGCCACGCTCCCTTCCAGCGCTCTGGTGATCCAGGAGGACTACTGCATCAGGTGCGGCCTGTGCGTCGAGCGATGCCCGACCCACGCCCTGTCGTTCGGAGGGTGGTCCGAGGCATCCACCGGTCTGCGCGAGATCGAACCCGTCGGGGGCAGGTGAGGACGTGGCGGAGCGGAACGGAGGCCGAACGCTGAGAGCCGAGATCGTCGAGGCGCTCATCCATCCGGGAAGGCGCTTCAAGCGGACCGAGCTCTACCGCTCGGCCGTGCGGCACCCGAGCCCCGCCAGCCCGCGCGGTCGCGCCATGACCTCGTTCCACAACTTCTTCCTGCACATCTATCCCGTCAAGGTTCCGAGGAAGGTGCTGTCGTTCCGTTCGACCTTCCGGTTGGGCTTCATCGCGACGGTGCTGTTCACGATCCTGTTCGTGTCCGGGATGTACCTGATGTTCTTCTATCACCCGGCGGTTCCGCAGGCCTACTTCGACATGCACAACCTCGCGACCTCGGTCGCCTTCGGCCAGTTCGTGCGGAACATCCACCGGTGGGCCGCGCACCTCATGGTCCTCGTCGTCGGCCTGCATCTGCTGCGCGTGTTCTACTCGGGCGCCTACAAGGCCCCGCGGCAGTTCAACTGGCTGATCGGGGTGGCGCTGCTCGTCGCGACGCTCTTGTTCTCGTTCACCGGGTACCTGCTTCCTTGGGACCAGCTGTCGTTCTGGGCGGTCGAGGTCGGGACCAGCATCGCGGGGAACGCCCCGATCCTGGGATCCAAGGCCCAACAGATCCTGCTGGGCGGCCAGGAGGTTGGTGGGAACGCCCTCCTTCGCTTCTACGTGCTGCACATCTATGTGCTCCCGGCAACCCTGATCGTGCTGCTCGCCGTCCACATCTGGCGGGTACGCAAGGACGGGTTCCAGGTGGCGGATCGCGAGGAGGCGGCAGCGACGATCACCGAGCCCGAGTCGGGCGCCCGGGAGGAGGTGAGCGCCGGTGTCTGAACGGGAAGAGCCCCGCTACCGGCTCCTCGGCGTGGTTCCCCACGAGATCGAGGTGCACCCGGCGCGAGAGCCCGAAGACGAGGTGTTCACCTGGCCGCACTTCCTGGTACGACACGTCGTGATCGCGGGGATCACGGTGGCCGTGGTCTTCGCTCTGGCGATCGCGTTCGACGCGCCGCTCAAGGATCTCGCCAACCCGAACCTCACGCCGCCCGTCGCGAAGGCCCCCTGGTACTTCGCCGGCCTGCAGGAGCTCCTGCACTGGTTCCATCCCATGGTGGCCGGCGTGCTGGTTCCAACCGTCGCCGTGGTCTTCCTCGCCGCCCTTCCCTTCCTCGACCGGAGCCGGGGATGGCGAGTGCGCGACCGGAAGCTGGTGGTGGTGGTCGTCACCGCGCTCGTCGTGGCCGCGGTGGCGCTGACCCTGATCGGGGCCCTGTTCCGCGGCCCGGAGTGGTCGTGGGTGTGGCCGTGGCAGCATCTGTACTTGGAGCTGTGAGCATGGGAGACGAGGAAGCTCGCGGAGCCGACCGGCGGGACGGATCGCTTGACCGTCGCTCGTTCCTCAGCTGGAGCTGGAGGGCGCTCGGCGTCGCGCTGGTTGTCGAGGCCGGTTGGACGAGCTACGACCTTCTGAACCCGCCGGCGTCCGGGAACCTCGGAGGTCTCGTCGACGCCGGGCCGGTCGACGAGTACCTGACTGAGGGAACCGTTCAGTACTTCCTGGACGGTCGGTTCTACGTCACGCAGTATCGGGGCGGCCTTCGCGCCCTCTATCAGAAGTGCCCGCATCTGGGGTGCCGGGTCCCCTTCTGCGACAGCTCGGGGCAGTTCGAGTGTCCGTGCCACGGGAGCGTCTACAACCTGATCGGCGAGTACCTGCGCGGTCCGGCCCCTCGAGGCATGGATCGCTTCCCGATCCAGATCAAGGGCGACCACGTCTTCGTCGACACGTCGACCGTCATCCAGGGTCCGCCCCGTGGAACCCTGCAGGGGCCCGGCCCCTCGACCGGACCGTCCTGCTTGAACCAGGGAGCTCCCGCTCCCGGCGGATCGACTGAGGGGGCGAGCGCGTGAGCGACATCATCCACGAGGATCCCGCGCTCCGGCGCAGCCTCGGTCGCTGGCAGAGCGCGGGCGTCGGGGTCCTGCTCCTGCTCGTGGTTGCCTTCCCCCTGTACAAGGCCGTGGAGTCGACGCGGCGCGCCGATGCGCTCGCTTCGGAGGAGCGGGCGCTCGTCGCCAGCGGTCGTCAGCTCTGGTCGCTCAACTGCGCGTCGTGCCACGGCGCGAGCGGCCAGGGGATCGACGCCCCGGCGCTCAACTCCCGGCAGTTCCTGGGCAGCGTCGAGGACGAGCAGATGCACGGGATCATCGCCGGCGGGATCCCCGGGACCGAGATGCCCGCTTGGTGGAACGAGTACGGGGGGCCGCTCACCGATCAGCAGATCCAGGCGATCGTCGCCTACATCAGGAGCTGGCAGAAGACCGCGCCGGACCGGCCCGATTGGCGCAACCCGTCGGGGATGGGATAGACGGTGACGTCCGGGAAGACGCTTGCGGCCGCGGTGGGACTTGCGCTGGTCCTTTCCGCGTGCGGCGGGGCGGCGACCTCGAGCTCGCAGCGCACGGTGGCCTACATCCCCAACTACGCCCAGGGAGGTCCGACCCCCACCCCCGCCGTCCTGACCTCGGCACCCTCCAACGTGATCCAGGTCTCCCTCGGCGACACCTCGCCCACCCAGATGTTCATCCACCTGTCCCAGCCCTACGCCCAGGCCGGTCCGGTCTCGTTCTTGATCACCAACACCTCCACCACCATGAAGCACGAGCT
>Ga0070741_10011385_pt1 | contig 16443 bp, 16 predicted proteins | sample Coa_R1_4_FD_66440 | JGI IMG/M metagenome (GOLD analysis project Ga0070741, IMG submission 66440) | Surface soil microbial communities from Centralia Pennsylvania, which are recovering from an underground coalmine fire - Coalmine... | ecosystem: Environmental > Terrestrial > Soil > Unclassified ...
AGCGCCGCATAGAGCCCGGCGAAGTGAACGACGACGCCGAGCGAACCGACCATCGCAAACAAAAGAAACCGCAGCGAGACGATATCGCGGGTCAGCTTCGCCAGCACGAGCCCCAGGAAATCCAGCGCGACCATGGAATCGAGCTTGCTTTCGCCATGCAGCCGCGAACCGAAGGTGTAGGGGATTTCCTTGACGCGAAGCGCGCCATGGGCAGTCGCCACCACGTCGAGCAAAATCTTGAAACCCTGCGTGGAGAGTTGCGGCGCCAGCGCCTCGAAGCGGTCGCGGCGGATCATGAAGAAGCCGCTCATGGGATCGGCGACCTCGACCCGCAACAGGCGCTTGGCCACCTCGGTGGCGAGCGCGCTGGCGCCCGCCCGCTGCCGGTTGAAGCTTTTCGCGCTGCCGCCCTCGATGTAACGGCTGCCGACCACGAGATCGAACTCGCCGCTCTGGATCAGAGCGAGCATCTTCGGCAGCTGCGTCTCGTCATGCTGCAAGTCGGCGTCGATGACAGCCGCGCATGGCGCGCTCGAGGCCAGAATGCCCTCGATGCAGGCGCCGGACAGGCCGCGCCGTCCGATCCGCCGGATACACCGCACCCGGCCATCCTGGCTGGCGAGCTCGCGCAGCACCTGCCAGGTCCCGTCGGGCGAGTTGTCATCGACAAAAACCGCTTCGAACGGAATTCCGGCCAGCGTCTTTTCCAGCCGCCGGAACAGCGTAACGACATTATCCCGCTCGTTGAAGGTCGGGATAACGACCGAAAGCTGTGGCGTTCCAATGACTTGGGCCGAAGTCTTGGCCGCGATTTGCAGAGCGTCGTTCATGACGCCAGCGTATATCCGATGATTTAAGGAGATGCCAAGGGAACCCGGAAATGCCAACGACCACCAACAGGTGGCGCGCGTACATCCGGCGCAGCCGAGCTATTGAGTGGTCGTTCCAGCGACGGAGCTCGGGGGAAAGCATCGACGTCGCCGTTAGGAGCTAAATAGGAACGATCCGGCGCAATACAAGGGGAGCACGGGCGGATTGCAGCAGGCTGGCAGCAGGCTCAATGTCCGTCGCCAAGCAAACTGGCCAATCCGGGTCGGCTTGACTACGCTGATGTCCCCCAGCAAGTCAGCGAGACCCTCCCGTGAGCAAAGCCCCCGCCTCCAAAGCCACAGCGGCAAAATCCGGCCGCATCCTCATCGGCGTCGGCGGCTGGACGTTCGAGCCCTGGCGCGGCGTGTTTTATCCGGAAAAGCTCGCGCAGGCGAAAGAGCTGCAATACGCAGCTTCCAAGCTCACCTCGATCGAAATCAACGGCACCTATTACGGTTCGCAGAAACCGGAGAGCTTTCGCAAATGGGCGCGCGAGGTGCCGGACGGCTTTGTGTTCTCGCTGAAGGGCCCCCGCTTTGCCACCAACCGTCGCGTGCTGGCGGAGGCGGGCGATTCCGTGAAGCGGTTTTACGATTCCGGCGTGCTCGAACTCGGCGATCGCCTCGGCCCCGTGCTCTGGCAATTCATGCCGACCAAGAAGTTCGATGAAGCCGACTTCGGCAAGTTCCTCGAGCTGTTGCCGCGCGAACTCGAAGGAAAGCGCCTGCGCCATGTGGTCGAGGTTCGTCACGACAGCTTTTGCACGCCGGCCTTCGTGGCGCTGATCCGGAAATTCGAAACGCCCGTCGTGTTCGCCGAGCACGGCAAATATCCGGCGATCGCCGATGTCGCGAGCGACTTCGTGTACGCGCGGCTGCAAAAGGGCGATGACGAGATCAAGACCTGCTATCCGCCGAAGCAGCTAGACGCCTGGGCCAAGCGCTTCCAGCTCTGGGCGGAAGGCGGCGAGCCGGACGATCTGCCGCGCGTCGACGACAGCAAGCCAAAGAAGATGCCGCGCGACGTCTTTGCCTATGTGATCCATGAAGGCAAAATCCGCGCTCCCCATGGCGCGATGGAACTGATCGCGCGGGTGAGCTGATCCTAGTGTGGCGGTTCGAAAGTCCGCATCGTCCTGCCGCCGTTTCGTCATGCGGACTTCCGAACCAAAGCCACACTAGAGATATTAGATTTGTTAGTGTTCCTTCGATTCCGAAGTTCGAAACGTGGCCCCGCAAAATGATACGAACTTCGGAATCGGAACACTAATGGCGAGACGCAAAACATTCTTCACCATCGGCTATGAACAAACGCCTGCAAAGGCCGTGCTCGACGAGCTCGAACAGGCTGGCGTGAAGCTGCTCGTCGACGTGCGGGCGGTGGCGTCGTCACGTCGCCCCGGATTTTCCAAGAGCCAGCTCGCCGCAGGCCTCGACGAGCGCGGTATTGCCTATCTCCATTTGCGCGGGCTCGGCACGCCGAAAGAAGGCCGCCTCGCAGCGCGAGCCGGCGACTACGACACGTTGCAGACGATCTATGCAAAGCATCTGCAAACGCCTCAGGCAATGGAAGAACTCGACGAGCTGTCGGCGCTGGTGAAGAAATCCGGTCCGGTCTGCATTCTCTGCTACGAACGCGACCACCGTCATTGTCATCGGCGGTGGATTGCCGAAATCATCGAGGAGCGCGACGGGGTAGCGATCGACAACCTGGCGGCGCGACAGGTCGATTAGCCACCCTCGCCGTCAGCATCAGTCCAGCGTGCGGCGGAAGCGCAAAACCGCGATCGTCATCGCCAGCAACATCAACAGAACCAGCGCGATCGTGTCGTATTGCAGGTTCTGCAGGCTGGCGCCTTTCAGCATGATGGCGCGGACAATACGCATATAATGGGTCAGTGGCAGTGCCTCGCCGATATATTGCGCCCACACCGGCATGCCGAGAAATGGAAACAGGAAGCCGGACAACAGCAAGCTCGGCAGAAAGAACATCAGCGACATCTGCATCGCCTGCAGCTGGTTCTGGGCAACGGTCGAGAAGGTGTAGCCGATCGAAAGATTGGTCGTGATGAACAGCGTCGAGAGCACCGCCAGCATGATCAGGCTGCCGCGCACCGGCACTCCGAACAGGAACACACCGATGGCGATGATCAGGAAGGCCTGCAGGAAACCGACCAGCACATAAGGCACGATCTTGCCGAGCATCACCTCGACCGGCGTAATCGGCATCGACAGCAAGCTCTCCATCGTGCCGCGCTCGACCTCGCGCGTCACCGACAGCGCGGTGAAGATCAGCATTGTCATGGTGAGGATGGTGCCGACGAGACCCGGGACGATATTCAGCCGTGATGACGCCGCCGGATTGTAGCGCGCATGCGCCCTGATCTCGAACGGCAATACCGGCGGATCGCCGGCATAAAGGTCGTGCGACAACGCGGTCTGGACCAGGACGCCAAGCGAGGAAAGCGCCGAACTTGCCGCTACCGGATCGGTGGCATCGGCCGCGACCAGAAGCGCAGGATAATCACCGCGCCGCACCGCGCGCTCGAAGCCGCGCGGGATCTCGACGCCGAACAGCACCTTGCCGGACGTCAAGAGATCGTCGAACTCCTTGACGTCATGAACTTCCTCCACGAAATGAAAATAGGCCGTGTTTTGCAGCGCCTTCAGGATCGAGCGGCCGAGATCGCTGTCTTCCTGCAGGAGCACCGCGGTCGGCAGGTTGTGCGGCGTGGTGTTGATCGCATACCCAAACAGCAAGAGCTGCATCACCGGGATCATGATGATCATCGCGAACGAAACGCGGTCACGCCGCAGCTGGATGAACTCCTTGACGATCATCGCATAGCAGCGACGCCAGAAGCCGAAGCGCGGCTCCCGGAACTCGCCTTGATGACCAGTTTCGCTCGCCATGCTCATTGGAAATTGTCCTTGCTGCGCGTCATCAGCTCGATGAACACATCCTCCAGCGACGGCTCGCTGGCCTCCCAATGCAATCCCTTGCCCTCACGCCATGGCGCGATGCTGGCCTCGAGCGCCGCGCGGTCGCGCCCCGACACGTGCAGGCTGTTGCCAAATGGCGCAATCATGTCGATACCCGGCCGGCCTGCGAGGCGTTCCTGCACCTCGCGAAGATCGTCGCCGGTCACCGTGTATGTCGAGAGCGCCGACTTCGCGATCACGTCCTGCACGGTGCCGTGCGTCAGCAGGTGGCCGTAGGCGATATAGGCGATCTCGTGACAACGCTCGGCCTCGTCCATGTAATGGGTCGAGACCAGGACGGTGAGACCTTCGGCGGCAAGCGCATGGATCTCGTTCCAGAAGTCGCGCCGCGCCTTGGGGTCGACGCCTGCGGTCGGCTCGTCCAGCAGCAGCAGTTGCGGGCTCGGCAAGGTGCAGGCGCCAAGCGCGAGGCGCTGCTTCCAGCCGCCGGACAATTCGCCCGCGAGTTGCCTCTCGCGACCACCGAGGCCGAGACGCTCGATCATGCCGCGCGCGGCTGCGGGCGGGTCCTGCATGCCGTAGAGCCGGGCGACGAATTCAAGGTTTTCCCTAACCGACAGGTCCTGATACAGCGAAAAGCGCTGTGTCATGTAACCGACCCGGCGCTTGATCTTGTCGGCGTCGCGCCGGATATCGAAACCGAGGCAACTGCCCTCGCCGCTGTCAGGTGTCAGCAACCCGCAGAGCATGCGGATGGTGGTGGTCTTGCCGCTGCCGTTCGGTCCAAGGAAGCCGTAGATCGAGCCACGTTTCACCTGCATGCTGAGGTCATGCACGACCTCGCGGCCCTCGAAGGATTTGGAGAGCCCGCGAACGTCGATCGCGATGTCAGGAGCAGATTCCACGACCGTCACCGCTTGTCTGCGACCGGCGTCTTCGGAGTGAGGAAAACGCTGATCGGTTGTCCGACTCGCAAGGCATCGGGATGCGAAGGGCGCGCCTGCACAAGATAAACCAGCTTGTTGCGTTCATCGAGACTGTAGATGACCGGCGGGGTGTATTCCGCATTCGTCGCGATAAAGTAGATTCGCGCCGTCAGGTCGGGCGAGCAGTTGTCGCAGGACACATGCACCTCGTCGCCGATTGCAATCTTCGGCAAATCGGCCTCTGGCAGATAGAAGCGCACCTTCATGTTGCCTGGCGGCATGATCGACAACACAGGCCGCTGCGCTCCGACCGTTTCGCCCACACGGAAATAGACCTGCTGCACGGCGCCTGCGATCGGCGCGTAGCCGATGCGTCGCGAAAGCCGCGTCTCCGACGTTGCGACCTGGGCTTCGGCGACGCGCAGCGCCGACACGGCTGAGTCCAATGAGGCCTGCGTGCCCGATCCCGTTTTCGCCAGCGACGCTGCTCGATCGTAAGTCTGCTGGGCGTTGGCGAGCGTCGCCTTGTTCTGATTGAGGTTCGCCTGTTGCAAATCATCGTCGACCGAAAACAGCTGATCGCCGGGCTTGACCACATCGCCCTCGCGCACGTTGAGCTTGGTCACGCGGCCGGATTCGTCGGGGCTGACGAAAATCATGTCGGCCTCGACCCAACCCTGATAGCCGGGATTGCGGGGCTCGTTGCATCCACCAAGCAGCGCCGTCAGCGCCAGCGCCGCCAGGCTACGCCGTATCCCATGCGACAAAATCATGCTCGGCTCCCTTCGCCGAAAATCAGATCGAGATGAACGCGAAGCATCGCGGCGGCATCGAGCGGTGCGAAGCGGCCGAACAATCCTTGCCAGATCACTGCGACCATCGCCGGCGCCACCACGATCTGCGGAAAATCCTTCAGGCCGGATTCGCGGATCTCGCCCCTGGCAATGCCGAGTTCGATCAGGGCGCGCATCCCGGCGAGCCCCCGCGAGACGACTTCGCGATAATAGAAATCGGCGATCGCCGGAAAGCGCGGTCCCTCCGCGATGACCAGCCGCACGATCGCGCCTCGCCGCGTCGTCGTGACTTCGCGCACGAAATTGCCGGCAAAGTTTTCGATCACCGCCCGGACCGACGCTGTCGCCGGCGGCGGTTCGATCAACCTCGAAGCCAGCGGTACGATCGCGCTGCGAACGAGCTCCTCGAACAGCGCCTGCTTGTCCTTGAAGTGCAGGTAGATCGTGCCCTTGGCGACTCCGGCTCGCTTGGCAACATCGTCGAGGCGGGTCGCGGCAAAGCCCTGTTCGATGAAGGTTTCGAACGCAGCTTCGATGATGGCCTGACGCCGGTCAGCGGCGCGCTCGGCGCGTCCGGCGCGCGCCCCCGAGGCGCTCAACTCTCTTTTGGTCTGATGTTTTCGAACCGGTGAACGTGGCATTCGATAGAAATGACTGACTGGTCAGTCATTGTCAAATGAAATTCCAATATACTGATAATATTGGCAAAATTTACATGGCTAAGCTCGGCTATGAAGCTTCAGGCCGTCATCGGCCTTGTCGATCACCCTGCGCGTCGCGCGCACGGCAATCCCGACCAGGTTGAGATCGATGCGATCGGGGTCGAGGCCGTGATCAATTCGCTTTGGGTGGCGCAGCCGTCTCGCGACCAGCGAGCTTCGCCGCCTTCCAGGCGCGCCAGGCTTCGCGTGTCTGACTGAAGAAGCAAAGATCGAACATCCGGTCGTCCAGATTGGATTTGACGTAACGCTCCATCGTGCGGTCGAGCGTCCACCCCGTGCTGTAGAGGTAGTGAATGATCGGGCGATTATGCGCGAGCGCCGTCGCGAGCATCACCTTCAGCCCCATCGTTTCAAAGAAATAGTCGCGGAATGGAATGGTGATCGCGTTGGTGACGCCGACGTTGCGATCGCCCGCCTCCCCGATCAGCATGCTGACGAGAAACTGGCCGGTTTCGTGCTTGACGTCGACGCGAAGGAAGCCGAGGTGCCTCTCCGTCGCCTTCTCGAAAATTCCGATCAAAAAGCGCGATCGCTCGTCGAAGGATTTGATGTAAGTGACGAGGTCCCGTTTCGTCATTTTCACCGGCGCCGCGTTCAGCATGAAGCTCGCTTCCGGGTCGGCCATCCATCCGGCCCAGCGATCGGAAGCATCATCGACCGTGATGGTTCGAAGGATGTATTTTTCTCCGTCTACCCATATCTTTCTCTTGGGGAATTTCGATTGGGGCATCGAGAGAGCTCATCTCCGAAATTGCGTAGTTTTGGCCGCCGAAATTTCACGCCAATGTTGTAGGCGCGCCACAGCCCAACACAGCAAAAGTGATATGTTCGGAAACATACTGTTCGATTGCTTTGATTGTCGATTCCGAAGGGGCTGGTTTTGAAGGGGCATTTGCTTACAAGCGTCGCCGTTCTCGCATTGACGGCCGCAAGCCCGGCGCTTGCCGCCGATCTTCCGTTCAAGGCGCCGCCGCCCGTCGTTGCCGCCTGGAGTTGGAGCGGCTTCTATGCGGGCGCTCACGGCGGCTATGGTTGGGGTCACGATGCCCAGGCTGACCCCAACGATCCCTTTTTCAACGGCAAGCTTCCCGGCTTCGCCGGCTTCACCGGGTTTGACCCCAAGGGGGCGCTGGGCGGTATCCATGCTGGCTACAACTGGCAGGCCAGGGATTTTGTCGTCGGTTTCGAAGGCGACCTGTCGTTCACTGACATCAAGGGATCATCAGTCAATACGGCAACTGCCACGACCTTCACTCTCAACACGGCGTCCGCGACCAACTCAGGCGCGTTCGACATGCTCGGCTCGGCGCGAGGCCGGCTCGGTTATCTCGTGACGCCGAACGTCTTGCTTTACGGCACGGCCGGCCTGGCGTGGACGCGTTTTGTGGACAACAATGATATCAACCTCGTTTCGGCCAACATTCCGCCGCCCGGGTTTATTGCGCTCGTCGGATCAGGCTCGGTACCGACCTGGCGCTTCGGATGGGTCGCCGGCCTTGGCGTTGAAACCCGTTTGCTCGACACCAATTGGCTCGCGCGCCTTGAGTATCTGCACTACGACTTCGGCAATTCGGGTAACGGCGGAAACTTGATAACGCCGTTCGCCTCGCCGCAAAGCACCGGCAATCTGACGGCCGATGTGATCCGCGCCGGTATCTCCTATAAGTTCGATCCCGATCCATTTGCGGCGGCGAGCGCAGCATCCAATCCATCCCTCCCCTACAAGGCGGCGGCAATCACGCCCTGGAGCTGGAGCGGTGTCTATTTCGGCGCCCACGCCGGATACGGATGGGCGCGCGATCCCTTCAACAACGTCCTCGTGGACGACACCGTGCGATTGCTCGGCGGGATCGACGCCAGCGGTTTCGTCGGCGGCTTCCAGGCCGGCGCGAACTGGCAGTCCGGTCGCATCGTTGGCGGATTGGAGATCGACCTGTCTGGCTCCAACATCAAGGGCTCGAACTCGAATTCGGTGAGCGGCGCCGGCTTCGTCGAGCAGGCGAGCCAGACCGACAAGCTTGACTGGTTCGGCTCGGCCCGCGCGCGCCTCGGCTATCTCGTCACGCCGGATGTCCTGCTCTATGGCACCGGCGGTCCCGGATGGGCCCGCATGGTCTCAGACCAGGAAAGCGTTACCACCGCTGTTGGAGCCCCAACCACCACGACATCGCTTGTAACCCCAAGCTGGATGTTCGGGTGGGTTGCGGGCCTCGGCGTCGAGGCTCGACTCGCCAACACCAACTGGCTCGCCCGGCTCGAATATCTGCACTATGACTTCGGCTCGGGCAGTTCGAGCCTGACCATTCCCGCAGGGGGCGGTGCTGTCACCGCAGTGACCTCGGGTCACCTCACCAACGACGTGGTGCAGGCCGGCATCAGCTACAAGTTCGATGGAATTGGATCGGGCGGCCGCTCCGCCTACAACGCCATGGCCGCCGTGCCGCCGGTCGCCGTGTACAACTGGACCGGTTTTTATATCGGCGCAAACGCCGGCTATGGCTGGGGCCGCGATCCCTTCAGCGAAGCTCTTACGGAATTCATACCTCCGGCTCAGCCGGTTACGCTGTCAGGCCCGAATTCGCAGGGTTTCCTCGGCGGCTTCCAGGCGGGCGCCAACTGGCAGACTCGGTCGGTGGTCGGCGGTCTGGAGATCGATCTGTCGGGTAGCAGCGTCAAGGGGACTTCCTCGGTCGCGGGCGTCCTGTTTGGCACTCCCTTCACCCAAATGCAGACCGACAAGTTCGATTGGCTCGGTTCGGGACGCGCCCGCCTCGGCTATCTCGTAACGCCCGATACCCTGCTCTATGGTACGGGCGGCCTGGCTTGGACCCGGCTCACCCAGACCGCCACGGCTGTGAATCCGTTCGACACCACTGTGACGACAACGCCGAGTTGGCGTTTCGGATGGGCAGCGGGTGCTGGCGCCGAGATGCGGCTCTGGAACAGCAACTGGATCGGCCGCGTCGAATATCTGCACTACGACTTTGGCAATGCGGGCAGCACTATCGGCGGCCTGACAAACGGCGTGCTGTTCGAGTACACGGTAGATACGACGTCGCGTCACCTGACCGTCGACACCGTTCGCGCCGGCGTGGATTATCAATTCCATTGATATCGAGATTCGAAGCGGGTTTGGCGAGCTGAAGGCTCGCCAAACCTAGCTGTGAAACTTCAAGCCATCGACGATCTTGTCGATCACCTTGCGTTCGGCGCGCATGGCAATGCCGACAAGGTCGAGATCAGCGCGGGCGACCGCCTTCACCACCTCGCGGTTGGCGGCATCGTGCGTGGTCTTGAACATGTCCTCGGTATAGACCGCGGGCCGCACGTTGCGCGCTAGCGCCCGTTCGAGCGCCCGTGACATCGCTGCCCGGTCCGGCGCGCCGTAGATCAGGATCGGCTGGCCGATCAGCGCGAGGTAGGGCGTGCCCGAGCCGTCGGCATAGGGTTCGCCGACGCATTCCGGAAACGTGGCAGCAATGCCGCCCGCCAGAAACGAAGCGACATTGAGCTTCTGCCACGCTTCGAGATCGGTCCGGATCACGACCGCGATCTTGGTATCGAATTGCATGATGGCTCCAGGGATGTGAGTTCGAAGTCCCCGCGGGGGATCCGAATTTCTGGAGCATTAGAGCAAGATTTTCACGGCGATGCGATCACATCACCGCGCGCATCATCCCTTGGCGTCGCAGGCCCAGGCGCGGATCACGCATTCCTTGCCGCCAAACTTGTAGCATTCGCGGGTCGCTTCATTGAGCGAGCTCGAAATATGCGGCTTGACCGCATAGCCGTGCGCGCCGCAGGGATTGGCCATGTCAACGGAAAACGCGGCGCAAGAGCGCTTCATCGTGACTGTCTTGCACTCGCCATTGCATTGCTTGAGGGCTGCGGCAACGGCGGCACTTTCAGCCGCATAATCGTAGGCCTGGCCATAGGCGCCGCATTTGCCGATCGCAAATGCGCCAGCCGCGCGGCTTTCCGTGATCAGGCGGGAGGCGCCGACAACAAGCGTGAATGCAAGAACGAATAGCGCGCGGCGCCGCGCGACAGCGGTCGAAACGATCAAGAACCCCTCCCCCAACTTTAGCGGGCGGCAACTTAAGGGAGAGGACGTTTCCACTTGGTGAATGAAGATTAGCGGGCGAAAAAATTGGCACGGACCAAGCCGACGTTAGCCGTGCCGCGCGGCTTCCAGCGCCTGCGGCGTGTCGATATCGAGAAATGCGCCGTCGCCCTCGACCGGGACCTCCGCCACCGCCTCATTGTGCTTGGCAATCAGGTGGCGGGCGCCGATATCGCCATCGAGCGCCATCAACTCATTGAAAAAGCGGCGCGACCACAGCACGGGATTGCCGCGGCGGCCGCTGCTGACGGGCACCGTGATCAAGTTGCCGCGATCCGGCGCGAACGCCTCGATCAGGTGATCGATCAGACCGGCCGAGATCATCGGCATGTCGCCGAGGCAGATCACCGCGCCGTCGGCAGACTTGGGCACGGCCGATATGCCCGCCTTCACCGAGCTTGCGAGGCCACGTGCGAAATCCGCATTGCGGACGAATTTGACATTGAGGCCGGCGAGCGCCTTCTCGACCAGCTCGGCCTGATGGCCGGTGACGACAATCACGTCTTTCGCTTTCGAGGCGAGCGCCTGCTCGGTCACGATGCGGACCAGCTTTTGACCGTCGAGCTCGGCCAGGAGCTTGTTCGGCCCGCCCATGCGGGTCGAGCGCCCGGCAGCCAGCACAACGGCGCTGACATGGCGATTGCCGTCGGCCTCGAGGCTCGCGCGCGGTTGCGGCCGGGTCACGATCTCCATCAGGAGTCCGCCGACGCCCATCCGTGTCAGCTCGGCGCGCGTGACCTTAAGGCCCGCGAGCAAGCGCATCAGCACCCAGTCAAAACCGTTTTCCACCGGCGAGCGCGCACAACCGGGCGCGCCCAACACCGGAATGTCGCCGGCCTTGCCGATCAGGAGCAGATTGCCGGGATCGACCGGCATGCCGAAATGCTCGATCTCGCCACCGATGCCGGAAAGCGCCGCCGGAATGACGTCGCGGCGATCGGCAATCGCGGACGCACCGAAAACGATCACGAGTTGAGCGCCAAGATCGAGCAGTTCCTTCATCGCCGCCTTCAGCACAGTCTCGTCATGCGGCACGCGCCGCTCGGCGATGATTTTCGCGCCGGCCGGCGCCAGCCGCTCTTCCGTCACCTTGAGCGTCTTGTCGATCACCTTCGGTGCGAGCCCCGGCAACAAGGTCGAGATCACACCGACGCGCTTGATCACGTAAGGCGCGATCCGCAAGGCGCTGCCCTTGGCTGCCGCGACCGCGGCATCGCGCAGCTTTGCCTCGACCCCGAACGGGATCAGCTTGACGGTTGCGACCATCTCGCCTTCGACAACCGGCTTGAACGCCGAAAGCGTCGCGAAAGTGATGGCCTCGTCGACGCCGTTGATGCGGTCGACTGCGGTCTCATCCACCACGAGCACGCCGCCTTGGGCGGCGAACAGATTGGCGCGGCCGGTGAAGGCGCGTTCGACATGGATGCCATCGCCTGCCACGGCCTGCGCGATGCTGGCGGCCGCGACGTCTTCGGAGACGTCGCCCTCCTCCAGACGCACGACGACGACTTCCTTGACGCCCGCCTTGTCGAGCGCGGCGATTTCCGCAGGCCCAATCGTGGTGCCCTTCTTGAGCACCAGCGACCCCTGGCGCAGGGTGTGGACGGTGACGCCACCGAGCGCATCCGCCGGACTGGCAGGGCCGAACTTCATTCCGCAGCTTCTTTGTGTTCTTTCGGCAACCGCAGCGTCGCCGTGATCTGGGCCATGATTGCGACAGCGATTTCGGAAGGCGAGACCGCGCCGATTGCGAGGCCGATCGGCGCATGAATACGAGCGATGTCGGCGTCGGTCGCACCTTGCGCTTTCAACCGCTCGCCGCGCTTGGCATGGGTCTTTCGCGAGCCGAGCGCGCCGATATAGAAACAGTCGCGCGCAAACGCGTGCAACAGCGCCGGATCGTCGATCTTGGGATCATGCGTGAGCGCGACGAACGCCGTGTAGTGATCGACGTTGAGCGGCGGCAGCGCTACGTCAGGCCACTCGGCAACCAGCGGCACATCGGGAAAGCGCTCCGGGCTTGCGAAAGCCGTGCGCGGATCGACCACCGTCACATCATAGCCGAGCGAGCGCGCCAGCGGCACCAGCGCCTGACTGATATGGACGGCGCCGACGATCACCATGCGCGCGGTCGGCGCATAGACATTGAGAAACAGCTTCTTGCCACCGACCTCGACGTTGCCGCTTTTGCCCATGCGCAGCTGCTTCGACAACTCCGCGCTAAGGGGATCGGCGGCGAAGTCGGCGGCCTTGACGAGGCGCTGCCCGCCGTCAGCGGTATCGGTCACGACAATCACCGGCCGCCGCGCGGCGCGCTCGGTGTTCAGCTCTTTCAGGGTTGAAAGCTTCACGTTATTTTATCCAACCTTCTCGACGAACACGCGGATGGTGCCGCCGCAGGACAGGCCGACATTCCAGGCGGTCTCGTCGGCGACGCCAAATTCAAGCATCTTGGGTTTGCCGCTTTCGATCACATCCAGCGCCTCGGCCACCACCGCGCCTTCGACGCAGCCGCCGGAGACGGAGCCGAGGAACGTGCCGTCATCGTTGATCACGAGATTGGAGCCGGCCGGCCGCGGCGCCGAGCCCCAGGTTTCGACGACGGTGGCGAGCGCCACGCCGTGGCCCGCCTTCTGCCAGTCTTCAGCGGCCTTGAGAATGTCTTCGTCGCGATCAAGCATGAAAACCTCGCCGGTATTTTCTTGGGTTCAGGCTACGGATCGTAGCAGGCTGTGATGCGGTTGGGCCATCGATGACAGTGCCTCGATCAGCCCCTCGATAGACTTCAAATTATGCACCGGGCGGAATTCGTCAACGTGGGGCAGCATCATTTTGATGCCCTGCGCTTTCGGCTCAAAGCCGCCGTACCTGAGCAGCGGGTTGAGCCAGATCAGGCGGCGGCAGGACCGGTGCAACCGGTCCATCTCGAAGGCAAGGCGAGCGTCCGCCTCGCGCTCCAGCCCGTCGGAAATGAGCAGCACGATCGCGCCCTGACCCAATACCCGCCGTCCCCAGCGCTTGTTGAAGGCGTGGAGCGAGGAGGCAATGCGGGTGCCTCCGGCCCAGTCCTCGACAGCCGCGGAACAACTCGCCAGCGCCTCGTCCGGATCGCGCGCCCGCAACGACCGCGTCACATTGGTTAGCCGCGTGCCGAACAAAAACACCGAGACGCGCTTGCGCGCATCGGTGATCGCATGCAGAAAATGCAGGAACAGGCGGGTATATTCGCTCATCGAACCGGAGATATCGAGCAGCGCCACGATCGGCGCCGGCTTGTCGATCCGCCCGAGCCTGCGGATGTCGATGATATCGCCGCCGGTGCGCAGCGATCCGCGCAGCGTCCGCCGCATGTCGAGCTTCAATCCCCGCGCATCCGGCCGGTAGCGGCGGGTGCGCAGTTCAGCCTGCGGCAATTTCATGTTGGCGATGGCGCGCGTGACTTCGGCGATCTCGGCCGCCGTCATCTGCGCAAAATCCTTCTTCTGCAGGATCTCCTTGTCGGAGACCGACAGGCGAAGCTCGTCGGCCTGCGTCTGCGGCGTCTCCGTCATCCTGGTTTGCGAAAACGCCTCCTGCACGCGACGCGCGGCGGCAGGCGGCTTCTTCTTGGCGTGATCGGGAAGCGGGACCGAATCCAGCATATGCTTCCATTCATCCGCAGCGCGGAAGAACAGGTCAAAAGCCTGGGCGAAAATCAACGCGTGCTCGTGACGCTTGACGAAAATCGCCTCAAGCGCGGTAAAGACCTCGCTGCGGTTGCCGATCTCGATCAGCTGCAAAGCGTTCATGGCATCGATGACCGCTCCGGGGCCGACAGGAATCCCGGCGACGCGCAGCGCACGCGCAAAGCCGATGACGTTGTCGGCCATCTGGCCGGTCGGCGGATTGAGGTGATCGATGGCCATCGGGTAGAGCTCCGATTCCGAAGTTCGCACGATATTGCGGCAACCTCTGATGCGAACTTCGGAATCAAAGGAGCTCTAGCAACCTATTGTTTCTAGTGCGGCTTCGAATTTGAAGTTCCCATAATGAATTCGCGGCGAAACTGCTAGGAACTTCAAATTCGCCGCACTGGCGACCTCGTCAGTTCTCGCTCGTCGCTTCTTTCAAAACCTTTTGCAACGTCTCGCCCTGCATCCGCTCGATGTCGTCCTGGTATTTGAGCAGCGCGCCGAGGCTGTCGCCGACCACCTCGGGCGTCAGCGAGCGTGCGTCAAGCTCGGTGAGCGCGGTCGCCCAATCAAGCGTCTCGGCAACGCCCGGTGACTTGTAGAAATCCTGATCGCGCAGGGCTTGCACGAAGCGCACGACCTGCTGCGACAATTTCGCGGAAATGCCGGGCACGCGCGATTTGACGATCGCAAGCTCCCGCTCGGCACTGGGGTAATCGACCCAGTGATAAAGACAGCGCCGCTTCAGCGCGTCGTGGATTTCGCGGGTGCGGTTCGAGGTAATGATCACGATCGGCGGCTGCGGCGCTTTTACTGTGCCGAATTCGGGAATCGTGATCTGGAAGTCCGACAGGATCTCCAGCAAGTACGCCTCGAACGCCTCGTCCGCGCGATCGAGTTCGTCGATCAGAAGCACCGGCGCACCGGCGACATCGGGTTCGAGCGCCTGCAGCAGCGGCCGCTTGATCAGGAAGCGGTCGGCGAAAATATCGCTCGACAGCTGGTCGCGGTCGGTATCGCCGGCGGCTTCCGCCAGGCGGATCGCGATCATCTGCGCCGCGCTGTTCCATTCGTAGACGGCGGACGCCGCATCCAGGCCCTCGTAGCATTGCAGGCGGATCAGCTTGCGTCCAAGGCCTGCCGACAACACCTTGGCGATCTCGGTCTTGCCGACTCCGGCTTCGCCTTCGAGAAACAGCGGCCGGCCCATGCGCAGCGAGAGATAGGTGACGGTTGCGAGCGAGCGCTCGGCAAGATAGCCGCGCGAAGCCAATAGCTCCAGCATGGCATCGACGGATTTGGGCAGCGCCGACGCAGTCATGAGCAAACCTTGTTAAGTAGCCGGATCGTCAGGATTTGGCGGTTGCGGCCTCGACCGCACGCCGCGCCATCACCGCGATCAGATGCGCGCGATATTCGGCGCTGCCATGCAGGTCGCTGTTCAATCCTTCGGCCGGCACTGTCAGGCCGTCGAGCGCCTTCGGCGAAAAACGCTTCTTCAGCGCTTCCTCGAAAGACGCGACGCGGAACACACCATCACTGCCCGCGCCGGTGACGGCAACGCGCACATCCGACGGACGCTTGGCAACGAACACACCGACCAACGCATAGCGCGAGGCCTGGTTGCGGAATTTCACGTAAGCCGCCTTCTTCGGCAGCGGGAACATCACTTTGGTGATGATCTCATCGCTCTCCAGCGCAGTTGCAAACATGCCCTGGAAATATTCTTCCGCCTTGAGGCGGCGCTTGTTGGTGACGATGGTCGCGCCCGTCGCCAGCACCGCCGCCGGATAGTCGGCCGTCGGATCATTGTTGGCGAGCGAACCGCCGATGGTGCCGCGATGACGCACCGCCGGATCGCCGATCATGCCGGCAAGCTGAGCCAGCGCCGGGATGGCTTCGCCGACGACTGCCGAGGTCGCAACCGCGTGGTGGGTGGCGGTGGCGCCGATGACGAGCGAGCGGCCCTTCATCTCGACGCCGTCGAGCCCTTCGATATGGGAGAGATCCACCAGATGCGGCGGACTGGCGAGGCGCTGCTTCATGACCGGCACGAGCGTATGCCCGCCCGCGATCACCTTGGCATCCTCATTCTTGACCAGCAAATTGGCGGCCTGCCGCACAGTCGCCGGACGATGATATTTGAATTCGTACATGGGTATTGTCCGAAATATCTCTGATCGAGGTGAAGCGCGTTTTAAGCGAGATCGGATTTGGCCATCGCCTTGGCGCCGGCGGCGATCGACGTCACGATGTTCTGGTAGCCGGTGCACCGGCACAGATTGCCTTCGAGCTCTTCGCGGATGGTGTGGTCGGAGAGCTCGTGACCCATGCGATGGACGATATCGATCGCGGTCATGATCATACCCGGCGTGCAGAAGCCACATTGCAGGCC
>Ga0070741_10011386_pt1 | contig 16441 bp, 12 predicted proteins | sample Coa_R1_4_FD_66440 | JGI IMG/M metagenome (GOLD analysis project Ga0070741, IMG submission 66440) | Surface soil microbial communities from Centralia Pennsylvania, which are recovering from an underground coalmine fire - Coalmine... | ecosystem: Environmental > Terrestrial > Soil > Unclassified ...
GGCGGCGCCCGCGAGCCGCCCGGCGGACGTCCTCTTCGGCATGCTCCCCCTATCGGCCCGGGGCCGCCCGGGCATTAGCTCGCAGGCCCGCCGCCACGCGGCCGGGAGCGGGGGTGGCGCGGAGGGGCGCGTGGGTATAGCCTCCGGGTTGCTGCGGCGCCCAGCGGGCCCGCGAAGGAACGGGAAGGAGAGACCGGAGGTATGCGATGACTCGGAGGGTTCGGACCCGTCTCGTTGCGGCGGTAGTCGCCACCGCGGCGCTGGTGGCGTCGGGATGCGGGGGAGGCTCTGCCGGAGGCGGTGGAGCGGGGGGCACGATCATCCGCGGCACGACGGACCAGCCGGTGTCGTACGACCCGGCGGGGGCCTACGACCTGCCGTCCTATGACGTCATCTACTCCGTCTACCAGAACCTGCTCACGATCCCGCCCGGCGGGAACAAGCCGGTCCCCGAGGCCGCGCAGGCGTGCGACTGGACGAACTCGACCACGTACAAGTGCACGCTGAAGGATGGGCTGAAGTTCTCGAACGGCGATCCGCTGACCTCCGAGGACGTCAAGTTCTCGTTCGACCGCAACGTCGAGATCGCGGACCCGAACGGCGCCTCGTCGCTGCTCGCGAACCTGAAGAGCACGGACGCGCCCGACCCGAAGACGGTCATCTTCCACCTCGCGAAGCCGGACGCGACGTTCCCGTTCCTGCTCACGGTCGCCTCCTTCGCGATCGTCGATCACAAGGTCTTCCCGGCGGACAAGCTCCAGCCAAGCGACAAGGTGATCGGCTCCGGGCACTACACCGTCGCCTCGTTCAAGCCCGGGCAGCAGACGGTGCTGGAGAAGAACCCGACCTACACGCCGACCTACGACGGCGACGAGGCGGCGAAGAACGACCGCGTGATCATCCAGTACTTCAACACGTCGTCGGCGCTCAAGCTGGCGGTGCAGCAGGGCCCCGCGAACGGCGGCGTCGACATCGCCTACCGTAGCCTGAGCCCGACCGACCTCAGCTCGCTCAAGAGCGCGAGCGGGGTCAACGTGGTCGAGGGCAACGGGACCGAGATCCGGTACCTGGTCTTCAACCTCAAGCTGATGCCCGGCGACAACGACGCCCAGAAGACGGCGATCCGCCAGGCGGTCGCCTACACGATCGACCGCGACGCGATCGCCAACAACGTCTACGACGGCACCGTCCAGCCGCTCTACTCGATGGTCCCGCAGGGGCTCCAGTTCGCCACCGAGGCGTTCAAGGACCGCTACGGCGCCACCCCCAATGTGGACGCGGCCAAGAAGGTGCTCGCGGACGCGGGCGTGAAGACGCCGGTGCCGCTCGAGATCTGGTACACGCCGTCCCACTACGGCCCGGTCTCGGGCGACGAGTACGCCGAGATCAAGCACGAGCTCGACTCGAGCGGGCTCTTCGACGTGACGCTCAAGTCGACCGAGTGGGAGCAGTACTCGACCGACGCGTTCACGAACAAGTACCCGGTGTTCCAGCTCGGCTGGTTCCCGGACTACCCGGATGCGAACGACTACACGCAGCCGTTCTACGCCCCGAACAAGGAGAGCTTCCTCAACATCTCCTACTCGAACCCGGAGATGACGAAGCTCCTCGCCGACGAGGTCGCGACCACGAACGACGCCAAGCGGGCCGCCGACTTCAAGCGGATCCAGGAGATCGGGGCCGAGGACGCGCCGACCATCCCCTACTGGCAGGGCAAGCAGGTGGCGGCAGTCCGCGACGGGATCAGCGGCGTAGAGCAGACGTTCGACCCCTCGTTCATCTTCCGGTACTGGCTGATCAGCAAGAGCAGCTAGGCACGGCAAGCCCGCGCGGGCGGGGACCCGGAGCGCCGTGAGCCGCTCCGGGTCCCTCCGCGCCTACCTCCTCACCCGGGTCGCGCTCGCGATCCCGACCGTGCTGATCCTGCTCACGCTCGTCTTCGTGCTCATGCGGGTGGCGCCGGGCAACCCGATCCAGGCCGCGCTCGGGGGCCACGTCTCGCAGCAGATCATCGAGCGAAAGACGCACGCGGCCGGCTACGACCGGCCGATCCTCGTCCAGTACGCGGACTACCTGAAGGACGTCTTCACCGGCCACCTCGGGCAGACGATCACCGACAAGACGCCCGTAACCAGGATCGTCGTCAACAACGGCTCGGCCACCGCCGAGCTCGCGATCGCCGCGTTCTTGGTCGCGCTCGCGATCGGGGTCCCGCTCGGCGTGCTAGCGGGCCGCTTCCGGGACACGCCCGTGGACACGGGCGGGCGGCTGTTCGGGATCTTCGTCTACGCCGCGCCGGTGTTCTTCACCGGCTTCCTGGCCCAGCTCGTCTTCGGCGTCAAGCTGGGCTGGCTGCCGACCTCGGGGCGGGTCGGGCCGGTGACCGAGTTCACGCTCGACAAGCCGACCCACTTCTACGTCATCGACTCGATCATCACCGGCAACTGGTCCGCGTTCGGCGACGTGCTCCGCCACCTCATCCTGCCCGCGATCACGCTCGGGCTCCTGGTCTCCGGGGTGCTGATCCGGCTCGTGCGCGTGAACATGCTCCAGACGATGCGCGGCGACTACGTCGAGGCGGCCCGGGCGCGCGGGGTCCCCGAGCGCCGCGTCGTCATCCACCACGCGTTCCGGAACGCGCTCGTGCCCGTCGTCACCGTCGCCGGGCTCCAGTTCGCGACCCTCCTCGGAGGGGCGATCCTGACCGAGCAGACGTTCAACTGGCCCGGCATCGGCGCCGCGCTCGTGCGCTACCTCAACCTTCGCGACTACATCGCGGTGCAGGGGATCGTGACCGTCTTCGCGATCGCAGTCGTCGTCGTCTCGCTGCTGATCGACGTCATCAACGCCTTCGTCGACCCAAGGGTGAGGTACTGATGGCGGCGATCCGGCTCGGCGGGCTGCGCAGGACGGCGGCGCGCGTGCGCCAGGCGCGCGGCGTGCCCAAGTGGCTGCTCTACACGGGCCTCGCGATCGTCGCCTTCTTCACGGTGCTCGCGATCTTCGCCCCCCTGATCGCGCCCTACGGCTTCGCGCAGGTGACCTCGGGCGGGGTCCACTTCCCGAAGCAGAGCGCGCCCTCGTCCGCCCACCTCTTCGGCACCACCGTCCAGGCCACCGACGTCCTCTCGCGCGTGATCTGGGGCGCCCGCACGGCGATCGAGGTCGTGCTGCTCGCGGTCGCCCTCTCGCTCGTGGTCGGCGTGCCGCTCGGGCTCGTCTCCGGCTACATCGGCGGCAAGCTCGACCGGGCGCTCGTGATGCTGAACGACGCGCTCTTCGCCTTCCCCTACCTGCTGCTGGCGATCGTGATCGCCTTCCTGCTCTCCAACAGCTTCCTCGGCCAGGGGATCGTCACCGCCGCCGTGGCGATCACGGTCGTCTACGTGCCCCAGTACTTCCGCGTCGTGCGCAACCACGTGATCAGCGTGCGCGAGGAGACGTACGTCGAGGCCGCGCGCGCCCTGGGCGCCAAGCGGCGCACGATCATCACCCGCTACGTGCTCTACAACGTGGTCCAGAACGTGCCCGTGATCGCAACCCTGAACGCCGCCGACGCGATCCTCACGCTGGCCGCGCTCGGCTTCCTCGGCTACGGGATCCAGCCCACCCAGGCGGCGGAGTGGGGCTACGACGTGAGCCGCGCCATCGACGACGCGAGCGCCGGGATCTGGTGGACGGGCCTCTTCCCCGGCCTCGCGATCGTGCTGCTCGTGACCGGCTTCACGCTGATCGGCGAGGGGCTGAACGACGTGCTGAACCCGCTGATCCGCTCACGCCGCATCCGCGTCCCCGAGATCCCGGAGCCGGGCGCGGCGGCCCGCGAGCAGGAGCCGGCTTGAGCCGCGAGCCCGTCCTCAGCGTCCGCGACCTGCGCGTCTGGTACGGCACCGAGGCGGAGCCGGTGCGCGCCGTCGACGGCGTCTCGCTCGACCTGCGCCCGGGCGAGACGCTGGGGCTGGTGGGCGAGTCCGGGTGCGGCAAGTCCACGCTCGGGCGCGCGATCATCGGCCTTCTGCCCGAGGGGGCGGCGGTGCGGGGCGAGGTCAGCCTCCGCGGCCGCAACCTCGTCGGCCTGCCCGACGCCGAGCTGCGCGCGATGCGCGGCCCGGAGCTGGGCCTGATCTTCCAGGAGCCGATGACGCGCCTCGACCCGCTGCTGACGATCGAGGACCACTTCCTCGAGGCGCTCTCCGCCCACGAGCCCGGGCTCGAGCGCGGCGAGATGCGGCGCCGCTCGCTCGAGGCGCTGGCCGGGATGGGGATCCCGCCCACGCGCTTCAAGCAGTACCCGCACGAGTTCTCGGGCGGGATGCGCCAGCGGATCATGATCGCCCTGGCGCTCGTGCTGAACCCCAAGGTCGTCGTCGCGGACGAGCCCACCACGGCGCTCGACGTGATCGTCGAGGCCCAGATCCTTGGCATTCTCTCCGACCTGCGCGAGAACTTCGACGCCGCGCTCCTCCTCATCACCCACAACCTCGGAATCGTCGCCGAGACCTGCGACCGGGTCGCGGTGATGTACGCGGGCAAAATCGCCGAGGAGGGCGAGGCCCGACGCGTCTTCACGCAGCCGGCCCACCCCTACACGCGCGAGCTCCTTCGCTCGATCATCTCGCTCCGCACCACCGAGCTGAGCTACATCCCCGGCGCGCCGCCGAGCCTCGTGGACCCGCCGCCCGGCTGCCGCTTCCACCCCCGCTGCCCGGACGCGATGCGGGTCTGCCCGGCGCGGGAGCCGGTGGAGGTGGAGGTCGGGACGGCGGAGGCGAAGCAGCGCGTCGCCTGCTGGCTGCACGGCCCGGCGGCGCAGATCCCGCCCGGCGGGGAGGCGCCGCTCGCGCGCGGGGAGATCGCCGTCGCCGAGGAGGCGTGACCTCGATGGCGCGCGCCGAGGGCGAGAGGGGATCGGCGGCCACGGAGCCCGAGGCCGCCGCGGAGCGCCCGGGGGCGGGCGAGGCGCTGCTCGAGGTGCGCGACCTGTGCACCACGTACTCGCTGCGCGGCTCCTTCCTCGAGCGCCTGAGCGGCCGCGAGGCCGGCACGGTCAAGGCGGTGGACGGGGTGAGCTTCGACCTGCGCCACGGGGAGGTGCTCGGCGTCGTCGGCGAGTCCGGGTCGGGCAAGACGACCCTGGCCCGGACGCTGCTCGGCCTCGTGCCGGCGACGGCGGGCTCGATCCGCTTCGAGGGCCAGGAGCTGGCGGGGCTCTCGGAGGGCGCGATGCGGCCGTTTCGCCGCCGCATGCAGGTGGTGTTCCAGGATCCCCACGCCTCCCTCAACCCGGCGATGACGATCGGCGAGTCGGTCGGCGACCCGCTGCGCATCCACGGCCTCGCGCACTCGCGCGAGGAGGTGCGGGCGCGGGTCGCGGAGGTGCTGGAGCGGGTCGGCCTCGCGCCCGCCGAGCAGTTCATGGGCAAGTACCCCGGCGACCTCTCGGGCGGCCAGAAGCAGCGGGCCGTGCTGGCGCGGGCGATCATCCTCGGCCCCCAGGTGCTGATCGCCGACGAGCCGGTCTCGATGCTCGACATGAGCGTGCGGGCGAAGATCCTCGAGCTGATGCTCGACCTGAAGCGCGAGCTCGACCTCACCTACCTCTACATCACGCACGACCTCGCCACCGCGCGCTTCTTCTGCGACCGCATCGCGATCATGTACCTGGGGCAGATCGTCGAGATGGGGCCCGCCGAGGAGATCTACGCGGACCCGAAGCATCCCTACACGGTCTCGCTCCTGGCCGCGATCCCCGAGCCCGACCCGTCGCGGAGCGTGCCCCGCGACCTCCCGCGCGGCGAGGTCCCGGACGCGGTGACGCCGCCGCTCGGCTGCTCCTTCCACCCGCGCTGCCCGCGGGCGTTCGAGGTCTGCGGCTGGGAGAGCCGCGACCTGCGGACGATGATCGAGACCGCGTGGACCCGCCTCGCTGAGGCGGACTACGAGGCCGAGCAGGCGGTCGTCGGCGACCTGGGCGCGCTGGACGAGCCCGCCGAGCTGGCGCGCCTTCCCGCCGCCGAGGGCCACACCGGGGCGGAGGTGGCGGCGATCATCGAGCGCATGCGCGCCCAGGACCCCGACGATCCGTTCTGGCGCGGCGTCGCCGCGATCTCGGTGGAGCCCGACGCGGTTTCGGTCCGCTTCCACCCCGGCCTCGAGCCGTGCGAGGTCGAGGCCGGGCGGGCGCGGGTGCGATGCCACCTCTACGACCCGGAGGCCAGCGCCCGCACCAGGGCCCCGGCGAGCTGAGCCGATGCACGGCCGGGCGGCGCTGGCGCTGATCGCCGCCGCGCTGGCGATCGTGATCGGCGCCTGGCTCGCACACCGCCGCGAGGAGCCCCCTCCAAGGCCTCTCATCCCGGAGCTGCGCGGCCCGCGCCGCGAGGTCGAAGCCCACCTCGACCGGGTGGCGGTGCGGGTCGCCCGCAGGGTGGAGCGGTTACGGGACCTGCGCTTCGAGTCGGTGCCGGCCGTGCGCCTCATGACCCGTCGCCAGCTCGTCGCGCTGGGGCGGCGGCTGACGCTGCGCGCGCGCCGCCACCGCACCTACACGCCCGGGGCGCGCCGCAGCCAGCGGCGGCTCGTGCGGGCGAGCGTGCGCCTGGACCAGCTCGCCGGCCTGCTGCCGCCGGAGATCGTGTTCGGCCCCGACACCACGGGCGGCCTCGACCGCGTCGGCGGAGCCTACGACTACAGCCGCAACCGGATCGTGATCGTGCCGCGGCTGATCGCCACCCACGCCCAGCTCATCTACACGCTGGCGCACGAGCTGACCCACGCGCTCGAGCGCCAGCGCTTCGGTCTCGACTTCCCGGCCCTGACCAGGCCCGGCGAGGCCGTCGCCGTCCGGCGCGCGCTGATCGAGGGGACGGCGACGCTGCTCCAGGACCGCTACCGCCACCGCTTCCTCGGCGACCGCGTGCCCGTCGTCCAGCGCCTGGAGGGGCTTCGAAGCGTGATCGCCGCGGGGCCGGCGCCGTTCGCGGTCAACGCGCAGGCGGTCTTCGACTACGTGGATGGAGCGCTTTTCGTCCGCCGGCTCTACCACCGCGGCGGATGGGCGGAGGTGGACCGTGCGATCCGCAACCCGCCCCGCTCCTCGAGCCAGATTCTCCACCCCCGCCTCTGGCCCCGGCGGCCGCGGGCGCGTCCCGTCCGGCTCGGGCTGCGGCCGCTCCTGGAGCGGCGCTGGCGCCGCATCGGCGGCGGCGAGGCGGGCGAGGACGAGGCGCTCGTGATCCTGCTCGCGGGCTCGATCGAGGAGGAGGCGACGGCCGGAGCCTCCGGGTGGGACGGCGGGCGCTTCGAGCTCTGGCGCCCGCGCGGCCAGCGGGGTAGCGGCTGCCGCCCCGCCTGCGCGAACGGCGACGTGGGCGTGGTCGCCTTCCGCTGGCGACGCCCGAGCGATGCGGACCAGTTCCGGATCGCCTTCCCCGCCTACGTGATCGCGGGCCTGCTCGGCGAGCGGGTCACGGCGCGGACCTGGAAGACGAGCACCGGCTACGTCTCGCTCGGCCGCGCCCGCCGCGCCTCGGCCCTCGCCTTCGCGCCGGGGGCCGCTCTCGCCCAGCGCCTGGCGGCGAGGGCCGCCCGCGAGGCCAACGCCACGGTTGCGGGTTTGTAGCCGTGATCGCGACCGCAAGCCCGCAAGGACGAGGGGCTACGGAACGAGCAGGATCTTGAGCGCCTCGCGGCGGTCGTAGAGCGCGTAGGCCTCGGCGGCGTCGTCGAGCCTCATGCGATGGCTGACCAGGGGCGCCGGATCGACGACGCCGGCGGCGAGCATCTCGAGCGTGCGGTCGAGGTGCCCGATCGCGTTGGCCTGCCCGGCGCGCACCGTGAGCGACTTGATCCAGACCACGCCCATGTGGACCTCGGCCCGCTCGGCGTAGACGCCCGTCACCGAGACCGTGCCCGCCTTGCGGGCGAGGCGGCAGGCGGCATCGAGCGCATCCGGGTGCCCGACCGCCTCCACCGCGAGGTCGACCCCGCGGCCGCCGGTCAGCTCTTTTACGCGCGCGCGCGCGTCATCCTCGCGCAGGTGGACCGGCACGGCGCCGAAGGAGGCCGCCAGATCGAGGCGCTCCGGGACGGAGTCCACGCCGATCACGAGCGCCGCCCCGCAGGCGCGCGCGACCTGCACCGCGCAGAGGCCGACGGGGCCGAGGCCCAGAACCGCCACGGCGGACCCGGGCTCGAGCGCGTCGGGCCGCGCGCTGTCGCCGAGGATCGCGTGGCGCGCGGTCGCCGCCACGTCGCCCGCGAAGAGGGCGACCTCGTCGGCGAGGCCCTCGGGGACGCGGCGAAGCGTGAGGTCGGCGTTGGGGACCAGCAGGCGCTCCGCCTGCGCGCCGGCCAGCGAGCCCAGCGTCGCCCCGTGGCCGAAGACGCGGCCGGCGTCGCACTTGTGGTACTCGGCGCGGCGGCAGAAGAAGCAGTTGCCGCAGGCGGTGAGGAAGGCGCCGAGCACGCGGTCCCCGGGCGCGAGCCCGCGGACCGCCGCGCCCGCCTCCTCCACGACGCCCACGTACTCGTGGCCGATCACGAAGCCGGGCTCGATCACGACGCGCCCGTGGTAGATGTGGAGGTCGGAGCCGCAGATGCCCGTGGCCTCCACGCGCACGACCGCGTCCGCGGGATCGGCGAGGCGCGGCTCAGGCACCTCGTCCACCCGGACCTCGCCGGGCGCCTGGAACGTCACGGCGCGCATGCGGCGGCACTCTATTCGGCCCCGAAGCCGAAGGTAGGAAACAGGTAAGAAAGCGCTCTCGCATGGCCCGGAGGCCTGGCTTTGCGGGAACCCCGGGGCATATGATGTTCCTTCAGGGCGCGGAGCCGAGGGCTCGGCGCCTGCGCTGGGGACAGCACGAGAGATGAGCTCAACACGACCGTTCAACGCGACGGAGGCGGGCTGAGCATGGAGGCATCCGAGCTCCGCGAGCAGGCGGCACCGGTCGGCGCCTCGGCGGAGCTCACCGGCGTCGACGCGCTCGGGATCGAGGCCCGCTCGCCGTGGCAGCTCTTCTGGCGCCGCTTCCGCGAGGACAAGCTGGCCCTCGGCGCCCTCGTCTTCCTCGCCCTCCTCGTGCTGATGGCCGTGTTCGCGGGCCCGCTGGTCAAGCTCCTCGGCGCCCCGGGGCCGGACACCACCGACTCCGGCGCCCTCGACATCTTCGGCACCCCGACCGGGCCGAGCAGCGCTCACTGGTTCGGCGTCGACCAGATCGGCCGCGACGTCTTCAGCCGCACGATCTACGGGGCCCAGGTCTCGCTCATCGTCGCCTTCGCGGCCACCGCGCTCGCGACGGTCGCGGGCGTGATCGCGGGGCTCATCGCCGGCTTCTACCGGGGCTGGGTGGATACCGCGATCTCGCGCGCCGTGGACGTGCTGCTCGCGATCCCGTACCTGCTGCTCGCCACCGGGTTCGCCGCCGCCTGCACCCTGAGCACGACCGGCGCGACCCCCGGCTGCCTGGGCGGCCACGTCAACTTCACCGGCGCGCCGCTTCTGATCATCGGCGGCGCCGGGCTCGTGCTCGGGCTTCTGCTGGGCGCCCGCTTCGGCTTCGAGCGCCAGGCCATCCGCCTGCTCGCGGTGCTGGGGGCGATCCTCGTGCTGCTCGGGCTCGTGAAGATCCCGGTGCCCACGATCAAGCCCGGGATCGGCGTCGTGATCATCGTGATCGGCGTCACGAGCTGGACCTACATGGCCCGGATCATCCGCGGCCAGGTGCTCTCCCTGCGCGAGAAGGAGTTCGTCGAGGCGGCCCGCTCGATCGGGGCCTCCAACACCCGGATCATCTTCTCCGAGCTCCTCCCCAACCTGACCGCCCCGATCATTGTCTACGCCTCGGTGCTGATCCCGCAGGTGATCCTCTACGAGGCGGCGCTCTCCTTCCTCGGCGTCGGCGTGCAGCCGCCGCGGGCGAGCTGGGGCCAGATGATCTCCGACGCCACCCTCGTCTTCCCGGACGCCTGGTGGTACATGCTCTTCCCCGGCCTCGCCCTCCTCGCCACCGTGCTCGCCTTCAACCTCGTCGGCGATGCGATGCAGGACGCCCTCAACCCGCGCGCGAAGAAGGCTTGATCCCAAAAAAACACCAAGGAGAGTCCCTGAATGAGCGTGGCTCACCCCCAACAGAAAGGAAGGAGAATGCGACCCAAGCTCACCTGGGTAGCCTTGCCCGGGTTGATCGCCGTGCTTGCGTTCGCCCTGTCCGCCTGCGGTGGCGGCGGCGGAACGAACACGACCGCGGCGCAGCAGCAGTTCGCGCCACCGACCGCGCCACCCGACAACGCCCAGAAGGGCGGCGATCTGACGGTGCTCGCGGCCGGCGACGTGGACTACATGGACCCGGGCGCCGCGTACTACCAGTTCACGTACATGATCACGTCGGCAACCCAGCGGCCGCTGCTCTCGTGGCAGCCGGACGACGTGGCGCAGCCGACGCCCGATCTCGCGGACGGGCCGCCCGACATCTCGTCCGATTTCAAGACGCTGACCTTCCACCTGAAGAAGGGCATCAAGTACAGCCCGCCCTACAGCAAGGAGGTCACGTCGGCGGACGTGAAGTACGCGATCGAGCGCGGGCTCATGCCCGGGGTAGCGAACGGCTACGAGGCCGCGTACCTCGGCTCGATCCATGGGTTCGCCCAGGCGCAGGCGGCGGTCAAGCAGAACCCGACGCAGGCGCCGGACATCAGCGGCATCGAGACGCCCGACAAGTACACCCTCGTCTTCAAGCTGGATAAGCCTGAGGCGGCGGTGGTCGAGCAGGCGCTCTCGCTGCCGATCTCCTCGCCGGTTCCCGAGGCGTACGCCAAGCAGTACGACTCGCAGAACCCGTCCACGTACGGCCAGCACGTGCTCTCGACCGGCCCGTACATGGTCAAGAGCTACACGCCGGGCAAGGAGATCGACCTGGTCCGGAACCCGAACTGGGATCCGAACCTCGACTGGCGTCCCGCCTACCTGGACTCGATCACGGTCCAGGAGGGGTTCGCGGACACGGCCTCGGCCTCGAAGAAGATCCTCAGCGGCAGCGCTGAGGTGAACGGCGACTTCGGCACCCCGCCGGAGACGCTGAAGCTGGCCGCGACCAAGTATCCGGACCAGCTCACGCTGACGCCGACCGGAGGCAACCGCTACATCGCGCTCAACACGCAGAAGCCGCCCTTCAACGACATCAACGTCCGCAAGGCGGTGATCGCGAACTCCGACCGCGAGGCGCTCCGCGCCACCCGCGGCGGTCCGCTGATCGGCGATGTGGCGACGCACTTCATCCCGCCCGGAATCCCCGGGTTCGAGGAGGCAGGCGGAGTCGCGGGCCCACAGGGCTCCGAGTACGACTTCGTCCAGCATCCGACGGGTGACCCGCAGCTGGCGGCCTCCTACATGAAGAAGGCCGGCTTCTCGAGCGGGAAGTGCGAGGGCTCGGTGTGCAACATCACCATGGTCGGTGACAACGCACCGCCCGGCAAGGACACCGCCACGGTGTTCAAGAGCCAGCTCGAGCAACTCGGGTTCCACGTGAACTTCACGCCGGTTGACCACGACGTGATGTACACGAAGTTCTGCAACGTTCCCGACAACGAGCCGAACGTGTGCCCGAACGTCGGATGGCTGAAGGACTTCAACGATCCTCAGTCCATCCTCGACGTCCCGTTCAACGGCGAGAACATCGTCTCGTCGAACAACTCGAACTGGCCGCTCCTGGACGTCCCGGCGATCAACAAGGCCATGGACCAGGCCCGGCTGATCAACGACCCGACGCAGCGGGCTCAGGCCTGGGGCAAGATCGACGACATGATCGTCGCCCAGGCGCCCGCGGTGCCGTGGGTCTGGGACAACCAGGCCAACATCGAGTCGGCCGACGTGGCCGGGGTGATCAACAAGTTCAACGCGAACTGGGATCTCTCGTTCACGTCGCTGAAGAACCCGTAGGGAGCGATCCAGGGAAGGAACGCCCGACGGCATAGGGAACGGCCCCGCCGCCCGGAAGGGCGGCGGGGCCGCGTCCCGGCGAGGACAGGAAGGAAAGCTTGCTCCGCTACATCGTCAGACGAGTGCTCTGGGGGGTCGTGCTCCTCTTCCTCGTGAGCCTCGTCATCTTCGTGATCTTCTACATCTTCCCCACGGCCGACCCGGCGGAGCTGCGGGCCGGGCGGCACGCCTCGCCCCAGCAGGTCGAGCTGATCCGAAAATCGCTCGGCCTCGACAAGCCGATCTGGTACCAGTACCTGCGCTACATGACCCAGGTGTTCACGCCGTTCGACTGGTTCGGCGCGGCGCACGCACCGGGCGGCACCGGCCCCTTCAACTTCGGCTACAGCTTCCAGTCCACGGCCCCGGTCAAGGACCTGATTCTGAACCGCCTCCCGGCCACGGTCTGGCTCGTGGCCGGGGCCGTCGTCGTGTGGCTCGCGATCGGGCTGCCGACCGGCGTCATCTCCGCGATCAAGCGGCGCTCGCTGCTCGACCGCACGACGATGGTGACGAGCCTGGCCCTGATCTCGGCACCGGTCTTCTGGCTCGGGCTCGTCGCCCTCTACGTGTTCGCCGCGGACATCGGCAAGATCCCCCTCTTCGCCGGCCAGGGGACCTACCTGGACGCCCACAACATCGTGACGATCCCGGGGCCCAACGGGGCGATCCTCGGGGGGAAGGTGGGAGCCATGATCCTGCCCTGGTTCGTGCTCGCCTCGGCGACGGCGGCGATCTACGCGCGGTACCTGCGCTCGAGCATGATCGACGTGATGGCCGAGGACTACATCCGCACGGCGCGGGCCAAGGGGCTGCGCGAGCGCCAGGTGATCGTCGGCCACGGCGTGCGCAGCGCGATCACGCCGATCGTGACGCTGCTCGGGCTCGACATCGGCACGCTCCTTGCCGGCAACGCGATCCTGACCGAGACCGTGTTCAACATCCCCGGTGTCGGTAGGCTCGTCTACACGTCGATCCAGCGCTCCGACCTGCCGGTGATCCAGGGCGTCACGCTGTTCGGCGCGTTCTTCATCGTGGTCTTCAACCTGATCGTGGACATCGCATACGCCTACCTCGACCCGCGGGTGCGCTACCAGTGAGCGCGGCGCGACACGAGCGCCGCGCCTGGCGGCGAGGCTGGACCCGGGCTCGGCCGGCGGCGGGACGGGTGCGGCCGTGAGCCTGCTCGAGGTCGAGGACCTCCGCGTCAGCTTCGCCACCGAGGACGGCACCGTGAAGGCGGTGGACGGGGTCTCGTTCGCCGTCGACACCGGGCAGACGCTCGGCATCGTCGGCGAGTCCGGCTCCGGCAAGAGCGTGGCCAACATGACCATCCTGGGCCTGACCCGCTCGCCGGCGACGACGATCGAGGGGCGGATCCGGTTCGAGGGCAAGGACCTGGCCGAGCTCTCGGCCGAGGAGCTGCGCCAGATCAGCGGCAACGAGATCGCGATGATCTTCCAGGACCCGCTGACCTCGCTGCACCCCTTCTACAAGGTGAGCAAGCAGCTCATCGAGGCCGTGCGGGCGCACCAGGACGTGGGCAAGGACGTCGCGCGGCGGCGCGCCGTCGAGATGCTCAAGCTGGTGGGCATCCCCGACGCCGAGCGGCGCGTGGACAACTACCCGCACGAGTTCTCGGGCGGCATGCGCCAGCGCGTGATGATCGCGATGGCGCTGATCAACGAGCCCAAGCTGCTGATCGCGGACGAGCCGACGACCGCCCTCGACGTGACGATCCAGGCCCAGATCCTCAACCTGATCCGGGAGCTGCAGGAGCGGCTCGGCATGGCGGTGATCCTGATCACTCACGATCTGGGCGTGGTCGCCGACGTGGCGCGCGAGGTGAACGTGATGTACGCGGGGCGGATCGTGGAGAAGGGAACCCTCGACCAGATCTTCTACGACCCCCAGCACCCCTACACCTGGGGCCTGCTCGGCTCGCTCGCGCGGCCCGACCGCCCGCGCGTGCCGCGGCTCGCCCAGATCAAGGGCCAGCCCCCGTCGCTCCTGGCGCCGCCCCAGGGCTGCCACTTCCGGCCCCGCTGCCCGCACGCGTTCGGCCGCTGCGTCGAGGTGCCCGAGCTCGAGCAGCGGGCCGGCGAGCCCGGCCACCTCGACCGCTGCTGGCTCTCCGCCGAGCAGAAGCGGACGCTCAGGGTCGTGGCCGAGGGCCAGATCGGCCTCGAGGTGCCCGCCGCATGACCGGCGCCGCGACCGAGCCCTTGGCCCCGGGCACCCGCAGCGGCGAGGACTCGCTGCTCGAGGTCCGCGATCTGGTCAAGCACTTCCCGATCAAGCGCGGGATCGTGATCGACCGGGAGATCGGCCGGGTGCGGGCCGTGGACGGGGTGGACCTCGACGTGCGCAAGGGCGAGACCCTGGGCCTCGTGGGCGAGTCGGGCTGCGGCAAGTCCACGCTCTGCCGGGCGATCATCCAGCTCATCCCGCCGACGTCCGGCTCGGTCCGCTTCGACGGCCGCGAGATCGTCGGCCTGCGGCCCAGGGAGATGCGCGAGCTGCGGCGCGAGATGCAGATCATCTTCCAGGACCCCTACGCCTCGCTCAACCCGCGAAAGCGCGTCGGCCAGATCGTCGGCGACCCGCTGAAGCTGCACGGCCTGGCCTCGGGGCAGGAGCTGCGCAGGCAGGTCCAGGAGCTGCTCGAGGTGGTCGGCCTCAACCCGGAGCACTTCAACCGCTACCCGCACGAGTTCTCGGGCGGCCAGCGCCAGCGCATCGGGATTGCGCGCGCGCTCGCGCTGCGGCCGAAGCTCGTCGTCGCCGACGAGCCGGTCTCGGCCCTCGACGTGTCGATCCAGGCGCAGATCATCAACCTGCTCGACGACCTGCAGGACGAGTTCGACCTCACCTACATCTTCGTCGCCCACGACCTCGGCGTGATCCGCCACGTCTCCGACCGGATCGCGGTCATGTACCTGGGCAAGATCGTGGAGATCGGGCCCGCCGACGCCGTCTACGACAACCCGATCCACCCCTACACGCTCTCGCTCCTCTCGGCGCTGCCGATCCCCGACCCCAAGGCCAACGCCGCCCGCGAGCAGATCGTGCTCGAGGGCGACCTGCCCAGCCCGGCGAACCCTCCCCCCGCCTGCCGCTTCCACACCCGCTGCCCGTACGCAACCGAGATCTGCTCCACGGAGGAGCCCCAGCTCCGCCATTTCGGGGGCGGCCACTGGGCCGCCTGCCACCACCCGCTGAACGTCAGCGAGCCCGCGGCGGCTGCAGCCTGAGGGCGGCGCTGCCCGCGGCGCTCGCAGCGCCGGCCTGCGCCCGCTCGCGCCCGAAGACCGGCATCAGCGACTCCGGCCTGACGCTCGGCTCCGGCTCCCAGTCCCGGACGATCTCGACGACCGCCTCGACGACGCGCGGGTCGAACTGCGTCCCGGCGCAGCGCTCGAGCTCCTCGATCGCCTCGGAAACGGTCATCGCCGGTTTGTACGAGCGGTCCGTGGTCATGGCGTTGAAGGCGTCGCAGGCCGAGATCACGCGGGCCGCGATCGGGATCTCCTCCCCCGCGAGGCCGTCCGGGTAACCGCTCCCGTCGAAGTTCTCGTGGTGGCTGCGCACGACGCGGCCGACCTCGCCGAGCAGGCCGCCGATCTGCGAGAGCATCCGCTGGCCCTCGGAGGTGTGCGCGCGCATGAGCTCCCACTCCTCCTCGGTCAGCTCGCCCGGCTTGTTGATGATCGCGTTGGGGACCGAGAGCTTGCCGATGTCGTGCAGGAGCGCCCCCAGCTCCACCTCCCTCACCTCACGCTCGCTCAGGCCCAGCCGCTCCGCGACCTGGTGCGAGAGCACGACCACGCTGCGGCTGTGCCGCCCGGTGTACTCGTGCGAGGCGGTGAGCAGCTCGGCCATCAGGTGGGCGGTCCCGCGATAGGCGGTCGTCAGCGCAAGCGCGTTCTGGATGCGCGCCTCCCGTTCCGCGGCGAACACGCGCAGCAGCCCCAGCAAGGGCAGCACGATCAGGAACGTCCACGGCTCTCCCGCCGAGGCGAAGGCGACGGCGAGGCCGACCGGGGAGAGCAGAAGGTCTACGAGCGTCACCCAGCCGGCCTCCTTCAACATCGTCTCGAGCGGCACGCGCTGCACGAAGGTCACGTCGAACGCGATCTGCACCGTGCTGATCGCGAGTTGCGCGCCGAGAGCGCCCAGGTAGAGCGGCCAGTCCGACCAGGCCGGGTCCGGCGCGCCGGCGAGCGCGAGGACGACCGCGGGCCCGACGGCGAACCAGCCGTTTCCGAGCATGAGCAGGAGCCTGCTGCGGTGGATCTCCCCGCTCAGGAACTCGGGCGTGCGGTCGAGCGCGATCGCGACGGTGACGAGCGCGGGCACCCACGCCGGTGGCAACAGGAAGAGCATCGGCACGAGCACGAGCTGGGTTGGCACGGCCCATCCCGCGCCGACCCTGAACGCCACCCGATCGGCGATCGCGAA
>Ga0070741_10011387_pt1 | contig 16439 bp, 7 predicted proteins | sample Coa_R1_4_FD_66440 | JGI IMG/M metagenome (GOLD analysis project Ga0070741, IMG submission 66440) | Surface soil microbial communities from Centralia Pennsylvania, which are recovering from an underground coalmine fire - Coalmine... | ecosystem: Environmental > Terrestrial > Soil > Unclassified ...
CCTGCGGGCAACCGATGCCCGCGCGCCCGCCGCGCATAAACGCGGCGTTCCGGGGCAGCGTCGGCGCGCGGACTTCCCAAGTCCGCAGGAATGCCCGAATCGAGTGGCGCGCAAGGGTTCGACTCGGCATCAGCAGGTTACCGTTCGTTCCTGCGGGCAACCGATGCCCGCGCGCCCGCCGCGCACAAATGCGGCGTTCCGGCGCAGCGTCGGCGCGCGGACTTCCCAAGTCCGCAGGGATGCCCGAATCGGGTGGCGCACAAGGGCCAAGCTCGGCATCAGCAGGCTACCGTTGGTTCCTGCGGGCAACCGATGCCCGCGCGCCCGCCGCGCATAAACGCGGCGTTCCGGGGCAGCGTCGGCGCGCGGACTTCCCAAGTCCGCAGGGATGCCCGAATGGAGTGGCGCACAAGGGTGAGGCTCGGCATGAGCAGGCTGCCGTTCGTTCCTGCGGGCAACCGATGCCCGCGCGCCGCCCGTTCCTTGCCTTTACCCATTTTTGAGGCAAGCTGCCGCGGGTGCAAAAACTCTGGTCCAATCCTTTGCTGCGCAGCCGCTATCCACTGGCGATCTTCGCTGGGCTGTTCTGGACGGCGGCTTTCCCCAAAATCGGGGTTGCTGGGTTGGCCTGGGTCGCCCCCGGCATGCTCACCGCCGCGGCCCTGGGAACGACTGCCGGTGAGAGTTTCCGGCTCGGGTATGTCGGAGGCCTGACGCATTACCTCACGATGCTCTATTGGTTGCTGCTGATTCCTTACCGCTGGCATGGGATCCCCTTTGGACCGGCCCTCGGCTGGCTCGCATTGAGCGCCTTTGTAGCTTTGTTCCCTGCCACCTGGGTCTGGATGGCGGCGCCGCGCAGGCAGGAGCTCGAAGCACGCCCCAACCGATCCCCTTCAACAAACTGGAGCACGGCCCTGCCACGGAACTGGATCTTGCGCCTGCTCTGGACACTCTCCGGTGCGGCGGCCTGGGTCGGACTGGAAATGCTTCTGTCGCGCATATTCGGCGGCTTTGCCTGGGATCTGCTGGGCGTCTCGCAGTACCGTATGACCCCACTGATCCAAATCAGCTCCGTGACCGGGGTTTACGGAGTTTCCTTCCTGGCCGTATGGGTATCGTTGTCACTGGTTGCGGCCGGGGTAATGGTGATACAGCGGCCGACCGCGCGGTCGGTCTGGGTGCCCGAGGTATTTGTGCCGGTGATCACGGTCGCGGTGTTGTTCAACTTTGGTTTGCGCCAACTCAGGTCGGCCGAGGAGACCGGACGCACTGTCTCGATGACCTTGATCCAGCCGAGCATCCCGCAAACGCTTATCTGGGACGCGAGCAACGATACCCTCCGGTTTGATGAGCTGATCCAGCTTTCCGAGCAGGCCCTGACCAACCATACCGATATCGTGGTCTGGCCCGAAGCCGCCGTGCCCAGAATGCTGCGGTACGACAAGGAAACTTTCGAAGGAATTACCGGCCTGGCCCGGCGTCACCACGTCTGGATGATCGTCGGTTCGGACGACGCCGAACCGCGGCCCGGAAAGACCGCCCGGGAGGCGGATTATTTCAACAGCAGTTTCCTAATCAGTCCCGAGGGCAAGCTGATTGAACGCTACGTAAAAAGGAACCTGGTCATGTTTGGCGAATACGTGCCGTTGCATCAATTCCTCCCTTTTCTCAAGTATCTAACTCCCATCGAAGGCGGCTTCACCCCCGGCACAAACACAGTTTCCTTCGATCTGGTGAACCTTCACACCAAAACCCAGGTCCTCATCTGTTTTGAGGACACTTTTCCACACCTCGCTCGAGAGGAACTCGGAGCCGACATCGATTTTCTGGTCAACCTCACTAATGACGGCTGGTTCGGACAAGGCGCAGCCCAATGGCAACAAGCGGCCACCGGCTTGTTTCGGGCTGTCGAAAATCACCTTCCGCTAGTGCGTTGCGCCAATAACGGCCTCACCTGCTGGGTCGATGAACGAGGGATCCTTCGCGACATTTTCAGAGATGCTTCCGGCAGCGTGTACGGCAAGGGGTTCATGACCATCCAGGTTCCGCTGCCCCCGCCTGGAACCTTGCACGAACTCACCTTCTACACGTGCCATGGCGATTGGTTCGGCTGGGGGTGCGTAGCTATCGGGGTGGGTGTCTTTGGTCGGAAGCTGTGGCGGCAAATAGAGCAGCGACGGCGACTCAGACCAGCAATTTGAAAAGGGAAGTGAGCCGGCTTCAGGCTATCCGAAGAAAAATCGGCGGGCCAGGGCCGGTACAGGTTACCAGCCCCAGACCCGCCGATTATCCCCTCAGTCGTGAGAATTCAGTCCGAATGGTGATTCGTCTGGTCCGGGCGCACATCACTTTTACGGTTCGATCATCAATGCGGATTATCCCTCCAAGGAGTGCCAGGCAATCGCCTTGAGGTCATTACAGGCCAGTATTACCGGCCGCTGGGGCCGGCATTATTCAGTCGTTACCGCGATCAGGAACGGCGCAGCGCGTTCGTAGGTGGACAGGAAGTCGAAGCTTTCAACCTCGAGCTCCGGCGTGGGATTATTCCAGGATGATTCAAACACACGAATCGTTCGACCTAATTTCCGCGTGCGTTCGTTGGTCCCCTCCCACGCCACCACAAACTCTTCGTTCTGCTCATTCGGTTGGTTCCACCAGTCGGCGATATCCCGGCCGATCACGATTGGAATGTCGTAGACTGTCCCGCCCTTGCAGTGAACCCGGTAAGCGCCAATCTGGGTCCCTTTTGTTAGTCCAAAACAATAAACGGCGGAATGCAGAAAGTGCAGCCTCGCGCAGTTTTGGCCGACCTGTATGGAATGGATCTCGGAAGGATACTTTTCGCCGGCGACGGATTCGGCTCCAACCTGGATGAGACCACGAATGTCAAAAGTGACGCCCTTAAACGTTTGCAGGCCAAGTGGCAGTGAACTCAAATCATTTCCCTCGCCGCCCGAGTGCCAGGATTCGTTCAGGCATGCATTGTAAAACAGCGTCAGGTCCACTTGCTTGTTGGAGGCTTGCGCCGGGCGAGCCTGGATACGTTTTGCCAGGCAGAAATCGGCCGCGGCCTCTTCGGAGCGGTTCTGTCTCCGCAGAAAAGCTGAACGAACCAAGCGGACGCGCGCGACAAGGTTTGTTTCCGACCAGGGGGGGACCTTTGCGAGTTCGATTGCCGAGGTTAGGCTCTGAAAAGCATCGTCGAGCCGATTATCTTCTTCGAGCATGGCCGCCTTGGTGATCCAAAGCAGGGGGTTTCGCGGTTCAAGTTGCAACGCCCGCTCACTGGCTTGCAATGCCGCCGAGGTGTTGCCCGCCCGGAGCAACACTCGCGCCCGAACCGCCCACGCTTCGGCCAGAGTTGGTGCAAACTGAATCGCTCGGGCGCTATACCACTCAGCTTCGCCCAACTGGGAACCGCTGGCGGGAGGGTCGCTGGACAATCTCAAGCTGGCAAATCGGAGCAAGGCCAATCCGTTGGTCGGAGCAATGCGGACGGCTTCCAGGAGACTTCCCGGGGTATTCTGTTGTATTCGGTGCGCCACATAGTCGGTAATGGTTATATCTGAAAAGGGAGAAATCCGATGCGTCAGAGGATCAGCCAAAAACCAGGCCGCCCATTGTGTCCAAATGGTCCCGCCGGCGGCGGCGGCCTGCGCGTGTAACAGCGGCAATCGGTTAAATGGAACTGGCTCCAATACTCGGTGCTCATTGACACGTATTCCAATCAATTGTTCGGTCAACTCAGTCACCCATTGGGGGACAGGAGCCAGTCTGGCGGGCACGTCCCAAACTCGGGCCGTCCCATCCTCCGATGCCGTGAGAACTCTCTGCCCATCGGGACTGAAGGCCGCACTACGCACCCGATCCGTGTGTTTTAGTGGTTCGGTCAAAGGTTGGCCCGTAAGGCTGTCCCACACCCGGGCTGATCCGTCATCGGAGCCCGTCACCACTCGGGATCCGTCGCTGCTGAACCGGGCGCAAACAACGCGTCCGTGATGCTCCAATGGTTCAGTCAGCGGCTGCCCTGTTCGGGCATCCCAGATCCGCGCGGTCCCATCCCAGGAGGCCGTAACGATGCGTTTGCCATCGGGGCTGAACTCAACGGAGCAGACCTGGTCACGATGCTGAATCCGGCAGAGCCTTTGCCCCGTCCGTGAATCCCAGACGCGGGCCGCCTTGTCATGGCAGGCAGTTGCCACTGTCGTGGCGTCTGGACTAAACGCCCCGATGACTATGGCATCAGTGTGTTCCTTGAGATCAACCAGAGATTGCCCGGTGCGCGCGTCCCACAAACGGGCGCTTCCGTCGGCCGCACCTGTCAGAACTTGCCCGCCGTCCGGGCTAAATCGCGCAAAGACAACGGTCCCTTCATGTTTGAGCCGGAGGGTTACCCTCGGAATGGGCAGGAGTTCCCAAACCCGAGCTTCACCATCTTCCGCAACAGTCAAAAGGCGTTGTCCATCGGGACTGAATTCCACAGTGTAAAGTTTGCCGCCATGTTTCATCTGCTGTGACAGGGATTGGCCGGTCGAGGCATTCCACAGTCTGGCCGCGCCATCTTCAGAACCCGTGGCCACCTGCAGGCCGTCTGGACTAAAGCAGGCGCAAGTAACCGCCGCGTCATGTTTCAGCCGATCAGTTACGGGCCGGGAGGTGCGCGTTTCCCACACCCGCGCGCTGTCGTCCTCCGACGCCGTAACTATCCTGTCACCTTGCGGACTAAACCGTGCGTCCCGTAACCGATCGGTATGGGTCATAGGTTCGCTCAAGATCTGATCGTTCTGGGCGTCCCAAAGCTGCGCCGTTTGGTCCTCCGAAGCGGTTACAATTTGCATCCCGTCTGGACTGAACTGAGCAAATCTCACGATGGCCTCGTGCCGAAGTGGCTCGCTTAATTCCTGGCCGCTGAACCCGTCCCAAATCCGAGCCGTGCGATCATCGGAGGCGGTCACCACCTTTTGTCCATCGGCGCTGAATTCCGCCGAGCGGACCTTGCCTTCGTGGTGAAGTGGTGAACCTAGCGCTTTGCCGGTAAGCGCGTTCCAAAGTTGTGCCGAACCATCTTCGCAGGCGGTCACGACTCGCAGCCCATCCGGGCTGAATTTGGCCGAATAGATCGCCCCTCCCTGCCGGAGCGGCTCCGTCACGAGCCGTCCCGTGCTCACATCCCAAATTCTTGCGGTCTTGTCGTCGGAAGCCGTCACCACCCAACGTGCGTCTGGGCTGAACTGAGCCGTCCAGACCCGGGCTTCATGTTTTAGCGGTGCTGTGACGGCTTGGCCGGAAAGACTGTCCCATACGCGGGCGGTCCCGTCATCGCAGCTTGTCACTACGAACCGGCTATCAAAACTGAATGAGGCTGAGGAAACATGGTCGGAGTGGCGCAGTGGCGGACCCGCCGGCTCACCGGTACGAGCGTCCCAGATGCGCGCGGTATGGTCGTCCGACGCCGTGACAACCCATTTGCCGTCGGGACTAAAATGCGCGCCAGAAACGTAATCAGAATGTGTCAGCGCTGGCGCCGCTCGCCGGCCGGTTCGGGCGTCCCAGATCTGGGCCGTCCGATCATTGGATGCTGTCACGAGCAAGCCTCCATCCGGACTGAACTCGGCGCTCCAAACCCGGCTCTGGTGCCGCAGTGGTGGCAGCATGGGCTGGCCCGAATGCGCGTCCCAAATCTGAACCGTCCCGTCGTCGGAACTGGTAGCGACCCTGTTGCCATCGGGACTGAAACGGGCATCGAGTACGCGGCTGTGGTGAACCAAGGGCGGCGCGAGCCGCAGCGGAAGATCGCGCATGGTCAGCGCTGAAAACAGGCGTTCGGCCGCAATCTCGTTATCGGGCTCTAGCCGCAGGAGCGACGCCAGGTATGCCAGCGCCTTGGAACTGTCTCCCGCGTTGAAGAAATCCTCGACTCTTTGTAATTCCACTTCGTTTAGGACATGGGCCAGGAGCGTTCGATTGGCTTCGGCCTGGCGCTGTGCTTCTTCAGCCGCTTGTCTGTGCCGAGCTTCCGCTGCCTCGGCGCGTGTTGCTCGGCCGGCCTCCGCCAGGCTCAAGGCCAAGCCCAGCACCAGCGCCGACAACACCGCCGCGCCAGCGGCAAATGCCGTCTTGTGTCGCTGCGCCACTTTCCGCAAGCGGTACAACTGATTTGGCGGCCGGGCCAGAATCGGTTCGTTGCGCAAGTATCGCTGGATGTCCGAGGCCAACCCATTGACCGTCGGATACCGCCGGTTTGGATCCTTCTCGAGGGACTTCATGATGACCCACTCCAGGTCGCCACGAATTAGCCGCAATAACTTGCCAGGTTCGGATCCGTGTTCGGAGGCCACACGCAGTTGGTCCCCCTCATTCAGATGCTGATATTTGGCCGAGGGGCGAGGCGGTTCTTCATCGCCGATAATTCGCTGCAACTCCTCGAAGCTGGCCTGCTGCAGGCGTTTATTGTCGAAAGGGGTTAGTCCAGTCACCAATTCGTAAAGGACGACCCCAAGCGAGTAGATATCGCGTCGAGTGTCCATATTCACCCCGCTGAATGCAGCCTGTTCTGGACTCATGTAGGCCGGCGTCCCAACGAGCTGCTCGAACCCTGTCACCGAGGTGAGATCCATCGACGCCGGACCCTGCGTCGCCTTGGCGATGCCGAAATCGATTATCTTTGGCACGGCCTCTCCGTCCTGGTCGGATACGAGAATATTCGAGGGCTTGAGGTCGCGATGAATCACTCCTTTTTGATGCGCATGCTGAACCGCCTGGCAAACCCGCAGGAACAGCTCGAGTCTTTGGCGAACCGAGAACTGACGTTCGTTGCAGAAGCGAGTCAGTTTCATTCCCGGCACTAGTTCCATGGCGAAGAATGGGTGGCCGGTTTGGGTGGTACCCGCGTCAAATACCTTGGCGATCCACGGGTGATCCATCAGGGCCAAAGCCTGCCGCTCGGCCTCGAACCGGGCGATCACCCGTTTGGTGTCCATCCCCGGCCGAATCAGCTTCAGCGCCACCTTGCGACGGACCGGCTCTTCCTGCTGCGCCAGATACACCACCCCGCAGCCACCTTCACCAAGCTTCTCGATCAGCTTGTAGGCTCCGATCCGCTCAGACAGCCACGCCTCCGCCTGCTCTGCTTCAAACGCCGGCTTTGGCTCGCTTTGGCGCACCCGCTCCGGCAAGAATCCCGCCGCCGCTTTGGTGTCTGCCTGCAACAGTTCCTCGATCTCCCGGATCAAATCTTCATCCCCGCCGCACGCGGCTTGAAGGTACGCTGCCCTGGTCCCGGGATCACCCATCTCCAGGGCTTCGGAAAATATTACCCATACTCGGCTGGCAGGCTCGCTCATCGTCTATTTCGCGGTCGTCCTGTGCGTGCGGCAACCTCCGGCCAGAAGTGCCGTGGAAACAGCGCTCTCAACCATGGCCGGAAGTTCCCGGCTCTCTTTCCTTGAGGGATGAGTTCATTATAGCTTCCCACACCGCCAATGCGCAAGTGAGGCGCTCAAAGTGCCAAGCAGCGCCTTGCCACTCGCGCCCGCCAAAGGAAAATAGAACGCGCTACAAAACCAAGTCGCCCTCGCCGGCCGGAAAGTTCGGCCCACTTCCTTATTGCCAATCTGGGCATTTCTACTTATAGTCTACAGAAGCACAACTTCCGTCAGCACTCGGGCTATGAACCAGGTTGTTTCAGGCGATGCTTGCGCGCCGGCCGCGGCCATGTCCTCCACCCAGCTGTTGCCTTTGGTCTATGACGAATTGCGCAGATTGGCCGCCGCTCGGCTGGCCGACGAGCAAGGAACCCAGACGCTTCAGCCCACCGCCCTGGTTCACGAGGCATTCCTGCGGCTGGCCGGTCCCAGCGGGCAACAATGGCAGAATCGCGGCCATTTTTTTGGCGCCGCGGCCGAGGCGATGCGCCGGGTGCTGGTGGATCGCGCACGGCGGAAGTTGGCTCAAAAGCGGGGTGCTCGGCCGGAACGCCTGAACTTGGACCAGGTGGACCTGGCGATTGATAGCGAACCGGAACTGATTCTGGCTGTTCACGAGGCTCTCGAGCAACTGGGCCGCGAAAACGTCCAATCCGCCGAACTGGTCAAGCTGCGGTTCTTTGTCGGCATGGAATACTCCGAGGCGGCCGGGGTCCTGGGGATCTCGGAACGCTCCGCCAAACGCCAATGGGCGTTTGCCAAAGCCTGGCTCTATCGTGAACTGAGCAAAGGCGATGCAAACTGACCCTGCCAGCTTGAGCAATTGGACGGCCCGGCATCCGGCCGGGAATGCTTGGGTCTGTCCCGCGGCCTGCGGAGTGTTCTGAGACATGGCCGGAGATCGCGAAGCCAAAGATCAGTGGATGCAAATTGCCCTGGGCGTGGCGGCCGAGTTGCTGGCCGCCCGCGACGCTCTCGGTTTGGGCTCCGATCCCTCCGCCGCTCCATCTGGCGGCAGCGCGCAGCAGGGCCGTTCAAAAGCCCGGGCTAAACCGGCCCCGCCCAAAGGCAGTCCTGGTAAGTTCGGTAACAGGCTGCATCAATCCGGCAATTATGTCGCCTCCCTGCCGGCCGACGCCACGGGCACCCTGCCCCTGGTCGTGATTTTCGCCGGCAACACCGGAAAGTCGGTCGTTATTGAAGGCACCCCCGCCGATTATTTCACCAAAGCAATCGTCGTCTTCGGTGAACGGGACGGCAAGTTCTCGGATGTGAGCGCGCTGCTAAAGCCGCTGTTGGAGCAAAGCGGGGCAAAAACGGGTTCCGTCACTATCTGTGGCTATTCTTCCGGAGGCCAGGCCGCCTTCGCCAATTACGAGCACGCGGACAAAGCCGTCGGCCTGATCGATCCAAATGTGCAGAAGAAAGACTTCGCCACGTTCGATTCCAAAACCATTTACTCCTTCTACGATCCCAATCCCGACGCCTGGAATTTCCCGGCCGACCCGGCAGACCCGTCCTACACCGTCGGCCAGGCCCGCATCGACGCCTTCGAGCTGGTGAAAAAAGCTGGCGGTTATGCCGAGAAGACCAAACAAGGCCACGCCGGTTATCCGAAATACTTTTTGTCGACGTTCGAATCCAAACTCATCTAAACAATATAACAAAGGAGTTCCTATGGCTGATGACATCGAGACCGTGTGCAAGCGAATGGTGGCCGACGCCAACGCCCAGTTCACAAAGTACGAACAGGAGAAAAAGAAAAAGGGGATTAAGTCCACTTACACCATGAGCGTCTTTCTTAGCGGCAATGAAGCTTCCAAGGGCCGCACTCCCGAAGAACAGGCCGCGGAAGTGTTGGCCGGCCGCTCCTGGACTTGTAATGGGTCGCACATCACCGATTCGGCCCGCCACGTGGCTCCCAAGCTCAATGGCAAGTATGACGACGACGCCTTGACCAAGCTCAAAAAAGTTTCCAAGGACGACTACGATAAGTTCATCGACGTCTATTCCAGCGCGATGAAAAAACAGGGACTGCGCAATTTCAAAACCGGCGCTGATTTCCTCCCCAATAGCGAAGATCCCTGGCATATGGAACTCAAAGACTCGCGCATGTCTGATAGCGATCCCCGGGTTCAAAAATGTCTGCTCACTTATGCCAAAGCGACGCGCGAGGGAGGGCAAAAAAAGAATCCAAGTTTCGAATCGGGCAACCCCGCCGCAAAAAAATTTCTGGAAGACTATGATAAGAAATTCCAGAAAACCGCCGGCCCTGCCGATGCCGGCGCGGCTCCGGCCGCCCCATAACTGCTTCCGCGTCGGAGAGCGAGTTGCCCAAGCCCGATCTCCAGGCGTCCCAATTGATCCAAGCGGCTCGGGGAACTCGTCCCTCTGACAGATTCAGTGCGCAATCACCGCGCGATAAAAGAAGCGGCTTTTGGCAGCCGGCTGGCCCAGTTGAAGCCGAATCGTACCCGCAGCGTTCAGGTTGGTGGAAATCGGCAACCAATTGACCAGGTTCGTCGAAATCTGACATACGTACGTGGCGCCCGTGGTCCCAGCGACGCTTAACTGCAGCACCGCGTTGGTCAAGCGCAAGATCGACAAAGCGGCTGGGACGGGTGGTGGTGGGGGTGGCGGATGCCAGAGACTGACGCTCGAGAATGTCGCGGTATTCAGCAGCGAATTATTGTGAGAACTGACCGCCAGCCCGGCCAATACCGTGCTCGACATCGGAAGGCTTACTGAGCCCAGCAGGACCCAATTAACACCGTCCGGCGAACCGTACCCGTTGAAATTGGTGCCAAGCCGTTCGAGTTTTAACCAATAGGGCGCGGCCGCCGAATTGCCAAACGTGTAGGTCGACACACCATTGGTGGCGAGGCGGTCCTGGAAACCCGTGCCCGAGGTCGGGGTCACAAAAGCAAACACGTTTCGAGCACCCGGATCCAAGGTTTCACGCAGCATAACACCGGCTTTGGCGTAGCCGTCGGTGTTTTGCAGGCCCGTCACCGCCGCTTCAATGAAACCGTCTCCCTGAAACGTCTGGTAAGCGTATTGAAACGCATCAGCCACGTCCCAAATATCGCTTCCCGACCCGGTGACGAAGAACGTTGCATTCGAAGTGTAAAACGTGCTGCCTGACTGACCCGTCGCGCCGATATCCAAATTGGTCCAGGGCGGCGGAGGCGCGGAGCCGGGTGGAGGTGAAACGTTGACTTGAATGGGACTCGAAGTAACTACTTGGCTCGACCCATAACTGGCTTGGGCCTGGAAGGTATAGGAACCAATCGGCAATGAACTGAAATTAAAAAGATAAGGTGGGCTGTTGAGCGTGCCCGCCAGGACGCCGCCTTCAAAAAGGCTCACCTGGGTGATCGGCCAGCCATTGGCCGAAACGGTCGCAGTGACTGTGAAACTGGCGGGCGCGGTAAAACGAGCGCCACTCTGCGGAGAACTTAAAGCTATTGTCGGCGGGGGGGCGGGGGCCGGCAGGGCGGCCGCAACCCAACTCGAGATGAGCGCGTGTGTCTTAGCCGTCGGATGCTGGGTGTCCCAAAATACGTAGTTTGCTCCGGGACCGTTGAAGCTCGTATCGGACAAATTCGGATCATTGAGCGCACCGATAGTCGCCTTGGTGAATCCCAAAGATTGATAGTTGTTAAGCAAGGAATTGAAGTTTGAGTAAATGTCGACAAGGTACACCTGCAGTCCCGGGTGCGAGTTGAGCAGGCCGGGAATAGCCGAAGCTAACTGGGAGTTGAAGAGCTCAATCTTGCCGAGGATGTAACTGCGGAACGTCGGACCGTACGTGTTCAGAATGTCCGGAGAACGAGTAAGGTCCGTTTGATTGAGCAGGACAATTTGGCGCGCCCCTTTTTGGTAGAGCAGGTCGCTCGCGGTCATCAGGCTCGAAACGATCCGGTTAAGCCGCACAGTCCAGGCCGAATCATCGTAGCCCAGGCTAAGGTGGTTGGCGATATCATTTGCGCCCGACCAAATGGCGAACAGCACGTGCGCCGAATCGGCCGTGCCGGGGAACTTCGAGATGGCCACTCCCAACTCGTCAGACTCGGTGCCGCTGACGGCATAATTGTTGCCGGGATTGTAGCCAAACCCGAGCGTGGTTGAGAGATCCTCGACCCAAAGCGGTCCGTTGGAAAAGCGGCCGTTCCAATAATCCGGCGGCGAGGAGGGCGCATTGCCTGTGTCGGTGTAGCTGTCGCCAAAGGTCACCAGGGCATTATAGCCATGCGCAACCCTCGGAAAAGCTAGCACGACCAACGAGAGAGCCAGCACTATTCGCAAGGGCCAGGGAGCCCATGGCTGGCAGGTTCGGCAGCGCGGCCGCCAGTTGCCGCCGGAAACTCCTCTCTTTCCATGCACTAATTGCATCCCGGCCAGTTTAGCCCCGGACCTCAGGGCTACCACTCGGTCAACTACCCAATCACCTAAGAAAATGACGTTACAACCCGAGGTCAGGAATCGCGGGCGCGGCGCCATGGGCACGGGTTCAGCGTCACAGTTCATGAGGGGTCGCAACGGTGCCATACGACCTCCGGGCCGGTTGTGTTGCGCACGGCCTTTTCCGAACCTGAAAACTTGAGAACTTGATCACTTGAAAACTGAAAACTGACGCGGGTGTTGATTCGCGTTGTTTCTGGCGCACGTTTACGCAATATTGCCGGGCTTATGGCAGGACGCCGGCAGTACCCATTTCACCTGATCGAGCCCAAGTGGCAACAGCACTGGGACAGGCACGAGACTTTTCGCGCGTGGAATCCAGGCGAAGCGATTCCGGCCGGCCACCCGTTTGTCGAGCGCCATGCAAATACGCCTGTGGAGCAGCTCCTTAAGTTTTACATTCTGGACATGTTTCCCTACCCGTCGGGCGCCGGCCTGCACGTGGGCCATCCCGAGGGCTACACCGCCACCGACATTCTGGCCCGCTACCATCGCGCGCGCGGCCGGCACGTGCTCCATCCCATGGGCTGGGACGCCTTTGGATTGCCGGCCGAGCAGTACGCCATCAGAACAGGCCAGCACCCGCGCAAAACCACCGAACAGAACGTGGCCACTTTCAAACGCCAGATTAAATCCCTCGGCTTCAGCTACGATTGGAGCCGCGAAGTCAACACGACGGATCCGGAATATTTCCGCTGGACGCAGTGGATCTTTCTCAAGCTGTACAACTCCTGGTTCAACCCCGCCACTAACCGCGCTGAGCCCGTCGAGACTCTCCCTTATCCTGCCGAGTTTAAGGGCACCCGCTCTGAACTGGAAGCGCAACGCCGCGCCTACCGGGATTCCAAGCGCCTGGCTTACGTCAGTGAAGCCCCGGTTTGGTGGTGCGAGCAATTGGGAACGGTTCTGGCCAACGAAGAGGTCGTCGACGGCAAAAGCGAGGTAGGCGGCTTTCCGGTTGTGCGCAAACCCATGCGCCAATGGGTGCTGCGCATCACCGCCTACGCCGAACGGCTGCTCCAGGATCTCAACACCATTCAGTGGAGCGATTCGCTCAAGGAAATGCAGCGTAACTGGATCGGTCGCAGCGAGGGCGCGGAAGTGGATTTTCCACTTGCCCAATGCGGCGAGTTCCCCGAGCAGGAGTGCGGGATCAAGGATGGTCAGGCTACGACCGCCATTCGTGTGTTCACGACTCGCCCCGACACCTTGTTCGGCGCGACCTACATGGTCCTGGCCCCGGAACACAGATTGGTGGAAACCATTGCCACTCCGGAGCAGCGTCAGGCTGTCCAGGCCTACAAAACCGAAGTGGCGAAGAAATCCGATCTGGAACGCACGGAGTTGGCGAAAGAAAAAACGGGCGTGTTCACCGGTGGCTACGCCATCAATCCAGTCACCGGCCACCGCATTCCCATTTGGATCGCCGATTACGTCCTGGCCAGCTACGGCACCGGCGCCATCATGGCGGTGCCCGGACATGACACCCGTGATTTCGAATTCGCCAGGAAATTCAACCTGCCGATCGTGCAAGTGGTTCAACCGCCGCCGGGTCAGGACTGGCAAGGCTTTGTCGACGACGGCATCGCCGTTAACTCGAAGAATCAGCAACTCTCGTTGGATGGTCTTTCAACTGCCGAAGCTAAACGCAAGATCACCGCTTGGCTCGAAGAAAAGGGACTTGGCCATAAAACCATCAATTACAAACTGCGCGATTGGCTTTTCAGCCGGCAGCGATATTGGGGCGAGCCGTTCCCCATCGTGTGGAAAAAGGGGCCGGATGGAAAGGTCTGGCATGAAGCCCTACCGGAATCGGCATTGCCGCTGCTGCCGCCGCCGCTGGATGATTACAAACCTACGCCGGACGGCCAACCGCCGCTCGCCCGGGCTGAAGAGTGGGTGAATCTTCCGGACGGCTCAACTCGTGAGACCAATACCATGCCGCAATGGGCCGGCAGTTGCTGGTACTATTTGCGGTACTTGGACCCGCACAACTCCAACTGCTTTTGTGGCAGCGAGGCTGAACGCTATTGGATGGGAACTCAGGCCGGCGTGGCAGGCCAAACCAAACCCACTCCGGGTGTCGATCTCTATGTGGGCGGCACTGAGCATGCCGTTCTCCATCTTTTGTATGCGCGCTTTTGGCACAAGGTCCTTTTTGATTTAGGCTACGCGTCGGCTGCCGAGCCGTTTTTCAAACTGGTCAATCAAGGCCTTATCCTGGGCGAAGACTCGCAAAAGATGTCCAAATCCCGTGGTAACGTCATCAATCCTGACGATATCCTGGTCGAGTATGGTGCCGATGCGTTTCGACTCTACGAGATGTTTTTGGGGCCGCTCGAGATGACCAAGCCCTGGAGCACTAAAGGGGCGGAAGGCGTTTACCGCTTCCTGGGCCGGGTTTGGCGCTTGTTCATCGACGAACCCAGCGAGACCGAGTCGGAGCAGAACTCGACGGTCGCCCCGGAACGCGCAGCGGAATTCCTCGAACACATCCAGCTCAACAAAAACATCACTCAATCCGAGCCAACCCCTGCTCAACTTAAGACTCTGCACGCCTGCATTAAGAAAGTGACCGAGGACCTCGATGGACTCCGCTTCAACACGGCGATTTCCGCCCTGATGATGTTCATTAACGAAGCCATGACCTGGCCGGCCAAACCTGCCAGTGTGTTACGGGATTTCCTCATTCTTCTTCAACCCTTCGCCCCGCACATCGCAGAAGAACTCTGGTCCAAACTAAACTCCGCATTCGACTTTCGGAATTCTCCCTCCCGCGCTCCGCACTCTGCATTTCAAATTACGCACTCCGAAGGCCCTCCTCATTCCGCACTCCGCACTCCGCACTCCGCACTTTCCTACGCTCCCTGGCCGGCCGTGGATCCCAGGTGGCTCGTTGAGGACACAGTGGAAATCCCCGTCCAGGTCAATGGCAAGCTTCGGGACGTGCTCACGGTTTCCGTAGATGCCGCCGCCGCCGAGCTCGAAGCCGCCGCCAAAGCGTCGGAGAAGGTGAAGCCGTTCCTCGAGGGCAAGACGATCAAAAAGGTTGTGGTGTTGCCAAAACGACTGGTGAATATCGTGGTGGGGTGATTTTATCCGCGCCGGAAGCAGGTCGTGGCGGGGGGGGCGATAGTCGAAATCCGAGCGGCCAAAGGCCGAAACTCGAAAGGAAATCCAAAATTCGAAGGGCCGACTTAAAGACGCAGGATCGACCACGAATGGACGCGAAGGAACACGAATTCAAACGCCCACGTAGGGAAAGCTAGAGCATAGGCTGATTCTTCGAGTATATTTCAAGCCGAAGCTGATAAACGAATGAAGCGAGCCGGAACCTTTGGCAGGGGCGTGATGGCGATGACCCTCGTTGCCTTTTCGTTTTCACAGCCAGTGCGTTGCACTGCCGAGCCCGAGGAGGATGCGGATTTTGTCGCGCTGCGGGTCGAGGCCAGGAAGTCCTTCAAAGAGGAGGTCACCCCATTCGTCGACACCTACTGCACACGCTGTCACGGGCAGGATCGACAGAGGGGTGGAATTAACTTTGCACCAGGACTCAAGAAGCCTGGCGAAAGTGCGTCTGCGCAGCGATGGAAGCAGGCGCTAGCCGTCGTGAAATCCCACAAAATGCCGCCCGATAATGCGAAGAAGCAGCCCACGGACGAGGAGCGCAACAAATTTCTGGCCGGGATCAGCAAGATCAAATTTTTGAGTGAGAAGGACCCGGGTCCGTTTGTGATCCGTCGTTTGACCAAGGTGGAATATGGCAACACGCTGCATGATCTTTTCGGTGTGAATCCGGCGGTAGCTGATGATCTGCCGGACGAGGTCCTCGGAGAGGGGTATCTGAACACGTTGTCACCGCTTCAATCGGAGGAATACCTGGCGATCGCCAACAAGGTGCTGGATCAGGTCTTATCCCCCGGCGGTGCCCGGCCCACGCAGGTGCAAAAGCAACTCTTCGGCAAAACTCCAAATCCAGGCACTGACGAACGGGCGGCGGCGAGGAGGGTCGCGCGCTCCCTGACGCGCGCTGCGTATCGACGGTTCGCTTCTGAGGCAGAGCTGGATGTCCTGCTCAGGGTGTTCGATTTGGGGCGTGAAAACAAACTCGCCTACCCGGATGCTCTGCGCCTGATGCTCAAAGCAGTCCTGGTGTCCCCGCAGTTCCTCTTTATCACGCCAGCAATGGCGCCTGAATCGGGGCGCTCGATTGTTCCCCTGGATGACTATCAACTGGCCTCCCGGTTGTCCTATTTGTTGTGGGCGACCATGCCCGATGCCGAACTGTCGGCGCTGGCCGATTGCGGGAAACTCCACGAGCCGGCCGTGTTGACGGCGCAAGTGAAGCGTCTGCTGCAAGATCCGCGTTCCCGAGCATTGTTTGATGGTTTTGGCGCGCAATGGCTCGGTCTCGGGAACCTGGCACGCAAAACGTTCGATATGGCCAAATTCCCGCAAATGAACAGCGAGCTGCGCTCGGCGATGTATGAGGAAGCCCGTCTGTTCTTTGAGAGTGTCGTGCGCGAAAACCGGAGCGTCGTCAGTTTG
>Ga0070741_10011389_pt1 | contig 16437 bp, 12 predicted proteins | sample Coa_R1_4_FD_66440 | JGI IMG/M metagenome (GOLD analysis project Ga0070741, IMG submission 66440) | Surface soil microbial communities from Centralia Pennsylvania, which are recovering from an underground coalmine fire - Coalmine... | ecosystem: Environmental > Terrestrial > Soil > Unclassified ...
GTAACAATGGCTGTGGCTGTGCCGCTGACGATCGAGGTACCGAAGAACACCAGATTTTCTCTAGCAGAGGAATCCTCAGGGTTTCCGGCTGACGCGACTCCCTTCTCAACCGGAAGCGATTCGCCCGTAAGCGCCGCCTCGTTGACGTGCAAATCCTTCGCATCGATTAACTGCGCATCTGCCGGAACAAGATCGCCGGCACCTAAACGAATGACATCTCCGAGAACTATGGTTCGCCTGCTGATCTCGGTCCATTTCTGATCTCGTAGAACAGTGGCTGTCGGAGCAACTTGTCGGCGAAGACGATCTGCCGCCTGTTGCGAACGGTATGTCTGAATAAAGTTAATCAAAACGCTGAACAGAACCATCGCGGCGATGATCGATGCGTTGACAATTTCGCCGACTATGAAAGAGATGCCGCTGGCAATCAGCAGCACAATGACCAGAGGATTGGCGAACAAAGCTATTATTTGAATAACTGTGTTATGTCGCCTGGCCGTCGCCGGTTCATTTGGGCCATATTGCGAGAACCGTTGCGCCGCCTGAGCACTGGTCAATCCTTGCTTTGAGTCCTTTGAAATCTGCATTTCACTCGCCGCCATTCAACTGGTTCCCCAATCCGGCTAAGGAAGCATAATCCAGACGGATCACAAGTGTGACACTAATCGGCCAAGTTGCGGCCAGGTTATTGGGTGTCACGCCAGGTGTCACAGCTTTACCTAAAGACAGCAAAGTACTTATCGAACTGTGACACCTGTGACGCCACTTGGCCAAACTATGTTTTTTGGGTACCAGTTTTGCCATAATGTGCCACAGCGAGATTGGCCAATCCCGGCGAAGCTGTAGCCTTGGAAAGATTTGGCAAGATCGACAAATTGAACAGGCAACTGTGTGACGCTGTGACATCATTTGGCTGCAAAATCGTCTGCGGATTTTTCAATCGCCTCGCCACCATTTAATCGACGCTGCAATCGATAAATTCCTGTTGTGTTTTCAGCGCTGGAGCATGCCTTTTCGCCGCCTGACTCTGGCCACTGGCGCCGCCAGAACCTTCCTGCCGACTAGTGGATGGAACGACCGTGCAATTCACAAAATTTGCTGTTGAAAAAACAACAATCAGGATTACAACTACTAATGATTTGAAGATAAGAGCTCCTTTTCACGCTCAGTCCCTACACAACGACGATTGCGGAGAAGGCGGCCGCCAAAGATCGGATACGGAAATAACAATGACATCCGTTTCATCAGGTGATTCAGCTCTTTTCAAATCGTGGAGAGCTGCATTTGAGCTATCCGATCCGTCGTAACCAATGACAAGTCTCATCCTATTGTCCATCTCACTACCCTCCACGGCCACGCCATTGGTTATCTCTCCAATGCGGCGCTTGCAGTTGTCGGCCGGACACACTTATACGATGAAAAGCAACTTGAGTACCCTTGATAATTAAATACAAAGCCTTGCTTTTTAATAAGTTAGCAAACAGGATTTCGCCCGGAGCGCGGTTTTACGCAGCAGGTGGGTATCTTCACGCAGTGAAATATCAGATCCCTTAGCTGGTGGTCAAAGAAACGCTCTTCAGCAAGGTCGAGCGCTTAAGACCGGACATTGAGTATGACGCTGGACATATTCAACGTTCGCGCCGACTGGCTTGTCCACACCATTGTTCGAAGTCTCTACTCCCAGGCAAATCAGATCGATCTTGTGATTTTCGGAATAAGAGATGATCCGGGAGTAGGCTTCCCTTCAGCTACCGCCACTTTTACCTCAGACCAAAGCGTTGCTTCCTCCAGAATCGCTTTGTTCATTTCCTCTAAAACGTCGTCGTTGTCCCCAGGAGACCTGTTAAACGGGTTCCCATTAAAGGCAGGGTCTCGACCATAGTCGGCTATGTAATCCCAATCACTATATGATGAGCTAAGATCTTCAAGACCCGCGATGACTTCGTTATCGGCCATATATACCCGGGTTCCGTGCGCCGATTTGATCTGGCGACCGCGTCGCGCGTTCCACAGATCCCATTCGTCTATTTTCGGAAGAGATGTGAGATCGCAAGCCGGTAGGGACTTATGATCTTTTAATGGCTTCTTAATGAAATCTTAATGTCTTCACTATGACTTCCTAAGGTGGGCTTTGGTAGAGTCTGAATTAGCAATGCCATCACCTTTAATACTTATCTTATTTCTGTTTCAGGACCAAACGACGGCTACAGACAACGGTCTGTTTGGACTGTTGTTACACGCTAGTCTGATTGCGAAGTTTGTCCTTTTGATCTTACTTGCATTCTCGCTCGTTTCCTGGGCATTGATTTTTATAAAAGGCTTAGCCATTCGCGAAGCAGAGCGAACCTCGGCCGATTTCCTGAAAGCCTTTCAACACAGCGCCTCTTTGTCCGAAGTCTCGATGAGTCCATCAGTGCCTTCGGATGGCCCTCTGCCAGCAATCTTCGATGCGGCGAACAAAGAGATTCGAACCCAAACCAGCCTCACCGCGCGCGAGGCTGGTGTGATTGGAATAAATCTCCCAGCGATCCAAAGGACGATGCAAAGCGCCGCAATTAATGAGACCGCGCGCATAGAACAGAGTTTGAGCTGGCTCGCGTCCACCGCCAGCGCTTCGCCATTTATAGGTCTGTTTGGAACAGTTGTCGGAATCATCATCGCTTTCGAAGGTCTGAGCAGATCGACCGGCACATCGATTCAGGCGGTTGCGCCTGGCATCGCCGAAGCGTTAATCGCCACGGCGGCGGGGATAGCAGCCGCCGTTCCTGCTGTTCTTGCTTACAACTATTTCGTTAATCGAATCAAGCGCCTGACGGCAGAGATGGACAGTTTTGCGCTGCGATTGCTGAATTTGATTGAGAGGGAGTTCGGTACAGACCCCGTCAGAAAACGGTGAGGACTCGATGGCATTCGTAAATCGTGAAGGACGAACACAAACATCTCTGGCGGAAATAAACGTGACACCGCTGGTCGACGTGATGATGGTGTTGCTGGTCATCTTCATGGTCACTGCGCCAATTCTTCAAAGCGGCATTGAAGTAAATCTGCCAAAGACGCGTCAGGCCAAAGCCGATGAACCCAAAGACAAAGCCGTCATCCTGACAATTGATAAAGATGGCGAGATTTACCTGAGCGGCAAGTCGGAACAACAAGCTATCAACATCAACGATCTTCCGGCGCTTTTGACACAGAGATTAGAAGGTTCATCAACAAGACGCGTGTACGTTCGAGGAGATGGAGATACTCCGTACCGGGTTGTTGCCTATGTTTTGGATCAGGCAAGACAGGCCAACGCCAATGTCAGCCTGGTGACAGAGCCGGTGCCACAAAACTCAGGCACTGGGAAATGACGAAAATTGGAAACTGCTAAGAGAACAAATCAGAGAACTCGTCAGGGAATTCTGCTCTCGTCCGCATTGCACTCTGCGGTGCTTCTGGTGTGCATATATTTCTTTCGCAACCCGGTTGGGCGTCAGATAGTTGCGGCTGGAGAGGGCCAGGGAAGTTCGCAAGGAGGCGCAATCGAAGTTGGTCTTGTTCCCTCTTCGGAATTCGGACTAAGTCAACCACGGGCTGTTACGCATCTGGGCGAAAATCAAAACGAGTCTAACAACACAGTGGTGGAGACCCGACGGCCCGATGCGAATACAGATTCCGAACCGCTGCCTTCACCCGACAACAAAGAATCAAAAGATAACCGAGCGCGTGTGACCGACCGTCCCACGGAAAACAGGTCGGACCGTCTGTTTTCGAAAACTCCATTGAACGGCTCATCGGCGGATAAGAATGTCGTCGTCGGCAGGAGTTACGGTTCCGCGACACCGTCGCTGACCAATGGTGTTGGAGTTGCCGCCGGAAGCGGTGGCCAGGGTACCGGTGGCGTGCCAGGCGGTTCTGAATACGGCAGGCGAATTCAATCAATTCTCAGCCGTAACTATAACCCTCCTGCGGTTCCGAATGCAGGCGGTACAACCTATGTAGTCATCGAATTGCGCATTGCGAATGACGGGCGAATCCTGTCAATCGTCGGCGGGCGAGTGTCGCCGGAATATATTCGCCGGAGCACTCCTTATGATCTGGTTAATAGAGCGGCGGAGCGGGCAATTATCGCGGCCAACCCGCTGCCGCCGTTTCCCGCCGGCTTTTTATCAGGTGAGCGTGAAGCTGTCGCCGAGATATGGTTTCGCTATCCAAAATAAAAATGAAAAACAAAGAGGTTAAAGTCAGGTACGTTCTTATCATCTCACTCATTGTAGCGACGGTGTCGCTGTTCACAGCGCATGCACAGCAGACAAGCAGCGGCCAGCAGAATCCTCAATCTTCCGATCAGAGTTTGCGCCAGCAGATCGGCACGATAATTGTCACGCCGGGGAACGGTCCTGCGCTTGCTGTCGCCGATTTTCAGCCGCGAGCCAGTGGTATCGAGAAACCGATAGACATCTTCAATTCGACGCTCTGGAACGATTTGAAATTTGCCGGTGCGGCCACGCTGGTCGGGAAGAGTTTGTATCCGAAAGCGCTGCTGGCCGATCCTGCTTCGTTAAAATCAGATCAGTGGTCGCAGGATCCTGTTAAGGCCGATTATGTTGCGTTTGGAAATTTGACTGGAGCATCGGATGCGCAAGGTTTTCTTTACGATGTGAAGACGCAGCATCAATTGCTGGCTTCGCCGCTCGAAGGCGACCCGAGGCATATGGCGCACGTGTTCGCCGATCAGATCGTCAAACAATTACTTGGCATCGATGGCATCGCGACTTCGAAGATCGCTTACATACGCGGACAGCAAGTCTATTTAATGGATTATGACGGCTACGACGAGCGCGCATTCAGCCACGAAGGCGGTATAACGCTCTTTCCTGCTTTGTCTCCTGACGGTGGAAAACTTGCTTATGTAACATACAGCACCGGTCAACCAAATATTGTTGTACGGGGCATCGATGGATTGGTGCTTGGCAGTACTCATTTTAATGCGACTACATCATCGCCGGCGTTCTCTCCGAATGGACAACTGGCATTCAGCTCAAGCAAAGACGGCGATTCGATGGAGATCTATGTCTCTGCCGGCGATGGATCGGGCGCTCGCCGCCTGACGCACACGCGCAATGCGGTGAACATATCGCCAAGATGGAATCCTAAAACGGGTCAGGAGATCGCGTTTATATCGGATCGTGGCGGCACTCCGCAAATTTATGTGATGGACGCGAGCGGCGGCAATGAACGGCGCTTGCTGTCTGGCGGTGGCCATATGGATTCACCTTCATGGTCTCCTGATGGACGCTTCATCGCATTTACGTGGGATGGCGGTGGCGGTGGCTACAACATATATCTGGCAGATGTCGCAACCGGACAGGTACTGCAGTTGACATCGCAAGGCCGAAACGAGAGCCCGACATGGTCACCTGATGGACGTCATATAGCTTTTCAATCGAATAGAAGCGGGAAATGGGAAATTTGGGCAATGCACATCGACGGGAGTGAGCAGCAACAGTTGACACATTCAGGAGGCCGTCTTCCGTCGTGGTCAAAATAGGTTTAACAAGTTATGTCGAATTGTGATGGAGGATGAAAGGAGGATCTAGAACAAATGCAAACAAAGAGGGCGATAATTTTCACATTCCTTATAACGATCGCGCTAATCGGATGGGGCTGCGCAAAACCGACGGCAAAATTGAAAGTGTCGCGCAACGAAATCAACAAGGGCGATCCGGTAACGTTAACCTGGGAGACAAAGAACGCGAAGACAACCGAATTGAATGGCAAGACGGTAACTGCCATCGGATCAGAGACGGTGACTCCGGATCAGACAACCAACTATAACCTTGTCGCGCATCGAGGCAAGAAAGAAGCAACCGACAGCGCCAATGTGAAAGTCGATGTGACCACAGTGGCCGCGCCGACGATTTCGCTGAGCGCCACTCGCAGTGATATTGAGAAAGGTCAAGCTACAACTCTGCAGTGGTCGACTGAGCGCGCAAAAACCGTAAACATCACTGGTCTCGGCGATGTTCCGCCGACGGGAAGTCGAGTTGTTAGCCCGTCGAGCTCAACTACCTACACTGGTACAGCTCGCGGTGACGGCGGAAACGCTACCGCAAGCACTCGCATTACGGTTGAAACCCCAACGACGAATAATGTCAGGAATACTCCTTCAAACGAGCCGAACCTTGCCAAAGAATTCAGCGATGCTGTTGCGATTGTTTATTTTGATTTCGACAAGGCGGATTTGAAGCCTGAGGCGCAAGCAAAACTCCGTCGCGCGGCGCAATGGCTTCGCGAGGATGCTCATAGAACAATCGATTTCAGGATCGAAGGAAACTGCGATCCCCGTGGAACAGCAGAATACAATTTAGGACTCGGTGATCGGCGGGCTCGCGCTGCAAAAGAGTTTCTGGCCAGTCTTGGCGTTGATGCATCCAGAATCGGCACGATCAGTTACGGAATAGAGAAAGCTCAGGGCAGATCCGAAGGCTCTCCGGACCACGTTCCGTCATGGGCGCACGATCGCCACGATGATTTTGTCTATACCGGCAAAGGCCACCAATAGTTAAGCATCGAGGCTGAATAATTACTGAAATCGTCGTGGGATGTTTTGCATTGCCAAACCGCCCACGACGAAATCGTTTCAGGCAGATGATTAGTAAGGAGATCCAAATGATTCGAAGAGCATTGCACCCTATCGTATTTATATCGGTCTTACTCTGTTTTCTCTCCTTGACACAGCTATCGACGGCATCAGACAAAGAGGAGAAAGACAAGCTGGACAAACTTGCGGGTGAAGTCGAAGCTCTCAAAACTGAAATAACCGTGCTCGAGCGACAGGTTCAGAGCATGCAGGAAGGGATCAACAAGACCAGTGGTGAACAAACAACCCTGATCACGCAAATCGGTGACAACGTTGCTTCAATCAGGAAAGCGCAATCGACAGTTGCCGCCAGCGCAACGGATACCGGCAGCCAGATAGCATCGATGGGAGAACGTTTGAGCGCGACTGACCAGCGCATGGAGCGATTGTCTCAACAATTCTCCGATCTTGAGAAATTGATTCAGGATATTCCAAAGCAGCCGACATTTGCGCAGATAACTCCTGGAAATGCCGAGCAATTATTCGCCGCGGCATACAGTGACTATTCGCGCGGCAACTATGATCTGGCGTTGTCAGAGTTCAAGCAATATGTCGAATCTTATCCGGATTCTGAGCTGACGGATAACGCTCAGTATTGGATCGGTGAAATATACTACGCGCAGAAAAAACTGCCGGAAGCCGCAGCAGCGTTTCAGCATGTGCCAGAAGTCAGCCCCAAAGGCGATAAGGTGCCTGTTGCCCTGTACAAGCGAGCTCTGGTTCTGATTGAAGAAGGTCAGCGAGACGAAGCTACTCAGCAATTGCATTCGCTTATGCGACTCTATCCGAGGAGTCCTGAGTCTGAGCTTGCCAAACAGCAATTGAGCCAACTGCAAGTTAAACAATAGGAGGCTATTCACTGGTTGGTTGCGCCATTGTTGTCACATATAATTTCAAATAATGCGAGACTCGGAACGGTCAAGCTGGATCGGATATCTGTCGGGTGTGGTCGGCATTCTCGCCCTGACATTGCTCCTTCGGGGATTTTTGTTTTACGGCGAGTTTCCTCGCGAGATTAACACGACCACTGTCGCCATTACGTACTTGCTGATCGTTTTAATTGTCTCTTCGAAAACAGGGCTTGGACCGGGTCTCGTTACATCTATTGTTTCGGGATTCTGTCTCAGCTTCTTTTTCCTTCGTCCTGCTTATTCACTGAAAATAATCGATGGGGAAAGCTGGCTGGCGCTGTTTGCGTTCCTCGCGACCGCAGTAATCACCGGGCAATTCGCCTCTGCGGCACGAACACGTGCGCGAGAAGCAGAACGCCGTAATGAAGAAGTCTGGAATCTATATCAGCTCAGCCAATCAATCATCCTGACGGTTGAACCCGAAAGACTGGTTTCATCCATAGCTCAGGAAATCCACAAAATTTTTGGCGGCAGTTATTGCGCGGTGTTCAGACGCGAGGAGAACGGTCGGTGGAACTGCTTGTCGGAAGCCGGTATTCCGTGCGACGACGTATCGGCCGCCTTGCTCCTGACGGCTGTCGAAAATGTCTATCAATCCGGAGAGAGTAGCTCTCTGACTTTTTCGGCGCAGAAAGTGGCCACGCTTCAAACGTTAAGACATGGATCGGAGTCTCTCGGCGTCATCGTGTTTATCGCCGACAATCTTAAGCGAGAGTTGATGGAAGCGATTGCCGGGCGTGTCGCGATGGGACTGGAGCGAGCTCGCGCGCTGCAGGAAGCAAGTCGTGCTGAGGCACTGAAGCAGAGCGATCAATTGAAATCCGCTGTGCTGGCATCGGTATCTCACGATCTTCGAACGCCGCTGACGTCAATTCGAGCATCCGTAGACAGCCTGCTTAATACGGAATTTGCCTGTGACACAGACGAGCTGCATCAGATTATTCGAGAAGAAACGGACAGATTGTCTCGATTGATTGAGAACCTTTTGGAGATGGCACGAATAGAGGCCGGTCAACTGCGGATCAGCAAACAGTGGGTCGCCATCAAGGAAATTTGCGACAATGTGCTTGATCGATGCGCCGCAGAACTTCGCGATCATCACATTGATGTCAAACGCGAAGCGACTCTGCACTCTGTCAACGTTGACGCGAGGTTACTTGCCGAGGCACTGGCCCATCTGGTGGAGAATGCAGCCAAGTATTCTCCCGCTGATTCCAAAATAGAGTTGACTGGACGTGTGGAGGACAACACATTGATCATGTCGATCAAGGATGACGGTCCTGGAATAAAACCTGAAGAGTTAGGTCACGTCTTTGACAAGTTCTATCGCGGATCACAAAGGCAGGATCATCGAGTCGACGGAACAGGCATGGGTTTAGCAATAGCGAAAGGCATCGTAGAAGCACACGGCGGCAGAATTTGGGTACAGAGCGAGCCCGGATCGGGTGCAACATTTATCTTTTCGTTGCCGGTCGAATGCCGCGAAGAAGTTGTATCTAAAGCTGCGGATGCGACAGTCCTGGTATAAGTCGATAAAGCGTCGATATGGAACCTCATCAGGAGTAAACACGAATGAGGAAGCTGGTCATTCTGGTTGTAGACGACGAGCCACAGATTCTTCGTGTAATGCGGAGCACTTTGCCTGGTCGCGGTTTTGACGTAATAACTGCTTCGGGCGGCAGCCAGGCTTTGGAAGAGATTCGCAAGGGTCCGCCTGATCTGATAATCCTTGATTTGGCAATGCCCGAAATGACAGGGCTGGAAGTCTGCCGAAAAGTGCGAGAGTTCTCTTCTATTCCGATCATCGTGCTATCGGCCAAAGAGACCGAGGGCGACAAAGTCATAGCTCTTGAATCAGGAGCAGATGATTATGTAACGAAACCTTTCGGTCTGGACGAGTTGGTCGCACGGATGCGCGCAGTTTTGAGAAGAACTTCAACCGACGACGATAATCCAATCTTGTCGGCCGGTGACGTAACAATGGACACGGAGAGCCGCGTTGTTATGGTGGCTGGCAAAGAGATCAAACTCACGCCCAAAGAGTTTGAAGTTCTGAAATATTTAATCAGCAGCGCGGGAAAAGTTGTTACACATCGCGCTTTGCTTCAGGCGGTGTGGGGATGGGAATCAATCGACCAGACGGACTATTTGCGCGTATTCATCAACCAACTACGGAATAAGATCGAGAAAGATCCTCAAAACCCACAGCACATCCTAACCGAACCCTGGGTCGGGTACAGGTTCGTTCCATGTTAAGGAGACAAAGACGAAGGTTTCACGTTGCATCAGCGGCGAAGCTGTCGCAAGGTCAACCAGACACCAAAACCGATCTCAGCGGCGGCGAGGGCAGTCACCAGTTTTGGGCGTTTTTCAAAGAATTTCGTTATGTCGCGAAACTGTTTCGGCCCAGTATTCCACAGTCGCATGTGCCGACGTGGAGCAATCGCTCCGGTTACTCCTTCACCTATCATCATCATGCCTAACAATTCCTTCATTTGTCGGCCAATCATTATTTCCTCCTGGCTATGCTGAAGAACCCAAATTTTCGAAAAGTGATCAATACGTATCTAACACTTCAAAGGAGAGATATGAATAACTGTCTGGGGGTGTCAGGGAGAAGAGCCGAGGCTAACAAAATTATGGTAAGTCCGATATGATTCGTTGTCAAACGACTGAGTGCCATTGAACGCGTGCAACCAACAATATCTGGTGCGATTTTCTCAGGCACACGTGCCAGCACTGCAAAGGCCGCTGCAACATTCTGCGCTAATAGTGCATGATTGACCGGACGCCAGGCAGGTTGAAGCCTGTGCAGCCGTCGGTGCTACTATTGTGCTGACGACCGGAATGGCGAACAACGCAGCTATACCAGCTACCTTGATCAGTTCCCTGCTAGTTACACCCTTTGTCACGTGTAAATCTGCAATTGGGCTCTCGAGTAAGTGAGACTTCGACAATTCGTTTAGAGCGATCAGCACAATCTGTTCTTTCTGGCTTTTGCTCAGATTGATTCCAACATCAAAAAAGTCTATTAGCTGATCAACGTTTCGACTTCCGTCGCAATGTTCCCATATCACGGCCGCATTATGATTCAAGCAGTGTGCGGTCTGTCGCTCGGTGTCATAAACAAGGGTTTCATTGTCGAGCTTCTTTACGACAAACCCATCTTTGCGCGCAATTGGAATTTGTTTTTTGTCCATCTGATTTCTTCGCTAGCGCGATAGCGCGTTAATACTTAATGGTCATTGTTGGATCGCCGAACAGTACCCAGGTTCGACGAACATCGTTGTCCGTTGTGATCTTCTTTGCTTCGCGAATTGCCTGACCGATGGTGATATTTGGATTGCCGAACAACTGCCGGAAGAACGCCTGATTCAGCGCCGGTTGATTGCCCGCATCCGTCATCCCCGATGACGCCCAGACTGCGGCGGCTCCGCCTTGATTGACTTTTATCAACGACTCCCCAAGGCTTGCGGCGTGCGGGTCCTGAAAATATCCGTTCAGACAGGTCATCGTCACCAGCAGCGGCGAGACTTTTGTATTCGATAGCGATTGGACATCATCATCTGTTAACAGATTTCCTCGCCACAAATTAACCGATCCGTGACCGGCATAATTGAATATGCGTTGCCCCTGGGCGAGTTGAGTCATCAGCTCAGTCTTTGCATCCGTATTTGTTTGACCTCTGACAATGTTAAGCGTTGCGATCTGCGAACCGACAATCGATTCGATCTGATTGTTGCTCGCGTTAAAGTCGACACCGTCATTGAGATCGCTGACCAACACCATTGCTTCAGGCCTGCCAGATTGTTCGTAGGCAATGATCTTGTTCACTACGGTTGTCATTTCATCAGCCGTGTGGACGGGCAATCGTCCGATCGACAGTTGAGGCTGCCCGTCATTATTGAAATCGACAAACCAGTCGTCGGAAGCCGTTTCCATGTTGGCTGTATCTATTAGTTTTACCGGGACAAAATCCATGTATCCGATTCCTGAGTAGTTCTTCGGATCCAGCGAGCCACTGCCGGCAAATAACACGTTCTGCGGCTGCTTTGCCCAATGGAGGTATGTCCAGTTAAGAAAATCTTTCAACGCATAAGGCGAATGCACTCCATAGCTGAACTCATCGTAGATATCTTCGACGTCCACAACTGCCACCTGATAGCCCTGGCCCTGCTTGAAGGCGACAAACGGCTGAATGCTTTGAATGAAATCCTTATAGGTAATGATCAGATAATTTGCGCCACTGCCGCCTCTATTTAACGTCGATGGCTGATTAGCCGTTATAGAGATCGGTTGCAACATCTGATCCGGCGTGAATACCAATAACTCGCGTTGCTCAGCAGGACCAAAGCTGATCGAGTAGTTGCCGCTGTCTCCATCAATCGTGCCATCAACTTCGACCGGCTGAGCAGGATTTGCGACATTAACTGCCCTGATCTGATTTGAGGTGAAGCCTGTAATCCGAACCGGCTGCATCGTTGCTACCGATGTGAAGAGGCTGTTGCTATCGGCGGCGTACAAATGCGCATAGGTGACGCGAATGTAATCAATCAGCGATACGTCGCCACTTCCCTGAGCAACAAGAGCGATCTGGTTATTGCCTTCTGTCAACGCAGACTGCGGAACGGATATCTTTTGTACCTGATGACCCATTCCATTAAAGGTGATGCTTTCTATTGCAGAACCATTGAGCATCACATTGACCTGATGATTGTTTGCGGTCACTCCCTGCAAGGCTATCTCGATCTCCGCCTGGCTCGCGGCATTCTGATCCAGGTGACTAACATTCAGGGTTTCTGATACTGACTGAGAATTGACGACAGAACCAAACCAGTTTTCCGCGTCACCGTTTCTGAGGCTTGAGAAATAGATGCTGCGATCTTTTCGCTCTATCGTACAGGCAAATGATCCCGCGTTGACGTTATTACCTGACCCGGGCGATTGCAGAAGGCCAATGCGCTTTCCTGATTGAGAACCTGATACCAGCCAGTAGATTTGCGTATCAGATGTCGGTGTATCTATGGCAGAACCGTAGAACTCTATCGAATCATCGGCAGAAAGGATCGCTGGATTCTTAGCGTTCACTTTGATCGGAATCTCAGTTCCCCCGACGAACATCTGCAGAGTTTGCGGATTGGCACCTGTGCTCAATCCTGCGGCCATCAGATCGACCATGTTCAAATGGTACCAGCCTGTCTTGTTAACAGCTATCTTGATCGCGAATTGCGATGCGACTGACCATTGCCTTTGCAAGGATGCCGAAATCGGCGCAGGTCTGCCAGGCGAACGACCGCTAGTGATCGCCAAGGTAGAACCACTTGAATTCGCGGGTAGACGAAAACCGGCAGGATAGCTGTTCTCAATCACTGTGTTTTGATGAATAGCGCTGTTGATTTCAGGCAACAGCATCGAGTTAACTCTTGACGTAACCTTCATTGACGCAGTCACACCAAACGGTCCGTGCCAGGTGGAAGTGCCGTTGAGATCAACGTCCTCCAGCCAATAGGTTGAATTCGCGTCGGCTGCTACGTCGAGCCACGAGTAACCATTCCCCGCTTCTACTCTGACTCCGCCTCCCACCATCAATGCAGTACCGGCGATTAAGTCAGAATTGATCTTTACGCGATCACCGCCTGCCTGGCGATAGATATTGAAACCCAGATTATTAACTTCGAAGCCGGTCTGCCACTGCAATAACGTTCGATTGCCCGCTCTGGTGGCCGTGAATTTCTCCATGTTCACTGCTGTCGGCACGACCGATGCAAATGTCCATGGCGAGAACTGTGTCACGCCGCCTTTTAACACCAGATGATTAGACGGACTGAAACCATCGCTGCCCTGATTCTCCCAACTCCCACTGGACGAATTAAATCGCCACAAATCTAATGACGAACCTTCGACGTTACCGTTTAGCTCTGACGGCAAATAATGTAATTCGATGACGGCGGTAAATCCGCTGCTGCTGGGTGTAATGATGTAAGTGCGCTGAACGGCGTTGGGGAATCCCGAATTTGTGAACCCCGTTATGGCATCCGTGGGCGCGCTCTTTGCCATCTTAAGAGTAATATTCGATGGCGCCGGTCCGGACGCGATTCTGAATTGATTGAACTGGTTGCCGATGCTCACAAATGACGAGCCAGTAACAAAACCTGTCCGCTTGACAGTGCCGATGACGTCAGCGTTTCCCGCAGATGACGAGCTGCTCGTCTGCGTCAGCGTAAATGAACCTGTATCGAGGTCGTGCGTCAGAGTCAGTACTCCATTAACTGTTTCGTCTATTCCAAGCGTGACACTCTGGGATGGATTATTAATCGTAAGATTGTTAAATACTGTAGAAACAGAACCACCAATTGATTGTGGCCCAGTGCCATTAAAAGTCACTGTCCCCGTTCCAGTATTAAACGTTCCGCCGTCGTTGGTAAAATTAACCCCTACTGAGATGTTCGAGGAACCTGCATTTATAGTACACTGCGAAAAAATCAGCATAAGGATCGTAATGTTGCCATTAACATTCACGATGATTGGCTGATTTATATTGATGACTTCCAGATAAGTACCGCCGCCAACATTGACCGTGCCGGAAGTTCCGACCGCGTTGACAGCGCCTTGAATACTGGTGAAGCAGGGAGTGTTGCCGCCGCAGGTTCCCGCCGGGTCGGTATAAACAACAGTCTGTGGATTTACTGTGACAGTATCGCTGCACGAATTATTAGTTTCGTCGCTTTCGGAAACAACTCCGCCGGGATCGACAGAGCAGATACCACCGCTGCGTGGATTGCCGAAGGATCCTGTTGTCGATGGCGTCGCAGTAAATTGAACGTCTACAGTGCCACCGGGATCGAGAGAGACCGGGCCGCTCGCGACGCAGTTCAAATCATTTGTGTCTATATTGCAATTGATGGTTCCTGTAACGCCGGAACTGTTAACAGAGACAGTGCCATAGGTGATGTTTGTATCCGGGAGATTATCGGTCACTACGGTTTGGCCATCAGCGAATGCGGCCGTGACATTCGAATTGGCGATGTGAATAGTCCACGTCCAACTGTTTCCAATGGTCGTATTACTACTGACATTATTTGTTTTGGTAATGGTCAAATCAGGCAGCGATGAACTTGAAAAAGCGCTCAGAAAGCCACTAGTCAGTGTTAAGCCCCCGCCTGTAGATGTGTCCGTTGCATACTGGCCGATTGTGCCGGTTAACGATAGAACATCGCCGGTGCTGGTATCTCCGCCACTGGCTATGATGGACTGCGGAATGTCGAGTCCGCCTGAAAGCGGCGCGACTACTTTCTGCGGCACAGCTTTCTTTTCAGTCGGCTTGGACGCTGTTGTGCGTGAAGGTGCGGGCTCATCGATATTTGAACCAGTGCGTCCGCGATAGGCGAAAATACTGATGCCAAACAATGCGACCAGCACTACTGCAATCTGATATCTTCTTATGATTGTCATAACGACCGTCCATTGATTTCCGGTACCACCATTCATTTACGTTCGTGTGTCTCTTGGATCGCGCTTCGGAGTGATCGAGTTATTGCTGTGGCTTTGTCAGCTTCTCAACGACTTTCTCTAAAGCTTCGATTCTCTTTGTCAGGTCGTTTATTTGTTGGTCCTTGGCTTGATTGCTCTTGTAGAGTTCCTGTATTGCGGCGAAGGCAACGCCGCCCTCATCTAGCAGGTTGATATGTTTGTCGTCGGATCCGACTCCGAATGCGGCGTAGAAATCCTGCGCCATTGGGCCGATGTGGCGAATGCTGGCTGGATCGCTGTTGTAGTTCCAGGTCTGAATCGGAATGCCGACTAGGCGCTCAAGAACGCTTCGATTATTGACGGGAGCAAAATTAGATTTCACGTTTCTGTCGCTGCTGGAATTCGTGCAGCCCGTGCAACTCGGGACATCCAACGATCCATGCATCACTATTTTTCCGCCGCCGGTCTGGTCCGTGAATACCAAATTGCCCGCCCCTTCGCTGTTGCTCGAACCAGCGGAAAGGATTGCCCAGGAGTGCCCACCGGCAGAGTTATTAACAAGCTCAGACCACACACCGAGCGTCGAAGAGCCCTCAAGCCTTAACACACGGAAAACGTTGCTATCTGGTTCAATTACGTTCAGTTTGGTTAGCGGGCTTGTCGTTCCGATTCCCACAAAGGTGTCAGTTGTATTTCCGTTGGAATCAGTCAGAGAGCCCAACACAACGGAATTGCTTCTGGTTACCTTCGCGTTAGAGCCAAGAGCCGTTGCATTGCTTATGCCAGAGTTGCCGTTAGTATTAAAACCCAGGAAGGTGTTGGAACTTTCAGTCGTATTCGAGGTACCCGAGTTGGCTCCTAGAAAGATATTCTGCAAGCCCGCTGTATTGTTTTGGCCGGCTCCCAATCCAACAAAAACATTCTGCACGCCCGAAGTATTGAGCTGGCCGGCCGCCGCTCCGATAAATGTATTGTCATTACCATTGTTTGTCGCGCCTGCTGCTGTTCCCACAGCCACATTGCCTTTTCCCGTGGTGTTGTTATTTCCGGAGTCGAAGCCGACAAACGTATTAGAAAAGCCTGTAGTGTTTTTTTGCCCGGCGGTCGCACCAAGAAAAGTATTGTCAGCGCCAGTTGGGTTAGCCGCACCTGCGGAAAGACCAAGAAATGTATTAGTCGTGCCGCCAACTCCCAGAACACGATTCGCGCCAATGTTGTATTGAGTGCCCGTAACCGCTCCGCTCGCGATTAGATCCGAATCCACGGTGACATGCCCACCACCAGTAAAGTCATTGATGACCAGATTGCCCGCGCCCTCGCCATTGCCGGTGCTGCTGGAAACAAGGCCCCAAATGTGACCACCCGGGCCAGTGCTGTTCAGTTGCAGCCAGGCTCCGATCGTGCTTGAGCCGTCCACCCTGATTGAAGGGGTAT
>Ga0070741_10011390_pt1 | contig 16437 bp, 15 predicted proteins | sample Coa_R1_4_FD_66440 | JGI IMG/M metagenome (GOLD analysis project Ga0070741, IMG submission 66440) | Surface soil microbial communities from Centralia Pennsylvania, which are recovering from an underground coalmine fire - Coalmine... | ecosystem: Environmental > Terrestrial > Soil > Unclassified ...
GCCGCCCTCCTCGGACGTCAGTCGTAGTAGCCGGAGTGGATGTAGAGCCCGGGGACGCGCTCGCGCCGGAACATCTCGACGTTGCGGCGGTCGTCCTCGATCGCGAGGAGCAGGTCGAAGCCGTACTCGCGCAGGTCGTGCACGGAGGCCTGCTTGAACTCCCGCGCCAGGTCGTAGTCGCCCCAGGGTCGCATGAGGAGGAGGTCCCACCGGATCCGGTAGCGGTGGAGCCACGCCTCGGTCAGGTGGTGGACGCGTTGCGGGCGCGCGGTGAGCAGCACGACCGCGATGTCGCGGTCGAGCAGGTCGAGGAGGACCTTCACCTCCTCGATGACGGGGTCCTCGCCGCACGCGTCGAAGAAGGCGCGCCAGTCGCGTCGCGGCGCCTCGAGGTAGTGCTGGCGGGCCGCAGCGTCCGACAGCACGCCGTCGATGTCGACCACGACCGCGCGGCCCGGCGCCACCGGGGCATCACGCCAGGTCCAGTGCTCGGGCGGGAAGAACGAGGTCTTGCTCACTCCTCGTCGGCCGCGACACCGGCCGCGAGGTAGCGCGCCTTGATGCCTTCGACGACCGCCGGATCGGCGAGCGTCGTCGTGTCGCCGAGCACCTCGTCCTCGGCCACGTTGCGGAGCAGTCGTCGCATGATCTTCCCGGAGCGCGTCTTCGGCAGGTCCTCGGTGAAGAGGATCGTCTTCGGGCGCGCGATCGGGCCGATCACCTTCGCCACGTGGTCGCGCAGCTCTGCGGCGAGCGCGTCGCCGGGCTCGTAGCCCGCGCGCAGGATGCAGAACGCGCCGATCGCCTGTCCGGTGGTGGCGTCCGTCTTGCCGACGACCGCCGCCTCGGCGACGGCCGGATGGTCGACGAGCGCCGACTCGACCTCGGTCGTCGAGATGCGATGACCGCTGACGTTCATCACGTCGTCGATGCGGCCGAGAAGCCAGAAGTACCCCTCGTCGTCACGCTTGGCGCCGTCGCCCGCGAAGTACATGCCGTCGAAGCGGCCCCAGTACGTGTCGCGGTAACGCTGCGGGTCACCCCAGATGCCACGCAGCATCGACGGCCACGGCTGGGTCAGGACGAGGTTGCCGCCGCCCGGGATCGGGACGGGCCTCCCCTCGTTGTCGACGATGTCGGCACCGATGCCGGGGAGCGGGAACGTCGCGCTGCCGGGCTTCAGCGTCGTCGCACCGGGCAGGGGGCTGATCATGATGGCGCCGGTCTCGGTCTGCCACCACGTGTCGACGACGGGACAACGCTCGCCGCCGATGTGGCGCCAGTACCAGACCCACGCCTCGGGGTTGATCGGCTCGCCGACACTGCCCAGCACGCGCAGCGACGACATGTCGTGCTTGTGCGGGTAGTCGGGACCCCACTTCATGAACGTGCGGATCGCGGTCGGGGCCGTGTAGAGGATCGTCACCTTGTACTTCTCGACGATCGACCAGAACCGGTCCTTGTCCGGGAAGTCGGGTGTGCCCTCGTACATGACGCTCGTGCAACCGTTCGCGAGCGGCCCGTACACGATGTACGAGTGGCCGGTGACCCAGCCGACGTCGGCCGCGCACCAGTACACGTCGCGGTCGGCGTTCAGGTCGAAGACGTACTTGTGGGTGAACGCCACCTGGGTCAGGTAGCCCCCCGTCGTGTGCATGATCCCCTTCGGACGCGCGGTCGTCCCGCTCGTGTAGAGCAGGTACAGCAGGTCCTCGGAGTCCATGGGCTCGGCCGCGCAGTCCGCCGACTGCCGCGGCACGACGTCGTGCCACCACACGTCGCGCCCGTCGGTCATCGCGACGTCCTGCCCGGTGCGCTGCAACACGAGGCAGTGCTCGATCGTCGGGCACTCCGACATCGCGACGTCCGCGCTGTCCTTCAGCGGGACGACCTGACCACGCCGCCACGCGCCGTCCGAGGTGATGAGCAGCTTCGCCTCTGCGTCGACGATGCGGTCGCGCAGGGCGTCGGACGAGAACCCGCCGAAGACGACGGAGTGCGGAGCGCCGATGCGCGCGCAGGCGAGCATGGCGATCGGCAGCTCGGGGACCATCCCCATGTAGATGTTGACCCGGTCGCCCTTGCGGATGCCGAGCTCCTTGAGCGCGTTCGCGACGCGACACACCTCGTCGCAGAGCTCGCCGTAGGTGATCGTGCGCGTGTCGCCCGGCTCGCCCTCCCAGAGGTACGCGACCTTGTCGCCGCGTCCCGCGTCGACGTGCCGGTCGAGGCAATTGTGCGCGACGTTCAGCTTCCCGCCGACGAACCACTTCGCGAACGGCAGGTCCCACTCGAGGATCGTGTCCCATTCCTGGTACCAGTCGAGGAGGTCGGCGGCCTGGCGAGCCCAGAAGCCGGGCTGGTCACGGTGCGCGTCGTCGTACATGTCGGTGCCGACGACGAGTGCGTCCTTCTTGAACGAGTCGGGCGGTGGGAACGTGCGTCCCTCGGCGAGCAGCGCCTCGATCGTCGCGTCGGACATCAACGGCTCCCCTCTGCATGCGAACGGGTCGCGCGCGTGCGGACGTGTCGCGTCGCGTCGCGAGAGGCTACCGCCCGACCGTGACCGGGGTGCCCGGCGGCCGTCCCTTCTCGAACACGAAGACGCGATGCGCTCCGAGCCCGGCCGGGTCGGTGAGCGCGCTGGCCTCGCCGACGAGGCTGCGTGCCTTCAGGGCGTCGAGGTCGGCTCGGGACCGGCCCGCGTCCCAACGGTCGCGCGCGTCGCGAACGAGCTCCTCGAGGCCGAGGTCCGCCAGCCACTCGGCCTGGGTCGTCTCGGCGACGGCACGGAAACCCGCCCGTCGCGCGGCGGTGCGGAGCTGTTCGACGACGACGTCGCACGTCACGTCGTCGGCTCCCGGGTCGGTGAGCGGCGTGGCGCCGCGACCGTGCCCGCGGTACGTCCGCAGCCATCCACCCCACCCCCGTGCCGCGATGCCGGCGACATCGTCCGCGTAGTCGACGACGACGAGGAAGCCGCGCCGCAGCATCGCCCCGCACGCCGCGAACCACCTGGCGACGCCGGTCTGCACCGGTACGCGCGTCCCGGGCGCGAGCCCGTCCGACGCGTCGAGCGCGGCGACGTCGCGGGCGAGGTCGGGCGGGAGCGGGACGTCGACCTCGACGAAGCGCTCCCGCGCGTCGAGCCCGACACGGACCTCACACCAACCGTCCACCGTTCGCTCGACGACGCGGAACGGGAGGTTGTCGAGGAGCTCGTTCGCGAACACCAGTCCGTCGAGCGCGACCGCGGGGAGCTCGTCGAGCGACGTCACGATCGGTCCCTGGCGCGCGACCGGCTCGGGTGGCTCGCCGGGCGCGCCACGAACCGCGGGTCCGAGCGCGTCTTCCGACGGTTCCATCTCGAGCACACCACGTTGCGCGTCCCGGAGCCGGGCGGACCGTTCGACGAGGACGAGCCGCAGTGCGCGTGCACACGTCGGCCGCGCTCGCAGCACGTCGCGCGCGAGGCGACCGTTGCCCGCTCCTGCCTCGACGACCAGGTACGGGTCGGGTTCGCCGAGCGCGCTCCAACACTGGTCGACGGAGCGCGCGACGAGCGTGCCGAACAGCGAACCGACCTCGGGACTGGTCACGAAGTCCGCGCCCGCGCGTCCCGCGCCGCGGCCTCGAGCGAAGAACCCGCCGAGCGGGTCGTAGAGCGCGGCGTCGACGTACTCGTCGAACGGGATCGGCCCCCGGCGCCGGATGGTGTCGATCAACCGCTCCCGCAGCGTCGTCATGTGCGGATGCCCGTCACACGAACGCGAACCTCGCCAGCTCGCCGAGCTTGGCGAACGGCTCCGGGTAGACCCCGATGACGACGACGGTCGCGGCGCAGAGGCTGATCGCAACATTCAGCGCGGGCGGCACGCGGACAGACCGCGCGTCCTCGGTGGCCGGTTCGTGGAACCACATGCGTCGCGCGACGGCCGCGTAGTAGAAGAGCGCGATCACGGTGTTGACCGCCGCGATGATGCCGATCAGCGCGGCCGGGAACGTGTGCGCGTCGAAGGCGGCGCGGAACACGACGAACTTGGCGAACCAGCCGGCGAGCGGCGGTACACCGGCGAGCGAGAACAGGAACGCCGTGAGGAGCACCGCGAGCGTCGGGGACGACGTCCCGAGCCCCGCGTACGTGGCGATCTCGGCGCTGCCGGTGCGGCGGGCGACGGCGATCACGACCGCGAACGCGCCGAGGTTCATCGCGGCGTAGATCATCAGGTAGACGACGACGGCCTCGAGTGCCGAGACGGCCGCGCTGTGGCTCTCGCCCGCGACGGCGAGGGGCACGAGCAGGAAGCCCGCCTGCGCGATCGACGAGTAGGCGAGCATCCGGACGATGTTCGTCTGCCGGAGCGCGGCCAGGTTCCCGACGGTCATCGACGCGACCGCGAGAGCCCACAGGACGGGCTCCCACGAGTGGCCCGAGTTGTAGAACCCGACGTTGACGATCGTCAGCAGCGCGACGAACCCGCCGGCCTTCGACGCGACCGAGAGGAACGCGGTCACGGGCGTGGGTGCACCCTCGTAGGTATCGGGTGCCCAGAAGTGGAACGGCACCGCACTGACCTTGAACGCGAACCCGACGAGGGTGAGGAAGATGGCGACGACGAGCAGGTTGTTCGTCGCGCCCGAGGTTTGCCCGACCTGGCGGGCGATGTCGGTGAGCAGGGTCGAGCCGGTCACGCCGTAGACGAGCGACATGCCGTAGAGCATCACCGCCGACGACAGCACGCCGATCAGGTAGTACTTGATCGACGCCTCGTTCGATCGCACGTCGTGCTTTCGCCAACCGGCGAGCACGTACGTCGGCACCGAGATCGTCTCGAGCGCGACGAACATCGTGATCAGATCGCGTGCCGACGACATCGCGACCATGCCGAGGACCGACGTGAGCAGCAGGAACCAGAACTCGCCCTTGTCGTAGTCGCCCTCGGCGAGGTAGTCGGACGAGAGCAGGATCGTGACGTACGCGACGACGAGGAAGAACCCCTTGAGCACCAGGGCGTAGTTGTCGACGACGTACGCGCCGCCGAACATCGACCGGTCCGTGCCGTCCGCGGCGAGCGTGACGATCGGGACCAACGCGCCGAGCACGCCGAGGCTCGCGAGTCGCGACGTCTGCCACCGCTGCCGCTCCGGGAACAGCAGGTCGGCGACGAGCACGGCGACGATCGTGGCCGAGAGCACGATCTCGGGCGCGAGCGCGTGGTAGTCCACGTGCGGGTTCACGCGCTCATGCTCCGAACAGGCGCGTGACGGTTCCGTCCGTCACGCGCAGCAGCAGGTTCGGGTAGATGCCGAGTGCCGTGATGAGCAGCACCAGCGGCGTCCACGCGATCCACTCCGACACGTGCACGTCGTGGACGTGCAGCGCGCGCCACTCCTCCTTGACCCGGCCGAACGCGACGCGCTGCAGCATCCAGAGCAGGTAGCCGGCGGCGAGCACGGTTCCGACCGCGGCGACGCCCATGTAGACGCGGAAGACGAGTGGCTCGTTGCCGGCGATCCCCGCCGCCGGGTTGTACGCGGCCAGGAGAGCGGGGAACTCGCCCCAGAAGCCGGCGAGCCCGGGCAGGCCGAGCGACGCCATGCAGCAGAAGCCGAGGATCCACCCGAGCCGAGGGGCCTGGGTGAGCAGGCCCCCGAGGCGCGAGAGCTCACGCGTTCCGTAGCGCTCCTGGATCGAGCCCGCGAGGAAGAAGAGCATCCCGGTGATCAAGCCGTGCGCGACCATCCCGAAGACGGCTGCGTTCACGCCGAACGTCGTCAACGTCGCGATGCCGAGCATCACGAATCCCATGTGCGCGACGGACGAGAACGCGACGAGACGCTTCATGTCCCGTTGGGCCAGGCACGCAAGCGCGCCGTACACGATGCCGATCACGGCGAGCAGCCCGATCCACGGAGCCCAGTCGCGCGCCGCGACCGGCAGGAGGGGCAGCGCGATGCGGATGAAGCCGTACGCACCGAGCTTGAGGAGGATCGCGGCAAGGAGGACCGACCCGACCGTCGGTGCCTCGGTGTGCGCGTCCGGCAGCCACGTGTGGAACGGGAACATCGGGACCTTGATCGCGAAGCCGAGGAACATGCCCGCGAAGATGAGGTCCTGACTCGCGCGCGTGATGCCCGCGCCCTTCGCGGCCGACAGCGCGGCAATGTCGAACGTGTGCGGCCCGACGAAGTAGAGCGCGAGGAACGCGAGGAGCATGAGCGCCGAGCCGAAGAGCGTGTAGAGGAAGAACTTGATCGACGCGTACTCGCGGTCCGGGCCGCCCCAGACGCCGATCATGAAGAACATCGGGAGCAGGACGACCTCGAAGAACACGAAGAAGAGGATGAGGTCCTGCGCGGCGAACGTACCGTTCATCCCCACCTCGAGCAGCAGGACGAGGGCGAGGAACGCCTTCGGGCTGCGCGGCTCCGGGAAGTGGTTCCACGAGTACACGACGCACAGCACGCAGATCAGCGCCGACAGCATCAGCAGCGGCAACGAGATGCCGTCGATGCCGACGTGGTAGTGGCTGTTGATGACGTCGATCCAGCGCTTGTCGGTCCCGAGTTGCAGGCCCTTGCGGTCGAGGTCGAATCGGGCGGCCAGCGCGATCGTGACGCCGAACGTCGCGAGCGTCGCGACGAGGGCGACGATCTTCTGCAGCTGCTCCTCGGCCTTCGGGACGACGAGGACCGCGAGCATCCCGGCGCCGGGCAGGAACACCGCGGCGGTGAGTCCCCAACCGGAGTCGAACCAGTTCATCGGATCACCTGCACAATGGGCACCTCTGGACAGGCGGCCGATTGATTCGGCCGCCGGCACAGCCGTTGGCCGGGCGGAGCGGCGAGCTTGCGAGCGCGACAGAAGACATCAGTTGAAGACGACGAGCGCGAGGCTGAGGATCGCGACGGCGAGGAACAACACGGCCGCGTACCACTGCAACCGTCCGGACTGCACGGAACGCAGGAGGCCGCCGGTCTCGTCGCTCGCCTCGGCAAGGCCGTTCACGGTGCCGTCGACCACGCGCTGGTCGAGGACCTCGTAGGTGAACCGGGCCGCGGCGCGGGCGCCTCCGGCCACGGCGTTCACCGCACCGTCGATCACGTGGTCGTCGACCCAGCTCGTGGCGCGCGCGACCGGGCCCTTGATCGTGCCGACGACGAGTCCGGTGTAGAGATCGTCCAGGTACAACTTCTCCACGAGGAACGTGTGCGCGCGACGCGCGAACCCGTCGCGGGCGGTCGCACCGTGCGGGCCGGCGTCACGCCAGTAGTAGAGGTACGCGACCGCGAAGCCGATGGCGACGGCCGCGACCGCGAGCACTCCTTCGCTCCACTCGAACGGCGGGTGCACCACGCCGGCCGGGAACGCGACGCGGGGCTCGAACCACTGTTGGAACTTCTCGACGTGCGCGACCGTCGCGTAGAGCCACCCCGCGAGGACGGACAGCACCGCCAGCACGACGAGTGGAACGGTGATGGCGGGCGGCGACTCGTGTGGTTCGCCGTGACCGCGGAAGTCGCCGAAGAACGTGAGGTACACGCAGCGTGTCATGTACGCGGCGGTGAGGAACGCGCCGAGCAACCCGACGTACAGGAACGTCGTGTATCCGCTGTGACCGGCGGTCGCGAGGAGCTCGTCCTTTGAGAAGAAGCCGGCGAAGGGCGGGAGGCCGGCGAGCGCGGCGCTCGCGACGACGAACGTCCAGAACGTGACCGGCATGTACCGGCGCAAGCCCCCCATGTCGCGTTTCATGTCGAAGCTGTGGTGCGAGCCGGAGTGCGCGACGGAGCCCGCACCGAGGAACAGCAGGGCCTTGAAGAACGCGTGCGTGAAGAGATGGAAGACGGCCGCCGTCCACGCGCCGACGCCCAGGCCCATCACCATGTAGCCGAGCTGGCTGATGGTCGAGTACGCGAGGACCTTCTTGATGTCGTCCTGGACGAACGCGAGCACGGCGCCGACGACGATCGTGATCCCGCCGACGAGCGCCATCGCGTTGACGCCACCGGCATGGATCGAGAAGCCGGTCCAGAACACGCCGTACAGACGGGCACCGAGGTAGACACCCGCGACGACCATCGTCGCGGCGTGGATGAGCGCCGAGACGGGCGTGGGACCCGCCATGGCGTCCGGGAGCCACGTGTGGAGCGGGAACTGACCGCTCTTGCCGATGATCGCGACGAGCAGGCACGAGGCGCCGGCGAGCCAGAGGGCGTGGTTGCCACCCCGGAGCGCGGCCTGGTTGATGTGCACGATGTCGAACGTCCGGCCCGCCGCGAAGAACGTGATGACGACGCCGATCATGAGCCCGACGTCGCCCGTGCGGGTCGTGAGGAACGCCTTGAGCGCGGCGTCGGTGTTCGCGTGCTCCTCCCACCAGTGCCCGATGAGCATGAACGAGCACAGACCGACGAGCTCCCACCCGACCATGAGCTCGAGCGTGTTGTCGGCCATCACGAGCAGGAGCATCGAGGCGGTGAACAGGCTCAGCGCGGCGAAGTAGTACGTGTAGCGACGATCGCCGTGCATGTACGCCGTCGAGTAGACCTGCACGAGGAGCGAGACGACCGTCACGACGAACATCAGGACGACGGCGAGCCCGTCGATCTGGGTTCCCACGCCGATCCGGATCCCGCCGTTGCGCCACCACGTCAGCGAGTGGACGACGGGCCTGACACCGGCGCCGTGCGCGGTCTCCACGCGGTCGATCCACTGGGCGGCGACCACGCAGGTCAGGACGAGCGACGCGCCGACGGCCGCGATCCCGACCTCGGACCCGTGACGCGGCAACCTCCTCCCGACCAGCAGGACGACGACGAACGACAGCGCGGGGAGCAGCGCGACGATCCACGCGTAGTCGAGCATCGCTCCGCCTAGCCCTTGAGCCTGTCGACGCGGTCGAGGTCCGGCGTGCGCAGGTTCCGGTAGATGAGCAGCACGATCGCCAGCCCGACACCGACCTCGGCCGCCGCGATCGTGATCACGAACAGCGCGAACACCTGTCCTGACACGCTGTGGTGGAACGCCGAGAACGCGACGAGGTTGATGTTCACCGCGTTCAGCATCAGCTCGATGCTCATCAGCACGAGCACGCCGTTGCGGCGTGCGAGCACGCCGTACACGCCGGTGCAGAACAGGAACGCGCTCAGGATCAGGAACTGGTTCAGCTGCACCGGATCCTCAATTTCTGCGCGCGATCGCGACGGCACCGACGAGTGCGGCCAGCAGGAGCATCGACACGATCTCGAACGGCATCACGTAGGTCCGGAAGATCGAGTCGGCGACGGTGGTCGAGAGACCGACCGTCCGCAGCGAGTCGTCGATGCGGATCTTTCGGGCGCCGAACGCGTCGACGAGCAGGAAGACCAGCACGCCGAGGACGAACAAGGCCGTCACCGCGGCCGGCCAGCGCTGGTCGTTGTCGAGATCCGGCTGTCCGCCCATCGGCGCGCGCGTGAGCATGATCCCGAACAGGAAGAGGATCACGATCGCACCGATGTACACGAGCACCTGGACCCACGCGACGAACTCCGCGGCGAGCAGGATGTACTGGGCCGCGGCGCCCGCGAGCACGACGACGAGGTAGAGCGCGGCGTGCACGACGTTGCTCGACCGCACGACACCGAGCGCCGCGCACGCCATCGCGATCGCGATGATCCAGAAGGCGACGTTCTGCGCTACCACACCCGGCTCCCGTCACGGCCCGGCTGCACCGCGCTCACGTGTCGCCCCCGCGACGCGGCGTCGCGCTCCTCGCGCGGCCCTTCGCCTTCGCCTTCCCGGCATCGGGTGCCTCGGCGCCCGCCTCGAGCGGCTCCTGCTCGGGCACGGTCCGCATCCACTCGCCCAGACGGACCCGGTCGTGGAGCAGGTTGGCGATGCTCGGCTCGCAGTACTCGTACTCGGGGCTCCAGAAGAGCGCGTCGAACGGACAGACCTCGACACAGATGCCGCAGTACATGCAGAGCGCGTAGTCGATGTCGAAGCGGTCGAGGACGCTGACGTTCCGCACTCGGCCGCCTTCGCGACGCGGCGGCCGCTGCTCCTTGTGCCCCTCGATGTAGATGCACCAGTCGGGGCACTTCCGCGCACACAGCATGCAGACGGTGCAGTTCTCCTCCTTGAGCGCGATCACGCCACGCGCCCTCGGTGCGGGGTCCTCGCGTTCGTGCGGGTACTGCACCGTGACGGCACCCTGCAGCATCGTGCGGAGGGTCACACCGAGTCCCTCGACGAGCCCGGGGAGCTTCCCGCGCGGCATCAGAACGCCACCTTGAAGATCCCGGTGACGACCACGTTGGCGAGGCCGATCGGGATCAGGACCTTCCACGCGAGGGCCTGCAACTGGTCCTCGCGCAGACGCGGGTACGTGAAACGGACCCAGAACATCACGAACGCGACGAGCATCAGCTTCGCGAACAGGACCGGGACGCCGAGGACGTCGGCCGCCGTGCCGTGCACCCACGGGACCGCCCAGCCGCCGAGGAACAGCGTCGCGGCGAGCGCCGCGAACGCGAACGCGGTGCCGAACTCGGCGATGAAGAAGAAGAGGAACCGGAAGCCCGTGTACTCGACCATGTAGCCGGCGACGAGCTCGCTCTCGGCGACCGGCATGTCGAACGGCGTCTGGGTGAGCTCGGCCTGCGATGCGACGAGGAACAGCCCGAGCCCGATGAACTGGGTGAGCACGAACGGGAATCCGATCCCGCCCCAGCCGAAGATCGCGCCGTCCTGCTGGGCGTGGACGATCCCCTGGAGGTTCATCGTTCCCGCCTGCACGACGACGCCGACGACCGCGAGGAGCAGCGGCAGCTCGTACGCGATGAGCTGTGCGGCGGCGCGCAGCGCGCCGAGAAGCGCGAACTTGTTCGCGCTCGCCCATCCCGCCATGAGCACGCCGACGACCGAGAGGCTCGACACCGCGAGCGCGTAGAACACGCCGACGTCGAGGCTCTCGACGACCAGCTTCGGTCCCGTCGGGATCACGACGAACACGAGGAACGTCGACACGACGACGACCGCGGGCGCGATCGCGAACACGCGCCGGTCGGCGTGGAGCGGCATGACGTCCTCCTTCTGGAGGAACTTGATGCCGTCGCCCACGAGCTGGAACCACCCGTGGAACCCGCCCGGGTCCATCGGACCGAGCCGGCTCTGCATGTGGCTCATCATCTTGAGCAGGAACGTGTAGCCGAGGACGAGCGCGGCGAGCGGCACGACGGCGAGCACGACGACCGTCTTCAGCGCGAGCGTCCAGCCCCAGCCCACGTCGACGGCGAGATGCAGCGCGCTCACCGGTCGATGTCCCCGAGGATGAAGTACAGCGACGCGAGGATCGCGACGACGTCGGGCACGTACGCGCCGCGCAGCAACCACGGAAGGATGGACACGTTGCTGAACGACGCGGAACGGATCTTCACCCGGAAGGGCCCGGTCGCACCCTTCGACACGACGTAGTAGCCCATCTGGCCGAGCGGGTTCTCCGTCTCGACCCAGGCCTCGCCCTCCGGAACCTTGATGACACGCGGGACCTTCGCCATGATCGGCCCCGCGGGCAGGCCGTCGAGGAGCCGCAGCACCATCCGCGCCGACTCGCGCGTCTCCTGCAGGCGCACCCAGTAGCGCGCGAACGCATCACCGTCGGTGTGCGTGCACACCGCGAACTCGATCTCTGGGTACGCGAGGTAGGGACGACCGTCGCGGCGCAGGTCCCAGTCGACACCCGACGCCCGCAGGTTCGAACCGGACACGCCGTACGACGCGCCGACGTCGGACGGGATGATGCCGATGCCGCGCGTACGCGCCTCGAAGATCTCGTTGCCGACGAGGATCGACTCGAAGTCGTCACAACCGTCGAGGATGGCCTGCATCGCGCGGCGCGTCTCTGCTGCCCAACCGCGCGGCAGATCGTCCTTCAGCCCGCCGATGCGGTTGAAGTTCGGATGGAACCGTCCACCCGTCGCCGCCTCGATCAGGTTCAACACGTGCTCGCGGTCGCGGAACCCCCAGAACGCGGGCGTGAGCGCGCCGACCTGCAGTCCCATCTCGCCGAGGAACAGGTAGAAGGTGGCGATGCGCGACAGCTCGGTGAGGATCGTGCGGATCCATCGCGCCCGCGGCGGCGCCTCCACCCCCATCAGCAGCTCCGCCGCGTGCACGAACGGGACCTCGTTGGCAAAGCTCGACAGCCAGTCGATGCGGTTCACCAGCGTGGTGATCTGCGGGTACGTGCGGAACTCGGTGAGCTTCTCGTAGCCCCGGTGCATGTAGCCGACGACCGGGTCCGCGGCGATCACGCGCTCGCCGTCGAGGCGCACGACGAGCCGCAGCGTCCCGTGCGTCGCGGGGTGCTGCGGCCCGAGGTTGAGGATCATGTCGCCCGTGTCGAGCTCGACGTTCATCTGCGCCTCGGCGAGGTGGCGCAAGGCGCCCGGCTCGACGTCGAACCGGGGGAGACCCGGCGTGTCCGTGCTGCTCACGTCACGCCTCGCTCTCGCCGTCGGACGCGTCGCCACCGGCGTCGCCCGGCATCGACTCGACGTCGACCAGCCCCGGCCACGGCTTCACGACGCGCGCGAGCAACGGGAAGTCCTTGCGCAACGGGTGTCCCTCGAACTCGCTCGGAAGGTAGAGGTGCCGCAGCGCGGGATGCCCGTCGAAGGTGATGCCGAACATCTCCCAGCACTCGCGCTCGTGCCATTCGGCACCCGGGTACACGGGGACCCACGACAACGCACGCGGCTGTGCTTCGTCCACGTCCGTCTTCATCGTGATGCCCCAGTGCCGCGTCGTGGACTGGACGTGCGCGACCAGCTGGAAGCGACCCGCGGAACCGGCGAGCCCGAACGTCATGTCGGTCGGTTGCACCGGTGACGACGTGTCGGCGCCCGCGGCCGCACCCTCGCGTGGCGCGGGCTGCCAGTCGATGCCGGACACGTAGCTGAGGTAGTCACACGCCAGCGCCGTCTTCGCGACCTCCGCCGCGCGCCGCCACGCCTCGGCGCGGACGCGCACGATCGGGGTGCCGAACATCTGCGCGCGGTCGATGACCGCGTCGCCGAGCTCCTCGTAGAGCCGTTCGAGGAGGGTCTCGACGACGGGGTCGAGCGGCTCCGCCGTCTCGCCGCCGACTTGCTGCTCGTCGTCAGCCAACGACGATCGGCTCCCCGCGCCACCGGGCCCGGAGCTCGTCGTTGCCGAGCCCCTCGTTCTGGATCCGCTCCTGGAGCATGACGATCCCCTGGAGCAGCGCTTCCGGTCGCGGGGGGCATCCGGGGACGTACACGTCGACCGGGATGATCTGGTCGACGCCCTTCGTCACCGAGTACGAGTCCCAGTACGGCCCACCGCAGTTCGCGCACGACCCCATCGAGATGACGTACTTCGGGTCGGCCATCTGCTCGTAGAGGCGCCGGATCGCAGGTGCCATCTTGTCCGTCACCGTTCCCGAGATGACGACGAGGTCGGCCTGGCGCGGGCTCGCCGGGAACGGGATCACGCCGAGGCGCATCATGTCGTAGCGCGGCCCCGCGAGCGCGGCCGCCATCTCGATCGCGCAGCACGCGAGCCCCCACTGGAACATCCACAGCGAGTACTTGCGGCTGTAGTTGAGCAACCAGGTGACCGGCTTCAGCGGCTTCTTCCCGAGCACGCCCTTCTCGACTAGGCCCATCGCAGGACCCCCTTGCGCCACGCGTAGAGGAGCCCGACGGCGAGGACGAGCACGAAGATCGTCATCTCGACGAGGCCGTACCAGCCGAGCGACTCGAGGTGGACGGCCCACGGGAAGACGAACACGGCTTCGACGTCGAACATGACGAAGAGGAGCGCGTAGACGTAGTACCGGACGTTGGCCTGGCCCCAACCGCCGACGGGATCGGCGCCCGCCTCGTACGTGAGGTACTTCTCCGGCTGGGGCCGCCGCGGGCGCAGCATCCGGCCCGCGCCGAGCATCGCCCCGACCATGAGGATCGCCGCGCCGACGAAGACTGCGACGGCCAGATAGGAGTGGTAGTAGCTGCTCACGAGCACGAGCCACCCGACGGCCGAATGGATCGGGGGAGTATAGGAGGCCGGTCGGCCGCCCGAAGCGTGCTCGCCGCGAGACGAGCCGAGAGCCGGACCTGGCGAGGCCACCTGGAGGCGCGCCCGGGGGCGGACCTCGTCGTCCGTGGTGCGCTACGCCCGGAAGATCAGGGTCGCGTCACGCGCGAAGTGCAGGAAGGTCCCGGGCAGGAACCCGATCCACAGCGTCATCCCGATCGTCGCGACGAGGACGACCGCCGTCCCGAGGTCGACGGGGAGCGCAGTCGCGGCGCGCTCGTCCTCGCCGTCCGACATGTACATCGCCACGACGACCCGCAGGTAGAAGAACGCGGCGACGACCGCCGCGAGCACGCCGATGAGCGCCATCGCGTACTGGCCGGCCTGGACGGTGGCCGCGAACACCTGCAGCTTCACGACGAACCCACCCGTGAACGGCATGCCCGCCTGCGCGAGGAGGAAGAACGTCAGCGCACCGGCGAGGACGGGTTCGCGAGCCGACAGCCCGCGGTAGTCGTCGATGGAGTGCCGGTCGTCCCCACGGCGTGAGATCAGCATGACGACCGTGAACGCGCCGACGATCATGAACGCGTACACGAACAGGTACAGCAGCGCCGCGGCGGTGCCGCGGGCCGTGGTCGCCTCGAGGCCCATGAGCACGTAGCCCGCGTGCGCGATCGACGAGTACGCGAGCAGCCGCTTGATGTCACGCTGCACGAGCCCCGCGACGCTCCCGACGACGAGCGACAACGTCGCGAGCCCGAAGATGGCGAGGTGCCAGTCGGCCTTGTAGAGGCCGAACGCGGTGATGAGGACACGCAGCAACGCGGCGAACCCGGCCGCCTTCGTCGCCGACGCCATGAACGCGGTGACGGGTGTCGGCGCGCCCTGGTAGACGTCCGGGGTCCACATGTGGAACGGCGATGCCGCGACCTTGAAGCCGAGCCCGACGAGCAGCAGCGCGAGCCCGGCGACGAGGACGCCGTCGTGCAGGATCGTGTTGGCGGCGAGGAAGCGTGCGATGCCCGTCAACGACGTCGTGCCCGTCGCGCCGTAGGTGAGCGCGATGCCGTACAGGAACACGGCCGACGAGAACGCACCGAGGATGAAGTACTTCATCCCGGCTTCCTGCGAGGTGAGTCGCCGGCGGTCGAAGCCGGCCAGGACGTACAACGGGATCGAGAGGATCTCGAGCGCGAGGAACACGACGATCAGGTCACCCGCGGTCGTCATCGCGAGCATGCCGGTCGCGGAGAGCAGCATGAGGGCGAGGTACTCGGGTGCGTCGAGCCCTTCCCGCCGCAGGTAGGCGATCGACGCGAACAGCACGAGCGCGGTGGCGATCAGCACGATCATGCTGAGGAACACGCCGAACCCGTCGACGACGACCATGCCGCGGATCGTCGTGAACGCGCCGTCGTCGCGGACGGCGACCCACTGGCGACCGACGAACACCGCGGCCGCGATCGTGCCTGCGAACGCGAGGACCACGGACACGTCGAACACGCGCGGCCGCCGACGCATGAGCGCCTTCGCCAGCACGATCAGCACACCGGCACCGCCGAGCGCGATCTCCGGCGCGATGGCGAGCCAGTCGATTCGCGGCCCCGAGATGTGGGTCACCGTTGCGGCGATCATCGCGACACTCCCGGGCAGTCGTTCGCCCGCGCCGCACCCGCTCGGGCGCCGGCGCTCGCGACGTCGGGCTGCCGGTACTTCGTGTACTGCTCGACATGGCAGATCGTGCTGCGCACGCTCGGCTCGATGCGATCGAGCACCGGCTTCGGGTAGAGACCGAGGAACAGGGACAGCGCCAGCAGCGGCACGACGGTGCACAGCTCACGCACATTGATCTCGCGCATCTCGGCGTTGTCGCCCTCGGGGACGCCGGTGAAGACGCGCTGGTAGGCCCACAGCAGGTACACCGCGGCGAGGATCACGCCGACCGCCGCGACGATCGCGTACGGCCGGTGCACGATGAACGTCCCGATCAGCGACAGGAACTCGCCGACGAAGCCCGAGAGCCCCGGCAGCCCGATCGACGCGAACGTCGCCAGCAGGAAGAGGCCCGAGAACAGCGGGATCGACTTCCACAACCCGCCGTAGCGCGCGATCTCGTAGGTGTGACGGCGCTCGTACAGCATGCCGAGGAGGAGGAAGAGGGCACCCGTCGTCAGGCCGTGGCTGATCATCGTGAAGACGCCGCCCTCGAGTCCCTGCGTCGTCAGGGCGAAGATGCCGAGCACGACGAACCCGAGGTGCGCGACCGACGAGTAAGCGACGACTCGCTTCAGGTTCGGCTGCATCGCGGCGACGATCGCCCCGTAGACGATGCCGATCGTCCCGAGGACGAGCATGAGCGGCGCCAGGTCGACCGACGCCTTCGGGAA
>Ga0070741_10011391_pt1 | contig 16437 bp, 12 predicted proteins | sample Coa_R1_4_FD_66440 | JGI IMG/M metagenome (GOLD analysis project Ga0070741, IMG submission 66440) | Surface soil microbial communities from Centralia Pennsylvania, which are recovering from an underground coalmine fire - Coalmine... | ecosystem: Environmental > Terrestrial > Soil > Unclassified ...
ACAATTTGCGGAATGCCCAAAAAGGCGAACAAGCCCAACACGACGATGGACAACAACGCGGATACGGATTCCCACACCCACAGGTTTGCGCCCAGCACGCTCGCGGAACTCACGCGCAGCATCTGAGCAATTCCAGCCAGCAAAGCAAAAGCAAGGAGAGCGCCTGCGAGCGCCATCCACGCTTCGCGCAAAAAAGTGAGCAACAGGGATGAAGCGTCGGTCATGAAAGTACGATTACCTCGTGCTTGTGGAATTCTTCTTCGAGCGCAGGATAAAAACACTCGCCCCAGAATTGGATGGGAAAGCGGCGTGTCGGCCCGGTGCGGTCTTTGAGCGTAATCACTTCGAGCGGGACACAGCCGCACTCGCGCACGCTCCCTTTTCGCTGAACGACCAGCACGCGATCCGCCTCATAGGGGACCCGTTCATCGCCCAGCAGGGCGGATAGGTCATCTCCATCCTTGAAATGCTCCGATTTCAATGCCGCGGCGGCGATCACCGCCCAGCCGTGATGCCGCGCCATCGCGCGGAGCGCGGCGGCTGCTTCGCCGCTGCGACCCTCCTCGTTGTTTACCATGCCAGTCAGTCCAACAACTGGAACGCGGTTGAGATAATCCACGGCAATCAGGGCAGGTCCCTGGACGGGAAAGGCGTAATCGTGAATGAGCATGTCTTCCAACGCACGCACCGTATCCTCCTGATAATTCAAGGACAGCAAGACCGCTTCGCTTGCGCGCGCCAACTCTGCTTCGACCTTTTCCCGCACAGACTCCGAATGCGGACCAACGATCATGGCTTCCGTTTGCAGGAACAGGCGGTAGCGCAATTCTTCGGGCGTATGCTCGTAACATCCAATCGCAGACGGAATGCGGCTGGCGGCGGACTCGAACAACATCCGCAGCAGCCAGGAAGTCTTGCCGATTCCTGGCGCTGCGGCAAGGAGAGTCATGCCACCGCCCCAGAAAGGCAGGCCAGCGAAGACACCAAAGGGGGTGTATGGTTGGGGATTGCCCAGGGTTCCAGAGCGCGGCATGGGGGCATGATATTCAATTGAAGGAGGGGGATGGGAACAACTGTCGCTATGGAGTTGTGTAATGTTGGCAATCAACGCTTTGGAGGGCAACATGAAATCCCCTCTGTTTACAATCGTTTTTGCTATTGTTTTTCTATCCGCTTGTGCGCCGCCCATCCGTTGACCATTCACACCCTGTCGCACAGACAGCGATCTCCATCTCGAAGAACGAAGGGGCAGACGATGACATTGTTGATGAGGTGTCGGGAAATCAGTTTGTGAATTACTCCAATATCTTGTATGTCTGTTATGGATTGTCTAATGTCGATGAAGTTTGCTCTCGTAGAATTGAACCTATCCATCCTAAACTGCGTCTGATGACACCTCCACGAGATATCACCCCATAACTTCGTCGAATTTCTTGATAGCCTTCTTCAGTTATCAGTAGAAGCCAACCATATCCTACTTCTACATGATCATAGCGATTGGCAGACTCTGGATTTCCATCTTGCCAGAAAATACTTTCAGCTACTAATTGCCCGGTTTTATTTTTCCAAGCAAAAATACCGCTATCGGAATATTGCCATCCCAAATCAAAGCCAACGCGAGGATTCAAGGCAATCCAATTTGCTTTTCCCATCTGAAATTCAAATCCATTATGGGCAATAACTAGTTCTCGCTCAGGAAATTGTGCAACTTCCAAATAATCTGAAATGTGTAGCCCAACTTTGCTTGGGAACGGCAAGCTGTTTCGGTTTAAATTTAGGCCATCCCAGATTGCGTAACTGGCAACTGCTCGAGAAACTGACATTCGCTCCTCAGAAGGCCATTCATCTTGAAGTCGCTTCAAATGTGTCCACTCACCCAAAATAATTTTTCCATCACTTGATCGGTTTTGTAATAACGGCAAAGAAGTTTCAAGTGTATTGCCCCAATCTTGCGGAAGCCTTAAGTACGAATCGAGATTGTCAGCAATTCCGCCGATTCTGTTAATATAGTTTGGTCGAGGATATGGCTCAAGTAAAAACAGATTGGGATCATAGTCTTTAAAGATAAATTCTATCAACCGCAAATCGGAATCTGTCAGCCTACCCGCATCGTATAATTCTGCTATAACTCTTGCTAAGGAATTTTTGCTTGGAAGAATTTGTGGTTTGTTGTGTGAATACATTAGATTTGTTTTTTCGAGAAAAACTGACAGATCCCGAGGTTTCAATGCCGCGCCATTAAATAGCCATGTTCTACCGCTTTCCAATTCTTTGAGTATCTCGACGGCTCGATACAGCAAGTTGTTATCCGCAACATTGGCAATTTCAGCAATTTTCCGAGCTTCAGTGTCCAATGGGCGTAGTGTTAATGCTGGGTCATTCAGCAAAATCGGCTCGTCACCATCTACAAGAGTATCTTCTGTGTGGTGAATAGCGATATCTGGCAAATGAATGGAATATATTGCAGGGAGGTCGCGTTCCAACCTTGGCAGAGACAGTAATTTCCCGTCAAGGCTCGATAATAATCTTGTAGCAATTATTCGGATAAAAATGTTCGGTGATTTTTGTAATTCAAGGATCTCATCTTTGTAATAGGTGATTTCGCTTGGCTTTTGCAGAACTGCTACTTCTAAAACCATTAGTCCATGTAATGCCAATTGATCGTGTCCTTGTAAGGCTCGGTGTAGTGCGCTTATTACTATTTGATTGCCTGCCAATACCAGCTTAGAGCAGACCTTTATTGCTGCATTAAAAATAGGATATGCGGGAAAATCCAAATAAAGTATCAGCAAGTCTGAAAGTGCATTAATATCTTCGTTTGGCTCTGGTTCTATCGATAATTCTAATATTTCTTCTAAATCGGGTTGTGCATCTACAACTATTCCTGAAAACAACTCATCCAAGTATTCATCTAGATCAGGCCACATTTTTAAATAAGGAACATCTTCAAATAATACTTGCGTAATTTCATCCAAACTATTGATCAATTGTTCTGGATAGCGGTAGCGTTCACTTATGTCTTGAGCAAAAAGCTTAATGGCTTCATGTCTTCCATTGGGACCCATTACCCTAATCATTTGTTGCAGAGCCTTATGTTTAACACCTCCATCCCAGTAGGTCAACCAGCCAGACGGGTTTGTTAATTTGATGGCTTTTTGAATATATTGCCTTGAATAATCAAAGTGACCTAACTGCTGAAGTCTTTCGCTTGCACCCGTATACACGCTTACTAAATGAGTCTCCTCATAAAATCTCTCATTTCTGCCTTCCATCAGATTGCATATTTCTATTACTTCTTCGATCTCTGACACTTTCCCAAATAAGTTAATTGCTAACTTATGCCATTCAAAGTAATTACTCTGGCGTTTTTCTTCATTTTCAAGTAGTGAGCGCAAATCACTAATTGTAGCCACCCTTGAAATAGCATTGCTCAAAGTGAGTTGCTCACCAGTCACTAAATGTAATATTTTATCTAGACTGCTCTCGCCTGATGTCTTTTCAACGTCGAAGTTGGGCCATGGAACATCTAAAGTATCAGGTTCAATGCCAATTCCGATAAGAGCAGTATGAACATCATCAAGCCAACCGATTCTTTGGTTTCTAACTACCTCCGTTTGTATTCTTTCAACCACATGTTTCGATAGGGCACGTGTATCTTTCTCGCCGAGAATTGCATTTGCACAGGTAAAAAACTTCTTTGCTAATTCTGCTGAGGTGGTCCTCGCAAACGGGAATAATAGATCATCCATTATCAGATACACGGCCAATACTGGTGGATTTTTCCCTTCCAGTGCAGAAATGAGCAAATGAACTATCCCCTCATCGTGTGTTATAGCCTCTCGCTCCAGAAAGTTTTTGTAAACTTTTATTGCCTTAACAGGACTAAAGTCAAATACGGATTGAATAGCAATCAACAGGGCATCGTCCACGCCTGAAGCAGTATCCTCAACGCTAAAGACCTGCCCAAGGAATTTTTTGATTCTCTGAACCGAGGTTGCCGGCTCTTGAAAATTTGTTTTTCGAATCCAATTCGCCCAACGGACTAATTGGTAATCCTTTTCAGAATAAACTCCTCTGGCGCAAACAACTAAGCTATAAAGAGTCGAAATAGCTTTTGCTTTTTCTCCCATTTGTAACCATGCAGTGGCTTGTTCTTCATATTCTTTGACCCGGCCATATACATCCAATCCTTGAAACATGAATCCTTCAATTCGTTCCATCTGTTTGCTTGCCCAGTCGTAATCTTTGTCGCGTTTTGCAACCGTCATTGTGACTGTGCGCTGAATTCTCGCCCGCCACACTTTTGTGGATTTCTCCCAACGGAGAGTAAATTCATTTTTGATCGCTTGTACGGTGTCTTTTCCATGCTTCAATGCACAAGCCACAATAATTTCTGAAATATCTTCTTTTGCACCTTCGGTATGGAGATGAAAAGTTGCCGAAGTAGTGTTCCAGCCGGTTTCCATTAAATCCAATATCCATTTTGTCCTATTCAAAAACACGTCAGGCTCATCCTTTGCTTTTGTATGTCCCTCCAACCAAATTTTTGCCAAAGTATAAGCTATCAGCGCAACTTGGCGTCTGGCTAATCTTGTTTCACCATCTTCGTATTCTTCAAAAGTTGTTTCTTGTTCCGCTTCCTTGATTAGTTGATCAGGACTAATATTTGGATCAAGCGCAAACTTCATTCTAGCATACCGAAAGTGTAAATTAAGTAGCTTTGGAGATTTATCCAAGGACGACGATTCTCTGTCGCTCAATGGAACAATGCTAATCTTTTTGAACCAAGCGACTGCTAGGTTTTTGAAATTCTCAACCTCAAGAAAGTATATTGCTTCAGCGATAGATAATAGATTGGATATCTTGTTGCGACCCGAACCATGTGAAGGGGGCTCTTCCGACTCCAATAAATCCAATAACAATTGCGTCGCTCGTTCATTTTTCCCGTTTTGACGCAGGTATCCTATACAATGGAGCAGGGTGAAATATCGACTTTGGCTGTCCCTTTTTTTGTCAAAAGCATCAAAATATAAATTCCAATCATCCCAATCGTCACGTTCGCAGCAACTTAGTGCGCCAATGTGTAAAAGCCAGTTCTGAAATTCAAGGCTTGCTTGCGCGACACTCTTATCTTTGTCATTCCATGATGGTTCTATCTGTATTCGCCTAATAAGTTGAATAGTTTCGAGGGGCGATCTAAGCAGACTCGCACTCTCCACCCACTCCGAAAGCAATTCGTGAAAATCCTGATGAAGAGCGTTGCGCTCCGAAATCACTCGACCAGAAAGATATTCCAGCGGTTCAGCGAGCTCAAAAATGCGGAGGGCTTCTTTCCTATTTATTGAATAGAGATTCCTGGCAAGTGATATTGCGGATTTGTCCTTTAGCCGCAGTCTTGCTCCATCTCTTGCATAATCAATAGCGAGGTTGCTCTTGCCCGCTTCAATCAATAAGTGAGGGAGGTTGGTATCCACCAACACATTCGAGCGTTGTTGTAAGGAGGCGCCGATTAGTGTGTAACGAACCAAGGCAACTGCATCCAGTAATTGTCCCGCTGATTTAATGGCCAATCTTACATCAGTTTCTATGGCATCGATTGGACGAAGTGTTTCAACTTGCGATCTAAACCAGGCATATTGCGCAATTTCTATAACACGTTTATGGTCGCCAGATTTGTAATAGTGATAAAGTGTTTCCCAATTGTAAGGAGCATCAGATTTTTCATAAAATTGGGCAAGCTGGAGATGAAAGTTTCGGTTAATTTGTTCTGAAGTTATACCAGGTAGATCGCTCGCTGTTCTTGTCTCTAAGAAAATGCGAAAGCTGTTATGGAAAAATTCCCACCGCCCTAGGCTATCTTTTGAAAAATATTGTCCGAAGGTTTGTTGTAGTTTTTTTAGCAACCTTTCATCTGCCCACTGCGCTACCCATTCCATCGGCATTGGACCACGAATCCTTGCAAGTAACCCCAAGAACTTTTCAAATTCCAAGTCATTTTCAATTATTTTCCAGTGTGAATAGTAATGTTCCTCAATGTCACCTTGATATGGGATAGTCTTTTCAAGAATCTTCTCATAATCATCTGACGATTCAGCTTGGAAAAGCGAACTTAGAAGATAAATTAGCGATAATGGGTGACCATCTACGATTTGATAAATTTTCTCATCAGATTTGTTGTCAAGGTCTGGCAAAGTTTGGTGAATGATCTCAAAAACATTTTGTGGGGTTAATTTTCCCATCAAAATTGTTCTCTCGTTTTGAGAAAAGGTCTGATGAATGCTAACAGGTAAATTCGGTAACTCTTTAGTCTGACTCCCTATAACAATGAATACGCCTTCGGGGATGGCATTTGGCAAAGGGAGATCGGTTATTAGCGAACGCTCGGGATGTTGCTCTCGCGCTATATGATCAAGGCCATCAATTAAAATAATAGATCTGGTTTTGGTTGCTTCATAATCCTTCCCCAGTAATAATAGTTGCTTGCTAAAAAGTTCCATTAATGCTGGTCTGTCTGTTGGATCAGGTTGCTCCTTTTCGCCGATGCCCAATAGTTGTATGCTAAACGTTACGTCATGATAAAAATTAACTGATTCCCCTCGTAACACAGAGGGATCTTGAGCGTCAGGCACATAAGCGTAGTACCGAATCAACCTTACTGGTAATGTTCGCAAGGTCTGAGTCAAGAATGTGGATTTACCCGAACCTGGTGGACCAAAAACTCCAATATACCCACCCTTTAACCTTTCTAGTTTCTCTTGAAACTCCACAACGGTATCTTGAATCGGTTTGTATAAGTATCTGGGTGCTTCGAATTCGTGTTTGTTCCTCAGTTCATATTTGCGTTTGTTTCTTTCTATTTCATCTTTAGATGGCTGATTTAGATTTATTTCGACCTTCTCAGCATTTTCGATATAAGTTCCGGTTATCTGAACATTACGAGCATATTCCCCTGGCGCAATTTGCGGATTTCCACCTGTCACATTAATACTTGTTAACTTTGAGTTATCATTTCTCTTAACAAGGTAAGCGCTAATCCATGTAAGTAAGTCTATAAGGACAGCTGCCCAATCCCGTATTTGTTGCCCTAGTCCCACAGGTTCAGCCGATGTTAGTGTATCAAACCAAAACGTAATGGAGGCAAGCAGTAATGCACTTCCAATAATCATCAACAAGACATACATCGTTTTTCGGAACATCGATATTGTCTCCACTACGGCTTCTATTTGAGACAGATAATCTGATTTTACAACACTTTCTTTCTCCTAATACCCCTCCGCTCTTACTCCTCTACCCTCTCCCCTCACTCCCCCGTCAGCACCCAGATATTCTTCATCGGCATGGCCTCGTGCAAAAACTCATGACTTTTGACCTGCTCGCGATCCATCCAATCGCGCGGCAGGTCGAAGCGGACCCACGTCCGCTTCATGTTGGCGGCGGACTCGTACTCCACCCAGTAACTGCTTTCCATCCCCTCATCCGTTTTTTGAGATTGTCCAGAATCCATAGAATCGAGAAGTCTCGCTACTGAGAGTATCTCTCGTTTTGGTTACTGGGTTATTCGAAACAGCAAGAAGAGGAGCAATCCCAACAACATCCCGGGCAACGCCGGGATCGAACCGGTCTGTCTGCGAATCCAAATTCTGCGCCAGACTTCCAAACCAAGTAAAGAAAGAATGACAGCAGGCAAAGGGAAAAGACATGCAAGTCCGCTGATGGCTAACAAATCTGCCCTACCGATGAGGCCCTTTCTATACCCATATCCGGTAAGCAGTACAGGCCACGTAGGTGGAAAAAACAAAAGCGGCAAAGCAAACCAGCCAGAAATATTTCGGAACAATCCCCAACCGCAGGCGAGTAGGACGATCCCTGTTTGTATTGGAGTTGCAGGTAGAGTAAGCAGGATCGTTCCAAGAAAAAACAGTTCGATGCCCGGTACAAGGCGGTAACGCAGATCAGCCAGGCTGAACAGGGTGAAGGATGCCAACGCAAAGGATTCGGTCAGAGTCATGATTTCTTATCTTCATCCTTGTCCTTGACCGGCATGAAAGTGATCATGCCCTGCACCTGGCTGGCATTGCCGAGTTCCGAAGCGCGGTACAGCGGGTCGCGCGCCTGGCTGATTTCCTCCGGATGATCCAGAACGGCGCGCACCATGCGGGCGGTGTCTTCGGGGTATTGCGCGGCAAGCGCATTCGGATCGAGACCGTGCTGGGAGATGTGAGGCGATAGGGCTTGAAAGCCGCGCTGGAAATCTTCAGTCGAGCCGTTGAAGTTGGATTGAATGGTGGAATTCACCGAAGGAGAAAATCCAAAGTCCTGCGCCTCAGTCCGAGCACCATTAAAGCGCTGCATCCGTTCGCCGAGTTCTGCCTGTCTTGCGGCCAGTTCATGCCCATGAGCAAGCGAACGGTTGTATGACGCGGGCGCGTGAAGCCCCAAGGCTTCGAATGTCGCCGCGCGCTGGGTGAGTTGCTGCGCCGCGTTCAGGTGACTCATGGCGGCTTCCCCGCCGCTTACTCCGCTCGCGGTTGTTGCAGATTCTGTTGCTGCCACACCCGTTCCGGCAACGCCCGCGACTCCGGCGCCTGCGCCGCTGGCAGCCAGCGCGCCAATCGAAACGATTTGTTGTGCCGCCTTGACCAGCTGACCAAACGCGTCCGCCGTGGTGGAGATGGTCATCTTTCCGAGAATGCCTGCCAGAGAAAGAAGCAATCCCGTCGCGCCCCACAGCCAGATCACGCGAAGGATGGCCGATAACAAGCCCTGCTGTCCGAACCAGGCGCTGGCGGCCATGCCAGCCTTGAAAATCCCTCCGGCAACGACGGGCAACAGAGCAATCAGGATAACTGCCTTCAGCCATAGCGAGCGCAGCCAGGTCGCCTGCGGGAGAACGCTGGCGATGGCAAGCGGAGGAGCGAGAACGGCCAGGATGAATAAGACGGCATTCGCAGAGGCAAAGGCAAGCAGCATTCCGCCAATCGCAAGCAGGGAGCCGACGGAAAGACCAATGGAGAGCAAACTGCCGAGGAAGGTCAGGTTGGCAAGGCCGAGCAGGACAGAGGTCGCTGCGGTGGACTCGACAAAGCTCACCGCCAGGACAGCTGTCTCGCCGATCACTTTTCCCACCATCCACCATCCGAGGCGGACGATCAGGTCGAGGAAAGGACCGGATACCACTGCCAGCACGCCCGCCGTGACCCAATCCCCGACCACCCGCAGACCGCTGTCATCATCGCCGAGCAATCGTCCCCAATGATAGAGCGCCAATCGTAATAGAAATAAAGCAGGAGCCAGCGCCGCGGCGACCGGCAGACTGGATTGAGCCACCTTGCTGTAATCGCCCTGGCTCGGAGCCTGAACGATCTCGCCGATCACCTGCGTCCAGCGCGCCACCTCCTCGCTCATAGCGCGCACTTCCTTGTCGGCGGCTTTGTCGAAGATGCCAGCGAGGGCTTCAGAAATCGTCTCGGCGGGAAACACCAGATGATGGAAGATTTGCGAAATACTGGTGATGGTCGAACCGCCGCCACCCTCCGGAGGGGGCGGGGTCGGAGTGGGAGGCGGGGTTGGCGTGATGTCATAAGCCGGGCTTGAGGCGTGAACAGGCGCGGCTGCCATCGCCAGACTGCTGAGGGACATCAGGGCGAGCAATAGGGCAAGGATGATGAAGGGACGGGCGCGTTTCATAAATTGGACAGGGCGTGAGGGGAAAGGAGGTTTTTCTCAAAACACAGGTTTTGGTATCCGCAGCTCTTGCAGATCGAAGGCTGGCGCAGGGCGTTCAAAGGTGGATGCGGTCCGTTCTTCGCCAGATCGGACAGGGATTGAACCATGCGTTCCAAATCCCTGTCCGCGAGGGTCTGGTCGTAATGCTGGACTTCGCCGGTTTCGCGATCCAGGGCAAAGACCGTCGGGGTGTTCGGCCAGGGTTGTTTGCTGGAGGAATTACAGCGCCGCATGAGCGCGAACCGCAGTTGGTCCTGTTCCATCCGCGAAACAAGCAACCCGATCCTGGTTTCCGTCACGTGACCGACTGGAACTTTCCACACCAAGACATCGAACTGCACAGGCAGTCGGGCGAAGGGCAGGACGAGCAGAACCTTTTCGCTGGAGAGGATGTACTCCGAGTCTCGCTCGATCTTCATCCCGATCCGCCAGTCCTGGGAAAGAAATGCCCATGTCCGCACGTAGATGAAAAGATTGCGCCAGTCTCCTCCGAGATTATTAATCGCATGTTGCGAACCAAAGCGACGCGCCATGTCAATTTTCCCACCGCGAAACAAGGGCAGGAGTTCGGGCGCTCGAACAGGGTTCTGGTTGCGATATTCCTCGACTTTGCGGACATATTCCCGGACATCGTCGATCAGATTTTCGAATCCATAGCGTGTGAGATGGTCCAGCAGAGTCCCGCCGCTGGTCAGGTCCTGCAGGGATTGCCAGACCGGATCGAACGGCGGTGTTGGGTCCGCGCCGGCCAACCACCAGCGCGCGGCAGCCGGACAGAATACGTACAGCATCGCCGAAAGGATCGGATGACCGCGCGCGTTATTGCGGTTGAGCAGGGCAAGGAAGAGGTCAGTGTACATACCAAGATAACAGAAGGAAGGGGAGGGTCCGCCATGCGGCGGGGGATTTCACGTCCGTCATCGGTTGTTTTCTGATGACTCGCCAGATGATCTGTGCAAAACCAGTCATGAAGAATGAAATAAACATGAAGAGAAGAGCGTGAGGAAATCCCTCGACCGGCAATGTCCACAGCAACGCCATCCAGAGTTTGACATCCCCCGCGCCCATCCAGCCTCCCGCCCAGGCCCACAACAATCCAAAACTGGCAAGCCATATTTCAAGGCGACCGGGAAAATGTGCGATCACTCCCGCCGCGAGCAGGGGTAGCGTGCACCAGTTCGGGATTCGTCGGGCGCGGAGGTCGTACAGGCTTATCGCCAGGGCGTATATGAGCAACCAGATCATTGGTTGCTCATCATATTTGGAATGGGGTAGAGGTATGGGGAATGTGTCGGTTTGAATTAGCGACAGTCAGCCTTGACGGGCGGGCATTCATGACTATAATACTTGTTGCGACCTGCCCCCCTCAGGCCGCAGCAGCCGCCGCAAGGCGGCTGTCTTTGTTGTGCGACCGCTGCAAAAAAGCGGGTTCTTGACGGAAGAACATTTGTTCTACTATAATCCCGGGCATGTCTATCTGGGATCGCTTGTTGTACCTGATAGGCTTGCGTCCAACGCCCGGCCCCCGAACCTATCGTTTCGATGCGAGTGACAGCCTGCAAGTCACCCTTTCGACAATTGCCCAAGACGAGGGTCGCCCTGAACACGAATTGATCCCTGAACTCCTGAACGCCGGCCTGACACAATACACTTCTCACGAAAGGTTATGGAAGAGGTGGGAGACTCTCTCCTCACGCGAGAAGGATGTGGTTGCCCTAGTTTGCCTGGAATACACTAACAGCCAGATCGCGGCCCGTCTGAACATCTCCCCTGATACGGTCAAGGCTCGGCTGGCAAATGTATTCCGAAAATTCGGCATACATAAGCGCTCGGACCTGCGCCTCCTGCTGGCGCATTGGGATTTCAGCGCGTGGGAGAGGTAGGTATTTTTTGGTTCCTCCCCTCCAGGTGAGGCTGCGAACGATCTCCATCCCCATATCTGGCGCACCCGTTTCTTACCCGAAATATCCCCGTCAGGGGACTTTTTGTTTTCCGTGTATGCCTGTATTCTGACGGCATGAATATTCTTCCCGTTCTCAAAACCGGCCGTCTGATTGCCCTCTTTACGCCTCACGCGGGGCGCGAGGAAAGCATGGCGCTGATTGCCGAACTTGCCCTGCGCGGCGCGGTCACTGTGCTGGACGGCGGCAATCGTTTCATGCCTTATCGGGTGGCGCAGCTGCTGCGGCGCAACACCGTGGACCTCGCCTCCGTCTCGAAGCGCGTGTTTCTCCGCCGGGCGTTCACCTGCTACGAAATGAATTCCCTGCTGGCGGACACGCCCGCATTCCCCCAGCCCTATATCGTCCTGGATTTGCTGCACACCTTCTACGACGATCACGTCCCCATCGGTGAAAGCAACCGTCTCTTGATATCCTGCCTCGGGCAAATCCACCGGCTGGGATTGTCTGCCCCAGTGGTCGTCACCCTCGCGCCGCCGCTGGCGGAAGAGCGCGCCTTTCTCATCGAACAAGTCTGCGCCGGCGCAGATCAGTTATTCACACCTGGGGCGGATGTACCGCGTTCATCTCAACTGAGCTTGTTCTAACTTGATACTTGACACCTGAAACTTGGCACTCATGGGCCGCACCGTCATCACCATCACTCAGCAGTTGAACGAAACCGAGAGCATGTTGTCTCGCTTCCGCAGGACCCTGCGGCGGAGCGACCAGTATATCTTCGACGGTCTCTTTGCCGCCGCGCGTCGGCACATCGCCGCGATCGGGCAGGCGGAGTCGCTTCTGCCATTCGAGTCGGCATTGCTCGCCATGTTGCTGGAACAGGCAAAGGAAATTGCGGTTCTCCAACAGGAACTCGATGAACTGAAAAAGAAGCGCACGTGTTGATTGACATAGCCGTGTCGAAACATTTGTGTTGACTAGCATAGCTGTGTCGAAACATGGATGAGGCAACTGGCTGGCTGTTGGATGTGTACGCGGACACGGAAGGCGGGATCGTGCTGTGGCTGCTGGCGGACGACGACAAACGCCTGCGCCTGCGCATGGACTTCGACGTTATGTTTTACGCCGCGGGGGATTTCGCTCTCTTGCGCCAGGCATGGATGTACTTGAAAGAAAAAAATGTAAAACTGGAGCGCGCAACCCGCCGCGATCTCTTTCTCGGCAAGCGCGATGTATTGGCAATTACCACATCCAACCCTACGGAACTCCCCAAAATCTTTGCAGACCTTTCGCGACGATTTCCATCGTTGGATTACTACGATGCCGACATCCCCCTCAGCCTGCGATTTATCGCGCAGACGGATACCCATTTATTGGGACGCTGCCGCGTCGAACTGGATGGTGAACGGGTTTGGTCCATTGAGCCTTTGGACTCACCCTGGGAGATTGACCCGGCTCCCATCCCTCTGCGAATCCTGACTCTCAGCCCGGATGAGAATCCTGTGGTTCGCAAACCCAGGAACCTTCGCGTTGGAAATAAAGAGAAAGAATACAGCCTGTCGCTCGAACCAACTCGGGCTTTTCTGATCAGCCTGAAGTCCGACCTGAAACGCTTTGATCCCGACCTGATCCTGACCGACTACGGCGACACGTGGTTGTTCCCGCAGTTGAAAATCTGGTCGCAGGAGAGCGGGCTTGATTTGAATCCCAATCGCGATGAGGATAAACAAGTCCTGACGCGCCGCGCCGATAGTTATTTTGCATACGGACAGTTGATCTATCGCGGCGCGCAGGCGCATTTGTTTGGCCGCTGGCACATTGACCGCAGGAACGCCATGTCGTTTGGGGAATATGGTCTGGAAGGCGCGATGGAGCAGGCGCGCGTCACAGGTCTTGGCGTGCAGGAGATGGCGCGCAAATCCCCCGGCGCAGGGATCACTGCCATGCAGATGCTGACCGCATTGAGAAGCGGCGTCATGATCCCCGTACAAAAACAGCAGGTCGAAGGGAGGAAGACGCTGGCTGACTTGATCCGCGCCGATCATGGCGGGCTGATCTATCAGCCCATTATCGGTGTGCATGGCAATGTGGCGCAGATTGATTTCTCCTCCATGTATCCGGCGATCATGGTCAAGCACAATATATCTCCGGAAACTGTCGGCAAAGAAAATGCGCCGGAAGGATTGGTCCCCAAAACCTTGCGACCTCTTTTGGAAAAACGCCTGGCGCTCAAGAACATTCTTTCGGACCTCCATCCGCGCGATTGCCGTATCGAAATCCTCAAGGCGCGCGCCGCGGCGCTCAAGTGGCTGCTGGTGGTTTGCTTTGGGTATCTGGGCTATAAGAATGCCCGCTTTGGAAAGATCGAATCGCACGAAGCCGTGACTGCCATGAGCCGCGAGTTGATGCTGCAGGCAAAGGAAATCGCGGAGGATATGGGATATGTTGTTTTGCACATGTATATTGACTGCCTGTTTGTCCAGCAGGAGGGTTTTCATAGGTCATTGGATTTTGCACCGCTGATGAATGCCATTGAAGAGAAAACGGGCATCCCCATTGCATTGGAAGGAGTCTTCAAGTGGGTGGCTTTCCCGGCTTCCAAGCGGGATGCGCGTGTACCCGTGCCTAATCAATACTTCGGCGCTTTTCAGGCTTGCACTGAGCCATGTCGAAGTGATGGGACGATCAAATATCGCGGCATTGAATTGAGAAGACGGGACACAACCATGTGGGTGCGAAAGATTCAGTTGGCGGCGCTCGAAATTCTCGCACAGGCGGACACGCCGGAGGAACTGGCGGGCTATATCCCCGACGTGTTCGCGCTGGTCGAACGCGCCAGACGCGACTTGAAAGCCGGCCGCGTTCCTCTCGAAGAGTTGATCGTCAGGCAGAAATTGAGCCGCGTTCTGGATGGATACAAATCCCCCTCGCCCGCCGCACGCGCGGCAATGCAGTTGAAAGCGATGGGCAGGGAGATCGCGCCCGGTCAATCGGTTGCGTTCCTGTTTACGCGCGGCGGTTCCGAGGTCCACGCCTGGGAGCTTGGAGAGGCGCTGAACCCCGGAAGATTGGATACGAAAAGGTACTTCAAACTGCTGGATCGGGCGATACAAACTGTGCTCGATCCGCACAGACGATCATGTGTTTCGGAACGATTGTTGTGAAAGGATCATTGCCCCGGCCACCCGATCTGGCCCTGTCCTTCACGCACGGCCCAGTAGATGATCCCGCCCCAGTTCCACGAGCGTTGATATTGCGGATTGTTCACGCTGCCCGCTTCATCCATGCGCCGCAGGGTTAAGTTGTTATCCCAATAGGCGTCGGGCGTGCCATCGTTATTCACGTCTGCCATTAATGCCGCAGGCAGGTTCGCCACGGCAGACGGCGGGATCTCGCCGCCGCTGGAATGCCGTTTCCATTCATAGCCAACGACTTCCTTGTGACCTGTTCCACCTCCACAGTTGTACTTGCCGTTGCCATTCGGGCCGGCAACGCAACCCTCGACCGCCTCATACTCGTAATAGCGCAATTCCCAAAACAGTTTGTAGGGCGCGCGGCCGTTACCAACAAACAGAGGCATGTCACCTGGTAATTCCTCGAGACCGCCGATGCTTCCAGCCAGGGGACCGGCGCCCACTGCGGGATGCGACGGCACTTCCCATTGAATGGATTGGCTGGCGCCGTTGGGCAACACCAAATCTCCGATGTGGGGCAAGGTTACGAACATCGGACCGGCTGGTCGCAGTGTGAGGATCAAACGCAAATCCTGCCAGTCGCCTACTTGCGGATTGTTCGGCGAGCCACCGCCATTGGAGATGTAAGCGACGCTTCCTGAGCCGTTGGACTCTGGCAGTCCCCCGTTTCGGACCGCTGTCGGCCAGCGAACCAGAGTCGCGGGATACGGACGCACGTCGAGATAGATTTCAGGAAAGGTGACGCGCGCGCTGACATTCCAGCCGCTGTTGGTGCATGTGATTCCGCCAGAGTTCACAGAGAACGTAGTGCAGGGATGCTGAGGAGGCGAGGTATCTGGCACATCGCAACTGATGGTGCCGATCTGTTCGGAGATGCCAATGACCTCGCCCGTGCAATTGTCCACCCGGATGGGGTGAACTTTGCACGTGCTGGTGCTGGCGTCATACTCAAGCACTCTGAATGCCATGTGATTGCCAGGCGTGCAGGCGCCTCCATTGCCATTATTGTTTCCTCCACCATCATCCCCCCCGCCTCCATCGTTCCCGCCTCCGGTGGTGCAGATGATGCTGCCGTCCGGCTGGAAGGAACACGAAGGAGCGGACTGCGCCCGAACCGAGGAAGGCTGGACGGATAACAGCGCGATCAAAAGAAGGAACAAAGTGATGCGCTTCATGGCATCCCTCCTTCCTGTCCAGCGGATAGCGTGTTGAGAATGAATTGCTTTTCGTTCTCATCCGTCAGGCTCTGCCAATTCTCGGGCAGAGGATGCATCGGCAGGCGGTGAAAGGTCATCAGCCATTTCGCGTCCCAGGGTTGTGAGTCGTACAGGGTTGCTATGGTCAGGCGGTCGCTGGCGTTCGCCCGCGGATCGGTAATCTCCAGTTTCGGTTCGGTCTGTGTTCCCAGCCAAACCCAGTACCCGTCGGATACATAACCGAACAACAGGAACGAACGCATGGGCGTCGCGGGCGAGGTATAGGTATGACCGTTCAGTGAATAAACAATGTGCGTGTTTTCGGCATCCTCCACCACGATGCAGACCACCGGATAATCGCCGCCCCAGATTTCCACGCGATTGCCGGTGATGGTGGAGGTTCGGAAACAGCCGCGCAAG
>Ga0070741_10011392_pt1 | contig 16436 bp, 14 predicted proteins | sample Coa_R1_4_FD_66440 | JGI IMG/M metagenome (GOLD analysis project Ga0070741, IMG submission 66440) | Surface soil microbial communities from Centralia Pennsylvania, which are recovering from an underground coalmine fire - Coalmine... | ecosystem: Environmental > Terrestrial > Soil > Unclassified ...
GGAATCGTGTGAAAACGATCGAGGGCGCGGAGGATCTCCTCTCGCGCCGGATGCACCCACGCGGCGTCGCCGGGCGCGTCGGTCCACGAGGGCTGCGATGCGATTTCCGGATCGCCGACGCCGCGCTCGAGGCTGGGCACACCGGCGCGGACGGCCACAGGCGTGACGCCCTCGCGCTGCACGAGATACAGCGTCGTCCGCCGCGATGGCGAGGCGACGCGGACGCGATCGCGATAGCGCGGCGATCCGAGGACGTCGGCGAGCAGAAAGCGCGCGCCGGTCAGCGGTCCAATGTCGCTCGAGACGACGACGTCGCCGCCGCCGCGGAGCGCTGGAGCATGCGATTGCTCGAGGATCACCTCGCCGACGCCGAGCAGTTCCACCATCACGCCGATGCCGAGACCGAAGCCTGCCGCGAGCACCGCGCTCCGCAGCGGCCTCGTCGTCAACGATCGCAGCGCGAGGCGGAACATCATGCGACGAGGTGTCCGCTCTTCATCGACAGTCGCCGTGTGGCGCGGGCGGCGAGCGTCGGATTGTGCGTGACGAGCAGGATCGCCGTGCCGTCGGCGTGGACGCGATCGAAGAGCGCAGCGACGTGCTCGCCGGTCGTCTCGTCGAGTTCGCCCGTCGGCTCGTCGGCAACGAGCAGCACGGGCCGGTTGGCGAGGGCTCGGGCGATCGCGACGCGCTGCATCTCGCCTCCAGACAGTTGCGACGGCAAGTGGTCGCCGCGATCACCGAGGCCGACGTAGTCGAGCAGCTCGCGCGTCCGCGTGCGCCGGTCCGCGACGCCGACGCCAGCCTCGGACTGCGGCAGCTCGATGTTCTCGGATGCCTTCAACATCGGCAGCAGGAAGAAGCGCTGGAACACGAAGCCGATCCGCGTCAGCCGGATGCGGCTGCGCGCCGATTCGGTGAGTGCGGCGACGTCGCGCCCTTCGAACAGAATCGACCCGCTCGTCGGCGTGTCGACACAGCCGATCAAATGCAGCAGCGTCGACTTACCGCAGCCGGATGGACCGGTGATCGCGACGTAGTCGCCCGGTTCGATCGTCATGCTGACGTCGCTGAGCGCGGTGACGGCGCCGGCGGCCATCGGAAACGTCCGGGTGACGTGACGCGCTTCGGCCACCATCAGATCACTTCTCGTCGCAGCGTCGACGCAATCGGCAGCGTCGACGCGAGCCAGATGGGATAAACGGCCGCGGCCGCCGCGGTCACGACAAAGACGGCGATGTGCACGATGAGCGCGCGCGGTTCGAAAACGAAGAAATGGAGACGCTCCGGGAGTGACGGCATCTGCCGCAGGATGCGATCGAGGCCGACGGCCAACACGCCGCCAACGGGCAGCGCGAGCACGGCCCCGGCGCCGACGAGCAATGCCGACTCCCAGAGCAGCATCGCGGCGATCCGTCTGCGCGCGATGCCGAGCGCGCGCAGCGCGGCAATCTCGCCGAGCCGCTGGTTGATCGAAACCGTCAGCAGTGTGGCGATCAACAAGAACGCAAACGCAGTCGTCAGCGCCGACAGGACGCCCGAGATCTGCCGAAAGTACGCGAACCCGTTTCGGTTGAACTGCGCCACGACCTCTTCGTTCGAGTACGCGTGCACGTCCGGGCGAAGTGTTCCGATCTCGCGCGTGACGGCCGCCGCATCCGAACCGGCCTTGAGCGCCACGAGGATCACTTCCGCATCAACGTGCTCCTGCGCGACGAGGCGACGATACTCGGCCATCGACACGAGAGCCGTCGCGTCGCTCGAGGCGTTGAATCCGAAGTCGGCGAACGCGGTCACGTGGCAGTCAACGGGCGGCATCGCGGTCGCCGCGTCGGCGGAGGGCATCGGCGTCAGGCGAAACGTGGAGCCGGGACCGATGTCGAGCGCTCGCCCGAGCACGTGATTGATCTCGACCTCGCACCCCGTCGCGGCGTCACGCGTCGTCGACAGCGCGCGGCCGACGAGCGTCAGGCGTCGCGGCGGCTTCTGATCGGCGCGGCCCTCCGCGAGCGTGAGCGTGATCTGCGCGACGTCGGCGACGGACGGCAGTCGGGCGATCGCATCGGCGATCGTTTGCGAATCCGGAATCGGCACCCGGGCAAACCCCTCGCGCGCGAGCACGCGGACCTCGAATCCTTCGCTGTTCAGCAGGTCGGCGAACGACAACAGCAGCCCGTGCGACAGCAGCAGCATGTCGAAGAGCAACGCGCCGATGACTGTCACGCCGGCGATCGCCAGCATCGCGCGCACGCGATAGCGGGTGGTCGTTCGCCAGGCGAGTTGCAGCGGCGTCATCGGCGGAAGAGTGCGAGGACGCTGCCGCGCAGGAGCGTCCAGGACGCCGCGATGCCGGCGAGGACGCCGAGTGGCGCGGCGATCGCGACCGCTTTCATCGCGAGCGGTCCGGTCACGCGGATGAAGACGAGCGCGGTGTCGTAGCGCGCCTGAAAAAATCGGTTGATCAGCCCTTCGGTGGCAAACGCGAGGGCGACGCCGAAGAGCGCGCCGCCAATCGCGATCATCAGCCCTTCAATGGCGACCGAGGTGAGGAGCGATCGCGGCGCGATGCCGACGAGTCGCAGGATGGCCACCGTTTCGCGCCGCTCCTCGGCCCGGATCACCATCAGCGCCAGCAGAAATGCCGTCGCGCCGAACATCGTCACGACCGAGATCGCGAGGTGGAAGCGATCGAGCACGGCGAACGGATCGTCTTGCGGAGGGCGCGATGTGGGCCGGACGGCGACTGTGGGCGCGCCGGCCGTGATGTCGTGCGCGAACGCGGCGGGGTCGGTACCCGGCGCAAGCGCAACGTTGATGCTACCGATCGCATCGGCGGACGCGGGGTCGTGTGGGTCCGTGACCAGCGTCAGCAGATCAGGCAGATGCATCCGCCCTTCGATGCGCTGGGCGGTAAAACGCATCGGATCGGGGGTGGGCTCGTAAATACCTGCTACACGGAAGCTCGACGAACGGCCGCCGGTCGGAGTCGTCGCAAGCGTAATGACGTCGCCGACGGCGAGATGCGCGGTCGCGGCGAGTTGCCGCGAAATCAGGATGTCTGGCGCCGTGTCGAGAATGCCGATCAGAGCGAGCGCCGCTGCGAACGCGACCACTCGCGGATTATGGCACGGGCACTGCATCGAACCTGAGCGGCTCATGCGTTGCGACCGCTACGCGGCCATTGAAGACTACGCCGCAATCGGTGACGGACGGACGGTGGCGCTCGTATCGCGCGAGGGCGCGATCGACTGGTTGTGTCTGCCGAACATCGATTCGCCATCCGTGTTTGCGGCGATCCTCGATCGCGATCGAGGCGGGACGTTCGTACTGCAGCCGTCCATCCCGTTCGAATCATCGCGCCGCTACGTGGCCGACACCAACGTCCTGGAGACCACCTTCACCACATCACGCGGCAGCGTCCGCGTCACCGATGCGCTGCTGCTGCCCGACGATCACCTCGAGCCGATGCGCGAGCTCGCGCGCGCGATCGACGGCGTCAGCGGCACGGTGCCCCTCGGATGCCGCTTCGAGCCGCGGTTCAACTACGGCGCGGCGGCGCCGCAGTGGACATCACGGCACGGCGTACCGGTCGCGGCGTGGGAAGCCGAAGCGCTCGCGCTCTCGATGTGGAACGCGGGCGCACCGCAGATCGCCGGGGACGCGCTCACGTCGCAGTTCGAGGTCCGGGAAGGCGAGCGCGCGATGATCACGATGTCGACGGCGTATGCCGAACCGTTGATCCTGCCGTCACGCGACGGCGTCGAATTGCGGCTGCGCCGCACGATCGACTTCTGGCGCGATTGGGTCTCGGCGCACACGTACGACGGGCGGTGGAGCGACATGGTGCATCGATCCGCGCTCGCGTTGAAGCTGATGATCTTCGCGCCGTCCGGCGCCTCAGCCGCCGCCCCGACGACGTCGCTGCCCGAAGACGTCGGCGGTCAGCGGAACTGGGACTACCGTTTCTGCTGGATCCGTGATTCGAACTTCGCCATCGACGCGCTGCTGCAGATCGGGTGCTACGACGAGGCGCACTCGCTGTTCTGGTGGTTCATGCACGCGACCGCGCTGACCGAACCGAAGCTGCACGTGCTCTACCGGCTCGACGGCGGCCTTGGGCGAGGCGAGTACGACCTGCCGCTCACCGGTTACAAGGACTCGCGGCCGGTTCGCGTGGGGAACAGCGCCGTCGAACAGACGCAGCTCGATATCTACGGCGCCCTGTTCGAGACCGCGTGGCTGTATAGCGAAGGGCATCACACGATCGATCGCGACACGGGCCGCGTCCTCGCGCGCATTGCGGATTACGTGTGCACGATCTGGCGATGCCCTGACTCGGGCATCTGGGAAGTCCGCAACGGTCCGTTCCACTTCACGCATTCGAAGGCGATGTGCTGGGCCGCACTCGACCGTGCGGTTCGTCTGGCCGAGCGCGGTGAGGTGCCGGCGCGACACATCGATCGCTGGCGTCGCGAGGCCGCCGAGATCACGCGGTTCATCGAAGAGCGCTGCTGGTCCGACCGGTGCCGCAGCTACTCCCGTGTCGCCGGAAGCGACGACGTCGACGCGAGCCTGCTGATGCTGCCGACGATTCGCTACGACGCCAACCCGGCACGTGTGGTCACCACGATCGACGCGATCGATCGTGAGCTTCGTGAAGGCGATTTCGTCTATCGCTATCGCGCAGACGATGGCGTGCCTGGTGGAGAAGGGTGCTTTCTGAACTGTTCGTTCTGGCTGGTGAGCGCGCTCGCGCGAACCGGTCGCGTCGACCAGGCCGCTGCGCTCATGGAGCGTCTCGTCGCACGCGCGAACGACGTCGGCCTGTACGCGGAAGAAGTCGACCCGTCGACCGGCGCGTTTCTCGGCAACTTTCCGCAAGCGCTGGTCCACCTCGCGCTGATCGAGGCGGCGGTTGCCGTGGGATCGCGTCAATGACGGCGTTCTGGTCTTCGTTCGCCGGCGGCTTCCTCGGCACGCTCGTGATGACGACGATGATGCGCGGCGCCGCCGAACTCGGATTGACGCGGATGGATCTCGCGTTTCTGCTCGGTACGTCGGTGACCGACAATCGGCGCAAGGCCAAGGCGCTCGGCTATCTGTTTCACTTCGTCCTCGGCGTCGGGTTCGCCATTCTGTATGGCGCGCTCTTCACGATCATCGGTTGGAGCTCGTGGTGGCTCGGCGCGTTGATCGGAGCGGCGCAAGCCCTCTTCACCGCGACGGTCCTCGTCAACGTGCTGTTGCCGGTCGTGCATCCACGGATGGCGACGCCGGACACCGCGGCGAACGATATCGCCCTCATCGAGCCGCCGGGGTTCCTGATGCTGAATTACGGCCGCAACAGTTTCCTAATCACGCTTCTCGCGCACGTCGCCTACGGCGCTATCGTCGGCGCCGTCGTCCGCATATGATCACGTCATGCTTCGACGTCGAACGACCGGATCGGTGGTCTGTCCTTCGTGCGGATCGCTGGTCGGCGTCCGCGATGACAAGTGCTACACGTGCGGGCGCGCGAACCCCGGACTCTGGGGGTTTGGACCGATGCTGCGCCAGCTCGGCGCCGACCTGGGTTTCGTGCCGCTCGTCGTCGGCGCGTCGGCGACGCTGTATCTGCTGACGCTGCTCGCGTCGGGATCGGAGATGCAGATCGTCAGCGGCGGGTTCAATTTTCTCTCGCCGAGCGGGCGCGCGCTGCTGTTGTTTGGCATGAGCGGCGCGTACCCGGTCTTCGGATTCGGCATGTGGTGGACGCTCCTCAGCGCCAGTTGGCTCCACGGCAACCTGCTGCACATCGTCTTCAACATGATGTGGGTCCGCGATCTCGGACCGGCAACGGCGGACGTCGTCGGCCCGTCGCGCACGGTCATCATCTACGTCGTCTCGGGTGTGTGCGGCTTCTTCCTGAGTTCGCTGACGGGGTACCTCTTTCCCGGAATCCCGCTGCTGCACGGCGCGTCGTTCACGATGGGCGCGTCGGCGTCGATTTTCGGTCTGCTCGGCGCGCTCGTCCATTACGGCCGCATCAGCGGCAGCAGCTTCGTTTACAGCACGGCGATGCGGTACGCGGTGATCCTCTTCATTTTCGGCGTCATCATGCCCGGGGTCGACAACTACGCGCACGCGGGAGGTTTTGCCGGCGGCTACATCGCGTCGGCGTTTTTCAATCCGATGACGCGCGAGCGCTGCGATCACCTGATCGCGGCCATCGCGTGCCTTGCCGCCACCTTCCTCGCGATCGCCTTCTCGGTCGTCCACGGCCTCGGCCTTTTGTAGCTGGTATCGCGCTTGCGACGGCCTTCGCTATACGAGGAGGTTTCGCATGAGGAAGATTGTCATCACGAGTATCGTGGCGCTGACCATGGCGGCCGCGCCGGCGTTCGCGAAGGGAAAGAAGGCCAGCAGTAAGCAGATGTCCGATCAGGCGTTTGTAACGAAGGCGGCTGAGGGCGGCATGGCCGAGGTCGAGCTCGGCAAGATGGCGCAAGAGAAAGGCACGAGCCAGCAGGTCAAGGATTTCGGTCAGCGCATGGTGACCGACCACAGCAAGGCCAACGACGAGCTGAAGTCGCTCGCGCAGACCAAGAACATCACGCTGCCATCGCACGTCGGTCCGCACGAGAAGGCGACGATGGACCGGCTGTCGAAGCTGTCAGGCGCCGCGTTCGATCGCGCCTACATGCAGGCGATGCTGATGGATCACAAGAAGGACGTCAACGAGTTCCGTCACGAGTCGATGGCCGGCAAGGACTCGGACGTGAAGTCGTTCGCCTCGAAAACCCTGCCGACGCTCGAAGATCATCTGAAGATGGCGCAGGACGCGAACCGCGCGGTGGGCACGACGGGAACTAAGAAGTAAGAACTGAGAACTCAGAACTTACAGCTTGAACCTCAGTATCGCTCCCGCGCCGCCAAACGGCGCGAGGAGCGATGCGTCCTCGATAAATCGAATCTTTGCCGATGTATTGCGCGCCTGCGCGATCAATTCGTCCGCGGCGTCGCCGACGGCGTCCGACTGCGCGCTGATCAAAAGTTCGTCGACCTGTCCGAGCTCGAAGGCGCGCTTGACGGCGTCGACGCCGACGCAGCCGAGGCCGCTGCCGCGATAGCCGTCAATCAAGCGATCAACGTGCTCGCGATCGCTCTTCGCGTCTTCTTCGCGGAGCGCGGCGATCGTTGCGTCCAGAATCTGCCGCTCCGACGCGCGGATGTCGAGCTTCACCACATCGACGATGCGTTCGGAGACGTCCTTCGGCATCTGATCGCGCAGCAGCGGAACGATGACTTCGTCGCCCGCAACGACGACCTTGTCGATCTTCTCGTCGCGGACGATCCGGGCGACGTGATCGACGATCTCCTTGGCGTGGTGCACGTGATAGTTCTCGATGTGCCGCTGATACCGCGCTTGCGACCAGCCGCCCATCTTGTGGCGGCGCGTCTTGACGCCCTCGACGTGCTCGCGATGCACGACCGAATTGAGCGCGCAGACGAACATCCGCGCCGAATGCGTGTCGGCGAGAAGCACGAGGTAGGGCGGAAACTCGTCGATGAGCCGCGCGAGCGGATAGACGTGCGGTTGGTCGGCGATGATCAGCTGGTGCTGGTCGATCGGCGCGGCCAGCGGAATCGCTTCGAACAGATCAGCCGCCGAGCAGGAAAAGAGCGCGAGGCCGTTCGCGGCTGCGGGCACACCGCGCAGGTAGTCCGCGACCTTCTCCGCGTCTTTGTCGAGGCTGTCTCGCTCGGGACTGTTTGGGGCGTAACCGCGGATCCGATCCGCGAATTCCTTGCGAAGGAATTGATCGAACTGATCGCGGCCGCGATCGTTCGCTTGCAGATTCAAATAGAGACTGACGACGGGAAACGGGCCGGAGTCGAACGTCGCGAGGCGGTCGAGCTGTGCGGTGAGTTGTTCCAGTTGCTGCGGCATGCCTCCGCCGCTCGCAACTGGAATGCCAGCGCTGATAGCCGATAGCTGGTAGTTGTTAGCTTTTGCCTTTGAGGGCCAACTCCTCATCGATCATCTTCTTGAAGACCTCGTAGGGCTGCGCGCCGCTGATCAGCCGGCCGTTGATGAAAAACGCCGGCGTCCCGTTGACCCCCGCCTCTTCGCCGTCGTGCTGATCGGCGTCGACGGCTGCCTTGTATTTGTGGGAATCGAAACAGCTGTTGAACTTGGCGGCGTCAAGGCCGAGCTCGGCTGCGTCCTGTTTCAAATCTACATCGGACAACCGTGACTGCGTGGCGAACAGCCGGTCGTGGTATGCCCAGAACTTGCCTTGTTCGCCGGCGCACGCCGACGCCTCGGCCGCCGGGCGCGCGTTCGGGTGGTTCGGCAGGGGATAGTGCCGGTAGACGAACTTGATCCGATCGCCGTACGCCTTCATCACCTGATCAACGGTCGGATGCGCGCGATAGCAGAAGGGGCACTGGAAATCTGAGAACTCCACGAGCTCGATCGGCGCGTTCGCCGGGCCCTTCGACGGGCTGTTGGCGGTCGCAATCGTTTGCCGCGGCGGTTCGAGCGATACGCGCACGTTGGTCTTGAGGCGCAGCGTTTCGAGGAACGCGTCGCGCACGACCTGCATCCGCTGTTGTGTCAGGTACGCGCGGATGGGTTGACGCACTTGATCGAGCGTCGCGCCCTGGACGCGGGATTTGTTTGCCTCGTACCACGTCGCGACATCCATCTCGCTCACGGCCGGCGCTTTCGACGTGATCTCTTTTTCAATCAGATCCGCGCGATCGATGCCGCGCGCTTTTGCTTCCTGATCGAAAAGCGTCTGGGCAACGAGGTCGTCGAGCGCGTTCCGCCGCGCCTCGTAGAGCGCCTGCATCAGCTTCATCCCCGGCTGGGTTTGTTGCTGCAGCGCCTTCTCGTCGACCTGCGCCATCGTGATGTTCGTCGACCCGACCGTGGCGACGACGTCGGTCGGGGCCATCTGCCGTGCCGACTGAGCGGACGAGGTCGAGCACGCCGTCAGGAGTACGGCAGCGAAAACTGGCGCAACGCGTAATTGCATGATTCATCCATCATAGCCGCTCAGGCAGGTCGGCGACCACGTACGCCATCACCGCTACCGCCGCGGCGCACTTCGCCATCTCGACCGGATCGATCTTGTCGACCGTGTCGGCGGGCGTGTGATGGATGACGAAGTACTTCGTGCCGTCGACATCGAGCGACATCGCCGGGATATGTCCCTCCTGGACGCTGGGCCCGATATCGGCGCCGCCGCCGCCGGCCGTGATCTGATCGGCGGCGATGCCGCTGAGGAGCGTGGCAATCGTTCTCACCGTGTCGCGCGCGGCGTCACTGCCGCTGAAGCCGAATCCGAGCGGCCGAAAGACGCCGCCATCCGACTCGAGCATCAGCACGTGCTTGCTGAGTTCAGCGCGGTGCTGATCGCGATATCCGAGACCGCCGCGTCCGCCATTTTCCTCGTTCGTCCACAACACGACGCGGACCGTGCGCCTGGGCCGCAAATTCAGTTTCTTCATGATGCGCAGCGCTTCCCACGTCACGACGCAGCCGCCGCCATCGTCGGTCGCGCCCGCACCGACGTCCCACGAATCGAGGTGACCGCTGACGACGACGATTTCGTCCGGCTTCTCGCGTCCGCGGATTTCGCCGACGACGTTCGCCGATTCGGCGTCGGGGTCGAAATGCGCTTCCATTTTCAACCGCACGACGACGCGGTCGCCGCGATCGGCCATGCGCTGGATGCGATCGGCGTCTTCGATCGAGATCGCCGCCGCAGGAATCTTCGGCGCGTCGGTCGAGTAATTGAGCGCACCGGTGTGTGGCGTGCGGAGGCCAGGATTGCCGACGGCGCGAATCAGCATCGCGACGGCGCCGTGTTTCGCCGCGCGCGAGGCGCCGGTCGAGCGAAAGCGCACGGTCTCTCCGTAGTTCGTGTACGGCACGTTGAACAGGACGATGCGTCCTTTGGCCTGTGCGGCGTGCGCATCGAGTTCTTCAAAGGTGTGCACGACCAGCACGTCGGCCTGCACCCCGTCTGGCGGCGTCGCGACGCTGTCGCCGAGACCGAGCATCACGATCGCGTGACGGGCGGGCTGCACGATCTCGGCGCTTTCCGCGCCGCGGACCCATTTCGGCACCATCACCTTCTCGGTGTGCACGTTCTCGAGGCCGTCCTTCTTCATTTCGGTCACGGCCCACTGGATCGCGCGATCGAGGGCCGGCGTGCCGCTCAATCGATTCCCGATCGTGTCGGTGAGCACCGCCAGACGGTCCCACGCGAACGTGCTGCTGGTCGCTTCGCCAATCAGCCGCGCCGCCGGCTCGCGATATTGATCGAGCCACGCCGTGTGGCGTGCTACCTGAGCGTTTGAAGTGGAATTGAGGAGTACCAGAAACGGAAGAGTGAGGGCCACCACGCGTCGCATCATCCGACTCGACCTCCGGAAGTCCAAGCGTATCCCAATCTTAGCGATGGCGCGCGCGTGGTGTACGACTTGCACTCACGCGAAACAACTGCCGCAGGGGGCGGCCAGGGATTACGACGGTGACGCGATGAAGGTTCGAACGTTTCTCGTGAGTGTGCTGATGTTAGCGACGATGCCGCATCATGCGGGCGCCAAAGATCGCATGACGCTGAAAGTTTCTCCCGCGGTCTGCTTCGCGCCGGCAAACCTCGTCGTCCGCGCCACGATCGAAGCCGATGCGGAGAACCGCGCGGTCGAGATCGTCGCCGAGTCGGATGATTTTTACCGCAGTAGCACAATCCAACTGGACGGCGACAGCGCTCCACGCACGAACCAGTTCGAATTTCGCAGCCTGCCGTCAGGGACGTACGAGGTGACGGCGGTGCTGTACGGCGCGACCGGTCATGAGCGTGCGACCGTGCGCCAGCAGGTCAACGTCATCGCGTCTGGCGCGGGACACTGAAATGTACCGCAATGTAGGGCAGCCCTTTAGGGCTGCAGGCCTGAAGGCCTGCGCTACGAGTGCACGCTACAGCGTGTTCGAGACGCGGGCCGCGCCTGCGGGCACAGCGCGTTCGGGCACCGGCGTGAAGTCCTCGCCGGGGTTGATGAACCGATCTTTCTCGAACCGGTACTGCTTGTCATAGAGCTGGCGGTACCGGCCGTTCTTCGCCAGCAGCTCGTCGTGGGTGCCGCGCTCCACGATCTCGCCTTGTTCCAGCACGAGAATCTGATCCGCGCTTTGAATCGTCGACAGCCGGTGCGCGATCACGAACGTCGTGCGGCCGTGCCGCAGCGATCGCAAGCCGTCCTGGATCATCGCTTCGCTCTCGCTGTCGAGGCTTGACGTCGCTTCGTCCAGGATCAGGATGCGGGGATCGGCAAGGATCGCGCGCGCGATCGAGACACGCTGTCGCTGACCGCCCGACAAGCGAACGCCGCGCTCGCCAACAATCGTGTCGTACCCCTGCTCGAACGACTCGATGAACTCGTCGCAGTGCGCGATCTGGCTCACGGCTTTGATCTCCGCGCGGTCGGCGTGCGGCTTGGCGTACGCAATGTTCTCGGCAATCGTGCCGTCGAAAAGAAAGTTATCCTGCAAGACGACGCCAAGATGCGAGCGGTAGTCGCGCAGCTTCACCTGGGTCAGGTCTTTGCCGTCGACGAGGACGCGTCCTTCTTTCGGACGATTGAACGTCATCACCAGGCTGATCAGCGTGCTCTTGCCCGAACCGCTCGAGCCGACGAGCGCCGTTGTCGTACCGGCCGGGGCTCTGAACGAAATGTGCTTCAGGACCGGGACGCCGTCGTTGTATTCGAACGTGACGTCCTGGAAATCGACGTCGCCGCGGATCTCCTCCATGGCGTCGCGCGACATGTCTTCCTGATCCTCGGTCGCCATCTGCTTGATCTCGCGGATGCGGTCGAGGCCGGCGAAGGCTTCGCTGATCTGCGTGCCGATCGATGCGAGCTGAATGACGGGCATCGTCATCAGCGCGGTGAACGACAGATACATGACCAGGTCGCCCATGGTCATCGATCCGTTCTTGATCGAGTTGCCGCCGATCAGCATCATCGCGATGCCGGTGACGCCGATCACGATCGATGAGAACGACGTGATCGCCGACACGCCCGTCAGCGACTGCGCGACGTTGCGCAGCAGCCGGTGCGCGCCCTTGGCGAAGACCAGCTCCTCACGCTTCTCGGCCGTGTACGACTTGACGATCCGGACGCCGCCGAGCGTTTCGGCAAGGCGCCCGGTGACTTCGGCGTTGATCTTCCCGCGTTCGCGGAAGAGCGGGCGCAGCCGTTTGAACGCCGTCGCCATGCCGCCGCCGAACGCCGCCAGGATCACGACGGTCACCAGCGTCAGCTTCCAATTCAGGTAGAGCAGCACGCTCAGCGCGAGTACGGCGGTGACGATCGATCCAGTCAGCTGCACGAGGCCGGTGCCGACGAGATTTCGGATGCCTTCCGCATCGCTCATGATGCGCGAGATCAGGACGCCGCTTTTCGTCGAGTCGAAATACCGAATCGGCAACCGCATCACATGCGCTTCGACGTCCTTGCGCATTTCGGTGATCGCGCGCTGGGCCGCGACGCCGAGGACCTGCGAATTCGTGAACGCGGTGATCGCGTCGATCGTCGTCGCGAGTCCCGCCGCGAGCGCGAGCTTCGGCAGCAAGTCCCAGTGGCCCTTGGTGATGACGTCGTCCATCAAGTACTTGGTCGTCGTCGGCAGGACCATGCCCGACAGCCGGTTGATCAGCATCAACACGAGGCCCAGCGAGAGGCGTTTGCGATGCGTCCAAATCAGGCCGCGAGCTTCCTCCCACGCGCCGCTGGTGAACGCCTTCTTCTTTGCAGGTTGAGCCACGGTCAAATCATATCAACCGGCCGCGGCCTGGGAACCCAGTCAAATGGGTAGTTCGTCTAATCTCTAGATATGTCCACCTTCCTGCAGGATCTCAAGTACGGTGCGCGGCTGCTGTTGAAATCGCCGGCGTTCACCATCGTCGCTGCACTCTCGCTGGCGCTCGGGATCGGCGCGAACACGACCATCTTCACGCTCGTCAACGCCGTGTTGCTCAACCCGCTGCCGGTCGAGGACCCCGCGCAGCTGGTCAGCGTGTGGACGACCGACGAGCGCAATCAAAACAGCGCGCTCGGATTCCTGCAGCTGTCGCCGGCGAATTTCGCGGACCTGCGCGACAAGAACGAGGTGTTTTCGGGTCTGACCGCCCATGCGGGGCTGCCGCTGAACATCAGCGGCGGCACTGGCGAGCCGCAACAGGTGTTCGGCGAGATCGTGACCGGCAACTTCTTCTCGGTCCTCGGCGCGAAACCGCTGATTGGCCGCGGATTCCTGCCGGACGAAGATCAGACGCCTGGCGCGAAGCTGGTGTGCGTGCTCGGGTACGGCGAGTGGCAGACGCGGTTCGGCGGCGATACCTCGATCGTCGGACGGACCATCTCGATTGACAACCAGCAATTCACCGTCGTCGGCGTCATGCCGAAGGGATTCAAGGGCACGAACGCCATCGGCGCGCCCGCGCTGTGGGTGCCGTACATGACGTACCCGCAGACGACGAACGGGTTCTTCCTCGAGTTGATCAAACCGGATAGCCGGCGCGGGCTCGCGTTCGATGTCACGGGGCGGCTGAAGCCCGGCGTGTCGGTGCAGCAGGCCGAGGCGAACCTGAAGACGATCGCGCGGCAGCTCGAACAGGAATATCCGAACGAAAACAAGGATCGCAGCGTCACGCTCGTGCCGCTCGCGCAGGCGACCATCAATCCAGGGTTCCGCAGCAACATCGTCGTCGCCGGCAGTCTGCTGATGACGATCGTCGCGCTGGTGTTGCTGATCGCGTGTGCGAACGTGGCGAACCTGCTGCTCGCGCGCGCGTCGGCGCGGCAGAAGGAAATCGCGGTTCGGCTGTCGCTCGGCGCGACGCGGACGCAATTGATCCGGCAGCTGCTGACCGAAGGCACGTTGCTCGCGCTGCTCGGCGGCGTCGCCGGCCTCGTGCTCGCGTATTGGGCGCAGAACGTGTTGTGGTCCTTCCGTCCGCCATTCTTGAATGCCGACGCGATCGACATCCATCCCGACGCACGTGTGTTGCTCTTTACGATCGGCGTCTCGATCGCGACCGGTATCCTTTTTGGGCTTGCGCCGGCGATCCAGGCGTCGCGTCCCGATCTCGCCGTCGAATTGAAAGAGAAGACGAGCGCGCCGGCCGGCGGCCGCGGCCCGTTCAGCATTCGCAACCTGCTCGTCGCCGGTCAGATTGCGCTGTCGCTCGTCGCGCTGATCGGTGCGGGATTGTTCCTGCGCAGCTTGCAGAATGCCCAGCGCATCAGTCCCGGTTTTGACGTCGACCACCTCGCCGTCATGTCGTTCGATCTCGGTGCGCAAGGCTACACGGAAGAACGCGGTAAGCAGTTCCAGCAGCGTGTGCTCGAGCGCGTCACGGCGGTTCCCGGCGTGCAGAACGCCACGCTCGGCAGCACGGTGCCGCTGTTCAACGGCGGATTCGCGCGCACGGTGTTTCTCGAAGGACAGGATGCGTCGGACCGCCGCGCCGGCAAGCTTGTGCAGATCACCGTCGCGAGCGCGCACTACCTCGAGACGCTCGGCATCCCGCTGATCCGCGGGCGCGCGCTGTCAGATTCGGATCAGCCGAACACGCCGTCCGCCGTCGTCATCAACGAGACGATGGCGAAACGCTTCTGGCCCGATCAGGATCCGATCGGGAAGCGGTTCAAGTTTTTCGGTCAAAACAATTTCCAGCAGGTGGTCGGCATCGCGAAGGACAGCAAATACAACTTCATCGGCGAGGATCCCACGCCGTACATCTACCAGGCCGCGACGCAGGTGTATCAACCGCAGGTGTCGCTGTTCGTGCGCGCGCCGAATCCGCAGGCGGTCCTCGGCACCGTGCGCGGGGAAGTGCAGCAGCTCGATCGCAACATGCCGCTGCAGAACGTCTTCACGCTGACCGACATCTTCGATCAATCGCTCTGGGCGCCGCGCATGGGCGCGTCGCTGCTCGCGATTTTCGCCGCGCTGTCGCTGCTGCTGGCCGTCATCGGCATCTACGGCGTGATGGCGTACGCGGTCAGCCAGCGGACACGCGAACTCGGCATCCGGATGGCGCTCGGTGCCAGCCGGCAGGACGTCGTGCGGCTCGTCGTCGGCCAGGGATTGCGGCTGACGATCGCCGGTGTCGTCGTTGGGCTGATCGTCTCGTTCGGCGTTTCGCGGCTGATCGCGTCGCTGCTCTTCAACGTCAGCCCGACCGACATCGTCACCTTCAGCGTCGTGCCCGTCGTCCTCGCGGTCGCTGCCCTCGGCGCGAGTTACCTGCCTGCGCTGCGCGCGACGAGGATCGATCCGCTGGTGGCGCTGAGGTGCGAGTAGGGCGGGTAGGGCGGGTAGGGCAGGAGGGGCAGGAAGGGCAGGAGGGGTGGAGGGGTAGGAGCGGAAGGGTAGAAGGTTCCCAGAGGACACGGAGTCGTCACGCTGACCAGCGGCCTTGCCTGTTTTTGTTGGCAAGACGGCTCGGTCGAGTATGGCAATCGGATTGTTGATGACCTAGCTATGCCTCAGCTTCGGCATCACTCACTGGTGGCTTGGCAACGTGCCGACGATCTGTTCATCAAGGTACACAAGCTCACGCGCGACGCGTTTCCCGCCGCAGAGCGCTATGAGCTGTCCTCGCAGCTTCGTCGCGCTGCGTACTCGGTCCCAGCCAACATCGCTGAGGGCTTCGCGCGACGGCATCGCCGCCAGCGTCTTCACTTCTTGAACATCGCGGAGAGTTCGTTGGCCGAAGTGTCGTACTGTGTCCACGCAGCGCGGCGGCTCGGTTATGTGAGCGAATCGTTGTATTCGGAACTCGAAGGCGAACTCAATCAGGTAGGAGCTCCGCTTGTAGGTTTAATTCGATCCCAGAGAGCAACAATTGCAATCCAGCACGCAGGCGTCGTGATCGCGCTCTTCGTAATGTTGCGCCTCGCGTTGTGAGACCTCGTGCTCTTACCTTCCCGCCTTTCCTGCCTCTCCCGCCCGTCCTGCCCCTCCCGCCGTCCTGCCCGTACAAAATTATCGAGGCGCGTTTCCAGCGCGAATCGCGGCAGCAGGCTGATTCGTCGCGCGGCCCGAAGGCCAGGGCTCTAGAAACCCTCGCAGTTTCCTGAACGACGCGTCGTTTCGACCTGTGCCAGGCGGCTCGCCCGGGCGTGGCCCCGACGCGCGTGAACGAAGCACGCGGCGTGCCACTCAGCCGTTTGTGCTGATTTCTTCGGAGATCGCGCAGCGCGGCGGATCTATCTGGGCTGTAGCGGTTCGCGGTGCGTCAGCTTTCGCAACACGCCACCGACAGCACCTGTCATCCCGCCGATGACTGCCGTCACGACGAACGACGTCGGCGAGAGGAGCCCGGAGACATATTCGTGGTTCGCGTAGGCCCGCAGCGTCGGGTAGCCGC
>Ga0070741_10011393_pt1 | contig 16434 bp, 12 predicted proteins | sample Coa_R1_4_FD_66440 | JGI IMG/M metagenome (GOLD analysis project Ga0070741, IMG submission 66440) | Surface soil microbial communities from Centralia Pennsylvania, which are recovering from an underground coalmine fire - Coalmine... | ecosystem: Environmental > Terrestrial > Soil > Unclassified ...
CCCAAGAAGGTCCTCGGCGGGCTGACGCCCGTCGAGTATGCACGGCGGTTGATCGAGAAGGTGATTACAATCCCGGGAAAACTCTAGACAGAACCGCTACTCAAGGCGGGGGGACGTCGGCCGAACACGGCCTGGCGCAATGCCTCTTTTCGCGGCTACGCCGACTACATGTCGAGGCCGGAATTCACGCAGGGATTGGGCCAGCTGATACAGCGGGCGAGTCAGGCACACACCGCAATAATGTGCGCAGAAGCGCTCTGGTGGCGCTGCCATCGCTCGATGATCGCCGACGCTCTCAGCGTGCGCGGGATAACGGTCGTCCACAGCCTGGATGCTGAACACAACGTCATGCATCCGATGACATCACCGGCGCGGGTTGTAGGCGGCGTGCTGACCTATGTCTCAGACCGGCGCGAATAGTGTAATGCGATTCATCTCACGTGCAGGGGATTCGTTTCGTGGGCACTTGTTTCGGCACTCCGGAGCCGCATTGGCTAATTAGAGGGCCTTCTTGTAACCCGCATTCCGCGCCCACCAGAAGAGTCTTCGAAACCCTCTACCACCAAACACCAGCCATAGACCGATGACCACTTCAACCACGTAATACGCCACGGATTGCGGGACGTTTCCGCGTTCGTCACCGTAGTTGAAGCGTAAGAGTGCGTATGTGTCGAAAATGAGGGTAGGCAGGGATGACGTAAGCATCCACAAGCCCAGTAACGCGCAACCCATTGCGAGCCAGAGATCCGGGGATGCCGCAGCTTCGGGCTTTGCGCTGTCGGAGGAAAGCAATTTCCCGGCGATAGTTCTGGGAAAGAACCAAAGTGTAGCCACAAGTACTGCCGCCAGGACTACAACCGTCACGGCGAACCCAAATCCGGGTATGTCGCTGGGCTTAAGAAAGATGAAAGACGCCAAATCCCGTAGGACGGTAATTCCGAGCCATGCCGCAAAAATGCGGACTGCCACTGCGACGGCTTGATGAGGCGACATGCTATAGATCCTCTAGCTACTTCAATTGGATGCAAGCGCTTCCATGACTGGAGTCAACGCTTCGCACGAATGCCGTCATGGTCGACCGCGCTTAAGCTTGGCAAGTTAAACCCCACGTGGGCGCTCGTAGCGGCTGTTAGGTGATTGTCTGAGAGAGTTTGTCGAATCGTCGCGACGTCGGGCAACGCTCTGACGTTCCACCGAATGAGGCGCACTCCTGCTGAGGTTGTGGCCCTGTTCTTCTTTTGGTCAGTTGCAATCCGGGAGGGCGCATCGTGTGACTTGTCGTCAAGCTCAATAGCCGCAACAACAGTTGAATCACGCGAACAAACGACAAAGTCGTAGCTCAGGCGATTGATCCGATTGCTCCATTCGTGAAACGAGAAACCCTTCTTTACCCCAAGAACGCGCGATACCTGCACTTGGGCCAATACCATGTGGTCGGGTAACGCTTGGACGAGGCGGTTATAAAGAACCTGCTCCGCCTGGGAAAGGGGTCGCTTCGCGTAGAAGGGCCAAGGTGTATCGGACTCATTGCGATGAGACCGCTTCTTTAGAACTGCAACGGGGACAAGAACAACCGCCAAGACCAGCCCAAGTAGAAGGAGACGGTCCAAGGAATTCACCTCCGAACTCTAGGTGATACCCTAACTACCATTGGACGTGTCAATTGTCGCCTTAGCTTCGGCAAAAGTTTGATGCATGGCACGGTCCGAATCATGCAAGTTTTCTCCGGCGTAAGACCTAGAGAGCTCCAGCAATCGGATTGGCTTCGCCACTTCCGCCGACCTGATTGGCCTCCTTACTCAGCCAATTAAACCCAATCGCCAAGATATTTGTCGGCAAAGGCATGCAAGTCATGATGCAGCCTGTTGCAACCGGATGCATCAGCTCGGATGGCCCTACCTGCAACACACGCGTCGCACCTAATTCGCACGAGTGCGCCCTTGGCTGCAACGAATGATTTCACCGAAAATTATGCACACCGCCGATCCTGAAAGTGAAGTTGATCGCGGTCCACATTGAAGCAGAGAGTGCATCGATGACAACCGAGCTAGACGACTGCTTTGGCGCGCAAAGGCGCAAGGCAGACAGTCCCCCGCCGCTCCCGGCTTTCTTCCGGATTCATGACGTGCTGCGCATAACGGCTTTGAGCCGACCTACGCTGTACCGCCGCATCGCTGCGCGCCGATTCCCCGCACCGGTTCATTTGGGTGGTCGCGCCTGCGGTTGGTCCTCAGGTGCTCTGCAGAACTGGATCGCCGACCCCGAACGCTACAGGGAGCCACTGGCGACCAAGCCGTGTCCTCCCGGAAGTCCTCACTCAAAGTGCGCTCCGGGCAAATCCGCCACCAACTCCTAAGCCACAAGACGCTCATCCCGTCCGTCTGCGTCACCCGTCCGCAAATGTGCAAGGTGGTCTGCCCACGCCTGCATCATCTGCCCTCGGGTTTCAGATACAGCGCGTGATTGTACGAGGCGCTGACAGCATCCCGCTCCTGGTGAGCCAGCTGCAGCTCAATGTGCTCGTGAGGCCAACCCTGTTCGTGGAGGATCGTGGATGCTACTCCCCGAAACCCATGTCCCGTCATGCGTCCTCGATAGCCCATCCGGTACAGAGCAAACAGCAGCGTGTTGTTGCTCATCGGCTTAAGGCGATTCACATCGCCCGGAAACACCAGCTCGTTGCCAAACGAAATCGCCCGTAGCTTGGCCAGGACCTCGATCGCCTGCTTGCTCAGGGGCACGATGTGCGGCGTTCGCATCTTCATGCGCTCTGCAGGAATGTTCCAGCGCGCCGCTTTGAAGTCCAACTCTGACCAGCGCGCCCCGATGAGTTCGGACGTTCGCACGAAGGTCAGGGCCATCAGCTGCAACGCCAGGCACGTGTGCTCGGATCCGGCATAGCCATCGATGGCCGACAGGAGGTTCGGCAGCTCACGCGCGTCGACCCGCGGGAAGTGACGCTTCTTGCGGGCCTTGAGGATATCGGCCGGTTTCACGCCGGCGACCGGGTTCTGCGTGGTCAGGTCGTTGACCACCGCATATCGCATGATCTGGCCGCAGGTTTGCAGGACCCGCTTGGCGATGTCCAGGGCGCCACGGCGCTCGATCTTTTGCACCGTGTTACGGAAGGAGGACGTTGCCAGCTCGCCAAGCGGGAAGGAACCGATTTCCGGGAATACGTCCGCCTCTAGGCGCCTCAGCACGTAGTACGCATGGCGCTCGTGCCGGCCGGAACTCCAGTGTGCGTGCCACTCCCGCGCAACGCTCTCGAAGGTGCGCTTCGCGCCCGGCTGGTCCGCGGCGGGATCGTTTCCATCAGCCAGCGCTTCTCGGGCGGCCTGGTGCCGCGCGCGGGCCTTGGAGAGGCTCACATCGGGATAGATCCCAAGCGCCGGGGTCTTTTGCTGGCCGTGGAAGCGATAGCTGTAACGCCAGTAGCGGCCGCCATTGGGCGCAACCAAAGGTGCAGCCCTCCCCCATCGGAAAGCTTCCGTGGGCGCCCAGAGGGCCTAATGCTGCGAATTAAGGCATCTGAGAGCATTTTGTTGGTACCTGAGAAGCGGTCCGGCGCCAGGTACCAACAAATCTACCAACAGCTGCGTGAAATGCCAAAAATCGGAGTGAGACGCTCTGAGACAGAAAAAGCCTATTTTTCTAGGTCTTTTTGCATCATCTTGAGACTTTGTGAGACGCCGTGAAACGGCCTGAGGCGGGTAATTGGCGGAGAGAGAGGGATTACTCGGCGCTGCGCGCCTCGCCCTTTGGGGCCGCCCATCCGGGTGTTATCACCACCGGAAACTCGCTACTTCTGACCACCTTCGGATGGCTGCGAGAGTCCACCCCGCCTTGCGGACCCTTCGGGCGTTATCCCTCTCCGTCGGGACTCTGCCCGAGAGCCATTGCTTGCCGAGGAATGAGTCGAGCCGACGAATTTTGGCGGAGAGAGAGGGATTCGAACCCTCGAAGGGCTTTTGACCCTTACACCCTTAGCAGGGGTGCGCCTTCGACCACTCGGCCATCTCTCCGCACGAAAAAGTGCTGGGGTTTCAGAGACTTGAATTTGTGGGACAGCGGTCCGCGCGCACGCGGGCGGCCATGATACTCAAGCACCCCCGAAAAGGTAAGCAACGCGGGAGTGGCACGGGCCGGGCGAAGCCGCCGGAAGGGTCGCCGAAAGCGGGGCATTGGCCGTCGCCGGCAAGGAGCCCACGCGGGATTGCAGCCGATCACCGCGAGCATTTGAAAGCCGGTGGAAAGGCTCAAGTCGCGGTGAGCTCAGAGATTAAGCGGAGCAGCCCCTCCAGCGAGACTGCCGATTCAACCAGGGCCGAAGGCGGTCAGATCAGACGGAGACGTACTCAGCGTTGGGCTTGGGTTCGCCCGAGGACTCGCCCTGCTGCTCGCGCTTGATGCGCTCGTAGATCTCTTCCCGGTGGACGGCCACGTTCTTCGGCGCGTTGATGCCGATTCGCACCTGGTTTCCCTTCACCCCGAGGACCGTGACGGTGACGTCGTTGCCGATCATCACTGTCTCCCCCACCCGTCTTGTCAAAATCAGCATTATTCTTCCTCCTTGATCCTGGGCGATCCCGGAAATGGAGAGCCGCAGAAATCCGCAAAACGAATCTACGGACTCACCTAGAGCAGACCCATCAGAGAAACCCTGAATCTGCACTGCGGAAAACACGCATGTCATGTTCAGTTGAGGGCGCGCGACGACACCCGACGATGTGTCAAACAGCCGCAAATCAGCTCTGAAAACAGGCTTTGCTGAACAGAGTGAGGTTTGAAACCAACTGCGTGGCGACTCTCGAGTGCCGGCTTTGCCCGCAGGCGACGAACTGTCAGAACCGATCCGACACTTCTCGCGAATCCCTCACCCGGGCGCAAGCTTCGCCCGAACGAACTCGCTCACCGACCCGAGCGCCGCATCGAGCGCGGCGGGATTCGTGCCCCCGGCCTGCGCAAAATCCGGCCGGCCGCCGCCGCGCCCCCCGACTTGTGCGGCGATCGCACCCACGAGCTCCCCTGCCCGGATCCGGGAGGTCACATCGGCCGTCACGCCTGCCACGAGAATGACCTTGGAGGAATTCTCCACGGAGGCGAGCAGGATCACGGCCGTCTTCAACCGGCCCTTCAACTGATCGACCGCGCTGCGGAGCGCGCTTGCATCCGCACCCTCGATCTTCGTCGCCACGACTTTCACGCCCTGCACGTCGATGGCCGTCGAGGCGAGATCAACTCCCTGTCCGGAAGCGAGTTTATCCTTCAACGCGCGGATCTCCTTCTCCGCCTGTTTGAGGCGCTCCAGTGCGTCATGCACTTTTTCCTTGAGATCGTCGCGCGATCCGCGCACCAGCCCCGACAGGTCTCGCAGCAGCTCATCGTTGCGGTCGACGTAAGCAAGCGCCGCATCGCCGGTGAGCGCTTCGATGCGACGGATTCCGGAGGCGACGCCGCTCTCACTCACGATCTTGAAAAACCCGATGTCACCAAGACGTTGCACGTGAGTGCCGCCGCACAGCTCCATCGAGAACTCCCCGATGCGCAGCACGCGGACATTCTTCTCGTACTTCTCTCCAAAAAGCGCCATCGCGCCGGCGCCCACAGCACTGTCGTAATCCATCAAGTCGATCTTCGCCGGGGTGTTGCGGCGGATCTCGGTATTCACCAACCGCTCGATCTCTCGCAGCTCAGGGCCGCTGACCGGTTGCAGATGTGAGAAGTCGAAACGCAGACGATCCGGCGCCACGAGGGATCCCTTCTGTTGCACGTGCCTGCCCAGGATCCGACGCAACGCCGCATGCAGCAGATGCGTCGCCGTGTGATTGAGCGCAATCGCCTGTCTTCGCTGCCCGTTCACCTGCGCGGTGAGGTTATCCGCCACTCGCAGCGTTCCCTCCGCAAGCCGCCCAATGTGCGAGTGAGCAGTGGCGCGCTTCTGGGTGTCCTCCACGACAAAGCGAACACGGGGAGCTGTCAGCTCGCCGGCATCACCGACCTGGCCGCCCGCCTCCGCATAGAAAGGTGTGCGATCGAGCACGACCTCACCCTGCTCGCCCGCATTCAGGACCTCCACGGCCGCCCCATTTCTCAACAGCGCCACCACACGTCCCTGACTCTTCAGCCCGTCATAACCCTGGAAGTGATCGCTGGAGGCTACGAATCCTGAGTCGCTGAGGGCATCCACACCTGCCGTCGTCTGGACACCGAACTTGCTTGCTTCCTGCGAGCGCCGCCTCTGCTCTTCCATCGCAACATCGAAGCCGGCCTGATCAATCGTCAGTCCTCGCTCGCGCGCTATGTCTGCCGTCAGATCCGCGGGAAAGCCATACGTGTCGTAAAGCTTGAACACCGTGGGACCATCGATGATCCCTGTGGTGCTCGGAGCCTCAGAACCCGCGGAGCGATCCATCGACTGGATGACGCCCTCGAGGAGTGCCATGCCATTCGCGAGCGTCTCGGCAAAGCGCTCCTCCTCGAGTTTCAACACACGCTCCGCCTGGGCGCGGCCGCGGATCAGCTCGGGATAGGCTTCGCCCATCTCTTTCTCGAGAACCCGGACCAGCTTGTAGAAGAAGGTCTCCTGGATTCCGAGCTTGTAGCCGTGGCGCACGGCGCGGCGAATGATGCGTCGAAGGACGTAGCCGCGCCCTTCATTCGAGGGCACCACACCGTCGACGATCAGAAAAGCGCAGGCGCGGATGTGATCCGCAATGACGCGCAGCGAGCTTGCTTGCAGATCGCTCGTGTGGGCGAGCTCAGCGGCAGCACGAATGAGGTTTTTGAACAGGTCGATGTCGTAGTTGGAATGCACCCCCTGCATCACAGTCGCGATCCGCTCGAGCCCCATCCCGGTGTCCACGGACGGTCGGGGAAGAGGCGTCAGCTTGCCGTCGGCGGAGCGCTCGAACTGCATGAAGACGAGATTCCAGATCTCGACGAAGCGATCGCCCTCCTCATCGGCAGAGCCGGGGGGGCCGCCGGGCACGGAGGGACCATGATCGTAGAAGATCTCGCTGCAGGGACCGCAGGGGCCCGTGTCGCCCATCGCCCAGAAATTCGACGCCTCGCCGAGACGCCGGAAGCGGCTTGCCGGAATTCCGATCTCCTTTTGCCAGATCTCGGCCGCCTCGTCGTCATCGAGGTAGACGGTCACCCAGAGGCGGGCCGGGTCGAGCTTGAGGGTGCCGGTCAGAAAATCCCAAGCGAAGCGGATGCCCTCGCGCTTGAAATAGTCCCCGAAGGAGAAATTGCCCAGCATCTCGAAGAACGTGTGGTGCCGGGCCGTGTAGCCGACGTTTTCCAGATCGTTGTGCTTACCCCCGGCACGCACGACCCGCTGACTCGATGTCGCGCGCACGTAGTCGCGCTTTTCCTTGCCGACGAAGACGTCCTTGAACTGCACCATGCCCGCGTTCGTGAACAGCAGCGTCGGGTCATTCCCCGGCACGAGCGAGCTCGATGGCACGATCGTGTGACCGCGCTCGCTGAAGAAATCCAGAAAGGCACGCCGCACCTCGGCCGCACTCACAGGAACGCCGTCCGGCCGCACGCCGCGGGACAGCGGTTCGACTGGTGCGCTCGCGGCGACCCCGGTGGGCTGCGCAAAGGGATGCGAAGGCTTGCTCAAATAACTCAGTCCGGTTCGAAGTCGCCCCCCAGGGCGAAACGAATATGATCCGCTGAAAAGCCTCGGTACTGCAAAAAGCGCGCTTGGCGGGCCTTCTCCGGCCAGCTTTCCGGGGCCCGAGCCCCGAATCGGCGAATGCGGGCTTCGCGGGCGAGCGTCCGCCAGTCCGACGCGGCCAAGGCAGCGTCGATGAGATCCTCCGCCACGCCCGCAGCGCGCAGATCCGCGCTGATGCGCACAGGACCCTGCCCGCGCCCAGCGTGGTAAGTCACGTAATTCTCGCTATAGCGCCCATCATCCAATAGATGGGTCTGCGCGAGCCCGGTGACGGCCTCGGCTGCGGCGCCGAGGTCAAAACCCTGTTGCTCGAGCTTCTTCCGGAGCTCGCCGCTCCCATAGTCTCTGCGGGAGAGGAGCGCAATGGCCGCTGCCCGCGCAGCCTCAGCATCTCCGGCGCGCTCCGGCTCAGCGGTGGTGCGCCTGCGGCGCGAGGGCATGGAGCCTTAGGCGGAGAGTCCCGCCGAGTCCGCCGCCTCGGCAGCTCCATTGCCGTTGCGCATCTGGCGCACCGGCAGCAGCTTGGCGCGGATCTGCTCCTCGATCTCGTGAGCCACTTCCCTGTTCTGCTGCAGGAAGGTCCTGGCGTTGTCCTTGCCCTGGCCGATCCGGCTGCCCTTGTACGAATACCAGGCCCCTGACTTCTCCACGATCCCCTGGGAGCTGCCCAGATCGATGATCTCGCCCTCTCGGGAGATACCCGCTCCGTACATGATCTCGAATTCTGCCTCGCGGAAAGGCGGTGCCACCTTGTTCTTGACCACCTTCACCCGGGTCATGTTGCCGGTCACTTCCTCGCCGCTCTTGATCGCGCCGATGCGGCGGATGTCCAGGCGCACCGAAGCATAGAACTTCAGCGCATTGCCCCCGGTGGTGGTCTCGGGATTGCCAAACATCACCCCGATTTTCATGCGGATCTGGTTGATGAAGATGACGATCGTGTTCGAGCGCTTGATGTTGCCGGTGAGCTTGCGGAGGGCCTGGGACATCAGGCGCGCATGCAGGCCCATCTGCATCTCACCCATCTCACCCTCGATCTCGGCCTTCGGCGTGAGCGCCGCAACCGAGTCAATGACCACGACGTCCACGGCGCCGGAGCGCACGAGCATGTCGGTGATCTCGAGCGCCTGCTCGCCCGTGTCCGGCTGGGAGACCAGCAGATCATTGATGTCCACGCCCAGCTTTTCGGCATAGCTCGGATCGAGCGCATGCTCTGCGTCGACGAATGCAGCCGTCCCTCCAGCGCGCTGTACCTCGGCAATGACTTGCAGCGTGAGGGTCGTTTTGCCCGAGGACTCCGGACCATAAACCTCGACGACGCGGCCGCGCGGTAGTCCGCCGATCCCCAGCGCAATGTCGAGACCGAGTGAGCCTGTGGACACGGCTTCCACGTCGTATGTTGCGGCGGCATCGCCCAGCCGCATCACGGAGCCTTTGCCAAACTGCTTCTCGATCTGACCCAACGCGGCGGCAAGCGCCTTCTTGCGGTTGTCTTCCATCGATATCCCCGGCAACGATCGCGGTGAAATTTCCGATCGCGCATTATCCCACAAACAGATCACAGCGGGGCCGCGTCAGCGTTGTGAATGCTGGATTTTTCCAGCCATTTACGCGCTTGGCGTACACAGTGGCCAGCGCTCCAGAACACTGTATGAGGAGCCCTGCGCTCCGGTGCGGCTGTCGATGAGTGCGAAGCTCGCGAAGCGCCATGTCACGCGCGACATGGCGAGTCCATCGTTGCCGCCGCGGCTGCCAGCAGTGCCTGAGGAGGGGCGGTGCGGTGCGTTTGGGGGCAAGACCTTGCGCGCGAGTGTGACGTGGGCTCGGAAGGGCTTGAGATCCGGAGCAAAGCCCGCGGCGAGAACACGGCTCTTCAACTGATCCGCCAGCCTCTTCGCAGGCGACTGCATCGAAGGCGCGGCATCTTCGGAGGTCAACGCACAGAGGACCCTCGCTTTTCTCCAGTATTCGATGCGTTCGAAATCGAATTGGACTTCCGGTCTGCGTGCAGCGACTGCGGACTCATCAAGCTCAGCCGACGGGCAAGCCTCGCGTGACACCTCCGTGGCGACCGCGTGAATCAGGGCCACCCGGCTCGCGGCAATGGAGCCGAGAAAGGCGAGCGTCAGGTGAAAATTGCACGCGGGCACGAAACGCGGCGCCGAACCTCGCCCGGGATCTTCGCCGGAGAGCCGCATGCCGTTGTGCAGAAGCCTCAAGCTCTCCCGTGAGGCGCGCTCCATCTCGAGCTGCTCCGCCTCGGCCGGCCAGAAAGCGAAGAACAGCCGGCGCGTGGGCTCGCGCCAAGGGCCGCTGCCTTCAGCGCAAGGCATCCACTCGCGCCAGGAGCTTCAGGGCGTGCTCCACCGAGGCTCGTCGGATGGCCTCGCGGTCACCTCCGAAGAGCTGACCCTTGGCGGTCAGAATAAGCTCCCCTGACCCGCCACCGGCAGTGAGCGCAGCCGCGCGCCCGCGGCATGCCGAGCAGAGCCACACCGTCCCGACGGGCTTCTCGGCCGAACCGCCGTCCGGACCCGCAATCCCGCTCACGGCCACGGAAACGTCCGCTCCCGCGGCCCGCAGCGCACCGGTGGCCATCTCGCGCACCGTCATCTCGCTCACGGCACCATGATCCCGGAGAGTCTGGGGCGACACTCCGAGGTCGCGCATCTTGGCCGCGTCCGAATAGGTCACGAAGCCGCATTCGAACCAGCGCGAGCTGCCGGGAAGGTCGGTGAAGAGCTTGGCGATCCAGCCGCCGGTGCAGGACTCGGCCGTGACGATGCGCACTGCCCTTTGCAGGGCCTGCTGCGCGATGCTCGCGACGAGCGCCGACAGATCCTGATCCGTCACCATGCCCTGAAGTGTACCCGCCAGGCGCCCGGATGATACCGGGCACCTGGCGAGCGAGGGGCCTTTGCGAGGGCGGTTACTTGCCGCCGTGATGACGCGTGGCCGCGTCGGCGTTGACCAGACCAAAGCCGGTGAAGTTATTGATCGACTGCTTCGGTTTGGCGGTGATCGTCGAGGTGAATTTCTGGCCGTTGTCGAGAACGACCGTGACCTTTGCGCCCCGGAAACGGTCCGGATCCTCCTGCGTGGATCCCTCTATGGGCGCGAACACCGAGATGCCGAAGTCGAACGATGCGCCGGCCATCAGCGGTCGCGCCGGAGTGATCGTGCCCTTGGTGGTATCCGTACTCACGCTCCAGATCAGATCATCCGGCGCGATCCCGTTCGCATCCCCCACACTGAACCGATTGAGGTTCGGGTTGAACGTGAGCCCGATGGGCGCAACGTCCAGAGTGATCGAGGTGATCGAGTGCTTGCCGAGCGATCCCCCCACGGCGACGCTGAAATCGCGATCCCAGCGAGTCCAGTCCTCGTTGATGGCGAAGGCCAGGGGTCCGGCGATCGTGCCCGCAATCCAGCGGACGTTGGGCAGCGGGATGGCGGTCGCGGTCTCTTCGAGACGCTTGTAGACCTGCGCGGGCTTCAGGCTTCCCGAGCCGCCCGCCGCCTGCAGAACCAGGGCGCCTACTGCAGCAGCATCCGGAGCCGCGGCGCTCGTTCCGAAGAAGTTCGGAAATCCTGTGCCGTCCGGGTCAGTCTCGCCGAAGAACGTCGTGTCCACTCCATCGGCTGCCGTGACTTGCGGCGTGAAGCGAATCTCAGGCGTGCTCAGGCGCCGACCCTCGGTATCGAGGTAAATCGTCACCGGACCGGGGGAGCTGAAGTCCTCCGGGAATTTTGGAATCGCGTAGTAGGTCGCCGCAATTCCGAGCGCGCCCTTCGCCGTCGGATGTCCGAAGGTGGACGGGGCGTTCTGCCGCTGACTCACACCGAGACCGTTGTCGATCACGTACTTGATGTGCTTGGCGGGACCGCCGTTGACGTTTCCGATGACCACCTGGTAGTCACTGACGTTGGCTCCGCCAACGATGTCGTTCGGAAACGGAACCAATATCGCCGTCTCCACCGGCTGATCGGTCTGCACGTTGTTGTCAGTCGTATACAGAACGGTCGGCGCCGTGTTGGGGTCAAGCCAGTTGCCGTCCTTGTCGAAGATATAGATGTTGAAGTCCGTCTTCACCAGGCCGAGGTTGAAGGGCTCGTCCCACTGGAAGTCGAGGAAGTCCTCCGCCCCGATCGTCAGCCGCTGTGTGATGCTGGTCGAGCCGTCCTCGTTCTTGAAGGTGTGGATGGTCTTGGGGCGGATTGACTCCGGGATCTGATCGAGCTGCACGTTGGACTCGCCCTTCGCCACCAGGGATTCGGCCCTGGAGAAGGAGACAGGTCTGTACGTGTCCTCGAAGGCCTCCAGTCCATTATTGCCGGCCGAGGAGAAGTAGGCCGCACCATCCTGGCTCACGAGATTGACCGCCTGCGAGAGCAGGCCATCGGAGTACATCGGCTCGTCCGAATATCCCACGTCATCGACGATGACATCCGCACCGAACTCGGTGCGCAGTGCGAGGATGTTCTCCGCGAACTGCAGCTCGCCATTGAACGCACTGGCAAATCCCAGCGCAGCCTGGGGGGCGATGTCGTGCACGAGCTGCAGCATGGCCCGTCCCTCGTCGGTACCGGGGCCGCCGTTCAAAGTCTCGTTGATTTCCTGCAGAACGGTGACCGTCTTGGGCAGGTCCCCGCTCGCCTCGTCCTGCTTGGCGTGGGTGCTGCAGGTCGGGCAATCATCGAAACTGTCCGACAGCGCCCCGATCTTGATACCGGTTCCATCGAAGCCGTTCTTTTGAGCGATGTCGGCTTTCTCGAGTGCGACCGCCTGGCTCTGAACCTTTCCGGCATGTTGCACCGGGCGGCGCTCGGCGTGAATCGAGTGGATCCCGGACACGTTGGCCGCGCGCTGCGCAGCGGCCAGCGGGAGGAACCCCTCTACGAGCGAGCGATTGATCGTGCTATGCGTCTGCAGGCGAAAGCCCGCAGCAGCGAGCTTCGCCAGAACCGCGTTCTGGTCGACGCCGGGCATCAGGCGGATGATCACCATCGGATCCCCTGCCCGACTGGTGAGGTGGTATTTCAGCTTCTGTGTGAGCCGCGGGTCACCGCGGTCATAGGAAGCAACCAGCTCCCGTAACCCGGAGGCTAGGGGTGCGGGCGCTGCTGAAGCGGTACTCAGCCCGCCGACGAGGAAGCAAACGGCGGCCGACGCAACTGCGCCGGCTTGACGCGACATACGCATGGTTTTCTCTCCCTAATGCGCGCTTTTGTTAAGGAGCGCGCTGTGCCGTCCACGCTATGGTGCATCCGCAGCATCGTCAAGGCCCGCAAGAGGCGCGGGAACGAGGGAGTGGCGCGCCGGGTTCTTGCATGGGCGCCCGCGACTCCCTTGGTGTCATCAATGGGCCGGCTTGTCTGCCCCAAAGCATCAGACGCGTCCTGCTGAGCCGCCTACCGCATAGCTCTGGCTACCGATCTGTGTGCATCGGTTTAATATCCGGAGCTCGAACTGACCATGAGCGATGAAAGGACAACGATGCGCTTTTTTACCGAGGCCCGTTCCCCGCTGACGAGTGCGATGGCCGCAATCCTCGTGTTGGCTTCGTCACTGCCCACATGGTCTGCGGAGGCCGGACCGCATACCACGACCAAAAAGCCGCAACCCGTGGAGTTCGAGAAGATGACCTGGGTAGAGGTGAAGGATGCCCTGGCGGCGGGCAGGACCACGATGCTGATCTACACGGGCGGTGTCGAACAGCGAGGCCCGCAGAACGCCAATGGCGGCCACAATCAGATGGCCCATGCCACCGTGAAAGCCATCGCCGCAAAGCTGGGCAACGCTCTGTTCATGCCGGTGCTGCCGTTCACGCCGAACAACGCCGACCCGCAGCTGCCAGGAACGATCGGAATCACCAATGAGCTGCTGGGCGCGATCCTCGAGCGCCTGACGGAGCAGTCCATCGTCAACGGCTTCCGAAATGTGATCCTGATGGGCGACCACGGCGGCGGCCAGCCCAAGGTCTACGATGAAGTCGCGAAGAAGCTCGACGGCAAATACGCCTCGCAGGGGATCCACGTCTACTACTGCGATCAGGTCTACAAGGCCGCCGATGATGCATTCGATAAGTACCTGGCCGAGCACGGTTACCCGCCGAGCCTGCACGGCGGTATTCCCGACACTGCCGAAATGATGTATCTCGACAAGGATCACACCTGGGTGCGAAGAAACCTCGTGGCAACTGCGGTAGGAGATCCCGTGGTCGATGGCAAGGAGCAGGCTGGAGCCAACAGTCCGCATAACGGCATCTCGGGAGATGCGCGGCGCTCGACCTCCGAGCTCGGCAAGAAAGTATTCGACCTGAAGGTCGACTACGCCGTGCGGCAGATCCAGGGGTTTGTCGGCACGAAATGATTCATGAACCGACGAGGAAGCAGCGCACGCCTTCTTCGTCGGCCCTCACTGACACCCTGGAGGCGAGTCTGCATGAGCAAGCAAGCGTTGATTGCGATCGTGGGCTCTGTCGCCGGGTGCCTGGTTCACCCCGTGGCCACCGGCGGCGCGGCCGACAAACCGTGCTCCGGGATCGAGTATCGGCAATTTGACTTCTGGGTGGGGCGCTGGGACGTCTATCCAACCGGTCGCCCACAGCTTGTCGCCCACAGCCTGATCGAGCGCGTCTACGGCGGCTGCGGGGTGCGTGAAAACTGGATGCCTCTCAAAGCCGGGAATTCCGGCGGCAGTCTCAATATCTATGTACGTGCCGAAAGGCAGTGGCGCCAGACGTGGATCGATTCCAGCGGGTCGCGGGTGGATTTCAAGGGCGGATGGAATGGAGCGGCCATGGTTCTCGAGGGTGCATGGCAGGACTTCCTCGCTCCGGGCAAACCCGCTCTCGTCCGAATGACTTACACCCGCAGCGCAGACGGGTCCGTGCGGCAGTTTGGCGAAGCCTCCGACGATGAGGGCAAGACCTGGAAGCCAACCTTTGATTTCACGTATCGCCCCTCAAAGCCGTGAATGCGACACTGGCCCCCAAAATGATAGAGGTGGCCAGAAGACGTCAGTGTACTGCCTGCCTGCGAAAAAGCTCTTGAACGACAACCACTTATCTCACACGCCCATGATGCAGCAGTACCTGCGCATCAAGAGCCAGAATCCCGACATTCTTCTGTTCTATCGGATGGGAGACTTCTACGAGCTGTTCTACGAGGACGCGCGTCGCGCGGCCTCGCTCCTGGATATCACCCTGACCACTCGAGGCCACTCGGCGGGCCAGCCCATCCCGATGGCAGGCGTCCCCTTCCACAGCGTCGAGTCCTATCTGGCGCGGCTGGTGCGCAAGGGGGAGAGCGTCGCGATCTGCGAGCAGCTGGGCGATCCGGCCAAATCCAAGGGTCCGGTCGAACGCCAGGTCGTCCGGATCATCACCCCCGGCACCGTGACCGATGAGGCGCTGCTCGAGGAGCGGCAGGAGACGCTCGCCGCCGCGCTTGCCATCGAGCACGACCCACACGGCGCGGCCGAGCGCTTCGGGCTGGCGTGGCTCGATCTGTCCGCCGGTCGCTTCACCGTGCTGCAGTCGCAGGGACGCCATGCGCTGGGCGCCGAGCTGGAGCGCTTGAGACCGGCAGAGTTGTTGGTTTCGGAGAACGAGCGCGACGACACTCTTGCGCGCAATGGAACGGCTCTGCGTACGCGTCCGCCCTGGTACTTCGAGCTCGCCAGTGCCTCGCGGCTCTTGACCGATCAGCTCGGCACACTGGATCTCAAGGGCTTCGGTGCGGACGAGCTGCCCCTGGCCATCTGCGCCGCCGGGGCTCTGCTGCAGTACATCCGCGACACGCAGAAGTCGGCGGTCCCCCACATCCGGACGCTGCATGTCGAAGAGCGCACGGATGCGCTGATCGTGGATGCCGCCACTCGCCGCAATCTCGAGATCGATGTCAGCCTATCCGGAAACACGCCCGCGACCTTGTTTGCACTGATCGATCAGTGCAAGACCGCCATGGGCTCGCGACAGCTGCGACGCTGGCTCAATCGGCCGATCACCGACCAGGCGCCATTGCGCGAGCGCTATCACGCGATCGGCGCACTGATCGACGGCCGGCGATTCGAGAGCGTGCGCGAAGTCCTCGCAGGCATCGGCGATATCGAGCGGATCATCGCCCGCATCGCGCTTCGATCGGCGCGGCCACGCGATCTGGTGCAACTGCGTACTTCTTTGGGACTGTTGCCCTCGCTGCGAGCGGCCCTGGTGCCACTGGACTCCCCTCTGCTCCACGCCCTTCGGGAGCGCATCAACACGCACGCGGACGCCGTGCAGCTGCTTGCGGCGTCGATTGCGGCGGAGCCGGCCGTGTTCGTGCGAGATGGCGATGTCATAGCAGCGCGATACGATGTCCAGCTGGACGAGCTGCGCCAGATCGCAACCCATACCGATGAATTCCTGCTCGAGCTCGAGCGGCGTGAGCGCGAGCGCACCGGCATCGCGGGACTGCGGCTCGGTTACAACCGCGTACAGGGCTTTTACATCGAGGTGACCCGCAAGGATGCGGAGCGGGTGCCGAAAGACTATCTGCGGCGCCAGACGGTGAAATCTGCCGAGCGCTTCATCACCGCGGAGCTCAAAGAGTTCGAAGACCGGGTCCTGAGCGCCCGCGAGCGCGCACTCGCTCGGGAGAAGGAGCTCTACGAGGCCGTTCTGACGCAACTCATCGACCACCTGCCCGCGATGCAAGCCACCACCGCCGCACTCTCCGAGCTCGACTCCCTGGCTTCCCTC
>Ga0070741_10011394_pt1 | contig 16434 bp, 12 predicted proteins | sample Coa_R1_4_FD_66440 | JGI IMG/M metagenome (GOLD analysis project Ga0070741, IMG submission 66440) | Surface soil microbial communities from Centralia Pennsylvania, which are recovering from an underground coalmine fire - Coalmine... | ecosystem: Environmental > Terrestrial > Soil > Unclassified ...
GACATGTTCCCGGTGCTGTTCGCCATCCCGCGCGTCTCCGGCTGGCTCTCCCAGTGGGAGGAGCTGCTCCTCGACAGCGAGCAGAAGATCGCCCGGCCGCGCCAGCTCTATGTCGGCGCGCAGAAGCGCGACTACGTAGCGGTCGACCGGCGCTGAGAGTTCCGCGCGCGGGGGGCTCTTGTGCTCCCCGCGCGCTCCTCAGAACCGTGCCTGGACCGCGGCGCCGACGACGAAGACGTCGGCGTGTCCGCGCAGATTGCCCGGCAGCTCCGCGGACCCGATCAGATCGACGGGCCCGAGGTTGACGAGCGCGTCGAGCCCGACCGGAATCCAGTCCTCGTCGTAGCTTCCTCCGCCGAAGCCGTGGCGGTATCCGGAGTGAAGCACGAGCGCGAGTGGCGCAACCGGCTGCAACTCGAGGCCGATCGGGAACCCCACCGTCGCCGTCACGTTGCTGTGGTTCAGATCGAGCGTGAAGAAATCGTCGGCGAAATGACGCTCGTCCAACGTCCTGCCGATCGGGCGAAGGGCGACGCTGCGGCCGCTGATCAGGGCGAGCGTTCCGGGCACCAGCGGGACCCGGATCGCGAGGCCGATGCCGGAGGCGTACCCGTGCTCGTCGGGAGTGGAATGAAAGCGATAGTACGAGGTGTCGAGGCGCAGCGCGGCCAGCGGGTGAAGCGCGAACACGCCGCGAGCGGCGAAGCGATCGAATTCCAGGTTCGGAGCTTCGGCGAGGACCGCCGACGCGCCGATCTGCACCCCGGGAAACACGCCGACGTCGGCGGCGAAGACGACGCTGTTCTGGGTCGGGCCGCCACCTCGAAACCCGAGCAACTCCCATCCGGCCTGCGGCTGGAACATGCCCGGCGGGAGCACCAGGGGCCGATCGATGAATGTGCCGGGATACGACTCCTCTGCGGCGGCGGCGCTGGTGGACAGCAGCGCCACCAGAACCCCTGCGAGACGGGTCATCTGTCACTCCCTCCGGGCGGATCTCTCCTGCCTGCCCGCGAGGGCGGCCACAAGTGACAAGTTGCCACCGCGAAAGGCTTTCGCCTCGCGGCGGAGCGATGATCGCGCCTTGTTTCCGACACAGACGATGCGTAGGAGTGGCCGGACGCCCCGGTGTGACGGAAGAAACCGCCACTTCGCGGACCAGGAGACGCATGCCCGAGCGCAGGGGCAGCACCGTCATCGAGAACGTCCAGCCCCAGCTCGACTGCGGCCGCTATCCGGTCAAGCGGGTAGCCGGCGGGCCGGTCCGCGTGACCGCCGACATCTTCAAGGAAGGCCATGACGATCTCTCCGCCGTCGTCCGCTGGCGGAGGCTGAATCCGGACCCGACGGAGCCGCGCGAACAGCCGATGCGGTTTCTCGGGAACGACGTCTGGGAGGCCGAGCTTCCGCTCGCCAGCAGCGGCCTCTACGCCTTTACCGTCGAGGCCTGGCCGGACTCGTTCCGGACCTGGGTGCACGAGCTGCAGCGCAAGCTGGAGGTCGGCCGCGACGTCTCCTCCGAGCTGCTGGAAGGGGCCGCCTTGCTCGACGGCGCGGCCGCCCGCGCGGAGGCGGCAGGGGCGCGCGCCGATGCCGAAAGCCTTCGCAAAGGGCAGAGGGCACTCCTTTCGGGCCCCGCGCCGGCCACGCTGCTCGCCGCCGTCGATCCGGGACTGGTCGCCGCCGCCTCCCGCCACGCCGATCGCGCGGTCGCGTCGCGCATGGACCGCGAGCTCCGCGTCTTCGCCGAGCGCGAGCGCGCGGTGTTCAGCGCCTGGTACGAGTTCTTTCCCCGCTCGGCTTCCGGCGATCCGAAGCGCCACGGCACCTTCCGCGACGCCGAGAAGTGGCTGCCGTACATCGCGGGGCTCGGCTTCGACGTCGTCTATCTCCCGCCGATCCACCCGATCGGAAAGACGGCGAGGAAAGGGAAGAACAACAGTCTCGCGGCAGCAGCCGACGACGTCGGGAGCCCCTGGGCGATCGGCAGCCCGGAGGGTGGCCACAAGGCGATCCACCCCCAGCTGGGAACGCTGGACGATTTCCGCCACTTCGTCGCCTCCGCGAAGGATTTCGGCATGGAGGTGGCCCTCGACATCGCCTTCCAGTGCTCGCCGGACCATCCGTACGTGAAGGAGCACCCGGAGTGGTTCCAGCGCCGGCCCGACGGGACGATCAAGACGGCCGAGAATCCGCCCAAGCGGTACGAGGACATCGTCAACTTCGACTGGATGGGACCGGCCCGCGAGGCGCTCTGGGCCGAGCTCCGCTCCGTGTTCCTGCACTGGATGGCGCAAGGGGTGAAGATCTTCCGCGTCGACAACCCGCACACCAAGCCGCTCCCGTTCTGGGAATGGGTGATCGCCGAAGTGCACGCGCGCGACCCCGAGGTGATCTTCCTCGCCGAGGCCTTCACCCGGCCGAAGGTGATGAAGGCGCTGGCCCGCTCGGGGTTCAACCAGTCGTACACCTACTTCACCTGGCGGAACTTCAAGCAGGAGATCGAGGAGTACCTCACCGAGCTGACGCAGGGGCCTCCGGCCGACTTCATGATCGGAAACCTCTGGCCGAACACGCCGGACATCCTGCCCGAGCACCTGCAGCAGGGCGGCAGGCCCGCGTTCCTCATCCGCGCAGCCCTCGCGGCGACGCTCAGCTCGTCGTGGGGCATCTACTCGGGGTTCGAGCTCTGCGAGAACCGGGCGCTCCCCGGAAGAGAGGAGTACCTCGATTCGGAGAAGTACCAGCTCATCGCCCGCGATCTCGAGCGCGAAGGCGGCATCAAGGAGTGGATTGCGGCGCTCAACGCCGCGCGCCGCGAGCACCGCGCGCTCCAGGCGTACCGCAACCTCCGCTTTCACCGTGCGGACAGCGATCGGGTGCTCTTCTACTCCAAGGCGACGGAGGATCGATCGAGCCTGGTCCTCGCCGCGGTCAGCCTCGATCCCTACGCTTCCCAGGAAGCGATCCTGCACGTTCCCCTCGACCGTCTGGGGATCCCCGAAGACGAGACCTACCAGGTCCACGACGTCCTCTCCGGAGAGCGCGCGCTCTGGCAGGGCAGCACGGCGCTGGTTCGACTGACGCCGGAGAAGCCCGCCTCCCTCTGGTCCGTGCTCCGCTTCCGCCGGTCCGAGCAGGGTTTCGACTACTACTTCTGAGGAGGTCGAACGTGCTCGCGCCCGATTCCGCCGGCTTCCCCGCGTGGCTGCAACGCCAGCGATGGTTCGGCGGCAAGGGAGAGGAGATCGAAGCGGTGCGCGTGGTGGACGAGGCCGCGCTCGGCGACCTCCACGTCATGGCCATCGAGGTCGCGTACCGGGGGAGCCGTCCGGCGGAGCGATACCTGCTCCCGCTGCGCCGCGGTTCCCGGGAACCGCTGGAGGAGGCGCTCGACGAGCAGTCGTGCCGCGCGATCTTCGAGGTGATCCGGCAATGCCGCGAGGTGCCCACCCGCGCCGGGCGCTTCCGCGGCGAGCGGTTCGACGCGGGCGATTCGGCGTTCTCGGCGCTCCCGCAGCGGCCCAGCGTGCGGAGGCTCTCGGCGGAGCAGAGCAACACCTCGCTGGTGTTCGGCGAGGCGGTCATCCTCAAGCTCATCCGCAAGCTCGAGCAGGGGCGAAACCCGGAGCTGGAGATCGGGGCCTTGCTGGCGCGCCGCGGCTTCCGTTCCGCGCCGGAGCTCCTCGGCGCGCTCTCCCTCGAGGGCGAGGTGGAAGCGACGGTGGGCGTCGCGCACCGATTCGTGCCGGTGGAGACCGACGGCTGGACGTACGTCGTCGATGCGTTCTCTCGCGACCCGGTGCCGCCCAAAGCGCTGCTGGAGGAGATTCACGAGCTCGGCGCGCGCGTCGGCGAGCTGCACGCCGCCCTCGCCGACCCGACGGAGCCGGCGTTCGCCCCCGAGCCGATCCGGCGCGAAGATCTGCGCCGCTGGACCGACGCCCTGCTCGCGGAGCTGGAAGAGACCGTGCGCGTCGCGGCGGCGGCGGTGCCGGGCCTCGCTTCGTGTTCCACGGCGTTGCGCGCCCGGATCGAGCGGCTGGCGTCGGTGGCGCCCGGCGGCGTGCGGCTGCGCCAGCACGGCGATCTGCATCTCGGACAGGTCTTGCGGAGCGGGGGGCAATGGTTGATCTTCGACTTCGAAGGCGAGCCGGCGCGAACGCTGGCCGCGCGCCGCGAGAAGCACTGCCCCTACAAGGACGTGGCCGGGATGCTCCGCTCGTTCGCCTACGCCGATGCGGCGGCAAGGAAGAAGGGCGCGGCCAGAGGCGATCGTCGCCCGCCCTCGCGCGAGGCGTTCCTCGAAGGGTATCGCTCCCGCGCCCGGGCGCTCTTGCCGGACGACGCCGCGACGGGGCAGACGCTGCTGGCGTCTCTGGAGCTGGAGAAGCTTCTCTACGAGCTGCGGTATGAGGTGGGCCACCGTCCGGACTGGGTGGAGATCCCGGCGCGCGATCTGCTGGGGGAGGAACCGTGAAGCGACCGGCGGAAGCGACCGAGGTGGATCGGCAGATCCAGCGCCTGGTGGAGCTGCGGCATCCCGATCCCCACGCCGTGCTCGGCATCCACCCCGACGGCGACGGGGTGGTGGTCCGCGCCTACCGTCCCGACGCGGAGCGCGTCACCGTGCTTCCGGATTTCGGCGGGCAGATCCCGGCGCGCCACCGCAACTCCGGAGTGTTCGAGGCGCGGCTCAACGGCCAGCACGACGTCTTCGGGTACCTGCTGCGGGTCGACTACCGCGGAGGCGCCAGCTTCACCTTCCGCGATCCCTACAGCTTCCGGCCCACCTTCGGCGAGCTCGATTCGCACCTCGTCTCCGAGGGGCGCCACGAGCGGATCTGGGAGCGGCTCGGCGCCCATCCCCGCCACCATCAAGGAGTCTACGGGACCTCGTTCGCGGTCTGGGCGCCCACCGCGCGCTCCGTTTCCGTGGTCGGCGATTTCAATTCCTGGGACGGCCGGCTGCACCAGATGCGCACGCTCGGCTCCACCGGAGTCTGGGAGCTGTTCGTCCCCGAGGTGGGAGGCGGCGCGCGCTACAAGTTCGAGATCCGCCCCGGGAGCGGCGGGCCGCGGCTGCTCAAGGCCGACCCGTACGCGTTCCGCACCGAGACGCCGCCGGCGACCGCTTCGGTGATCCACGAGCTCGATCGATACCTCTGGAACGACGCCGAATGGATGGAGCGGCGCCGCCAGCAGGATCCCATCCGGCGGCCGATGGCGGTGTACGAGGTCCACATCAGCTCCTGGAGGCGGGTGGTCGAGGAAGGAAACCGCCCGCTGTCCTGGAAGGAGGCCGCGGCGCAGCTTGCGGACTACGTGAGCGCGATGGGGTTCACGCACGTCGAGCTGCTCCCGGTCGCGGAGCACCCGTTCGGCGGATCCTGGGGGTACCAGGTCACCGGCTATTTCGCGCCGACCGCCCGCCACGGGCACCCGGACGAGTTCAAGGCGCTGGTCGACGAGCTCCACCAGCGCGGCATCGGCGTGATCCTCGACTGGGTTCCCGCGCACTTCCCCAACGACGCGCACGCGCTGGCGAGGTTCGACGGAAGCGCGCTCTACGAGCACGAGGACCCGCGGATGGGCGCGCACCCCGACTGGGGCACGCTGGTGTTCAACTACGGCCGCAACGAGGTCCGCAATTTCCTCCTCGCCAGCGCGCTCTTCTGGCTCGACCAGTACCACGTCGACGGGCTGCGGGTGGACGCGGTCGCGAGCATGCTCTACCGCGACTACTCGCGGCGTCCGGGCGAGTGGATCCCCAACCGGTTCGGCGGGCGCGAGAACGAGGAGGCCATCGCCTTCCTCAAGGAAGTCAACGAGCGGGTCCGCGGCCTCCACCCCGGCGTGGCGATGATCGCGGAGGAGTCGACGGCGTTTCCCAAGGTGACCGCGCGCGCCCAGGAAGGCGGGCTCTCGTTCCACTACAAGTGGAGCCTGGGCTGGATGCACGACACGCTCGACTACTTCGCCAAGGAGCCGGTCCACCGCAAGTGGCACCACAACGCCTTGACGTTCGGGCTGATGTACATCTTCAGCGAGAACTTCTTCCTCCCGCTCTCGCACGACGAAGTGGTGCACGGGAAGGGATCCCTGCTCCGGCGCATGTCCGGCGACGACTGGCAGAAGTTCGCCAACCTGCGCGCGCTGTACGGCTGGATGTGGGCGCACCCAGGGAAGAAGCGGCTCTTCATGGGCGGCGAGTTCGCCCAGCGCAACGAGTGGAACCACGACACCAGCCTCGACTGGCACCTTCTCGGCGCTGGAATGCACGCCGGCGTCGCGGCGCTGGTGCGCGATCTCAACAAGGCGCTGCGCGACGAGCCGGCCCTGTACGACCTGGACGGCGACGGGCGCGGCTTCGAGTGGCTGCAGGCGGACGCCGCGGACGTGAACGTCTATGCGTTCGTGCGCTGGTCGGAGGACCGCTCCCGGCACCTGGTCTGCATCTCGAATCTGTCGCCCGTGCCCCGGCATGGGTATCGTGTGGGGATGCCGGAGCCTGGACCGTACGTGGAAGTGATCAACAGCGATGCGTCCGTCTATGGAGGATCGGGAGTGGCGAACGCGGAAGCGGTGCAGACGGAGTCCACTCCCTGGGACGGCCAGGAGCAGTCTGCGCTCCTGACGGTCCCGCCGCTCGCCACCGTCTGGCTCTCACCCCGGCGGGAGTGACCGGCTGCGCGAGCTCGTCGGCGAAGCGCTGGAAGCGCTGGGCATCCGCCGGCTGCTCCTCGCCGTGCACGACCTCTCGCTGCCCGGCGATCCGGCGGACGACGTCGGGCGAGGCGCGCCGCTTTCTCTCGGCGGCCGCGCCTTCCTCCGCTTCGCGGCGCAGCTGGGATTCCACGGCCTTCAGCTCGGCCCGCAGGGGGAGACGACGCCGTACGATCCCTCTCCCTACGACGCGACGCTGTTCGGCCGGAACACGGCGTCGATCGCTCTTGGGCCTCTCGTCGATCAGGGCCTCCTTCTCGAGCACGAGCTGGCCGCTGCCGTGGCCGCCCGTCCGCGCGGGGCGTTGTCTCGCGCGGCGCACGCCGAGGCGGAAGCCGCGGTCGGCGAGGCGCTGGCTCGCGCGTGGGAGCGGGCGCGCGGAGATCGCGGAGTGCAGGATCGGCTGCGGCGGTTCGCGGAGCGCAGCGCGGCCTGGCTCGAGCGGAGCGAGATGCATGCGGTGCTCGAGGCGGTGCACGGCGGTGCGGAATGGCGGAGCTGGCCGGAGCCGGATCGGTCGCTGCTCTCCAGCGCGCCGCCGCAGGTCGCGAGCGCGCGACTCGCGGAGCTGCGGTCCGCTCACGCCGAGGCGATCGCGCTGTACCGGTTCGGCCAGATGCTCGCGCACGAGCAGCACCAGGCGTTCCGGGCCGAGGCGCGCAGCCAGGGCGTCCTGCTCTTCGGCGACCTCCAGATCGGGATCGCCTTTCGCGATCTGTGGAGCTACGGCGGCCTGCTCGCGCCGGGGCTGCGCATGGGCGCGCCTCCCAGCCGGACCAACCCCGAGGGCCAGCCGTGGGGCTACGGCGTGCTCGACCCGGACCTGTACGGCACGCGCGCGTCGCCGGGACCGGCGCTCGCCTTCGTCCAGTCTCGCGCGCGCAAGCTCCTCGACGAGTTCGACGGAATCCGGGTGGACCATCCGCACGGCCTGATCGATCCCTGGGTCTATGCCGCGGACGATCCGGATCCGCTGGGCGCGGTGCAGCGCGGAGGCAGGCTCTTCTCCTCCCCGGACCGGCCGGCGCTGTCGCGCTTCGCCATCGCCCGCGCGAGCCAGCTCGATCCGGCGCAGCCGCTCCACGCCGACGGGCGCGTCCGGGAGCTGACGGACGCGCAGGTGGAGCGCTACGCGACGCTGTTCGACGCGCTGGTCGAAGCCGTCCGGGCAGCGGGGCGAGGCCCCGACGACATCGTCCCCGAGGTCTTGAGCACGCAGCCGTATCCGGTTCAGAGAGTGCTGGCGAGGCACGGGCTCGGCCGGTTCCGCGTCACACAGAAGGCGGCGCTGCGCGATGCGCTCGACGTGTACCGGGCGGAGAATGCGCGCCCGGAAGACTGGATCATGGTCGGGACACACGACACCGAGCCCATCTGGCAGGTCGCCGAACGCTGGAGCCTCCAGGGGACCGCGGCAGAGCACGCCGCGGCTCTCGCGGCGCGGCTGATCCCGGATGATGGCGCACGCGCCGGATGGGCGCAGCGGGTCCTCGCATCTCCCGGAGCGCTCGCGCGCGCGCAGCTCGCCGACCTCTTCGTCGGGCCCGCCGCCAACGTGATGATCTTCTTCGCCGACCTGCTCGGGTCGCGCGAGATCTACAACCGGCCGGGGACCATCGCTCCCGAGAACTGGTCCATGCGGATCCCGCCCGATTTCGCGGACGCGTGGGAGCGCGCGTCGCGAGAAGGGCGCGCGCTCGACCTCCCTTCCGCGCTGGCGACCGCCATCCGGGCGCGCGGCCCCGCATTCGCCGGCGCTCAGGCCGCGCTGCTCGCCGCCCTCGACCAGCACGCCCGCGCCCCGGCTGACCCGTGAGGAACCGATGACGCTTCGAACCGGCTTGATCCTCCTCGCCGCCGCCGCCGGCCTCGCGCTCGCATGGCTCGCGCACGACATCCTGCTGCTCGCGTTTCTCGGCCTGGTGATCGCGGTCGTCCTCTCCTTTCCGGTGGGGTGGCTGTCGCGCCGGATGCCTCGAAGCGTTGCCGTGCTGCTGGTGCTGCTCGTCGCGGCTGGCGTGGTCGTCGTCGCCGCGCTGCTCGTTGCGCCGACCATGTCCGACCAGTTCGAGGACCTCCGCACGTCGTTGCCCAGGTCGCTGGCCAACCTCCGGCAGTGGCTGTCGCGCCGGACAGGCGGTCAGGCGGCGAAGGGGGCCGCGAAGGTGGCGGAGAAAGCGAGCGAGGTCGCTGTCCCGGCGGTGCTCGGGGTGATCTCGGCGCTCACGGCGGCGATCCTGGTGATCGTGCTCGGGGCTTTCCTGGTCGCGGCGCCGGACGTGTACCGCCGCGGCCTGCGCCGCATGGTTCCCGGCCGGCTGGAGCCCGTGTTCGACGAAGCGTACGACCGCGTCGGCCGTGCGCTGCGAAAGTGGGTGGGCGGGATCGTGGTCTCGATGGCGATCATGGGAACCCTGGCAGCCGTCGGGCTGAAGATCGCCGGGATCAACGACTGGCTTCTCCTCGGCGCGCTGACCTTCTTCGGCACGTTCGTTCCGTACGTCGGCGCCATCGCCAGCGCCATCCCCGGCCTGCTGGTCGCGCTCACGCAGGACTCGACCCATTTCCTCTATGCCGGCGCGGTGTACCTCGGCGTGCACGTCGTCGAGGGCTATCTGATCCAGCCCTTGGTCATGCGCAAGGCGGTGGAGATCAAGCCGGCGTTGCTGCTCGTCGGACAGGGCGCGCTCACCGCGATGTTCGGTCTGGCCGGGACCGTGGTGGCGACGCCGCTGATCGTCTGCGGCCAGACCCTCATGGACTATCTCTGGGTCGAGCGCCGGCTGGGGAAGGCCCCTGCCGGCGAGGATGCCGGCAGCGAGGGCAGCCGCTGAGGTCGAGCCGTCAGCGCCCGACCGCGGCCTGTAGCTGGACCCGGCGGGGATGCGGCAGCGGGGCGCACAGTTGACTACGAACGAACGTTCGCTCATACTACGCCCAGCTCGATCGGAGGCCCGATGTTCGGCGCGCTCGCCTACGTCCTCGTCCAACCCGGAAAGCCGCTGGTGCGCGAGCGCCGCGTCTTCGCCGGCCCCGCTCCCTCGCAGGCAGTGATCCAGGTCCTCGGCTGCGGCCTCTGCCACACCGATCTCGGGTATGCCCGCGGAGAGGTCCCCACCCGCAAGAGTCCGCCGCTGATCCTCGGCCACGAGGTGGTCGGGCGGGTGGTCGCGGCCGGCGAAGGGGTCACCAACGTGCGCGCGGGCGACGTGGTGCTGGTCCCCGCCGTGATGCCCTGCGGAAATTGCGTCTTCTGCTCCAGCGGGCGGGGCAACGCCTGTCCCGAGCAGCAGATGCCGGGGAACGACGTCGACGGCGGATTCGCCTCGCACATGCTGGCGCGCGCCTCGACGCTGATCCCGCTCTCCGCATTCCCGCAGGGATTCGAGCTCTGGAAGCTCGCCCCGGTGGCCGACGCGGTGTCGACGGCGTACCAGGCGGTCCGGCGCAGCGGCCTGCAGGCCGGCGACGTGGCGGCGGTGGTCGGCGCCGGCGGCGTCGGCGGCTTCACCGTGCAGATCGCCGCCGCGCTCGGCGCGCACGTCCTTGCCCTCGACGTGCGCAAGGAACGGCTCGATCTGGCTGCGCAGCACGGGGCCGCGCAGGTCGCCCAGGTGGCCGAGGGCGCGCAGAAGGCGCTGCGGAGCGAGCTGCGCGCGTTCGCGCGGAAGCATGCGGTGCCTTCGCTGCGGCTGCGGATCTTCGAGTGCACCGGGCACAAGGCGGGGCAGGCGCTCGCGTTCGGCCTCCTCGACCGCGGCGCCACCATGGTGCAGGTGGGCTACACCCCCGAGCCGGTCGAAGTGCGGCTCTCGAATCTGATGGCCTTCGACGCGGAGATCCGCGGCACCTGGGGTTGCCCGCTGGAAGCGTACCCCGAAGTGCTCGGGCTGATCGCCTCGGGCCGGGTGAAGCTCGATCCCTTCGTCGAGCGCGCGCCGATGTCGCGCGTAGACGAGTACCTCGCTGCCATGCATGCCGGACGGCTCGAACGCCGTCTGGTCCTCGATCCGGAGAGCTGAACATGCTTGCGAACCACGAGCTGGTCCCAGGGTACGAATTCCGCCACATCCGTTACGAGACCCGGCCGGTCAAGGACCGGAAGGGTGCGCCCGTCGAGGGGCTCCACCAGATCTGGATCTCCCTCGACAACGAGAAGCAGCTCAACTCGTACACCACGGAGGCGCTCAAGGAGCTGATCCTGGCCTTCCGCCGCGCCTCGACCGACCGAAGGGCGGTGGTGGCGGTGCTCACCGGCGCGGGCGCGAAGGCGTTCTGCACCGGCGGGAACACGGCCGAGTACGCGACGCTCTACGCGAATCGCCCGCAGGAATACCTGCAGTACATGCGCCTCTTCAACGACACGGTCACCGCCATCCTCCTCTGCGACAAGCCGGTCATCTGCCGGGTGAACGGCTTGCGGATCGGCGGAGGTCAGGAGATCGGGATGGCCTGCGACTTCAGCGTCGCCGGCGACCACGCCAGCTTCGGGCAGGCCGGGCCGATCCACGGCTCCGCTCCGGACGGCGGGTCGACGGACTTCCTCGACCTGTACGTCGGGTTCGCGTTCGCGGCCGAGTCGCTCGCCCTCTGCGAGCCGTGGAGCGCCGCCAAGGCCTTCCGCCTGGGCCTGCTCAACGAAGTGATCCCCGTCCACAAGGGCGCGGACGGGAAGCCGATCGCGAACCCGCTGGTGATCACCGACCGCCAGACCGACGAGCTGGGCCGCCTGGTCTATGGCGAGTGGAAGACCGGGGCGGCGAAAGAGCAGGCGAAGAAGGTGCCGTTCACCATCGACCTCGCACCGCTCGACGAGGCCGTCGACCGGCTCGCCACCCGCATCCTCCACACCTTCCCGGATTGCATCCGCAAGACGCTGGAGAGCGCGCGCAAGAAGAAGCTCGCGCACTGGTACGCGAACAGCGAGACCAGCCGCTCCTGGCTGTCCCTGAACATGACCACCGAGGCCGCCGCAGGGTTCCCCGCCTTCCACTTCGGCGAGAAGCCGGAGCGCGAGATCGACTTTGCCCGGCTGCGCCGGCGGATCGCCGAGGGCGCGCGATTCGACGAGCAGCTGATCGAGGAAGTCCTGCCGGAGATCGCGCGCACGCGGCGGCGGGAGGCGCGCCGTGGCTGAGGCGCGCGCCGAGATCCTCGAGAGCGGAGGCCTGCTCCGCATCATCCTCGACAAGCCCAAGGGGAACATCGTCTCCCAGGCGATGATGGCCGCGATCGCCGAGCAGCTGGCGCTGCACGCGAGCGATCGCGCGCTGCGGCTGGTGGTGCTCCAGGGCGCGAACGGCAACTTCTCCTTCGGCGCTTCGGTCGAGGAGCACCGCCGCGAGCAGGCGCCGGCGATGCTGCGCGCGTTCTCGCAGCTGATCCGGCACATCGCCTCCTACCCGGTGCAGGTGGCATCGCTCGTCGAAGGCCGGTGCCTGGGCGGCGGGTTCGAGCTGGCGCTGGCGAGCCATCTGGTCTTCGCCACGCCGGATGCGCAGTTCGGGTGTCCGGAGATCAAGCTCGGCGTCTTCCCGCCCGTCCTCGCCGCGCTCGGCCCCTGGCGCCTCGGCGGCGCTCTCTCCGACCGCCTCCTGCTCACCGGCGAGACGTTCTCGGGCTCGCAGGCGCACGCGCTCGGCTTCGCGCAGCCCGCCTCCGGGTGGGAAGACGTGCTCTCCTGGTATCGGACCGGTCCGGGACACCTGTCGGCGGCGGCGCTGCGGATCGCGACGCGGGCCGCGCGGCTGGGCGCCGGGGCCGACCAGATCCTCGGCGAGCGGCTCGACGCGCTGGAGAAGCTCTACGTGGAACGCGTGCTCCCCACCCGCGACGGGAACGAAGGGATCGAAGCCTTCCTCGCGCGCAGGCCGCCGCGCTGGGAGGACGCATGAAGGCGCGGCAGATGCGCCCGCAGTCGGAGCAGAAGCGCACCGCCATCCTGGAGGCGGCGGCGCACGCGATCGCCGAGCACGGGTTCCACGGGATGTCGATGCGGGAGCTGGCCCGCGAGACCGGCCAGGCGCTGGCGACCTTCTACAACTACTTCCGCTCGAAGGACGAGGTGATCTTCCACATCCAGGCCGGCGCCTTCGAGACGATGATCGTGACTGCCGAAGACGCGCTGCGGGGGCTCACCTCGCCGCAGGATCGCCTCTTCGCCTTCATCTACCAGCACGTCCGCTTCGTCGCCGAGCATCCCGACGTGATGCGCGTGCTGGTGCACGAGGCCTCGGCGGTGGCGCCGGCCCGCCGCAACCAGGTGCGAACGCTGAAGGAGCGCTATTACGACCTGGGCAGACGCATCGTCGGCGAGCTGTTCCGCGAAGGCTGCGGCGCGCAGGGAGCCGCAGGCAGCAAGGCCGGCCAGCTCGAACTGGAGCGCATCACCTATGGCGTCTTCGGCATGTTGAACTGGGCGTACGGCTGGTACGACCCCTCCCGGCACGGCACTCCCGGCGAGGTGGCGCGGTCGCTGCATGCGCTCGCGCTCTGCGGCCTGGTCGCCAAGTGCCCGAACCGCGTCACCCAGACGCAGGACACGCTGGAGCGGAAGCTGTCGGTGGTCTCGCCGGCGCCGCTGATCGGCGCAAGGAGAACTTCGCCATGAGCCACGATCCCGCGGCCACGCCGCTCGAGAAGGCGCGCGAGCTGGTGGAAGATCTCACGTTCTCCCACGCGAAGGCGTGGAAGGCGGCGCACCCCGGAGGGCTGGTGGTCGGCCATCTGCCGATCTACGTCCCCCGCCCGCTCTTCGAGGCGATGGGGTGCCTGCCCGTGACCATCTATGGCGGTGGCGACCAGGTGGACGTGGTGCGCGGCGACTCCTACTTCCAGTCGTACATCTGCCACATCCCGCGCAGCACCGTGGAGTTGGGCGTCTCCGGCGCGCTGGACGGCTTCGACGCTTTCGTCTTCCCCTCCACCTGCGACGTGATCCGCAACCTCTCCGGAATGTGGAAGATCCTCTTCCCGCAGAAGGCGGTGGCCTACCTCGACATGCCGCAGAACTTCGACGCCCATCTGGGCGGGAAGTTCTACGCCCTCGAGTTGCGTCGGATCGCCCGGATGCTCGAGGAACGGGGCGCAAAGGCGTTGACCAGCGCGGCGCTGGCGGCGGCCATCGAGAAGGAGAACGAGCGGGGCGTGCTCCTCGACCAGCTGGATTCCATCCGCCGGGACGAGCCGTGGAGGGTGCGCGCGTCCGAGGCGTACGTGGCCATCCGGGCCGGCACCCTGCTTCCGGTCGAGGAGCACATCGCGCTGCTGAGCGAGCTGATCCCCGCAGTGCGCCAGCGGCCGGCCCGGGCCTACGACAACGCCCGGGTGGTGGTGGTGGGCTCCTTCTGCGAGCAGCCGCCGCCGGGACTGATCAAGACCCTGGAGCAATCCGGCTGCGACATCGTCTCCGACGACTTCAACCTCGGCCTGCGCGCGGTGCGCGGGAAGATCGAGGTCGCGCCGGGCGAGGACCCGCTCGTCGCGCTCGCCCGCGCGTTCATCGATCAGGGCACGCAGACGGCCTGCCGCTACGTGGGCAAGGCGAAGAAGGGCGGTGCGCTGGTCGAGACCGTGAAGTCGTCCCGCGCCGATGGCGTGGTGTTCCTGGCCGCCTCCTTCTGCGATCCGGCGCTGCTCGACCAGCCGATGCTCGAGGCGGCGCTCGATGAAGCCTCCGTTCCGCATACCTCGGTCAAGTTCGCGGAGAACACCGGCCAGTTCCAGTCGGTCCGCGAGCAGGCCGGCGCATTTGGCGATTCGCTCAAGCTGTGGGGTGCCGCATGAGTACCGTCCCGGTCGCAAAAGAGGTCAGCCAGATCCGGCAGAAGACGATGATCGCCGATCACTTCAAGCGACTGTCGCGTGCGAAGGAGGACGGCAAGAAGGTGATCTACACCTTCGTCCCCGGCAACCTCTCCGAGCTGCTCGGCGCGCTCGATCTCCTGCCGGTGCTACCGGAGATCAACGCGCTGCAATCGGGGATGCGGGGCAAGTCCGCTGCCTACATCGCCGAGGCGGAGAGGCAGGGCCATAGCGAGGACGTGTGCAGCTACGTCAAGTGCGACGTGGGGATGTCACTGTCGGGAAACATCGGCCCGACCGGCGAGAAGCTGCCGCCGCCGGACGCGCTTCTGCTCTCGTACACCGGCTGCTTCACCTTCATGAAGTGGTTCGAGCTCCTGCGCGAGCAGTACAAGTGCCCGGTGATCATGCTCCACGTCCCCTACCAGGGCGACGGCGAGATCACCGCCGAGATGCGCAGGTACATGGTGGAGCAGCTCCGCGACGTGGTGATCCCGGCGCTGGAGGAGATCGCCGGAAAGCAGCTCGACCTGAACGAGCTCTCCCGAAGGCTCGCGCTCTCGGCCCAGGCGGAGGACGACCTGGTCCGGGTATGGGAAGCGGGGAAGCGCAGGCCGGCGCCCATCGACGGGTACTTCGGAGGCGTCTACTACGTGGGGCCGATCTTCTCCGCCTTCCGCGGCACCGAGGAAGCGGTCGCGTACTACCGCGAGCTGCGCGAGGAGGTGGAGGCGCGCGCCGCCCGGGGCGAAGGCCCGCTCACGCCCATCGGGCCGATCACCAACGAGCGTTACCGGCTGGTGGTGGAAGGGCCGCCGTGCTGGACCAGCTTCAACGACTTCTGGAGCATGTTCGCGAAGGAGGGGGCGGTCGTCGTCGCCAGCACCTACACCAAGGTGGGCGGCCTCTACGACACCGGCTTCCGGCACGATCCCGCCCAGCCCTACGAGGCGCTCGCCGACTACTGCCTGGGCTGCTATACGAATCACTCCCTCACCCGGCGGATCGAGCTGCTCTCCAAGTACGTGCGCGACTATTCCGCGGACGGATTCCTCGTCAACAGCGTGAAGTCCTGCAACTCGTTCAGCGTCGGCCAGCTGCAGATGATGCGCGAGGTGGAGGCTCGCACCGGCGCCCCGGGCGGGTTCATCGAGTCCGACCTGGTGGACTCCCGGTACTTCGGCAAGGCGAACATCGCCAACCGGCTGCAGAGCTTCTTCCAGATGATCGACGCCCGCAAGGCGAGGAGGAGCGCATGATCACCGTCGCCGGCGTCGATCTGGGATCCACGACCACCAAGGCCGTGCTGATGGACGAGGGCGGCCGGATCATCGGCCAGGGAATCACCAACAGCCGCAGCAACTACGAGGTGGCCTGCGCCATCGCCCTGGAAGAAGCGCGCCTGGGCGCGGCCCTCTCCCGGATGGGCGCCGGCAAGCCGCGAGAAACCGACGAGGCGTTCCGCGCGGCCTTGCGGCTGACCTTGCACCGGCGCCAGCTCCGTGCCTTGCGCGAGGAGATCCTGGAGATCCTCGGCCGGGCGGATCAGGCCGCGCACCACGCAGCCCTCGCTCCTGCCGCGGAGCACGTGCTGGAGAAGCTCGAGGAAGGCGCGCTGCCGCTGTTCCGGGCCGGCACGCCGCGACGCAGCGACTTCTTCCGCGATCTCGCCGGCGAACAGTTCCTGGCCACTGCCGAGCGGCTGGCGGCGGAGGAGGGAGTGCAGTTCGAGCGCCTGGCGGGACTCTACGACCGCGGCGTGATGGCGGTGGAGACGCACACCTCGGTGTACGAGCCCGCCTCGCTGCTTCGCGACGCTTTCTCCGCACTCGGCGAAGTGGCCGCGCCCGGGACGAAGCTGCCCGATGCCGCCGGCTGGAAGGTGCTCGCCGCGGAAGCCTTGGC
>Ga0070741_10011395_pt1 | contig 16434 bp, 17 predicted proteins | sample Coa_R1_4_FD_66440 | JGI IMG/M metagenome (GOLD analysis project Ga0070741, IMG submission 66440) | Surface soil microbial communities from Centralia Pennsylvania, which are recovering from an underground coalmine fire - Coalmine... | ecosystem: Environmental > Terrestrial > Soil > Unclassified ...
GGGATCGACATCGCCCCGCTCGGCCAGCCAGGCGGCGGCGTGCACGCAGTCGTCCACGTCGAACACGCCCCAGTTCCCTTGGAGGCGCTGGCGGTACTCGCGCCCGTAGCCGCTGCTGCCCCGATAGTCGACGTCCACCACGGCGATGCCCCGGCTCGTCCACCACTGGATGGTGAGGGCCAAGGTGGACGAGGCCTGGGACGTCGGACCGCCGTGGCTGGTGACCAAGAGCGGCGGGCGCTCGCCGGCCGGCCCCGTCCAGTCGCCATTGCGGGGCGGGTAGTACAACGCCCGAGCGGTGTCGCCTTCGGTGGTGGGGAACTCGATGGATTCGGGCACCGACAGGACGGCGGGATCGAGGTCGATGGGGCGGGACCGGGCCAGCACCTCCACAGCACCGCCGGGGACGCTGATGCGCACGACGGCGGGCGACGTCGTGGGCGACGCGGCCACGGCCACGACGGCGTCGCCGTGTGTGTGCAGCGACGCCAGTTCGGTGAAGGGTTGGTCGATCTCCTGGATCGAGCCCGTGGCCCGGTCGACCAGGCCCAGCCGCATGCCACCGGGCGCGTGCCAGGCGGCCACCAGCCGGCCGTCGTCCAGGAACGTGTAGGTGGACCGGCCGAACTCCCAGTCGGGGCGGCTGAAGTCCGCCTCCATGGCGACCATGGGCAGGTTCCACCAACCGCTGCGGTCGCTGACCCAGCACAGCTCGCCGTCCGGGCTCCACCGGGGCTGCGACACGGACTCGCCGGGGCCACCCGCCACGAGCCGGCCGTCGACCCGCAGCTCGGTGCTGTCCCACGGCATGTCCGGGTGGTTCCACGACAGCCACGCCAACTGGCGCCCGTCGGGCGACAGCCGGGGGGCGGCCACGAAGTCGGGGCCGGACACCAGCACTTCGGGCTCAGTGCTGCCGTCGGCGGGCACCCGCACGATCTCGTTCCGCACCTCGGTGGCGTTGGCGCCGGCGTGGGTCTCGCGCACGCAGTACACCCACTGCCCGTCGGGAGAGACGTCGGGGTCGGCGAATCGCCAGCCGCGGTCGGCTGCGGTGATGGGCGTTGCCGTGCGGCCGGGATCGATGCGCCAGAGCCGCTGGTCGGCGAAGTTCGAGGCGAACACCACGCCGTCATGCACGGCCACGCACCGCCCGCCGTATTCGTGGACCAGGGTGCGCGCCGAGAAGTCGGGCGGGGTCACGTCCTGCCCTGATCGCACGAGTGCTTGGCGACCTCGTTCGGACGGGCGTCCCTCCACCCAGTACACGTCGTCGCCGTCGATCACCACGTCGTCCAGGTGCACGGCCCGTTCCACCAACAGGTCGGGGGTGATGGGCGATGGCCATGAGCCGTACGGGGCGACGGGCACGGCGCGGGATGGTACCGGCGTGGGAAACTCCCGCGCACCCGTGGAGTACGACCCGTTCTCGCCCGCCGTCCAGGCCGACCCCTATCCGGTGTACCGGCGGCTGCGCGACGACGCGCCCGTCCACCACAACGCCGAGCGTGACCTGTGGTCGCTGTCGCGGTACGACGACGTGTCCCGGGCCTCGCGGGACTGGCGCACGTTCTCCACGGCCGAGGGCAGCGACCCCGACTACGTGGGCAAGGTGCTCGGCCTCAACGGCTTCTTGGACCTCGACCCGCCTCGCCACGACGAGTTGCGCAAGCTGGTGTTCGACGTCTTCGCTCCCGCCGCCATCGCCGCCCTGGAGCCGGAGGTCACCCGGCAGGCCGACGCCCTGATCGACGCGCTGGCCGAGCGAGACGAGGCGGACCTGGCCCGCCAGTTCGCGGCGATCTTCCCGCTGGGCGTGGTGTCTCACGTGCTGGGCGTGCCCCACGCCGACGGGCCCGACCTCATGCGCCTCGTCTTTCGCTGCTACGAGCCCTCGCCGTTCGAGCTCACCGACAGCGTGAACGAGGCGCGCCTGGCCTTGCGCGCGTACTTCAGCGATGCCCTCGACGACCGCCGCCAGGGGCCGAGGAACGATGTGCTCACCCGCCTGGCCGCGGCCCGCACCAGCGCCGACGCCGACCTCGAGGAGGTGCTCGACATCTGTCTCCTCCTCTTCACGGCCGGGTACGTGACCACCGCCGGGTTGCTGGGCACGGCGCTGCACGAGCTGGCGCTGCACCCCACGGACCGGTCGGCCCTCCGGGCCCAGCCCGGGCGCTGGCCCCAGGCCGTCGAGGAGTTCCTGCGCTTCGATGCGCCCGTACAACTGCTGGCCCGCACGGTGAGGACCGACGTGACCCTGCACGGCACCACCATCCCCGCCGGGGCGCGGGTGTTGCTTCTGTACGCGTCGGCCAATCACGACGAGCGCCAGTTCCCCGACCCCGAGCGGCTCGACCTCACCCGGCCGGACAACCGCCACCTGTCCTTCGGCGAGGGCATCCACCGGTGCCTGGGTTCCACGTTGGCGCGGCTGGAAGGACGGGTGGGGTTGCGGCGGGTGGTGGAGCGCCTGCCCGACTACGAGTTGGCCGGACCGGTGAGCCGCACCATGTCGGCTGTGAGCCGGGAGATCGTGTCGCTGCCCGTGGCCTTCGAACGTCGTTCGTAACGGCGGTGGCGCATGGCCCACGTGCGCTCCCACTCCTCCTGGGCCAGGCGCCGGCTGTCCGCCAGAACCTCGGCCCGGTCGACACCCGGGCGGCGGAGGAGGGCGGCGGTGGCGAGTACGGCGTCGAAGGGGCGGAGCGCTTCGCGCGGCTGGCGCCGCTGGAGGAAGGTGTCCCAGAAGCGCTGGCGTCCCGCGGGCGTGGCGCCCAGGCGCCGGAGGACTTCGAGGGACACGGGCGAGACCTTGCCGGGCAGGGCGATGTCGCTGGCCCACCAGTGGCGCTGGGCCGACACCGCGTCCCGCCAGCGCCAGTAGCCGTGCAGGCGGCCGTCGAGCGCACGGCGGCCGTCGCCGAACCCACCGGTGATGGCCCGGGCCAGGTGCTCGGCCTGGTGCAGGGCGTCGGCGATGCCCTGGCCCGGGGTGGGGTCCTTGAAGTGGCCGGCGTCGCCCACGAGCACCCAGCCGGGGCCCGTGGCCTCGCGGAAGTAGGCGGTGGCCTTCACCACCCCCTTGGGTTCCGTGACGCGCGTGGCCCCGGCGACCAGGTCCCTGATGTCGTCCATCTTGGCCACCTCGGCGTCGAAGCCCCGGCCGGGGTCGCGCCGCCACGCCGGGAGGTCGGCGAGGTGGGGGCCGACGGTGATGATCACCAGGTCCTCGTTGGTGGGGCAGGCGAAGCCCAACTCGTAGCGGCGGCGGTGGAAGACGATGGGCGCCTGCTCGGGGATGCGGGCGTTGGCGTAGTAGGCGTATTGGTAGAAGCGGGCGTTGTGGATGAGGTTGTAGCGGCGGGCTCCCGCCAGGGCGCCGACGGTCGACGAGACGCCGTCCGCCCCCACCACCAACCGCGCTCGTACGTCGACGGCCCGGTTGCCGGGGCCCTCGGCCTGCACGCCCACCACCCGGCCGTCGTCGTCCCGGATGAGGCCACGCACCTTGGTCGACGTGCGCACCTCGGCTCCTGCCGCGCGGGCGGCCTCGACCAAGACGGGATCGAGCAGGATGCGGCGGACACACATGCCCATCTCCAGCTCGTCGGCCGCCCCCGCGAAGTCGATGCCGAGGTCGACGCCGTCGTCCATGTGGGCGATGGCCCGGCTGATGCGCGGCGCGCCGGTGGCTCGCACCTGATCGAGCACGCCGAGCCGTCGGAGCGCCTCGACGGCGCCCCGTTGGAAGACGTGGGTGGAGATGACGTCGCTCGGGAACCGAGCGCGATCGAGCACGGCGACGGACAGGCCGGCCCGGGAGAGGTGGGTGGCCAACGGTGAGCCCGCGCACCGTCCACCCACGATGACAACGTCGTAGCTGCCCCCCACGGCCACGACAGCAGCGTAGCGACGGCGGTAGAGTGACGCCCTCGGTTCTGGGGAGGATGCCGGGTGGGGAGCGACTGGGTGGGGAGCAGATCGTTGCTGGCCTTCAGCTTCGCGGGCCAGGGCGCGCAGACCCCGGGGATGGGCCGGGGCTGGCAGGGCGAGGACGGTTGGGAGCTGGTCGAGCAGGCGTCGGCCGTGTCCGGCCGGGACGTGGCCCGCCTGCTCACGTCGGCCGGGGCGGACGAGCTGCGCCTCACGCGCAACGCCCAGTTGGCCATCCTCACCATGGGCCTGGTGATGGACGCCGCCCTGCGGCGCGTCGGCCTGCCGCCCGCCGTCTGCGTGGGCCACAGCGTCGGTGAGTACGCGGCGCTGATCTCGGCGGGAGCGCTCACCTTCGAAGACGGCATCCGCCTGGTGGTGGAGCGGGCCGAGGCCATGCAGGCGGCAGACGAGGAGAACCCCGGCACCATGAGCGCGCTCGTCGGTCTCGACGACGACGATGCCCAAGGTGCGTGCGGGCGGGCCGACGGGGACGTGTGGGTGGCCAACTACAACGCTCCCGGGCGCACGGTGGTGGCCGGGGCGGTGGGCGCCGTGCGGGCGGCCGAAGGGGCCGCTGTGGAACTGGGCGCGGCGCGGGTGGTGCCGCTGGAGGTGGGTGGTGCCTACCACACCCGCTTCATGGCTCCGGCCCGCCCGCGCCTGCGCGACGCGCTGGCCCGCACGCCGTTCCACACCTTGCAGGTTCCTGTCGTTGCCAACGTCGACGCCCGCTCGCATTGGTCAGCTCCCGAGTGGCCCGCGCTCCTGTCCGCCCAGCTCTGCAGCCCGGTGCGCTGGTCGCAATCCATCCGCCGGCTGGTGTCGATGGACGTCGACACCATCGTGCAGCTGGGCCCCAGTGTGGCCCTGGGCCGGTTGGTCAAGCGCAGCGCCCCGGGCGTCCGGGTGCTCACCGTGCGGGAACCGGCGGACATCGACGTGGTGCTGGCCCTGGCCCTCGGCGGCCTGGAGGAGCTGGACGCTCTGGGCGAGTTGAGCGAGCGCCTGCACATGACCGAGCGGCTCGTGGTGAGCCCGACCACCGGTGTCTACCGGGCCACCCCGGCTTCGGGTGTGTTCACCACGGGCGGGGAGATCCTGGCCGAGGGCGACGTGGTGGGGATGGTGGGCGACGAGCCGGTGGCGTCACCGTTCGCCGGGTGGCTGATGGGCCTGTTGGCCAGCGAGGGCCAGCGGGTGCGCAAAGGACAGCCCATCGCCTGGCTGCGGCTGCTCTGAGGCGGTGCCCGTTCAGCTGCCGGGTTGGTCCATGGCCTCGCGCACGGAACGCGGGCGCATGTCGGTCCACACTTCCTCGATGTGGTCGAGGCAGGCCTGCTTGGGGCCGCGCACGCCGACATCTCGCCATCCCGCCGGCAGCTCGCGACCGACCGGCCAGATGGAGTACTGCTCCTCGTCGTTGATGACGACTACGTACTCGTCGCTCATCGGCATCCCCCCTCGGACGCACTGTATCGTGACCGCACGCCGGTCCCGCTGGGGGAGACGGAGGGAGGCATGCAGTGGGGAAGCACGCATTTCTGAGCGATGAGTGGGTGGCCGCAGCCCGGGCCATCCAGGACGAGTTCCGGGGCAAGGGGGAGCCGAGCGAACACCCCATCCGCATGAACCAGGTCATCGTGGACATCCCGTTCCCGCCCCATCGCTTGGAGTCCTACCTCAACACCGCGGATGGGGACTTCGACCTGGACATGGGCCACCTGGAGAACCCGGACGTCACGCTCACCATGCCCTACGAGGTGGCCAAGGCGGTGATGATCGACGGCGACCAGCAAGTGGGAATGCAGGCATTCCTCGAGGGCCGCATCCAGATCGACGGGGACATGACCAAGCTCATGGTGCTGCAGGCCGGAGCGCTGGACCCGATCATGATCGAGGCCCAGCTCCGCATCCGCGAGATCACCGAGTAGTTCCTGGCGGCCAGCGCACCTGGCCGTCCCGGCTTTGACCGCGCCCTTGGCCAGCTACCGCACGGAGCGCGCTCGGACTGCCCGGCGGGCGCGGGTGTGGGGCTCGGATCAGCAGGGCCAGCAGCGCCAGTGGTGCCGTGCGGCGCGGTCGACGGTGAACGGCGCGGGGCGGTGCCACTGGCGCCTGCCGCCATGGACGCCAGTCAGTGCGACAGGAGCAGTTCCCGCAGGCCGCGCACGACCTGGGTCTCGCGGTACTCGGGCTCGTCGGTCACCAGCCGGAGGCGGGGAAAGCGCTGCACCAACTGGCTGAAGGCGGCGGCGCCCTCGCTGCGGGCCAGGGCCGCGCCCAGGCAGTAGTGGCCGCCCTGGGAGAAGGCCAGGTGGCGGTTGGCGTTGGCCCGGGTGATGTCCAACCGGTCGGGGTCGGCGAACACCTCGGGGTCGCGGTTGGCCGCGCCCAGGGCGCACACCACCGACTCACCCGGGGGGATGGCCGTGCCGGAGATCTCCACCCGTTCCGTGGGGATGCGCACGGTGACGTGGATGGGGGAGTCGAAGCGCAATAGCTCTTCGATGGCGTTCTTGGCGAGGGACGGGTCGGACCGCAACAGCTCCAGCTGTTCGGGGTTGCGCAACAGGGCCAGCATGCCGTTGCCGATGAGGTTGGCCGTGGTCTCGAACCCGGCCACGAACAGGAACGTGGTGGTCACCCGCAGCTCGGCCCCGCTCAGCTTCTCGCCCTCCTCCTCGGCGTTGACCAGGGCGGTGAGGAGGTCGTCCTGGGGCTCGGCCCGGCGGGCGTCGTACAGCTTGTTGAAGTACTGGATGAGGCGGGCCGACGCGGCCAGCCCGTCCACCATGTCGTTCAGCCCCAGGTTGCCGTCGAGCAGCCGGGCCATGGGCGGCGACCACTCCCGGAACTGCTCCTGGTCCTCGAAGGGCACACCCAGCAGGTCGCAGATGACGCGCACGGGGAGGGGGAAACCGAAGTCGGCCAGCAGGTCGAAGGTGCCGCCACGCGCCGCCACCTGGTCGAGCAGGTCGGTGACGGTGGCCTGCACCTGCGACTCCAGTTGCTCCACCCGCCGGGGGGTGAACGCCTGGTTGACCAGCGAGCGGATGCGCGTGTGGTCGGGTGGGTCCCGGAACAGCAGCACCGTGGTGGTGGCGTCCTGGCGCATGATGCTGCCCCGGTCGGGCCGGCGCCCCCGCCGGTTGCGGCGGTTGAGGTTGGCGGCGTCGCTGCTGAAGCGGGGGTCGCGCAGCACGTCCTGCACGTCGTGGTAGCGGGTGAGGAGCCAGGCGCCCGTCGGTGTGCGCAGCACCGGGTTCGAGTCGCGCACCGTGGCGTAGTACCGGTAGGGGTCGTTGCGGACCTCGGGGTTGGAGAGGTCGAGCGACGACGGCAGCGACGACGGCGGGCTCACCGGTGGACTCGCCCGCGCCTCACAGGCAGAGCTCGGCCATCAGTTCGATGGCCGGCACGTCGGCGTTCACGAGCATCATGGTGGTGACCGACGAGCGTTTCCACGCATCGAGCTGCTCGGCGATGCGCTCCTTCGGTCCGCACAGGGCGATCTCGTCGACCATCTCGTCGGGCACGGCCGCGGCGGCCTCGCCCCACTTGGCCTTCTGGAACAGGTCGGCCACCCGGCGGGCCGGCTCCTCCCACCCGTACCGGACGGCGAGGTCGTAGTAGAAGCTGTAGCCCTTCACGCCGCTGCCCAGGTAGAAGGCGACGCCGGACTTCAGCTTCTTCCGGCACACGTCCACGTCCTTCCCCACGGAGATCGGAACCATGGGCACGACGTCGAAGGTGTCCATGCCCAGGCGGGTGCGGGCCTCGACGATGCCGGCCAGCTCCGAGCTGATCTCGCCCAGCAGGGCGGCCTCGCGGGCGGGGCTGAAGATGGGGGGCATGAGGCCGTCGGCCACCTGCATGGCCAGGCGCACGTTCTTCGGTCCCATGGCCGCCAGGTAGATGGGGATACGCCGGCGCTTGGGCCGGAACATGAGCTTCATGGGCGCGGCCATCCCGGTGGCGCCCTCACCGGTGTAGGGCATGTCGTAGATCTCGCCGTGGAAGTCGACCGGCTTGTCGCGATCGAGGATCTTGCGGACGATCTCCACGTACTCCCGCGTGCGCTGCAGCGGCTGGCGGAAGGCGACGTTGTGCCATGCCTCCACGATCATGGGCGACGACACGCCCAGGCCCATGATGAAGCGACCGTTGGACGCGCTGTCGAGGGTGGCCGCGGTCATGGCGGCGGCGGCCGGCGTGCGGGCCGCCATCTGCATGATGCCCGTACCCAGCTTGATCTTCTCGGTGTGGGCGGCGATGTACGCGAGCGGCACGATGCAGTCCGTGCCCAGCGCCTCGGCCGTCCAGACCGAGTCGTACCCCAGGGCTTCGGCTCGCTTGATGACCTCGAGGTTGGCCTTGGGCCCAGCGCCCCAAGGTCCCCAACTTCCACCCGACCGCATGACGCTCAGACCGAGGCGCACGGTGGTTCCTCCCCCCAACTCGTTGCCCGGCGATGATGAGGCTCGGTGCGCCTGCTGTCAACTTTGCGGCCGGCCCACCGCCAGTGCCACCGCCATCCCGTCGCCGTGGCTGATGGACAGTTCGACGCCGGCCACGTGCAGTCGAGCGGCGGTGGCGGCGGCCGAGCCCGACAACCGCACGACGGGCCGGTGCCCGAGCGCGCAGAGGTGGGGTAGGGCCTCTCCCTCGTGTGGGCCGGGAATGACTTCCACTTCGCGGAGGGGAGCGGCCCGGTCGCCGAGCGAGGCGAGCACGGCCCGCTTGGCCGCCAGCCGGCCGGCCCACCGTTCCAGCGATGGGCGCGCCGCGCAGTGGCGGCGCTCGGCCTCGGTGAACACCTCGGCCGCGGTGAGCGGCGCGACCAGGTCCTCCACCGAATCCACGCCTTCGTAGGGCACGAACGCCAGTTCCACGGCGCCACGGTACCGGGGTCGACAGCACCCCCTCCCGGGCTCCATCCTGGACCGGTGCGTCGGCTGGGGAGCATGGTCGCGGTGGTGGCGTTGCTCGGCGCGGGCGCATGCGCCAAGGGCGGCGCGCGCAGTGCGCGTGTCGCGGGCTCGGCCGCGGGCGCGGCCCCATCGACGTCGACCACGGCGCCGGCGGTGGGCACCACCGCCACGACGGACGCCACCGGAGGCCGCAGCGGCACCACCGTCGTGGGCAAGGGAGCGGGCACCACTGCCCCCGGGCACAGCAGCCCGACGGTGGCGCCGGCCAGTGTCCCGCCCGTCCGACCGCCTGATCCGGGCACCTACCGCTACACCACATCCGGAACGTACACGTACGGTGGCCGCGACCACGCCCTGCCGCCGCACACCACGCTGGTGGTCGACCCGCCCAGCGGTCCCTCGCAGCACGCCGCTCGCAACCTGCGGGACGTGGACGGAAACGGCCCGGTGGTCGAGACGATCCTGCGATACGAGGCGGACGGGCTGTACCTCGACCAGCTCAGCGAGACCAACCGCATCGACGGCGTCGACGACACCCGGCAGTACCGCCCGTCGCCGCCCGTCCTCGTCGCTCCCCGCACCGCCGACGTGGGCTACGCCGCCCATTTCGATGCGGCCGACGGCGGCACCACCGTCCACGTCGACTCGACCATCGAACGGCGCGACACCGTGACCGTCGACGGTCAGCCGGTCGACTGCTACCTCGTCCACGCGGTGACCACGTTCCACGGCACCATCGAGGGCACGGGCGACGCCACCTCGTGCGTGTCCATCGCCTACCGCCTCGTGCTCACCGAGACCGTGTCCACCCACTTCACCATCGGCCCCAGCGATGTGCGGGGCGCGTACCACGCCGTGCTCGAGCACCTCACGCCGAGCGCGACCTGAGGAGGACCGAACCGTGCCGCTTCCCGCTGATGCCGTCGGCCGCACCGCCGGCCCCATCACCTCGGAGGTCGACCCCGATCGGGTGAAGGCCTACGCGGCCGCCACCAACGACGACCACGTCGAATGCCAGTCAGGCCAAGCGGTGCCGCCCGTGTTCGGGGTGACGCCCAGCTGGGACCTGGTGATGGACCTGGTCCAGGGCGTGGTGCCCCTCGACCTCCAAGTGATGATCGTGCACGGCTGGCAGGACATGCACTTCGCCCGAGCTCTGCGACCCGGTGAGGTGCTCAGCAGCCGGGCCGAGGTGCACAGCATCAGGGCCAACCGACTGGGCACCGAACTGGTGGTACGGGCCACGAGCAGCGACAGCGCCGGCGTGCCGGTGGTCGACATCTACACGACGACGGTCGTCCGGGGCCTGGTGGACGACGCGGACACGGGCCCGGGCCGCCCCGTCCACGTGCTGGCCCGGGAGGAGCGGGGCGCCAAGCTCGCGGACGTGGTGCGCGACGTCGACGTCGACCAGACCTACCGCTACCGCGACGCGTCGGGCGACACCATGCCCATCCACGTGGACGCCGAGCTGGCTCGGCGCGTGGGTCTGCCTGGCATCATCATCCACGGCCTCTGCACCATGGCCATGTGCGGGCAGGCGGTGCTCCAGGCCGCGGGCGGCGCCCACCCGAGCGAGGTGCGACGGCTGGCCGTACGCTTCACCCGGCCGGTGCTGCCGGCCAGCCAGTTGGTGGTGAGTGTGTTCGAACCAGTGCCCGTGGACGGCACAGGCCGGCGTTTCGCCTTCGAGGCCAAGAGCCGGGCCAAGGTCGTGGTCAAGGACGGGCTCGCTGTCCTCGGCCCGCCCCGCGGCGAGTGGTGAGTGATGGGGGATCAGGCGGTCGGGCCGGCGTCGAGGTTGAACCAGGCGGCCAACTCCTGCACCAGCTGGAGGTCACCTGACACGCGGAGGCGCCCGGTCATGAATGCCTCGGTGGTGTCGAGCTGGCCGATCATCAGCCGCATGAAATCGGTGATCGAGCAACCGACCTGCAACTCGGGCGGCTGGGCCGCCCCCGACGCCCAGCCCAGACCGGACGCCGCCGCGATCATCTGGTAGGTGATCACCGCGTCCTGGGTGGCCAGATCCCATTGGACGACGACCTCCCGGGGCCCGGCCCGCTCGGGCAGGAATCGCCGTTGCATCTCCAGAAAGACTCCCTGAACCGCCATGTCAACACCGATGGTCTGCATCAGCGCGAGCACCTGGTCGTCGGTGAGACGGGCGATCGCGTCGGCCAATTGCGCCCTCGGGTCCCTCGGCGTGGTCGTCATCGCTCCCCCTTCGTCACGACCGGCTTTCGCACTCTAATGACCCTGGGGCCGGCCATCCCGAGGGCCACGGGGGACTGGTCGGTGGCCCTGGGATCACTCGACATCGAGCACCCGGAGCCGCTCGACCTCACCACGCGCGGCCACGTTCCATCGGAACTGCTCGGAGGCACGCTGTACCTCGGGGGCCCGGCCGGCCACGACGTACACGGGTCGCGGGGCGCGTCCTGGCTCGACGGCGATGGCATGGTCCACGCCGTTCGCCTCGGTTCGGGCCGCTCCGCTCCGGGCGGGGCGACGTACCAGAGCCGCTTCGTCGCCACCAAGAAGAAGGGCAAGGAAGACAGGGCCGGCCGCCGCCTGTACGCCACCCTGGGCGCTCCGGCGCCGGGGGGTGCCGTGGCCCGCCTGTGGCGGTCCCGTCCCCAGAGCCCAGCCAACGCCGGCGTGGTGGCCCACGACGGCCGCCTGTTCGCCCTGTGGGACGGCGCCCCGCCGTACGAGCTGGATCCGGAAACCCTTGCCACACGAGGGCAATACGATCTCGACGGCCTGTTGCGTGCCCGTGACGGCTTCGCGTCCGCACCTGTGGTGGACCCCGAGAGCGGCGATCTCTGGAACCTGGGCGGCCGGCCCGGGCGCCGCCTGCGCATCGGCCTGTACCACTGGCCGCGAGGCGGGCGCCCTCGCCTGGTCGCCAGCGCCCGCCTTCCCTACCGCACGGTGGTGCGCTCGTTCGCCCTGACGCCGACCAAGGCCGTGTTCGTGCTCTCGCCTCTTGTCGCCCGCCTGTCCCCGGCCGTGGCCGTGGGCCAGCGGCCGCTCACGCAGATGCTGCGATGGCGGCCGGAGCTGGGCAGCCCCGTCGGCATCATCGACCGGGTTACGGGAGCGTGCCGGTGGGTGCCCGTGCCGCCCCTCGTGGTGTCGGCCGTGGCCCAGGCCTACGACGACGCCGACACCGGCGAGCTGGTGGTCGACGTGTCCACCTACCCGGACGCGGGGATGATCGGCGCCACCACCGACATGATGCAGGGGAGCCTCACGGCCAAGGGCTACGCCACCCTCGAGCGCCTGCGCATCGGCCCTCGGGGCTTGGTCGAGCGGTCGCTGCTCCCGCCCCTCGACTGGCCGGCCGTCGCCACCCCGCACACCCCTGGTCCCGACGCCCGCATCTACGGCATCAACCTCAACCCCATGGCCGGGTTCCCGGGGACGCTCGCCGCTGTCCACATGGGCACGGCCAAGGTCGACTGGGTGCCGCCCCTGGCCCACGAGGTGGCCAGCCCGCCGGTGGCCGTGCACCGGGGGCGGCCGTGGGTGTTCACGGTGGTGACCGACCTGGCCGCCCGCACGTCGGAGGTGCGGGTGCTGGACGGCGACCGGGTGGGCGGGTCGGCCCTGTTCGCCGCCGAGCTTCCCTGCGTCGTGCCCTTCGGCGCCCGGGGGTGTTGGGTCGATCAGCGGAAATGACGGCGGCGCCGACCGGGGCGTACGCTCGCATCGGCTCGCGGGATTGGGAGGATCGCCGTGCCAGTTGGGGTGGACGTGGTCGCGGTCCAACGGATCCGCGATGACGTCAGACGTTGGGGGAAGACGTTCCTCGATCGGGTGCTGACACCCGCGGAAGCGCAGTGGTGCGCGGCCGCCGACGATCCGGAGACGAGCGTCGCCGCCTGCATCGCCGGCAAGGAATCGGTCATCAAAGTGGTGGGCGGAAGACCGAGAGGTTTCGCCTGGCGCGACGTCGAACTTTTTCCCGATGCGGGGGCGTTGCTGGGGCCAGAAAACCAGATGCTGGTCGTGGGTCGATGGCTGTGCGACTGGCGCGGCACCCGCGTCCGGGTGGCGGCCGTGAGCAGGGGCCCTCACGTCGTGGCCCTGGCGCAGGCGGTGTGAGGTGCGCGCCTTCCTGTTCCCCGGCCAGGGCACGCAGCGCGTGGGCATGGGCCAACAGCTGTGCCACGTGTACCCGGCGGCGGCCGAGGTGTTCGACCGGGCGGGCGACGTGCTCGGCTTCGACATCGGGCGCATCTGCCGCGAGGGCCCGGCCGAGCAGCTGACCAACACGCGCTACGCCCAGCCGGCGGTGTTCACGTGCAGCGCGGCGACGCTGGCGGCCGTGGCCGAACGGGGCATCGAGCCCGATCTGGTGGCCGGGCACAGCGTGGGCGAGTTCACCGCGCTCATGGCCGCCGGCGCCCTGTCCTTCGAAGACGCCCTGCTGGCCGTGCAGCAGCGGGCCGAGCTCATGGCCGAGGTCACGCGGCCGGGCACCATGACGGCCGTCGTCGGCCTCGATCCTGCCGTCGTCGAGGGCCTCTGCGTCGACCTCAGCACCGGCGACACCGGCGCCGGTCGCGTCGTCATCGGACTGCACAACGGCGACCGTTACGTCGTGCTGTCGGGGGACGTCGACGCCGTGCGGCTGGCCGAGACCGCGGCCAGGGCCGCGGGCGCGCTCAAGATCCTGCCTCTCGCCGTCAGCCACGCCTTTCACTCGCCCCTCATGGCCGAGGTGGCCGGCCGGTGGGCGCAGTGCGCGCGGGCCCTCGACCTGCGCACGCCGGATGTCCCTGTCGCCCTCAACACGACGGGCCACCTCTCCACCGACGTGGACGAGATCAGGCAGGCCGTCGTCGACCAGGTGACGTCGCCCGTGCAGTGGGTGTCGTGCGTGCGGGCCCTGCTGGCCCGGGGCATGACCGAAGCGATCGAGGTGGGCGACAGCAAGGTGCTCGCCACCATCGGCCGCAACGTCGATCGCACCGTGCCCCACCTCTCGCTCGCCGGGCCGCGCGCCATCGACCAGTTGGTGAGCGGCGGCCGCCGGGCCGCATGGGCCTCCAGTGCCCAGGAGGTGGCCGATGCTGTTCGATAAGGAGACGGTCGCCCTCGTCACTGGTGGGGCCAAGGGCATCGGCCGGGCGATCGCCACCGACCTCGCCCGTGAGGGCTGTCATGTCGTCGTCAACTACAACGCCAGCGCGGCGGCGGCCGAGGAAACGGTCGAGGGCATTCAGACCGAAGGCGGCTCGGCCGAGGCGTGGCAGTGCGACCTGAGCGACGAGCGCCAGGTGAAGGCCATGTTCCGCCGGGTGCGCTCCGACCTGGGACGCCTCGACGTACTGGTCAACAACGCCGGCGTCATCAACGACGGCTTCGTGATGATGATGAGCGCGGAGAAGTTCGAGGGCGTGCTGCGCACCAACCTCACGGCCACGTTCTTCACATGCCGGGACGCGCTCAAGCTGATGTCGCGCCAGCAGTCGGGTGCCATCGTCAACATCTCGTCCGTGGCCGGTATCGCCGGAGCCGAGGGCCAGCTCAACTACGCGGCGGCCAAGGGTGGTGTCATCGCCTTCACGAAGGGCCTGGCCCGGGAGGCGGCGCCCCAGGGGGTGCGGGCCAACGTGGTCGCCCCCGGTCTGGTCGACACCGACATGATCAAGCGGGTCCCGCCCCACCTGTTCGGCGCCATGATGCAACTGGTGCCGCTGGGGCGCGTGGGGCGGCCCGAAGAGGTGGCCCACTTGGTGAGCTTCCTCGCCTCACCCAAAGCGTCGTACATCACCGGTTCCACCTTCCGCATCGACGGCGGCATGGTCGTCGGCTGAGCAAGGAGAGAGACATGCCCACCCTCGAAGAGCTGCGTGAACGGGCCCGGGCCCGCCAGGAGCTCAGCGGCCGGCTGAAGCAGCTTGTCGTGGACCGCCTCGACGTGCCCACGGAGGCCGAGTGGATCACCGACGACCAGGCTCTGTTCGGCCGGGGCTTGGAGCTCGACAGCGTCGACGCGCTCGAGCTCGTCGTCGGCATCGAGTTCGACTACGCCGTGTCCATCACCGACGACCAGGTCGGCGTCTTCGGCTCCATCAACACCCTCGCCGACCACATCGAGGACGAACTCGGGGAAATCCCGACCGTCTGACCAACATCAATCGCTGTTCCGCACACCAGGGAGGAATTGTGGCGGAGGCTTCGCCCCTCGCAGGGCTCTACCCAGACGGCGTCCAGACCGAGATCATCGGTGACGCGGAGGTGCCGTGGTCGTTCGGCTCGCTGGACGACGAGCACGACGCCATTCGCAACGCCACCGCGCTGCTCGACTTCTCGTCCCTCGGAAGGATCTCCGTCACCGGCCCCGGTGCCATGGACTTCCTCCAGTCGCAGGTGGCGCGTGACATCGCCTACCTGTTCCCCGAGCGCTGCCTCACCACGCTGCTCATGGACGAGGATGCCAACCCCGTCGACATCGTGGTGATCTACAAGGTGCAGGGTGGCTACATCCTGGAGACGGCCGTGGGCCAGGGCGCGGCTACGCTGGCCCACCTCCAGGAGCGGGCACCGGCCAGCGTCGCGCTCACCGACCTGCGGGCCAGCCACGCGTCCGTTGCCCTGGAAGGGCCGTTCTGCTGGCAGCTCGTGGGCCAGGTGTTCGACCCCCAGATCACCGGCCTCACCTACCAGGGCGTGCAGCAGTCGGAGTGGGAGGGTGAGGAGATCCTCGTCAGCCGGCTCGGCTTCACCGGCGAGTACGGCTTCAAGTTCGACCTGCCCATCGATGCCGCCCAGAAGCTGTGGTCCCGCCTGGCCGAGGAGGCGACGCCGGTGGGCCACGAGGCGCTCGAGATCGCCATGCTCGAAGTGCGCCAGCCCATGCTCCACCGGGAGCTGGGCGAGGACGGCAACGTCATGCGGGCCGGGCTCAACTGGTTGGTCGAGCTGGAGAAGGACGACTACACCGGCCACAGCGCGCTCATGGACCAGCGGGACGCGGGCGCCGACTCGCTGCCCGTGAGCTTCACGGTCGAGGGCACCGCGGTCCCGGCCGCGGGCGCCGCCGTCATCGCCGCCGGCGAGCTGACGATCGGGAACGTCGTGCACAGCGTCTACAGCCCGCACCTGCGCAGGGTCATCGGCGTGGCCCGGGTCGGTGCGGAATGGGCGGCGTCGGGCCTGGAGCTGGACGTCGAGCACGCCACCGAGGGGGCCATCCCCCTCAAGACGGTGTCGGCGCCGTTCCTCATCCCGCTCAGCTGGCGCGTCCCCATCCTGTAGGCCCGAGCCGTTAGGGAGGAAGCAGATGGAGAAGGCTCCGGTCGCCATCACCGGCATCGGCGTGGTGTGCGCCAACGGGAACGACACCGAGGCGGCCTGGAAGAACATCGTGGCGGGCCAGTGCGCCATCGGCGACATCGAGTTTCTGGACACGATGTGGATGGGGGTGCGGCTGGCCGGCGAGGTACGAGGTTTCGACCCCTTGCGCTTCCTCGACGCCACCGAGGCCGACGGCATGGTTCGCTCGGCCCAGTTCGCCATCGCCGCCGCCCACGAAGCCCTCGACCAG
>Ga0070741_10011396_pt1 | contig 16433 bp, 15 predicted proteins | sample Coa_R1_4_FD_66440 | JGI IMG/M metagenome (GOLD analysis project Ga0070741, IMG submission 66440) | Surface soil microbial communities from Centralia Pennsylvania, which are recovering from an underground coalmine fire - Coalmine... | ecosystem: Environmental > Terrestrial > Soil > Unclassified ...
CGCCACCGCAGCAATATGCGGGTTATAGCGGTGGATCACTCCGTGAAGATGAATGGTCTCGTTCACATAGGGCTTGATCGCAGGATCATGCTCCAGAACGTTGCCGTTGAAATCCATGGTGAGGACATCGGCTGGCGTCATGGTGGCAAATGATGGCCCAAAGCGATTCACCAGCATCCGGTTTTCGCCCACGGCTATGCTCAGGTGCCCGGCGTTGCCCACGCTCAGGCCAAAGCGGTAGAGCAGCCGCGCAGCGCAGCAGAGATCAAATCTCAACCCATCCAAATTCATCGGTGTCCTCCAATGCGAGTTGAAGCGAGACTAAACGGCGATGTGCCGTGCCGCAGCTTAGCTGCCTATTTGTCTTCTTCCAGGTATTTCACCAGATGCATGTAATCTTCACGGGCAGGCAGGAAAAAATCCAGGTTCATCACCGGCTCCGTGCCCAGCGGCTCAATATAATGCACCACGCCTGCCGGTATCACCAGAAACGAGCCTGCGCCAACTTCATGACCCACGTCGCCCACGTGATAAATGGCGCGTCCGCTCACAATGTAAGCCAGTTGCTCAAACGTGTGGCTATGCGGATTCAGCTTCATGCCGGGATGGCATTCGTTCATCACCATCATCATGTCTTTCCACTGGAAGCCCTTTCGGCTGATTCCTGCGCGCACCACTTCAGAAGGAATATTCTCCCAGTTGTAAGCCTTGCCGCTCGATTTCTGTTCTGTGGTCTTGGCGGTACTCATGTGGCTATGCCCCTTTCTTTGCCGGCAGACGCCGCTCAGCGGCCTCTTCCAGGCCCAGCAGCGCTTCTGCATTTTTCTTGATCATGAATTCGATTTCCCGCTCTTTGATGCCGATATCCAACAGCTTCTCCACCGTGTAACGCAGACCTTCCACCGGCAGCGGATTATTTTTTTGTCCCAGATCAGAGCCCAGAAGAGTGCGCTCCGGCCCCACTAACTCAATCCATCGCTTGAGCCGGTCAAAATCCCAGAAATGGAACGTGGATTCAGGATGATACATGCACATGGAGTGCTCAATGTACGCGCCCAACCGGACAAACTCCTGCACTTCCTCTTCACTGGCATCGACGACAAAGTCCGGATGATTGATCAGCATTCGGCGCACGCCAACCTCATTGGCTGCGCGCAACAGCGCCAGCGCTTCCGGCACGGAAACATGTCCAGTGGACAAAATCGCATCGGCTTCCGCGATCAATTCCAGGATTAATCTCGCCTGCGGAAGAAGCTCGCCTTTTTCGTCCAGCACCTTTACCGGAATGTCCGGCAGCTCACGGCCAACCTGCGAAGGAAACTTCATGTGCGGCTGCGCCTCGTGATGCTTAATATGGTTGATGGACGAGATCGTGGGAAACCAGACTATCTTGCCGCCCATGCGTAGCGTCATATCCACAATGTAAGGATTCAGCCCGCCGACATAACTGTTGAGGACCACGCCGCCAAACACCTGGGTAGGAATGTCCTTGAGATCATGGTTCTTCAGAGGCACCAGCTCCGGCGCAGTGGTGTGGTGATGGCTCTTGATGACGATAGCGCGCATTCCGGCCTGGGCCGCCTGTTGTGCCGCTTCTACAGCGTCCAACCGTCTGGGAAAGAGTGATGGCGAAGGATGAATGTGTAGATCAATCGATCCCTGCAACAATCGTGCAACCGCGTCCATTAGGTTCCCCTCCTGGTTTACAGATAAAAAGACTTACCAGCCAAAGCCTGGCAAGCCGGCGTTCTTCGCCGATCCCCAGGGTTCAAAATTCTCTGCGCCCGGCTCCGCGCCTGGCGCCAGCTTCCGGTAACTGCGATCAAAGTAGAGCAGCGGGTCCGGCGACTTGTCTTTAAGTTCGCACTGAAGCACGCGTCCTACAAAAATCATGTGGTCGGCCACGGGTAATGACTGTTCCACCTGGCACAAAAACCAGCCAAGGACTTCGGTGAGCACCGGGATTCGCCGGTCTGAAGTGGGTGAATACTTCACATCATGAAAATGCAGGCTGCGCGAAGCAAACTGTTCAGCATGTTTGCGGCCTGAGTGGGGCAACAGGTGCACAGCGAATGCCCCTGTTTCTGCCACGCCCTGCGCTGTGCGTGAAGCTGTTGTGAGCGAAACCAGCAGCATGGGCGGTGTGGCTGAAACCGAGCAGACGGCCGTGGCTGTCATTCCTACCGGTTCATCGTTCAGCGAACTGGTAATAATCGTTACACCTGAAGCCAGATGCCGGATTACGTCGCGAAATGCCGCGCCATCCGCGCTTGCGCCTGGCTCTCCAGATTTGGCCCTCGCAATTTCAGGCTGTGACATGGTCCTTCTCCCGCGCAGACGCGCTCTTCTGCGCCTCGCGTTCATCCCACTCAGCAGTGCGCTTGGCAAAGTCCCACACGCGCTGCTTGAGTTCCTGCTGCCTGGGATAGTTCTGGTAACGCAACATCGCCAGCCGCCACGGATCGCCGGAAAAATAACGCTCGTAAAGCGTCTGGCGTCCGGCAAACGAAGAACAGGAAACATCCCAGGCAATCCGGAACAGTTCAATTCGCTTGTCCGCCGGAATGGTTGCGCCCTGGTAGTAACGCTCCACGTCCGCAGCGCGTTCGCTTGAAAGTTCTTCATGGCTCGGCACCATCACCAGGCCGCTGGCGCCGAGAATCTGGATGGTCTCCACCAGTTTGGGATAAAGCTGCGGGAACAACGTGCGCACGGTAAGCAGCGGCTGATCGTTGGGCAGCACCGTGCCGTTTGGTCCAGGCACGCAGTCAACTTCCGATGCGCGAATGCAGCTCCGCACCAACTCCACCGTGTTGATCATCTCGTGGATATGATTCTGCACGTGCTGGAATCCGCCGATACCCACTGCGTCCGCCATGTTCAGCGCAATCCCCAGCAAGAACTCTGCCTTGGCCAGATTTTTAGTGGCGAACTGGTGCATGATCTGGTTGATGGTTCCGGTCTCGCCGAACATGCCGTTGCCAAGCTTGGGCTCCTGATAGATAAAGACGCGCTCCCATGGAACCAACACGTTCTCGAAAATGGCGACGCAATCCATCTCGTCAAGACGCGCGGAGAACGGATAATCCTGCACTCGGCCATCGCGCGGCGTGATGGCCGGACGGCAGATGAAGCGCAGCCCCTTGGTGGCCATCGGAATAGAAAACGCAAAAGCGTACGGCTTGGCTTCATCCGAAAGTTGTAGAAATGTTGAAGGAAAGACGGCGATATCGTTGGAAAACGGCGCCAGCGTGGCGATCATGCGCGCGCCGTGAATCACAATCCCTGCATCAGTTTCCTTCACGATAGCGGCTGCCGTACTTTGCTGCTGCACCGGCTTGGAGCGGTCCGTCTGCGGATTGATAAGCGTGTGCGTCAGCGCCAAATCGTTTTTGCGCAGAAACTCGTAGTAGCTGCGAATATTTTTTCCGAACCGCTCACCGCCCCGCGCAAAATAATCAGGCGCGGAGCCCAGACCGGTCATGTGGACATTCATGAAATCCGGACTGCGGCCCATCATGCCGCCGGTCCAATCCATCCACAGCTTCACCATTTCGCGGCGACGCACCAGATCGGCTTGCGAACGCGGCTCTATGTAAGAAAGTCCCGCACGCTCGCCTTCCGGCGTAATGTAGGTGAGCTTTTCCTGGAGCTGAGGATCATGCTGCATGTCATACAGCTCGGCAATCGATTCGGCCACCGGCCTGAAGCGTGGATCAAGCGTGACATCTCGGACCCGCTCGCCATCAATCCATATTTCGCGATCATCGCGAAGCGAATCCAGATACTGCCGGCCGATTCGAATCATTCCTCTGTCCTCTCGAATGCTTTTCAAATTAATCCGGGACGCGGAATGCCATAATTCCGTAGCCCATCATTCCAAACGGGTAATAAAATTTGCGCTCTATGCGCGCATGCGACGGCAGAGCGGCGCGCATGGCCATCCACTGCACCACTTCCACCGAATGCTCTCCTCCAAGGCGGGCAAAGTCCGCCATGGTGTAAGAATTCAGCTCTTGCGGCGCGCTCTCAATCAGGTCCATAAATTTACGGTCCCACTCCGCGGTCACTCGTCCGCAATTCGGGCCGGTAAGCTGGTGGGAAAGACCGCCTGTGCCAAAGACCACAACGCGCAGATCGCCGGGAAAACTCTTGATAGCGCGGCCCACGGCTTCACCCATCTGCCAGCAACGCTGTGGCGAAGGAAGCGGATGCATCACGACGTTGATGGTCAGAGGCACTACCGGGATTTTCCAGCCTTCGTCCAGCAGCGGCATGGGAGAAAGAAATCCGTGATCGAGCGACATGCGGTGCGATGCCGTAATATCAAAGCCATCTGCCACCATGCTGGCAGCGATGTGAGAAGCCAGCTCTTTGTGGCCAGGAACCGGCGGGAAGGCGCGAGCACCAAGCCCTTCATCGGGAATATCGTATTGCTCTGCCAGGCCGATGCTGAAAGTGGGCCACGCGTCATAAAAATATTGATCGACATGGTCGTTGTAAATCACCACCAGCGCTTCAGGCTTCTGCGCTTCCAGCCAGTGCTGCGATTTTTCAAAAGCGTTGAACAGCGGCTTCCAGCCCACGTCATTGGTCATTCCATGATCGTAGGCATGTGCAATCGATGGCGCATGCGAGCAGGCCAGTCCAGCAACAATCTTCGCCATCAGCCATCTCCTTTCGTCTTACTCTAGACCAAGTGCAAACGTTTTGTTCTGCTCCGCCTGCTGCTTGAGAAAATCCACAAATTGCTGCTTGCTCATGCCACGCATAGCGCCCTCAAGCTCCAGGAATTCAACATTGCTGGCAGCGCCCAGCTTGGTAAGCACATAAATGCTTACACCGGCCTCAGCCAGCGCGCGCCAGTCCAACTGGAGAAGCATTTCCCGTTCGCGCGCGGTCAGCTCATAACAGGCAGCATAAGCTTCCGGACCAGAACGGAACTTCTGCCGCGTGGCTTCATCCCGCAAGTCATAACAGGCGCGGCTTAGTGCATACAAGCTCATAAGATTCCTCGCTTCATGCCGTGGCACTCTTTGCCACCGCGGCTTCGCGCTTGCGGCCCAGATCGCGCGATAGTCGTTGGGCCGCGTTCTTCAATGCCTGCGCCAGCCCTGAATCCGGGTCTGCCGGCACTGAAGATAGAGTGCCGACAAACGCAATGGTTCCAGCGATCAGCTCATGGTCAAAGACCGGCGCGGCCACAGCGCGTATACCTTCCGCCACTCTGGAGTTTACAAACACACCATGCTTGCGCGCCTCAGCCATGCTGCGCTCCATCTCCCTGCGCTGGCCCTCAGGAAAATGCGCCAGTAGTTGATTGACTCGCAGGCGATCAGGATGAAACGCCAAATAGAGATGTCCCTGGGCCGAGTCCAGCGGCAGCATTGCGCCCAGCCGGATATGAAGCTGCACCAGCTTGGCTTGCGGTTCCCGCACCCGCACCACAACAGGACAATCGCCTGACCACAGGCTCAGTACGGCTGTTTCCTGCGCTTCCTCCGCCAGTTGCGAGAGATAATTTTCCGCCAGCTCCACAATCTGCACTCCGCCCACTGCCGCAGCGCCAAGCTGGATCAGCAAAGGCCCTAGAGCATATCCGCCCTCGCCTTCAGCGCGCAAAAATCCAGCGCGTGAGAGAGAAGCCAGATAGCGGTGCGCAGTAGAGCGCCGCAGATGCAGTGTGGATGCTAGTTCTCGAACTTTCATCTGGCGTCCGTTGCCGGCGAAAACTTCCAGCACGCAGGCCAGGCGGTCAATCACTTGAATGGTAGAACCGCGTCCAATAGCAGTCTTTTTAGCGCGCTTGCGGGTTGGTTGCGGTTTTGGAAGCATAACCTGATTGCGAGACGATGCCCGCATTGTGGGACGAACGATGTTATTCACTCGTTCTCCGTTGTGTCAAGGCGCGCCGGCCCAACTTGGGACGCGGTGCAATTTGCGGTGCTCTCATCTTTGCTTTGTTCTGTTGATGAACGCCGCGTTCGAAATAACGTATGCAGTACAATAGCTCTCTTTAGATGACTATGGCCAGCCTCTCTGCACAACTACGCCAAAAACTGAATACCCGTGCTGTTACGGGAACATTTGTAAAGCTTGGCCGCCGCGAAGTGATTGACATCCTCGCCCTTGCCGGGCTGGATTTTGCCATCTGCGACCTCGAACATTCTCAAATCACCGAACAGGAAGCGGGGAACCTGATCACAGCGGGACGTGCCTGTAACTTTCCTGTGATTGTGCGCGTCGCGCATTTCAATCCTGGCCAAATAAATCGGCTGTTGGAGGCAGGTGCCGCCGGAATTCAGCTTCCGCAGGTGCAGACCAGAGAGCAGGCTTCAGCTTTTCGCTCCGCATGTAAATATCCGCCGGAAGGTTCGCGCAGCCTCAGTCTGGCCCAGCCTGCAGCCGGTTATGGATCAGAGCCGCTTACGGAATATATTCACCGCAGCAACAGAGAAATTTTGCTGGTGGGGCAACTTGAAAGCAAAGAGCTGGAACGTCCGCTGAACGCCTTGATCGAGGGGCTGGATATTGTCTTTATCGGCTCTCTTGATTTGACCGTGGACATGGGAGCGCCGGGCAAGCTGGACGATCCAGCTGTGCAGCAGCGCATCCACGAGATTGAAGAGGCAGCCTCTGCGGCCAAAGTCCATCTGGGTATCTACGCGGATTCACCTGCACGAGCGGCGCAGGCCGCAGCCGCAGGCTATCGCATGATTGCACTCTCTTCCGATCTGGGAGCGCTGGCCGGATCGGTAAAAGGCTGGGTTAAGCAGTTGGCTGAGATTTCAGCGGCAGCGAACAAAGCATAAGTATGGACCTCTCCATTGATCTGGGAAAAATCCGGCTGAAAAATCCGCTGATCTGCGCTTCCAGTGAAATCACCATGACGGCTACTGACATCCGCGCCGCCATCGATGCAGGCGCTGCCGCGGTGATTGCAAAATCGGTCAATGAGTCTCCTGCAGCCGCAGCGCAGCTCGCAAAGGCTGACTACGTTCTGCTGGATGACAATTGGAAGGTCGTTCCTTGGAATTCGCCCCACCGGCGCGATGCATCATTGTTTTGCCGCTCCGGCCTGGCGCAGATGCTGCTTGAGCAATGGCTGGCGATGCTTGTGGAATTGGACGCCTACGCACAACAGAAGCAGAGCATTGTTGTCGGCAGCATCACCGTGGCCCAGGCCGGTCCAGCGGCGGAGATAGCAAGAAAAATGGAGGCAGCCGGGCTGCGCTGGATTGAGTTGAATCTTGGTGCGCCGCATGGACGCGAGGCCTCTGCTGTGCGCCAGGTAACAGCACAAGACGCCGTACGCAACTACGTCCGGACGGTACGGCGCGCAGTTTCCATTCCGCTTGCGGTCAAGCTCACCGCGCAGGCGGATGATCCGCTGGCGCTGACGGCAATCGCAATGGAAGAAGGCGCAGACATGCTGGTGCTGACCGGGCGGATACAAGGATTCATGCCCGATATTGAAACGCAAAAACCGGTTCTCGGCTCATGGGGCGCGATTGGCGGAAGGTGGGCGCTCCCCGCAAGCCTCTATTGGGTGAGCAAATGCTGGCGAAATGTCACAAAAGAAATTCCCATTATCGGGACAAACGGAGCGCGATCGGCGGAAGACGTTGTTCGTTTTCTGCTGAGCGGAGCACGTGCTGTGGAGCTAGCGAGCGTTGCCATTACCAATGGCGTCCAGGTCTTTGAGGAGATTCTTGCCGGCATACGCAGCTATTGTGAGCGCAAGGGCATTCCGCAACTCCAGGAAATCATTGGCAAAGCTGCTGATTGCGGCTTGACCTACGCTGAAATACCTGCGCAAGCCAACCAGCGATTCCCCTGGAATACCTGAAATTGCAAGCTGCCAGTTGGTATGATTGAACAAGTGTCTTCAGACTGACGAATTCAACGTGAAGCTGACCAAAAAAAATATACTGATCATTATCCTGCTGGTTGCAGGAGTAGGAATTTTTGCCGCTTTCAACCTCAAGGGAAAAGGGCCGATTGAGTACTACACAGCCAAGGTAGAAAACGGCGAAATCAAACAAGTGGTGGAAGCCACGGGGACTATCAACGCTGTCATCACGGTCCAGGTAGGATCACAGGTTTCCGGCACAATCTCCCGGCTGAATGTGGATTTCAACTCGCGCGTAAAAAAAGGACAGGTCATTGCGCAGATTGATCCGGCCCTGTTTGATGGCGCATTGTCACAGGCCAAAGCCGATCTGGAGAATGCCAAGGCAAACCTGGCGGTTGCCGTTGCCAATACCGCCAAAGCCAAAGCCGCGGATGCGCAGAACAGAGCCGACTATGAGCGCAATCTTGGATTGAGCAAACAAGGCGTGATCAGCCAGCAGGCGCTTGATTTGGCGAAAGCAAATGCTGAGAGCGCCACAGCTCAGGTTTCAGCAGCGCTGGCTACAGAAACCCAGGCACGGGCGCAGGTCCAGCAGAAACAGGCAGCAGTGGAAGTGGCGCAGACCAACCTGGATTACACGACAATCCGTGCTCCCATTGACGGCACAGTAGTGGCCCGCAGCGTGGATGTTGGACAGACCGTAGCTGCATCACTGCAAGCGCCCACGCTGTTCACTATCGCCCAGGATCTGACCAAGATGCAGGTTTATGCCAAGACCGATGAGTCAGACGTCGGCCAGATCCGCCCCGGACAAAAAGTCACTTTCAAAGTGGATGCGTACCCGCGTGAAACATTCCTGGGCACGGTTTCACAGGTAAGAATGAATTCAACCGTGGTCCAGAACGTTGTTACCTATGACACGATTGTTGATTTTGATAATCCGGAGCTGAAGCTCTTCCCGGGCATGACTGCCTATGTGAGTATTCCGGTGGCGACGGCGGCCAACGTGGTCAAGGTCCCTAATGGCGCGTTGCGTTACAAACCTGATATGTCTGCCGATGAAATCCGCGCCCTATACCAGAAGAATGGCATTCCTGAAGGCGCAGGATCCAGGTCGCAAAGCGCGAGAGCGGAAACTGCACCTGCCAGTGGCGCACGCCCGCAGATGGCAACCCGTAAGAACGCCTCTGGCGGAGCGGTGAACGATCCACCTTCGGAGATCCAGGGCCCAAAGTTTGACACACAGGTTGTGTGGAAGCTGCTTCCTGATAAGTCGATTGAGCCAGTGCGGATCAAAACCGGGATTACCGACCATACCTTTACCGAGATGATTCAGGAGTTGAACGGCGATCTAAAAACGGGGGATGAACTGGTAACCGGCGTAGCGCAAGGCCATGCTTCCAGCGCGCCGGGCGGTCCGGGAGTTCCGCGCAGACGATAGTTACCCATGAGCGCACAGCAAACAAACTCGCTTCCATTTGCTGAAATCTCCAGTCCAAAAAGCAGCGATGAAGCAGTCCTGCAGGTCCAGGACGTTCACAAGATTTACCATCTGGGTGAGACCCAGGTTCATGCTCTGCGCGGAGTAAGCCTGGAGATCAGGCGTGGAGAATTTGTTGCCATTATGGGAGCAAGCGGCAGCGGCAAATCCACGTTCATGAACATACTGGGATGTCTGGACAGGCCGACGTCTGGAAAGTATCTGCTGGAAGGCACTGACGTTTCCCAGTTTGAGAAGAAGCAACTGGCGGGGATTCGCAATCGCAAAATTGGGTTTGTTTTTCAGGGATTCAATCTGCTGGCGCGCACCACAGCGCTTGAGAATACTGAGTTGCCCACGCTTTACAGCCGCGTGGATAAAGCTGAGCGGCATCAGCGCGCGATTGAAGCTCTGAAGATGGTTGGGCTGAGCAACCGGACAGATCATTTTCCTTCGCAGCTTTCGGGCGGCCAGCAACAACGCGTAGCCATTGCGCGCGCGCTGGTCAATCGGCCTTCAATCCTGCTGGCGGATGAGCCCACGGGCAACCTTGATAGCCGCACGTCAGTCGAGGTAATGGAGATTTTTCAGTCACTCAATGACAAGGGGCTGACGATCATCCTGGTGACGCACGAGACTGACATTTCGCAGTTTGCCAAGCGGACCATCGTCTTCCGCGATGGCAAGGTCCGGCGCGATGAAGCCGTTACAAACCGCGCACGCGCGGCGGAAGTGTTGAAGACCATGCCGGTGCTGGAAGACTAAAAACATTCATGGATTTGCTTTCTACATTGCGGATCGCTTTTCGCGCGCTGGCGCGGAACAAGATGCGCTCTATCCTGACCATGTTGGGCATCATCATCGGCGTGGGGGCGGTTATTGCGATGGTGGGAATTGGCCAGGGCGCTGACCAGACCGTGCAAAAGCAGATCGCAAACCTGGGCTCCAACATGCTCTTTGTCAGCTCAGGCTCCAGAAACTTTGGAGGCATTAGGCTTGGATGGGGCAACACCAAGACGCTGGTGCGTGGAGATGTTGACGCAATGCTGAAGGAGTGTCCTGCGGTGGCCGCGGCTGCGCCCGGCACACAGACTTCAGCCCAAGTGGTGTATGAAAACGACAACTGGGGAACGCGCATTACAGGCAGTACGCCGGAATATTTTGAGATCCGCACCTGGCCCTTCCAGAGCGGCGCAAGTTTTACTGAAGACGATGTGACTACCGCCGCCAACGTAGCAGTGATCGGCGATACCGTGCGCAAGAACCTTTTTGCCGCTACAGAGCCGGTGGGCAAAACCATCCGCATTGGGAATCTGCCTTTTATGGTGGTCGGTGTGCTGGTCGCCAAAGGACAATCACCGGCGATGAGCGAAGACCAGGACGACACAATCATCGTCCCGGTGACGACTTTGCAAAAAAAGATTACTGGGCAACCGTGGCTGCGCTTTGTGATGGTGTCCGCCAAGTCGCGCGCCGGAAGCTACCAGGCAAAGCAGCAGATTGAATCGCTGCTTCGCGACCGGCACCGCATTCGTCCGGAACAAGGTGATGATTTCACCGTCCGCAATCTGGCAGATATGGCCGACCTGGCTTCAGAAGCCAGCAAGGTTATGACCGGACTGCTGGCCTCGATTGCCGGCGTGTCTCTGCTTGTAGGCGGAATCGGAATTATGAACATCATGCTGGTTTCCGTCACAGAGCGGACGCGTGAAATTGGCGTCCGCATGGCCATTGGCGCAACCGAAGGCGATGTTCAGCGGCAATTCCTGATTGAAGCAGTTGTCATGAGCCTGATTGGCGGAGCTGCAGGGATTGGGCTTGGCGTTGTTGCTTCACTGTTGATCGCGGCAGGCGCGGGCTGGCCAATTTTGATTTCCAGTGAAGCCATTGCCGGAGCAGCGGCTGTTGCCATGGCGATTGGAATTTTCTTTGGCTACTATCCGGCACAAAAAGCAGCACGGCTGGACCCGATTGAAGCGTTGCGTTACGAATAAAATTTTTCGTTCATGTCTTTGAGCACAATCATTCGCGAAGCATTGCAGGCGTTGGTGCGCAACCGGATTCGCAGCTTGCTCACCATGCTCGGCATCGTCATGGGCGTTGGCTCATTCATCTGTGTTGTCGCTGTGGGCCACGCTGGTTCCAGCCGCGTGGAAGACCAACTGAGCAAAGTGGGCGACAACCTGATTTGGGTAGAAGCAGGCAGCCGCGCGGTGAACGGAGTCCGCATCGGCAGCCGCGGAACCAGGACCTTGGTGGTAGGCGATGTTCAGGCTGTGCTGGACCAAGTCCCCGGCGTAAAAAGCGCCACACCAAACGTAGATGGGCACATCCAGGTGGTTTACGGCAATTTAAATTGGGGTACACAATACCGCGGCGTAAGCCCTGAGTTCTTTGAGATTCGCAAATGGGAGTTTCGGCTGGGCGGCAACTTCACACAGGATGACGTGGAAAGAAACGCTCCCGTGTGTGTGCTGGGCCAGACCGTAGCCACAAGCCTTTTTGGCGATGACGACCCGCTCGGCAAGACGATCAACATCCAGGCCGTGCCATTCAAAGTGATTGGCGTGCTCCAAGCCAGAGGGTTTTCAGCCACAGGCGCAGACCAGGACGATTTTGTCGTGATGCCAATCACGACCGCACAGAAACGCATCACAGGACAAGAATGGCTGGATGACATTTTCTTTTCCGCTGCTTCTCGAGAAGAAATTCCTGAAGTGACCAGGCAGATCATCGGCGTGATGCGTGAACGGCACCATCTGCGCGCCGGCGATCTCGATGACTTCAACATTCGCACGCCGGAAGAACTCATTCGCGCTCAGCTTGCCGCAGCCAACGTCTTTACGCTTTTGCTGGGCAGCGCCGCTTCACTCTCACTGCTGGTAGGCGGCATCGGAATTATGAATATCATGCTGGTTTCAGTCACAGAGCGCACGCGTGAAATCGGCATCCGATTGGCAGTGGGTGCCACCGAGCAGGACATTCAAATGCAGTTTCTGAGTGAAGCCATGGTGATGAGCCTGATAGGCGGCGCGCTCGGCGTTCTTGCCGGGGTGCTCGGCTCTTTTTTGCTGCAAAATACCCTACATTGGGAGATGCAGCTCTCAGCCCAGATCATGGCCATTGCAGGACTGTTTTCCGCGGGCGTTGGGATTTTCTTTGGTTATTACCCGGCGCGTAAAGCCGCACAACTGGATCCGATTGAAGGTCTCAGATATGAATAGAAAAAAATTTAAGAACATGAAAACCACATCTAAGTATTTTGCTGCCGCATTCTCCGCTCTCTTTGTATTGTTTCTTATTTCCGCCTTCGCCCAGGAACAGGCGTCCACGCCGGAAGTCCACGGCATTCAGGTCGCCAACATGGACCAATCTGTGGTGCCAGGCGACGACTTTTATTTCTACGCCAATGGAGCATGGCTCAAGCGCACTGAAATTCCGCCTGACCGGCCCGGCGTCGGCGTCTTTACTCGCCTATCTGATCTAACTAACAAGCGCACTGCTGCGGTGATTGAAGAAGATGCCAAATCAAACGCGCCGGCAGGTTCCAGCGAGCGCCAGATTGCTGACCTCTACAACTCTTTTATGAATGAAGGAGCAATCGAGTCGCTAGGCCTCAAGCCTGTGCAACCGCATCTGGATGCCATCCATGCGATTACAAACAAAAAAGAGCTGGCGCATGCCCTGGGCGAAACTCTTCGCGCTGACGTGGATGCTCTAAACAACACAAATTTTCATACGCCGAATTTGTTTGGGCTCTGGACTGCTCCTGGCTTCAACGACTCTGAGCACTATGCCGCTTATTTATTGCAAGGCGGACTGGAACTTCCTGACCGCGAGTATTACCTCTCTAACAGCCCGCACATGCGCGATCTCCGCAACGCGTATCAAAGCCACATCTCAGCCATGCTTAAGCTGATTGGCTTTACTGATACTGACGCTCGCGCCGCTCGCATTGTTGAGTTGGAACATTCGATTGCTGAAAAGCACCTGAGCCTGGCTGATAACGATGATATCCATAAAGCCAACAATACTTGGAAGCTCGAAGACTTTGCCTCTAAAGCTCCTGGTCTGGACTGGGCAGAATATTTTCGCGGTGCCGGCCTGGAAAAGCAGAAGGAGTTCACGGTCTGGCAGCCCACCGCGTTTACTGGAGAATCCGCGCTTGTAGCCTCTGTGCCGCTTGAGACCTGGAAGGACTGGCTGGCCTACCATCTGATTGAAGATCATGCCGGCTCCCTGCCCAAGTCCGTGGCCAATGAGAGCTTCAATTTCTTCGGCAAGATGCTCTTTGGCACGCCGCAACAGCGTCCGCGCTGGCAAAGAGGCGTATTCCTTGTGGATGGCATGCTGGGCGATGCCGTGGGAAAAGTTTATGCACAGAAATATTTCTCTCCGCAAGCCAAAGCCCAGGCTGAAGCCATGGTGGCAAAAATTATCGCGGCATTCCATAAGCGCATTGACGCGCTCCCATGGATGGCCGCCGCGACAAAAGCCGAAGCCCACACCAAGCTGAGCGCGCTCTATGTTGGAATTGGATATCCGGAACACTGGCACAGCTACTCAGGATATGAAGTGAAAGCGGATGACCTTTTTGGCAATGTCTGGCGGGGCGATCTGTTTGAATACCATCGCCAGGTCAACCGTCTTGGCACCAAGGTGGACCGCATGGAGTGGTCCATGTCTCCGCAGACGGTAAATGCCGTGAACCTGCCGTTGCAAAACGCACTCAATTTTCCTGCCGCTATCCTGCAACCGCCTTTCTTTGACCCGCAAGCGCCAGATGCTGTTAATTTCGGTGCTATTGGCTCAGTGATTGGCCACGAGATCAGCCACACCTTTGACAGTGAAGGCGCGGCGTTTGACGCCAAAGGACGCGTGCGCAACTGGTGGACAGCCGCCGATCTCGCGCACTTCAACGCTGCCACAGCCAAGCTCGCCGCTCAATACGATACTTACAAGCCTTTCCCCGATCTTTCTGTGAACGGCAGGCAGACTTTAGCAGAAGACATCGCCGATGTAGCCGGAATCTCCGCTGCTTATGACGGCTATCACGCAGCGCTCGCCGGCAAGCCTGCGCCAAAACAGGATGGCTTTTCTGGCGACCAGCAGTTCTTTATAGCTTTCGGGCAAAATTGGGGATCAAAAACCCGTGAAGCTGCGCTTCGCCGGCAGGTAATGACTGATTCACATGCACCCGGCCAATACCGCGCTGCTACTGTCCGCAACATTGACGCCTGGTATCCGGCATTTAACGTGAAGCCGGGAGAAAAACTCTATCTGGCTCCCCCGGCACGCGTGCGTATCTGGTAAGGCACAAGGAAAACAGCAGGTGGTCAGGGTTATTTGTGGTCGAGAGCTCTTTTGGCCGTCTTAGCCTTGGCCGCGACTCTTGGCATCGTCAATAATTACAGGGCTTGCGGGAGCAGGTGTTTTGGTGGCTTCATCGGCCACACCAGGCAATACCTCTTGAAGTGCCCACTGGATCCGGGCCACTGATTGCTGGATGAGTTGGATTTGCTTGCCCTGTTCCGTATAAGGCGCATATGAGATGGCCTGCAAAGCATTGCGCACGTGATGGTTCATTGCGGAAATCACGGCAATCTTTTCCATCATTGCCTTATGCCGTCTCTGCTCATAAGCAAAAACCAACAGCCCCGCCAGAATGCCCAGAACCAGATCGTCGACATAGAGTCTTAATCCGGTTAGGCCTCGGCTTCCCAGGACACCTTGTAACAGCGCTCCCAACACAAACAGGCAGAAGCCCAGCACAAAGCTAAGCCCTATCCGCCGCAACAGAGAACGCACCTTGGGTGTTCTGGACATTCCCGCACTCGCCATGCAATCTGCTTCTATGACTTATAAAGAGTATGATTTGGAAGCAAATGATACATCCAGTCGCAAAATAAGTGACAAGATTTCAATTTGGAATCCGGTAAATCAAAATTGACCTCTTTCCATTGCCCGTCATGCAAAGGTGATTAGCACGATCTCCGGCCTGGTGGCCAGTCTGAAAGGCGGTCCCCAGGTTCCAACGCCATAGGTGACGTAAACCTGCATTTGGCCAAATGACTGCAGCCCATGGGTGAATTTGCCCCAAACCCGCCGGGCTATCCACGTCCAAGGCAAAAATTGGCCGCCATGAGTATGCCCTGAGAGTTGCATGGAGACACCCTCTGCTTCGCTTATCGGCAGTTGCACCGGCGCGTGCAGAAGCAAGATGCTGGCCCGGTCTCGGTCAAGTCGCAAGCTGCGCAGCAATGCACCGTACCGCGCCGGCAAATGCGCATCGCGGTAATGGATACCGGCAACTTGCAGGCCATCAATCTCCACCTTTTCATTGTTCAGCATGCGAATGCCACTCTTTAGCAGAGGCGGCAGGTATTCCTCATTGCGATAGAACTCTTCATGATTGCCGGGAATGTAAAGCACGGAGAGAGACCTATCCGAGCCGCTCCGGGCGCGCGTGAGCACATGCCATGGCTCCGCCAGGCGCTCAAAGTTGGCTGCGGTGCCGTCATAGAGATCGCCAGCCACAAAGACGATGTCCGGCTGCAAGGAAGAGATCTTCCGCACCACGCGCTGGACAAACCGATGATTGCGTATGTGCCCCAGATGAAGATCGCTCACCAGCGCTGCTTTTCGCCCGCGCCACTGTGCAGGGAGGTTAGGCAAGGTAACAGAGATTCTGATTACGCGTGGCAATGCCGCATTACATAGACCATAAATCGCCGCCAGGACGGCGCAAGCCAGCAGCACCAGCGCCACTGTCTGCAATTTCCAATGCAAGCCAGCCAGCAGGGCTGCGCCGTAGATTACCCAGGTAAGGCAGGACGCCCATAAGAAGAAACTGGCAAATCCCAGCCAAACAGCAGAGAGAAGGTAAAACACACGCACTGCCGGACGGAATGAATACCAGCCTCGCAGCGACGCCAAAACAAAACTGACAGAAAGCAATGCGAAAGCTAGTTTTACCCCAAGAGAGCGCACGGGCGCGCCAAAGAACCGGCTCCAGCTCAAATACACGAACAAGTGCGCCAGAAAGAAGATGGACTGAACGATGCTGATGAAGACTGCGAGCCTGGTTCGCAACCGGTA
>Ga0070741_10011397_pt1 | contig 16431 bp, 14 predicted proteins | sample Coa_R1_4_FD_66440 | JGI IMG/M metagenome (GOLD analysis project Ga0070741, IMG submission 66440) | Surface soil microbial communities from Centralia Pennsylvania, which are recovering from an underground coalmine fire - Coalmine... | ecosystem: Environmental > Terrestrial > Soil > Unclassified ...
GCACAGAACTTGGTAATTTGGCGGTCATGTTTCCGAGTCTCGCCTTGATCTTTGCCGCGGCGACCAACCGCTGGAAGATGGGCTACTGGCTGACCGGACTGCTGTTGCTGATTGCTTTTCTTGTTCCGTGGAGTCTTTTCGTTCGCTGGTGGCTGTTTCATAATCAAATCTGGCAAGACCTGCTCTTTCTCTTTTTCCCGGTGTTTATCATCGTTGGTTTATACTGGACTCGCTGGTGGTTCACTCGTCCACCGCGCACCTGGCTTGATCACGTTCGTTCGACGTTCAGCTGAAAACCGATCGCCGCTCACTGATATGACTTGGCGCAATTATCTTCTTCTTGCACTCCTTGGCCTTGCCCTCCCGTTCGGGATCGCGCAGTTCCAGCATTTTCCCGGCTATCTCGATTCCGATTACTACTTCTCGGGCGGTGTTCAACTCGCACAGGGCAAAGGCTTTACGGAACCTTATTTGTGGAATTATCTCGATGATCCAATGGGTCTGCCGCACCCCTCGCATACTTACTGGATGCCGCTTTCTTCCATCATTGCTGCATTTGGCATGTGGGTCACAGGCCAAACGAATTATGCGGCGGGTCGCATCGGCTTTTTAATTCTTGCCGCGCTCATGCCTGCTGTTACTGCCGCGTTGGCTTATAGATTCACGCGTCGCAAAGACCTGGCGCTCACATCGGGTTTGCTGGCTGTCTTCTCGATTTATTATGCCCCGTTCATGGCCGTGCCTGATAACTATGGACCTTATCTTGTTCTTGGCGGGTTATATTTTCTGACTCTCAGTTCACGCAGCACGTATTCTTATTTTGCTTTAGGATTGCTTGCCGGACTCTTGACGCTGTCGCGCAGTGACGGACTGCTCTGGCTAGGCCTGACCTTCCTGATCATTTTGTTCCGCTTCATTTCGGACCGAAAAGCGGGCGCGGCCTCCATCAATCTTTTTCTGGCCCTTTGCGGGTTTTCCCTCATCATGGGGCCGTGGTTCTGGCGGACATATTCCATCTACGGCACGCCGCTTGCCCCCGGCGGACGCTATCTTCTGTGGCTCAAGAACTATGACGAAACATTTATCTATCCTGCCGATCAATTGACCATGCAGACCTGGCTTGCTCAAGGATGGAGAAAAATCTTTTCTTCTTATCTGGGCGCCTTGCGATTCAATCTTCTTAATGCCTTTGCCGCGCAGGGCGGAATCTTCCTCTTCCCGTTTATTCTGATTGGCATTTGGCAGAATCGCAAAGATGAACGAATCCGGGTGGCTGGGTTCGCCTGGCTGATTTTGCTCTTTGTGATGACTGTGATCTTTCCCTTCGCCGGTGCGCGGGGCGGTTTCTTCCATTCTGGCGCCGCGCTTCAACCCCTGTGGTGGACTCTCGCCCCGCTGGGGCTTGAGGTGGTCGTCGCTGCGGCGCGTAAACGCGATATGTTCACTCCGGATGCATTCAAAGTTTTTCGCGTTGCATTGGTTGGGATTGCCGTTCTGATGACCGGTTTGATATTTTACCTGCGCGTTCTTTCCGGTTGGGGTGAGGGGGAACAGTTTTATCCCAGCGTGGAATCGTTTCTTCAGCAAAGCGGGATTCAACCCGGCGATGTCGTGATGGTTCGCAACCCGCCCGGCTACTATCTCATGACAGGCCGCTCCGCGATTGTTGTGCCATACGGCGACGAATCGTCCATGCTGGCTGTGGCTGAACGTTATCATGCGAAATATGTGATCATCGAAGCTGCAGGCGCGGCGGGCCCAATTAAAACAGTCTACGATAACGAGCACAGTCCGTATTTGCATTTTCTGGGTGAGGTCAATGACGCGCGCATCTTCCAAGTCCAGCCCTGAGTTTTCCGGGCGCGGCGTTGCCATTCTTGCTGTTGCCGTTGCTATTGGGGCGGCGATTTATTTATTTGCCAGCGCCTTGATTTATCGAATTGGCTTCCCGCTTGACGACTCCTGGATTCATCTCACCTACGCGCGCAACCTGGCTTTGCATGGTCAGTGGGCATTTCAACTTGGGCATCCCTCCGCGGGGTCAACCGCGCCGCTTTGGACGTTTCTGCTTGCCATCGGTTTTTGGCTTGGCCTCGCGCCTTATGCGTGGGCATATATCCTCGGCGCATTAACGCTCTTTGGCATCGCCGCATTGATGGAGCAAGCCGCTTGCAAATTGATTTCAACATACCGTCCCCATCTTCCGTGGATCGGGCTTTTCTTCGCGGCTGAATGGCATTTGATGTGGGCCGCCATGTCCGGCATGGAGACTCTGCTCCACGCGTTCTTAGTGTCAGCTGTGTTGATAATGTTGATGACAGGCTCGCGTCGTTACCTGACCATCGGCCTGCTGACCGGTCTAAGCGTCTGGGTTCGCCCCGATGGTTTGACTCTCCTCGGTCCCATTGTGCTGACCATCTTCTTCATTGAAAAAAAACTGACCGATAAATTTCGCGTCCTCGTCATGTGTTTGATTGGGTTTGGGTCATTATTTGTCCTATATTTGCTGTTCAATCTTTGGCTTTCTGGCACGCCAATGCCCAATACCTTTTACGCCAAGCAGACTGAGTATGCCGCTTGGCAGGCCAGGCCTTTACTGTATCGTCTCAGTGTATTGTTTGTTCAGTTGTTGACTGGCCCCAGTGTTGTGCTTTTGCCCGGCGTGATTGGTTCTGTCGCCCTGGCGATACAACGTCGCGCATGGTCAACTCTCGCCGCTATGATGTGGTGTGGCGGCTATCTTCTCTTGTACATTTTGCGTTTGCCTGCCTATCAACACGGGCGCTACTTGATGCCCGCCATGCCGATTTTCTTTTTATTTGGTTTGCTTGGGTTCATTGAATTTCAGAAATCGAATCTCCTTCATGGTTATCACTGGTTTTTCAAAATGGTCTGGCAGTTCAGCCTTGTGGCCGTGTTGCTTCTGTTTGTTGTTCTCGGGGCGCGTTCCTATGGGGAAGATGTGGGGTTAATTGAGTCTGAAATGGTCGTCACGGCCAAATGGGTGTCCGCAAATTTACCTCCGCAGGCTGTGGTTGCCGCGCATGACATCGGCGCGCTGGGCTATTTTGACCATCATGAACTGATTGATCTCGCGGGCCTGGTCTCGCCGGAGGTGATCCCGTTTATGCGCGACGAAACGCGTTTAGCGGAGTTTTTGAATCAGCGGCGCGCCAACTATTTAATCGCGTTCCCGGCCTTTTATCCGGAATTGACGCGGACGCTGGTTCCTGTCTTCACGAGCGGCGGGAAATTTTCTCCGGCAGATGGCGAGCAGAATATGACTGTTTATTACTGGTCAAGCCCTTAATCGGTTAAAATGGCGCTTGTCAATTCATGCTATACTTTCGCGAGAACAATACTGGATTCAGATGAACAAAATAACCCTGCTGATCATTGACGACCACCCTTTGTTTCGCCAGGGCGTTTCCGATTCCGTCTCGCTCGAATCGGACATGAAGGTCTTAGGGCAGGCCTCCAGCGGCGATCAGGCCCTGGATTTGATTCGCTCGTTGAAGCCCGCTGTCGTTCTATTGGACGTGAATCTGCCGGTTATGAACGGTCAGCAGATCACGCATCAAGTGACTCAAGACAAACTGCCTACGCGCGTTGTGTTGATGACCGGCTACGACGATATCGAACAGGCGCTCCACGCGGCCATGGCCGGCGCGGCCGCATACTGCTCGAAAGATGTAGAGCCAAAGACCCTGATTAGAATGATCCGCAATGTGGCCGAGGGGAAATACGTTTTTGGCTCAAAGGTCATGAACCGCCGCGATCTGGACGTATGGATTCAAGAGCAGATCGAAGGCGCGCGTCGATCATATAGTGAACCGGGCAGTCCATTCCATCCGCTTTCCGACCGCGAGATGGAGGTTCTCGAATGTGTTGTGAGGGGCATGAGCAACAAAGAAATTGCCGGTCTGCTGGGCATCAGTCACCAAACAGTGAAGAATCATGTCACGTCAATCTTGAGAAAGTTTGGCGTGGAGGATCGCACACAGGCGGTGGTCTATGCTTTGAAGCGGGGTTGGGTGCAACTCAAAAACTCACAAGTGAAGCCCGAGGAGTAAACGCAATGGCCATGGAACAAGAGAAAGCACTTGACTCGGGTTTAAACGTCCAGGCAGAACTGGAAGAGACTCAGCGCGCTTTGCGTGAGATCAAATTGATGATTGAGCAAAGCCAGATGGAGTTGTCCAAGCTTACTCAGCGCAACGCCGCCATCACCGCGCATCTTCAACAAATCCAGAGTCAGGCCGCGAAGGCCACGCCGGATGAAATTCGTATGGCCTATGATTCGGCTCTGGACGCGCAACAGAGACTCTTTGTAATGCGTGGCCAGTTGGAAAAATTGCAAAGCGACAAGGCTCATCTTGAGAAATATAAAGTTGCGTTGGAACATGTCGGCTCGTCCTCTCGACCTGCGAGCGGGGGCGGCCCAGCGTCGGGCGGCGACAAGGCCTCGGCCAGCGGGATGGAAATGATCGTCAACGCGCAGGAAGCGGAACGCCAGCGGCTCTCGCGTCAGATGCATGATGGTCCGGCGCAGGCCATGTCCAATTTCATTTTGCAGACGGAGATTGCCATGCGTCTTCTCGATGCCGATCCGGCGCAGGCTAAAGAGGAACTCAGCAGTTTGAAAACCGCGGCGATGAGCACGTTCCAGAAAGTACGGAATTTTATCTTCGAACTGCGCCCAATGATGCTGGACGATCTCGGGTTGATTCCTACCATCCGCAAATATGTGGATGCATTCAAAGAACAGACCCCCCTTGAGGTAAGTTTGACTGTCACAGGCGCTGAGCGCAGGCTTGAACCGTATCTGGAGGTTATGATTTTCCGCGCGGTTCAAGAGTTGCTTGGAAATGTGGCGCGCCACAGCCAGGCGACCATGGTCAAAATCCATTTGGACATGGGAAATGATCTGATCCGCGTCAGCGTGGACGATAACGGCAAAGGCTTTGACCCGGATGTCGTTCGCGGCGGCAGCAGCCTCGGCCTGAAATTGATTCGTGAACGCACGGAGATGCTCGGCGGGGGGTTCGAGCTGGACACGTCAGCCGGTAAAGGCGCGCGCATCGTTTTTACAGTCCCGGCTCATTCGTAGCGACTTTGCAAATAAAAAAACGAGCAGACATTTTGTCTGCCCGTTTGCGTTTAATTATCGCGGAAGCCGTATCTTTGTATGATCGCCTGAATCACTTGCTCGTCTTTCGGCTTAAGCGCAAGAATCTCGAAGCCCGTGTTGAAATGATTTGGGTCTACATCCGGCTCGCACCAAATACTTTTCACTGTGAGGTTCAAATACGGTTGCTCGTCTATGTCATCAGTAACTTCCAGCTTTATTTGCTGAGTCGTTCCAACCGAAAAAGGCTTATCGCTGAGGAGCATCAACCCTTGCAGTGTGATGTCTACCAAGTGGCCCAATAGTGTTGTTGCTTTTTCGTCAAAGACGCGGCCATAGTACAACAGGTACTTGCGCTTGGTTTTCCTTCGGTCGTCCATAATCACATCTTACATAGTTTACTACGGACTGCCGTTATTAAATCATTACTTTTTGACAGCTTGCGCAATCGCCGCAACATGCTCTGGCGTGGACCCGCAACATCCGCCGACGACGCGCGCGCCAAGAGCAATGTACTTTTTGGCGTATTCTGCCATTTCCAGCGGCGTTACATCGTAAATAGTCTGCGTTCCTTCGAGGCGAGGCATTCCTGCGTTGGGCTTGGCCCACAAGGGAACGCCCGCCTCAGCCGCGGAATATTCTTTGATGATGGTCTCCATATTTTCGAGCGTAGTCCCGCAGTTCGCTCCGACCAGCGCGGCTCCCATTGCCTTATATTTTTTCACAACATCCGCGGGCTTGACTCCCATCATGGTACGCGTGCCGCGGTCGTAACTAAACGAAACGACAATCGGCAGGTCGGTCACGGAGCGCGCGCCGTCGAACGCGGCAGTTGCTTCTTCAAACGCAAAGTGAGTTTCGATCACCAGCAAGTCTGCGCCACCTTCTGCCAAAGCTTTGGCCTGTTCGGCGAACGCGGCTGTGGCATCCTCAGGTGTGACCGGACCGTAAGGCTTCAGCAGTTGGCCGAGCGGACCAATCGAACCGGCCACCAGCACATTGTCCCGCGCGGACGCGGCCTGACGCGCAAGTTCGACGGCGCGTTTGTTGATCTCGATTGCTTGATCTGCATATTTCGCGCCTTTCATGCGAAGGCGCGTCCCGCCGAAAGTGCAAGTCAGGATGATGTCTGAACCTGCCGCGACGAACGCCCGCTCCAGGTCAAGGATTTTTTCGGGATGGTCGAAGACCCAATCTTCCGTGTGTGTTCCTGCCGCAAGCCCAACCTTTTGCAAATTGGTCCCGGTCGCGCCATCCGCAACCAGAATCTCTCCGTTGTCCAATCGTTCAAGAAACTTGTTCATCGCTTCCCTCCCGAAAATTGTTTCGCCATCGCATCGGTCGTCTGTTTTGGAATTAAATGCGCAACATGTGGAAATGGTTCATTCATGTGTGGGAAATTCATTGCCAGCATGAATTGGTTTTGAAAATCCTGATCGGTCGGTAACTCATATCTCGTCACGCGCGCCGCGACCTCCATCGCCTCGCGCCGCTTCTCGACATTCAACAGCGCAATGCGCGCGCCGTCGCCTGCCGAGTTGCCCACCGCGAAAACATTTTCCAATGCGCAATCCGGGATCATGCCGATCAGCATGGCTTTGGTTTTATCAATGTATGTCCCAAATGCGCCCGCCAGCAAAATTTTATCCGGTGTCTGCAAACCGAATTGTTTGAGCAGTGTGCGCGCCGCGACGTACAGCGCGCCTTTTGCAAGTTGAACTTGCCGCACATCTCCCTGCGTGATGACGATGTCGTGACCGATGGATGTATCCTCCGCAAAGGCGATGACGTATTCCGCGCCTTTCTCGCCTATGCGGACTCGCCGCGTCGTTCCGCCCTCGGAGCGGAATCTGCCCCGAGCATCCACAATCCCAACCCGAAATAATTCCGCCACCGCGTCGATGACGGCTGATCCGCAAATCCCTTTGGGTTCGCCTTCGTTCCATTTCTCCTCGCCGATGATCTTCCAGCGCGCTTCCAGAGTTTTCTGGTCAATCTCGACATGCTCGATGGCTCCCGGGGCGGCGCGCATCCCATGTTCGATGTGCGCGCCTTCAAGCGCTGGCCCGGTCGGAGTGGATGCGCACAAGAGTCTGTTTTTATTGCCCAACACAAGCTCTGCGTTTGTGCCGATGTCAATGATGAGCCAGTTTTCATCCTGTTTGTATGGCTCCTCAGCGATCAGTACTCCGCTTGTATCCGCGCCGATGAACGAAGCAATCACGGGAAGGACGTGTACAGTCGCGGATGGGTTGATTTTCAGTCCAAGTTCGCGGGCTTTTATGTCTACCGAATGGAATATCGTAGGTGCAAACGGTGCCGAGCCAAGTTGTCGGACCGGCAAATTCAGAAAAAGATGGTGCATCGTCGTGTTGCCAACGACAGTCATTTCGAGAATATCGTCCGTTTTCATGTCGTTCTGAGGAGCATCCTGCTCTGAAGCAGTCTCCTTGCGTGCGTTAGCGGACTGAACTGCTCTTGCCAACATTTGATTGAGTGTGCCAATTACCGCGTTGTGTAATTTTTCCAACCCGTCCGCATGCGTGATCGTGTATTGAATCCGCGACATCACATCTTCTCCGTATACAATCTGCGGATTCATTTCCGACTCTGCCGCGAGGATCTCGCCATTTTCCAGGTTGCATAGATATAACGCGAGGGTCGTCGAGCCGATGTCCACCGCCGCGCCGCAGAGCTTCTCCGAAAGTCCCGGTTCGACGCGGATCACTTCTTTGTCCTGCCAGACAGAAACCGTCACGCGCCAATTTGCTTCGCGCAGAGTCTCGGAAAGTGTTCGCAGGCAGTCGTAATCAATGATCAGGTCTTTGGGGCGCGGTAGATTCGGTTCGCCATTGCGAACCAGCCCGATGGATGTGGCAATCCCGCTTGCTAGCCGCTCCCAATCCGCTTTGGGATTCGAGAGGGTGGGCGGTCGCAGTTCCACAAGATATTTTCGGATGGATGGCTTGATTTCGATTGCGCGTTCGGTCGCAGATTTGCGAACGATCTGCTTATTGCCGCGGCTTTCTTCTGGAATGTTGATCAACACATCGCCGCGCACTTTTGCCTGACAGGCGAGACGCACTTGCCCGGCCTGCCAGCCGCGCGTGGCGAGCATTTTTGGGTGATGCGCAAAGTACGCGGCTTCTTCAGCCCTGATAGGCGTCAGGTTTTCGCGACTGGATGTAATGCCATATCGCTCAAAGGTCCCTTCCTCGACAAGCACCTTGCATTTGCCGCAGGTTCCGTTTTCGGCGCAGATGGATTCGATGTCCGCGCCGAGTTGGCGCGCCGCGTTTCGAAGGTTTGTCCCCTCGTCCACTTCGCCGCGGCGGCCGGAAGGTTGCAGAATGACAGTATGTTTTTGTGTCATACCTTTGCAGGCTCGGCTCCCTGTTCGCGCAAAGCTTCGGTGTTGCGGAAGTATTTGATGAAGCGCGCCGCGTAGTTGTCGCGGCCAAGCAACAGGTCTGAGGCCCGAATCGTCGTTCCGAGTTTGATCGGGTCGGTGATCGAACAAGTCGCTCCGGCTTGAATTGCCATCGCCAAAAAAGTCTGATTGACCGTCAAGCGATCAGGCAATCCGAACGAGACGTTGCTCGCGCCGAGGTTGATATTGACGTCAAATTCTTTGCGGATCAATTCAATCGTTTGAAGCGTGACCAGCGCGGCTTTGCTGTCGGAGCCGACGGTCAGCACAAGCGGATCAATGATGACATCCTCAATCGGGATTCCCATTTTCGCGGCCCGCTGGAGAATTTTCTCGGCGACCGCGACGCGTTCCTCGGGAGTCTTCGGAATGCCATTGTCATCCATGGTCAAGCCGATGACCGCCGCGCCGCGCTCCTTGACCAATGGCAGGATGGCTTCCAGTCTCTTCTCTTCGCCGCTGACCGAGTTAACAAGCGGTTTGCCGGGCGCGGCTTTCAAACCGGCTCTGAGCACATCCGGGTTGGCCGAATCGAGGCAGAGCGGCACGTCCACGCTTTCAGCCGCGGCCGTGACCACTTTAACGACAGCCGCCACCTCGTCCAGGCCCGGAACGCCAACGTTGATATCCAGCGCGTCCGCGCCCCAGGCCACTTGTCGCTCTGCGAGTTGGCGCGCGAAATCGAATCTGCCTTCCTGCAACGCCGCGGCCAGTTTCTTGTTGCCGGTTGGATTGATCTTCTCCCCGATGATGACGAAAGGCTTGTCAATTCCAATCGTCACTTCTTTTTTCCCGCTCCTCAAAATGGTGTGCATGTTCCTCCTCCTCGAACGTTTTACTGCTTTGCGCCCTCCCGCAGGAATCGCAAAGCAGTCTCTGCCAGGATGGCCGTGCCGATGGGCAAAGCGCGCTCATCGAGATCGAGACGCGGGTGATGAAGATAGCGCTCATCGCCCTCGATACGTGTGCCGAGCGTGAACATCGCGCCGGGCGCCATCTGCGTGAATGAACCAAAATCTTCTGCGCCGAGTTCCTTCGGGATTGGCGAGACATGTTCCGCGCCGAGCAAATCTATTGCTACTGATTCGATCAACGTGGCCGCGACCGTGTGATTGATCATCGGCGGCGCGCCGATCTCAAAACGCAGTTCGTAATCGCCGCCGAGCGGTTTCGCCAACTCGAAGGCGCGTGTGATTTCATCGTGGATTTGCTTTTGAACTTTCATATCCGTGAAGCGAAGCGTGCCCGAAATATCCACATGAGACGGAATGACGTTTTGTGTAAAGCCGCCGTTGAATGTTCCGATGCTGACCACTGCCGGATCGAACGGATGAATTCGCCGCGAGATGATCCCATATAAAGCCATCATCACGTGCGTCGCGATATAAAATGGGTCAACCGATTTGCTCGGGTATGCGCCATGCCCGCCTTTCCCGAGGATACGACCGTACCACGAATCAACTCCACCCGACGAGGGCCCGTCGCTGATGTGAATATCTCCGACGCGGGTGGATGGGTCAACATGCAGGGCGATGACCATGTCCACGCCTTCCATCGCGCCGTCTTGAATCATGCGCGGCGCGCCGCTGATACCTTCTTCGTCACCGGCTTCTTCCGATGGTTGAAACAGAAAGCGAACCTTGCCTGGAAATTTTTCTTTGGTCAATAAAGTTGCTACGCCTAGAGCCATGGCGGTGTGCGAGTCGTGTCCGCAGGCGTGCATTGTGCCATCGTTTTGCGATTTGTACGGCACATCGTTGGCCTCCAAAATTGGAAGCGCATCCATGTCCGCGCGGATGGCGATGCACGGGCCGCGATCATCTCCCAGATCGGCGACCACGCCCGTTCGTCCGACATTGCGGCGGACGCGGTAACCGAGCTTTTCCAACTCTTCCGCCACCCGCGCAGATGTGCGAAGTTCGCGGAATCCCAGTTCGGGGTGCATGTGAAAATCGCGCCGCCATTCGATGATGTCTTCCTGAATATGATAAGACTGCTTCAACATCTTTCACCTCTAATCAAGATTGGGAAGTTTCTCCAATCCGGCTTCGCGCGCCAGGTGCTGGACAATGGATGTCAACTCTTTTTCTTTGTCCAATGCGATTTGCGGCCGTTGATATTCTTTTAGCAATTGCGCTGTTCGGATTTTGGCGCGCTCGAATGTATCGAGACTGCCCGACTGTTGCCAGCCGCGGATGGAGTCGCGGTCAATTATAGTGGATGGAAGATGCTGTTCGGTTTGGAATAATTCGCGCGTGACTTTTTGCTTGAGGAAATCGCCTTTGAAATTGATGCCCTCAAAGAAAGCAGTCGCCAGCGTTTCGGTGCGGACCTCGAGGCCGGCCAGCAGACGTTTGGCCATGGCCACCGCCTCGGCGTCCACCACCAGCTTCTCCGCGCTCTGGCAGGCGAGGAAGTCCAACATTCCCGCGCCGGAGATCATGTTGACTCCCGCCAGCGCGCCGATGATCGCGCCCACGCCGCTTTCGAGTCCGGCTTGAGCATCAACGATCTTTGAATCGCTTCCGCCGAGGTAACAATGCGTTGGCAATTCCAGCGACTTTCCAACCTGCGCGTACGACGCATCAATCATGGCTGTCTCGACCGCGCCCATCGGCGTCGTGCCTTTGCGCATGTCGAAGATGGCAGGCGCCCCTCCCCAAACGATGGGCGAGCCGGGCTTTGCCAACTGATGAATCGTGATCCCGCTTAGACATTCTGCCGCATGTTGAGTCACCGACCCGACCAATGTCACCGGCGCGGCGGCTCCGGCCAGCGGCATGGACACGATTTCCGCGGGCACACCGGAGCGCGCCAACGCTATGAGATTCTCCGCGCCAAACTTGCTCCAAATCAGCGGTGGGGATGGGCAAATATCGAACACAGCCTGCGGTTTTTCGGCCAACGCCGCGCGGCTACCCGCGAACAAAGCCACCATGTCAATCATGGCCTCAAGCGTTTTTATTCCGAATGCCCCTGTGACGATGGGCTTGACCGAGTGCATCAGCACGATATAAAGCCGATACAAATCGCCAATGGATTTTGGGACTTCGTCGCATACAACTGCGGTAGATTGCGCGTCATACTGCGGAATCATTTCCGCCACTTTGACCAATCGAATCAGATCGGGTGTATGCGCGGTTTTGTGCTCCAGTGTTTCCGGGTCTAAAACATGAACGCCGGACGAACCGGGATCAAAGTGGACGTTGTTTCCACCGTAGGTTACTTTGCAGTTGCCTTGTCTGTCGAAAAGATAAAATGTTTTCGGAACGGTTCGAACTGCCTCGCGCACGACCTTCTCGGGAATCTTCACGACCTCCGTCGTTTCGTCTGCTTGTGCGCCAGCCCCGGCCAGTAATTTACGCGCCGCCGCAGACTGCACCTTGATGCCCGGGTTCATCATCAACTGAAAGGCTTCGTCGAGGATGCGGTCTGTTAATTCTTTTGAAAGCAGTTCAAGTTTGGGTTGCATGGTATTTTAGGGGACAGAGAAGAGGGGATAAAAGTTCTCGCTCTTTCCCTTATCCCTTATCCCTTGTTCTCTAATTTTGTAATCATCTTTTCGAACTCTTTGCTCAACTTTGCATCCAGCGGATCGGGCTGATGCTCTGCAAGGGTCTTGCGGGCTTTGGCCAGCGCCCAATCGCGCGCGTCGTCTTTCTTTGATTCCCATTCGTTATATGGACGGCGATCCATGAATTGAGGCAGGAAGATATCGCGCATATGCTGGCGGGTATGTTTCTGGGTGAGGAAATTGCCGCTCGGTCCCACCGCCGCTATCACGTCCAGCGCGAGCGTTTCTTCATCCACAATAATTCCGCGCAGCGTCTTTTCGATGATCGAGAAGATTTCGCAGTCCATCATCATTTCGGCGAATGACCAGATGCGGCTTCCGTGCAAAAAGCCAACGCCGAGGAGCATATCGGACATTACGATGCTTGCCATGAAAGTCGAAAGACTGTTTTCGATGCCTGCCTGCCAGTTTGGTTCTTTCGCGCCGGTGGCGAACGATCCCATCGAAAGCGGGATGTTGTAGAAATCAGCCAGCACATTGGTCGCCGCTCCAAACAGAAAATCCTCCGGGCCGCCGCCGGTGTACGCGCCTGTGCGCGGATCGGACGCGGTTTGAGCCGCGGCATAGAACACGGGCGCGCCGGGATACGCGAGTTGCAGCAAGGCCGTGCCTGCAATCACCTCCGCATTTCCAACTGCAAGATTGCCCGCCAGAGTTGCCGGACCGGTCGTAAGGCACGCGGCCATGGTCATGAAGCCGGTCGGGATCCCGGCCTCCGCCGCGAGCAAAGCCGCCTCGACGGAGCCGCCATCATGTCCGAGAGGGGATGCAGTGCATTGCATCAATGAAAGCACAGGTCGCTTGCGAAGCGCTTCTTTGCCTCCCGCGATCATGGCGGCCATTTCAATGGCGGTCTTTGCTTCCTGTTTGTTATAAATGCTTTCGGTCTGGACGTGCTTCGTTGAATTTTCCCAGATCGCTTTTATTTCATACAGCCCGCGCGTCTTTGCAGGCATATCCTGCGCGGAGACGGGCACCCAGTGAAACGCGATTTCTTCCGTTGCGTCCGCGATGCGCGCGATCTCGACCACGTCTTGTAATTTCGATACGCGCCTTTGGCCCGTTTGAATGTCAATGACTTCGACGCCGCACCCATCTGTGCCGAGATAAACATGATTACCGTCCAAACATAAATCCTGATTTGGATCGCGCCCCGCCAGCGGATAAATCGGCGGACATTTTTTCAGCGCCGATTCGATGATCTCGCCTCTCACCTTGACCGTTTTGCGGGCGCGGTCAACTTCGGCTCCGTTCTCCGCCCAAATATTCAACGCGCGTTCCGACGGGAATTTCACCCCCACTTTTTCAATGATCCACAAAGTTGCATCATGAATCTTCTTGATCTCAGCCGGGGTCAAAATCTCCAGCTTCAGTTTTGGATTGGTAATTGATTTTATGTTCTTTGTCATTGCGCCCTCGACGCGTCTTTTCACGAATTACGCATTACGGATTGCGCAAAGTAATGCGTGATTCGTAATGTGTGAAATAAACAGAATCTCACGCCACTCCAACCAGTTGCTTGGCTGCCGTCACCGCGCCGATGGCATCTTCCGAGTAACCGTCCGCCCCAATGGCTTTGACCCAGTCGCGCGTCACGGGCGCGCCGCCCACCATCACTTTGAATTTACCGCGCAGACCTTCTTTTTCCAATTCTTCGATGACTTCTTTTTGTTTCACCATGGTGGTAGTTAGCAGAGCGCTCATAGCGATGATATCGGCGTTGACTTCAATCGCTTTACCGATGATCTTGTCCGGCGCGACATCCACGCCGAGATCGTAAACATCGAAACCCGATGCGCCGAACATCGTCGCGACCAGTGATTTGCCGATCTCGTGAATGTCGCCTTCAACGGTGGCAATCACCACTTTGCCGAGAATCTTCCGTTCGCTTCCGCGTCGTTTCAATTCCGGGTCGAGGGTGGCGACCGCGGCTTTCATTGCCTCGCCCGCCATGACGAGTTCCGGCAAAAATGCCTCGCCGCGTCCGAATGCGTCGCCGACGGTGTTGACGCCCATTACAAATCCCTTCGTAATAGCGTCCAGCGGATGAATGCCGGTTGCGATGGATTCTCTTGCGAGAGCAACTGCCGCGTCCGAATCGCCGTCAATGATGCTCTGCGCCATTTTCTGAAATAACTGTTCACTCATAGGAACTCCTTTGGATTGGAATGCAATCGGTCTTTTTTGCAACTACCTTGATGGATGAGCAAGTTTGATTTTTCGACACTTGGTCTCATTATATATTCTGCACAATTCCAGAGTAGACATGTCCTTTATATGCTTTTTGTCACTTTGTTGCGCGGAGGCGGGGCGCCGTCAAACTTCGTGTAAGCAACACTTTGCCGCCCGCATAATTTTTTATCGAACTTTACAACTGATAGCTAAGTAGTCGGCTGAAAGTCTTTATAAAAGTTTTGTTGATCGGGCCGCCGAGGACGGCGGCGGGGACGCCGCCTGGAGCATGATTTTGTAAAAATAATTTCGACCGACTACTTAGATGTCTCAGATTAATTCGTAAGGAGTTGTTATGAGAAAAGGCGTAACGTTCATTTCTGCAGTTTTGGTAGCCTTTGCGCTGGCTACCCTGGTGGGCATAGTTTATGCGCCCATAACAATTATTCGGCCTCGCGTTCCAGCCCAAGACTCGATCAGCCACGGGCGTCCAGGGTGTTGCATTTCGATGTACAATTGCCGCCGTGCCTGAAAACCTCAATGTTTTGTTTTTAGCCGCGGAAGCAGAACCTTTTGTCAAGGTCGGAGGCTTGGGGGATGTAGCCGGGGCGTTGCCTCGCTATTTGCGCGGGCTCCCGCCCGAAGTCACGGAAGGAAGCGCCCTCGATGTCCGCTTGGTTTTGCCGATGCATCCCGTCGTCAAATCCGACGTCAGCGACGCGCGTCCGCTGTTGATTTTTCCGCTTGCGAAAAAAGATGGCGATGTCCAGGTTCAGGTTTTTGAAACCAGCCTGAACGGCATGACCGTTTATCTGATTGACGGCGAACCGATTTCATCGAGCGGCTCGGTGTATTCGCTGGATGCCGCGCTGGATGGCGAAAAATATACGTTCTTTTCGCTGGCCGCGCTGGAGTTGACGCGTCAATTGAACTGGAAGCCGAACATTGTTCACGCCAACGACTGGCACACCGCGCTGGCTTGTTACGCATTGCTGATCAAACGATGGGAGGGAGAATTCCCCGCTGTGAGCTCGGTGTTGACGTTACACAACCTGCCGTTCATGGGACCGGATGTTTCTGCGCATCTTGAGGCCTATGGATTGCCGCTGGCGCAGACCGGTCTGCCCGAATGGGCGCACGCGCTCCCGCTTCCTCTTGGACTTTGGGCGGCGGACTCCATCGTGGCAGTTTCTCCAACCTACGCGCGCGAGGTGCTGACTCCCGAATTCGGTTGCGGCTTGCAGGATTATCTTCACGCCCGCCGCGAAGCATTGAACGGAATCTTGAACGGGATTGATGTTGAGTCGTTCAATCCCGCCACCGATGCGGCCATCGCCGTGAACTACGGCGCGCCGACTCTCTCGCGCCGCCCGCAAAATAAAACCGCGCTGCAAGTCCGTTTGGGATTGCCGACCGACGCCAATGTGCCTTTGCTCGGCGTCGTCTCACGCATGGACCCGCAAAAGGGCATTGACCTGATTCCAAAGGCCTTGAAAAAATTGAGGGACTTGAATTGGCAAGCCGTGATTCTCGGCGCGGGCGTGCCGAAGCTGGAAGAGCAAGTCAAGGCGTTGCAAAGCGAATTCCCCGACCGTGTGCGCGCCGAGTTCAAATATGACCCCGGCCTGGCGCGGCAAATCTACGCGGGCGCGGATATGTTCCTGATGCCGTCGCGTTATGAGCCTTGCGGTCTTTCGCAAATGATCGCCATGCGATACGGTTGTGTGCCCATCGTGAGCGCGGTGGGTGGGTTGAAAGATACGATCTTCAAAGACGAGACCGGTTTTATGTTCGAGAAGCCCACCGTTTCGCGATTTGCAACAGCCATCAAAAAGGCGATTGCCATCTTTCCTGATCGCGCAAAATGGGAGGCGATGCAGAAGGCCGGCATGGAGCAGGATTTTTCGTGGACGGTTTCGGCCAGGCAATATTTTCAACTCTATCAACGCACATGCGCGCGGTTGATCGCGCGTTAAATATTTTTAACCACAAAGGACACGAAGGTAACTAGAGTGTGTATGCAAAATCAATTTCATGTGTCATTCTGAGGAGCGAAGCGACGAAGAATCTCAAATTTTGAACGAAAAAAACGAGATTCTTCGCTCCCGTTGGTCGCTCAGAATGACA
>Ga0070741_10011398_pt1 | contig 16431 bp, 10 predicted proteins | sample Coa_R1_4_FD_66440 | JGI IMG/M metagenome (GOLD analysis project Ga0070741, IMG submission 66440) | Surface soil microbial communities from Centralia Pennsylvania, which are recovering from an underground coalmine fire - Coalmine... | ecosystem: Environmental > Terrestrial > Soil > Unclassified ...
GTGGCGCGTGGCGCGTGGCGCGTGGCGCGTGGCGCGTGGCGCGTTAACACCTTACGCGTGGCGCGTTACGCGCGGCGAGTTGCAAGGCTCTGAACCGTAACTGGCAACGCGTACCGCGCCACGCGTAACCTGTTAACTCGCAACTCGTACAATGGGCATGAAGATTCTCGCGACCTGCACTACTGCTGGGATTGACCATGTCCTCGCCGATACCTTCCGTGGCCCACGTCCTGGTGCGCTGGCGCAACAACCTCATCGACCTGACGCGGCGGAATCCGCTCATCGCGCTGCGGAGCACACGCACGTCTGCTGTGGAACTGGTACACCCCGAGCCGGCGGCCATCTATGACCGGCTGGTGAAGACGGGCAAGGGCTGGAGCTTCTGGATGCCGCCCGTGCCCGAGAAGGAGGACACGAAGGCGCCCAAGCAAGCGAGGCAGAGCGAAACGCCGCCGTGGCAGTCCGACAAATTCAAGCCCAAGGCGCATGAGGTCGTCGCCTCCGAAATGGAGCGGGGCGCCCTGACGCAAACGCTGACGAACCTCTACCGCCGTGCCGCCGCCGACTTTCGCGAACGCGGCCTGCACATCCTGCATGTCGCCTGCGGTGTCCTCGAGTGGCCCGACCCGGACGGTGAACCGCTCCATTCTCCCGTGGTCTTGATTCCGGTGGAGCTGAAGCGGCAATCGCTGCAAGAGCCGTTTCTGCTGGAGCCCAACGACGACGAGCCGTGGCTCAACCCGGCGCTGCAGGCCCGGCTCAAGCAGGATTACAACTTCAGCCTGCCTCAGGTCGAGGCGGGCGCGTGGGACGAGACGACGCTGCCGGAGTACTTCGACCGGGTGAAGCAGGCGATCCGCGGGCTGCCGGGGTGGTCGCTCGAGGCGAAGGCGGTGCTGACGCTCTTTTCGTTCTTCAAAGGGGTGATGCACCAGGACCTGGAGGAAAACGCCGGACTGATCGAAAAGCATCCGCTGGTGCAGGTGCTGGCAGGAGTGGCCGCGCCGGCGCTTCTGCCCAGGGTGGACGTACCGCAGGAGCGCGAACTCGATGCCGTGCAAGATCCGCTGCACACGTTTCACATCCTGGATGCCGACGGCAGCCAGCGCCGCTGCCTGGAAGCGGCGCTGCGCGGGCAGAGCTTTGTCCTGCAGGGACCACCCGGTACCGGCAAGAGCCAGACCATCGCCAACCTCATCGCCCATTGCCTGGCAGTCGGCAAGAAAGTGCTGTTCGTGAGCGAGAAAATGGCCGCCCTGGAGGTAGTGTACCATCGGCTGCGCCATGTGGGCCTGGGGGATTTTTGTCTCGAGCTGCATAGCCACAAGGCCAACAAGCGTGAGGTCGTCTCCGAGCTGGCCCGCTGCCTGACGGACCGTGCCCGTCAAGGCGAGGGCGCTGCCGCCACGGTTGCCGAGGACTGCACCCGGCTCAGGGATCGGCGCGATCGGCTCAACCGCTACGTGCAGGCGTTGCACGCCGTGCGCGAGCCGATGCGGCGCAGCGCCTGGTTCGCCATGGAGGAACTGGCGCGGCTGCAGCCGCTGCCGTCCTTGCCGCTGCAGATGCCGCTCCTGCGCCAGGGGAGCGAGGTGAGCGAGCCGCGGGTGGTGGCCGAGATTACGCCGACCCAGCTCGACGACATGAAGCAGGCGGTGCAGCGCCTTGGGCAGCTCTGGCACATCGCCACGGAACAGGATTTTCCCTGGCGCGGCTTCAAGGCCGAGCGCTACAACCTGCAACTGCGCGATGAGGTACTCGGCCTGATCGACCGCGTTCGCACCCGGCTGGAAAAGCTCCAGGCTGCGGCCGACCAGTACGGGCGCGACATCGGCGGCACGGGTCCCATCCACTGGCTGCTCAAGCTCGGCGACTTGCTGGAGGCGATTCCCGGCCCCATCCCGCAACACTGGATCAGCGCGAGCGACTTCGCGGCGCTGTCGGGCGACCTGGAGCGCTGCGCCGAAACGTACCAGAAGTTCGCCCAGGGCCGCGCCCCGATCACCGCGCGTTACGGGCCGACGATCTGGAACCTTGCGGAGGGGAGCGCCGCCAAGATAGAGCAGGTGTGGAAGGTAGCCGAGCAGTTGCTCGCGGCAACGGCCCCCGGCGGCGCGGCCCAGGACACCAACGGCGCGGGTCTGCTCAAGCATCAGCAGAAGCTGCGCGGCTGGGCCGCCGATACGCAACAGCGTCTGCCCGCCTGGTTGAGCGATCTGCGCACGATCGAGAAATGGCTTAGCATCCCAGTGCCCAGCGGCGCCGGCGCGGCGCTGGCCCCGAGCGAACGAGCCGAGACCAAGCTCGATCCGTCGCCGCACACGCTCAGGCAGGTGCTGCGCCTGGCGCATCTATGCCAGTCGGACAATCCGCCCGAGCGGCCGTGGCTGCAAAGCGACAAGGCCCTCGCGGAGGCGCAGGCGCTGATCGCGGCGGCCAAGCCCGTCTTCAGCGGCTATCATCAGCGCCGCAGCCGCCTCATGCAGCTCTACACCGAACGCATTTTCGAGCTGGACCTGGTGCGGCTGGCCGAGGCGTTCGCCGGGCCTTACCTGCGCTGGTATCGCTTTCTCAACTTCGAGTTCCGCCGCGACCGAAGGTCCATCGTGCGCCGCAGCCGTGGCGATGCCATGCCGGCGACGGCGCCGGAAGACATGGCTCAGCTCCGCGATCTGGAAGCCCTGCGCTTCAAGCTGGAGGGCGAGGCCGCACAGCGGCGCGCCGTCCTGGGCCGCTATGAAAAAGGCCTCGACACCAATGTCGACGCCGCCGACCGCGGCGCCCGCATCGCCGTCGAGGGCATCGACCTGGCCAGGCAACTCGGCTGCGAGACGATGCCTGCCAAGCTGAGCGACGCCCTCGTCTCCGGCGCCCCCCCGGAGAAGATTCGCGGCGCCATCAAACGACTGACGGAATCCTTCGGTCACTGGCAACACGCGACCCAGGAACTGAAGGCGCTGCTGCCCGTGGACCATCTTCCGGGCACGGCGGAGGCGTTCGATGACAGTGCCTTGACACGCATCGCGCAGTACGCCAAAGACCTGCAGGCCGCCTTGAATCACCTGGGCGGCTTGACCGACCCGGTGCTGGGCAAGGCCCCGGCGCCGCCGAGCGACCTGGCTACTCTGGTGAGCGATGTGCGGGCGGTGGAGCAGTTCCGCGTGCTGGAGGCGAGCCAGGAAAGCACGCATGAACGCTGGGCGGTGCGGCTGGGGCCGCAGTTCAAGGGCGTCGCCACCGACTGGGCCGCGCTCCGCAAGTGCATGACGTGGACGAGCCGGTTGCGCGAACTTCTCAAGAGTCGGCCAGGCAGCGGAGCGGGCGACGCGGCGTGTCCGGGCGAACTACCTGCCATCGCGGCCGGGACCAAGGCGGCGCCCTCCATGCGCGACCTGAAGCAACATCTGGAACATTATCAGCAAGCGCTGCACGGCTTCGAGATTCGCTTTGATGCTCCCGGTCCCATGCTCCAGGGGAAGAATCTCGCGGAGCATCCGCCCGAGGCCGTGCGGCAGCGCCTGGGCGTGCTGCAGGAGCGCGTTGGCCAGCTCGCCGACTGGGTCGATTATCGGCAACTGCCGGGCCGCTTCCATCACCTGGGACTGGATGCTTTTCTGCGGAAGCTGCAGCAAGAACCGCCGCCGCCCGGGCAGCTCGCGGACGTTTTTGTGAAAGCCTTCTGGACGAGCTGGCTCGAAGCGGTCCTGCAAACGGAACCGCTCTTGAGCGCATTTCGCCGGGCCGAGCACGACCAGCTTGTGGCCGAGTTTCAGGAACTCGATCGGAAGTTGATCCAGCAGACCCCGCAGCGCATTGCTCATGAGACCCTGCAGCGTGGCTCCGGCGCGGGAGACGACCTGGAGCCACAAAAGGCGCTGCTCATGAAGGAGGCGTACAAGAAGACCAAGCATTTGCCGATTCGCCGACTGTTCGAGCAACTGCCGCAACTGTTGCCGCAGCTCAAGCCGTGCTTGCTCATGAGCCCGCTCTCGGTCAGCCAGTTCCTGCATCCGGAGAAGGTTCACTTCGACATGGTGGTGTTCGACGAAGCATCGCAGATTCTGCCCGAAGACGCGGTCGGGGCGATTTACCGTGCCTCCCAGGTGGTCATTACAGGCGACAATAAGCAGCTTCCGCCCACGACGTTTTTCCAGCAACTGGCCGAAGAAGACGAACAAGCAGAAGAGGGACCGGCCACGTTCGAGAGCATCCTGGACGCGTTTCTCGGCGCCGGCTTGCCGCAGCACCTGCTCCGCTGGCACTACCGTAGCCGGCACGAGTCGCTCATCGCCTTCTCCAACCGGCGCTTCTACGAGCAACGGCTGGTAACCTTTCCGGCGGCGGTGGCCACGCATGAGGAACTGGGCGTCAAGTTCGTCCATGTGCCGGACGGAGTCTACGACCGGGGCGGCCGCCGCGACAACCCGGCCGAAGCAAAAGTCGTCGCCGACCTGGTACTGCAGCATTTTCAGGAAGACTCGCACCGTACGATCGGCGTCATCGCCTTCGGCTATCCGCAGATGACCGCCATCGAAGACGAACTCGAGCGCCGGCTGCGCGAGCGCCCGGAGCTTGCTGGACTCTTCAAGAGCGGCCGCCTCGAGGGTTTCTTCGTCAAGAACCTGGAGACTGTGCAGGGGGATGAACGCGATGTCATTCTTCTGAGCGTCGGCTACGGCAAGGATGCCGCCGGCAAGCTGATCCTGAATTTCGGGCCGGTCAACCGGGAGGGGGGCGCCCGCCGGCTCAACGTCGCCGTCACGCGGGCACGCCAGAAGCTGATCGTCGTCAGCTCCATCCAGGCCGCCGACCTGGAGGCAGGCGCCAGCCAGGCGTCCGGGCTGGCGCATCTGCGCGAGTATCTCGATTACGCTCAGCGCGGTGGCCAGGCCGACGGTGCCCCGAGCCTGGAGGCGGGCGCCCCGACCAGTCCCCTGGCCGGCGACATTGCTGCGGAGCTGAAAGGCATGGGCTATCAGACGGTGCCCCAGGTCGGCACGAGCGCCTTTCGCCTCGACCTGGGCGTGCTCGATCCGGAGCGGCCGGCAGAGTTTCTCCTCGGTATTGCCTGCGACGGTCCATATTACCAAGGCGCCGGCACCGCGCGCGATCGCGACCGACTGTGCCCGCAGGTGCTCGACCTGCTCGGCTGGCGCTTGCACCGGATATGGGCGCCGGCGTGGCTCTTGGGCCGCGGCGAGGAAGTCGCCCGCCTGAGGCACGCTCTGGAGCGGGCCCGCACAGGCGCAAGAAAATGATTTTGTCTGAATCCTTGCGCCGTCGTCCCGCATCCAATGGCAAACACGCGTGCCGTTCAGCCGCGATCGGCGTGACCGGTGCGACGAACCTGGCGGCGCGCTTGTTCGAGCAGTCCAAATCGTTTCTTTTAATGGAGAGCACCATGCAGACGAAAGATGCCATCAAGCTGGCGTTGGCTTCCACGCGCGACCTTCTGACAGGATACCTCGGCGATCTCGGCGACAATGACTTGCTCGTTTGTCCCGTTCCGGGCGCCAACCACATTGCCTGGCAACTCGGGCATTTGATCGCTTCGGAGAAACACCTGTTGAAGTCTTCTCTTCCGGGAGCCGATTATCCCGAACTGCCGGCGGACCTCGAGAAGCAAGCATCAGGCAAGAGCGCGACGGACGGCAAGCCGGGCGGTTTCACCTCCAAGGCAGGCTACCTCGACCACTTCAACAAGGTACGCAGCGCTACCATCGTCGCCGTGGACAAGCTGGCCGACAAAGATTTCGACCGCCCCTACGACGGCGAGCTCAAGGCCTTCGCGCCTACTTTGGGGGCCCTGCTCATCCTTGTCGCCAATCACACCCTCATGCACGGCGGCCAGTTCACCGTGACCCGCCGGGCGCTGAAGAAGCCAGTACTGTTTTGAAGCAGCCGAAACCATAAAGGCCGGCGTCCTGGGCCCCAGCGAGAGACGCCCGTACGTCGGCCACCCAGTATTGACGTTGCGTCATTCGCCCTTGACCGTGATCCTCTTCGGCTTGACCGCCTCGCTCTTGGGCAGATGCACGGTCAAGACGCCGTGCTTCAATTCGGCACCGATGCGGTCGGAGTCGATGGTTTCGCCGATGGCGAATACCCGGTAGAAATCGCCCGTGCCGTACTCCTGCAAGAGATAGGTGCAGTCGGCGGCGCAAGTCTGGCACTTGGCCTCCACGAGCAACTCGCCATTCTCGAAACGGAGATTCAGGTCCTCCGCATGTACGCCCGGCAAGTCGGCGTAGAGCACCAGTTCGTCGGGCGTTTCCAGAATATCGACCTGCGGCGTATAGGTGACGCCGCCGCGGACGCGCTCGGGCGAACTCACCTCAGAGTTCTTTTCAAGCATGGCATTTCTGGACATGAGATCGTTCCTCCTCTGCTGTGAATGCATTTTTCGCTGCGGTATTTCAGTCACTCTTGACGGCAATCTTGCGCGGTTTGGCCGCGGCCGTCTTGGGCATTGTCACTGTCAAAACCCCGTTCATGAACTTGGCCTCGACCCTGTCGGCATCGACCTGCACCGGCAAGGTGACGAGCCGAGCGAACGCGCCGAAGCCGCGCTCTTGCCGATGCCAGACGCCGTTCTCGACGTCGGGTTGAGAACGCTGGCCCTTGATGGTGAGCTGATTGCCGGCCGTTACGAAAATCTCCAGGTCGGAGAGCTTCAGGCCCGGCAGTTCGGCCTGGGCATACAGGTTGCTTGCATCCTCCCACACGTTCAGCGCGGGATAGGCCCCGGAAAGTGCCAGGCCGTTGCGTGTTTCCTGCCGTTGCACGTCGAACAAGCGATTGACCTCACGGTTGAGCCGGTCCATCTCGTTCCACAGTTCAGAAAAAGGTCGCCAACGAGTCATGAGCATGTAACACCTCCCTCGTGTTGAAACCAGGCCACGGATCGATGAAAACGCGACTCGCATGACATCTGACAAGTCGCATGGCAGTTCCGTTCCGGCCCGGCCAACGTAACCGGTTGAGCTGTCGAACGGCAGAAGAGCAACGTCCGTGCCAAGGTTTCGTCGTGGGCGCGGCGGCGGTGCAAGTCACAAAACGAAATATTCTTATGTCTTTTTCGGCAGAGCCGATGATCGAGACGGCGACTGCCATTTTGACAAGGGCTGGCAGCGGCGCTGGCGCGGAAATGAAAGAAACCCCCGAGAATACAGGAAAAAAGCGATAGAATGCGGAACGGGAATGTCTTCATGCGGATCTGAATCATGGCCTTGCGCATCGCCAACTTGCGTTTGCCGGTGGAGGAGCCTGAAGCGGCGCTGCCACAGCACCTCGCGCGCGTTCTGGGCGTGCACACGGGCGACCTGGCCCACTGGCGCATCCTGCGCAAGAGCCTCGATGCCCGCGACAAGGATGCGTTACGCTTTGTCTACACCGCCGAAGTGTCCCTCTCCGATGAGACGGGCCGCACGGCAGCGATCCTCAAGAAGAAGGGACGCGTCGCCACCATTCAGATCGAACCGCAGCGCGAAGCGTCGTTTATTCTCCCTGCGCCGGGCGCCCGGCCCCTGGTTCACAGGCCGGTTATCGTCGGCTCCGGGCCCGCCGGCCTGCTCGCCGGCTACATCCTCGCCCAGGCGGGCTATCGGCCGCTCATCCTCGAACGCGGCCGGGCCGTGCGCCAGCGCATCCGCGACGTGCACGCCTTCGATGGCGGCGGAGCGTTCGATCCGGAGAGCAACTACCTCTTCGGTGAAGGCGGCGCTGGCACGTTCAGCGACGGCAAGCTGACCTGCCGCAGTTCTGGCCCGGACGTGCGCCGCGTGCTGGAAATCCTGGCCGAGTGCAAGGGCAAGCCGTCGATCCTGTACGACTATCGGCCGCACCTGGGCTCAAATCGCCTGCCGGCGGTGGTGAAGGCCCTGCGCCGCCGCATCGAGGCCATGGGGGGCGAATTCCGCTTCTCCTGCCGGGTCGAAGACATCGACCTGCAGGACGGACACATCCGCGGCGTGTACACCTCCTCGGGCTTCATCGCCGCCGAGGTGCTCGTGCTGGCAATCGGCCACAGCGCCCGCGACACCTACGCCATGCTGCTGGGCCGCGGCGTGCCCATGGTGCCCAAGCCTTTCCAGTTCGGTGTTCGCATCGAGCAGCCGCAGGAGAACATCAACCGCGTCAAGTACGGGCCCAAGCCATGGGAACAACGGCTCGGCGCTGCCGATTACGCCCTGGTCGTCCATGGCAAGCACGACCTGTTCAGTTTCTGCATGTGTGCCGGCGGCTACATCATCCCCAGCGTGTCCGAGCCGGGTTTCTTTTGCACCAACGGCATGAGCCTGTCGCGGCACGATTCGCCTTACGCCAACAGTGGGCTGGTGGTGACGGTGCCGGTGGAGGCGTTCCCGGGCGAAGATGTGCTTGCGGGGATGCGTCTGCAACAACAATATGAAGGCCTGGCCTTTGCGCTGGGCCAGGGGCAGTACCTGTGTCCGATTCAGGACGCGCGGGATTTTCTTGCCGACCGCCTGACGTCAGCGGCGCCGCCGTGCAGTTATCAGCGTGGTACCGTCCCGGCGAACCTGGCCGATCTCGTGCCGCCGCTGGTGCTCGAGGCGTTGCGGCACGGCTTGCCTATCCTCGACCAGCGCTGGCACGGCAACTTCCTCAAGCAAGCGACCCTGGTCGCGCCGGAAGCCCGCGGCAGTTCGCCCGTGCGCCTGCCCCGCGCTGACACCACGCGCGAAAGTCCCGGCATCGACGGCCTTTATCCTGTGGGTGAAGGCGCAGGCTACGCCGGCGGCATCGTCAGCGCCGCCGTCGACGGCCTGCGCTCGGCAGCGGCGATCATCGGAAAGTACGCGCCGCTGGAGAGGTGAGTGGTGGTTTCAGTCAGCGACGGCAAGCATGGCTCGTTGGCAGCGAAGGGAGACGGAATGGCCGCTGTGCTGGATCGCGAGGAGTATATCGAGCAGGCGTATTTCTTTCGTACCATGCGCGAGCGCGTGGCAGCGCAAATTCCCACGCAGGAGATCCTCGAACGCATCCACGAGGAGATCCTGTCGACCACCCGGCTGCCCCTGGCCATTCAATTCCTGGCAACCGAACTCAAGCACTCCGGTCTCTTATCGACAGGCTTCGCCCGCCTGGGGCACTACTTCACGCCCTTTCAGACATTCGTCGTGACGCAGACCGAGGATGAGAAAACCCGCTTCAGCCTGGAGGCGGGCCTGCTGGTGCTGGAACGCGAGGCCCAGTATCGCTCGGGCCAGTTGACGCCGCAGGGGCTGTTCGTCTACCAGTTTGAAACGCTGAGCCGTAACCGCCTGGGCTATGAGCCGGGCCTGGAAAGCATGCACGCCGACCCACTCTATGATGCCGACTGGCGCCGCTACCTGGAGACGGTGCGAAAGCAACTGGGCGCGGTCGATTTTGCGGACCTGATCTATCTGCGCTCGCAGTTCTACGTGATGGAACAGGAGCGCAAGGACCCCGACTACAGGCCGCCCGTGGCGCCGCTGTTCGGCGAGAAGGAGGGCAAGATCGCCCGGGCCAACCGCGGCCGCGATCCCCTCTACCTCTTCGCCGCCTTGCAACGGCAACTCGGCTACCCCGAGGTGCCCCGGCCCAAGCCGCGCGACGATGTCGGCGCCCGCCTCGACGTGATCATGGTCAAGCTGCGCGAACTCGAAGCCCGTATCAAGCTGATCGAAGGCGAAGTCAAGGGCCAGGTCGACCTCAGCCAGTTCATGGCCAAGGCGGAGGAACTGCCCCCGGGCCCGGATGAGGATGCGTGAAGCCATTGTGGTGCGACGCTCCGCGTCGTAAATCACGACGCGGAGCGTCGTGCCACATTTTTCAGCTTGGGAACGAGGGGGCTAGCGGATCGTGGGCCAATACCGCGGCAGAAAAAAAGGACACTCCCCGCAGGAAGTGCCCTTTGCATTTTGCAGCCAGTCGTCCAGGCTTACTGGATGATCCCGTGCACCACGTCGCCCTGGACCAGTTCACGCGGCTGGTTCAGGTGATTGTACATGATGGTATGCGGGTCGATGCCCATGGCGTTGTAGATGGTGGCGAGCAGGTCGCGCGGGTGGACCGGGTTTTCCAGCGGAGCTGACGCGGTGTTGTCCGAGCGGCCATAGACGAAGCCGCGCTTGACGCCGCCACCGGCGACGGCGGCGGTGTAGCAATACGGCCAGTGATCGCGGCCGTCGGAGCTGTTGTTATTGCCTGAAGTGCTGACGCCGCGGAGCGGGCTGCGGCCGAATTCGCCGACGGCGACGACGAGGGTTTCGTCGAGCAGGCCGCGGTCGTGCAGGTCGGTGATGAGCGCGGTCAGGCCGCTGTCGAGCATCGGGGCCGACTGGCGGCGCATGCGGTCGGGCAGGCCCTGGTGCACGTCCCACGAGTGGTTGTCGGAGTTGGCGACCTTGGGCCAGTTGACCTCGACCACGCGCGTGCCGGCCTCGATCAGGCGGCGGGCCAAGAGGCAGCACTGGCCGAAGGTGTGCATGCCGTAGCGTTCGCGCGTGGTGCGCGATTCGCGATTCAGGTCGAAGGCATCGCGCGCCCGACCGGAGAGAACAAGGCTGAGGGCCTGGGTATAGTAGCTCGGCAGGTCGTAGCGGGCGACGGCGCGTTCCAGCTCGGGCATGCCGGCGGCAATCTGGTCGCGCAGCCGGCCGCGGCGCTCCAGCCGATGCGCCGACACTTCGGGCCGCAGCTGCAGATCATCCACGCGGATGCGGCTCATCTTGTTCATGTCCATGTCGTCGCCGGTCGGGAACAGGTAGTACGGATCGTACGCCCGGCCGAGAAAGCCCGCAGTGCCTCCCTTGTTGACGACGTTACTCTCCTGCAATGGCCGTGGCATCATCACGAACGGCAGCATGGGCACGGTCGGCGGCTTCAGGCGGGCGATGTTGCAGCCGAAGTTGGGGAAGTCGCGCGGCGTCGGCGGTTCCAGCTGGCCCGACGGGCTGACGGCATCCGCCTGGTAGCCGGTCAGCATTTGATAAATGGCGGCGGTGTGGTTGAACAGGCCGATGGGCGTGTAGCTCATCGAACGGATCAGGGTCATCTTGTCGAGCGTCTGCGCCAGCCGTGGCAAGAGTTCAGTAACGCGCGTGCCCGGCAACACGGTATTGATCGCATTGAAGGTGCTGCGAACGCGTTCGGGAACATTGTCCTTGGGGTCCCAGAGGTCGAGATGGCTGGGGCCGCCCTGGAGGTAAAGCAGGATGACACTCCTGGCCCGGCCGAAACCGGGACCGCGCGCCGGCGCCGCCTGGGCCTTTTGCACGTTGAACAGGTCGGCGAGCGTGAAGCCCAGCATCGCCGAGCCGCCGATGCGGAGCAGATCGCGCCGCGTCACGCCATCACAGGTATCTTTGCCTGCTTGCCCGGGAATTACCAGCATTGCCAACCTCCAATATGGAACGGTCTTCGGCCTAAACGATCGCGAAGGAAATTGTAGCGACACCAGGGGGCGAACGGAAGGAAAAACCGGCAGAGTCTACCAAAGCAGCGGGGCCGAAAGCGGCCACGCGGGAGAACGCGATGTTCCCTCAAGGAACATCTGGCTCAGGTATATTGTGACTTTACATATTCGGCCCGTCAATGAAGAAGTTCGCAGAATCGTGGGAAATCCGAGCCGCCCTTTCAAGACCGCCCTTTACCCTGTGCGAGCGATCCCGCCAAGGGGAGCTTTCTGGACTTTACGATTTCGTTTCAGAACCTTGCGATATATACTGAACCTCTAGAAGTGCCCGCATTGGTTCCCTCCCACCTTGGGTTTGTGCGATGCATCCGGTACAAGAATTCGTTCAGCAGTCGCGGCGGAATTTCCTGGCGACCAGTGCCAGCGGCATCGGCGCGCTGGCGCTGGCCTCACTCCTTAAAGAGGACGGCGTGCTGGCACAGGAGCCAGCACGTGATCCGGCCAATCCGCTGGCACCGCGACCTTCGCACTTCGCTCCCAAGGCCAAGGCGTGTATCTGCATCTATCTTGAAGGGGCGCCGAGCCAGATCGATCTGTTCGATCCCAAGCCCAAGCTCAACGAGCTGCACGGCCAGGCCCTGCCCGACTCGATGACGCAGAACGTTCGCTTCGCCTTCATTCAGCGCGAGACGGCCAAGCTGCTGGGCAGCCCGCGCCGCTTCCACAAGGCCGGGCAGTGCGGCATGGACCTGTCCGATTTTCTGCCGCACCTGGCCACGTGTGCCGACGACATCTGCTGGATTCGCTCGATGCACACCGAGGCGTTCAACCACCATCCCGGCCAGCTCTTCATGAACACGGGCGTGCCGACGTTCGGCCGGCCGACCATGGGCGCCTGGCTCAACTACGGCCTGGGGAGCGAATCGCGCGACCTGCCCGGCTACGTCGTCCTCAACGCGGGCCGCGGCACCTCGGGCGGCGCTTCCAACTGGTCGAGCGGTTTCCTGCCGACGACCTATGCGGGCGTGCTGTTCCGCAACCAGGGCGAGCCGGTGCTCAACCTCAACAACCCGGCGGGCCTCTCGGGCGACATGCAGCGCCGCACCATCGAGACCCTGCGCAGCCTCAACGGCATGAGACACCAGGAAATCGGCGACCCCGAGATCAATAGCCGCGTCGCTGCCTATGAGCTTGCTTTCCGCATGCAGGCCGCGGCGCCGGAGCTGATTAACCTCAGCAGCGAAACGCGCAATACGCTCGACGAGTACGGCATCGACCGCACCGAGCCGTCGATCCAGGCGAGCCGCGGCGGCGGCCCCGGCCAGTTCCGCCAGTTCGCCACCAACTGCTTGCTCGCAAGACGCCTCATCGAGCGCGGCGTCCGCTTCGTCAACATCTATCACGCCTCGTGGGACCATCATTCCAACCTCAACGCCGAACTGGCCCATAACTCGATGATGGCCGACCAGCCCGTCGCCGCCCTCATCAAGGACCTCAAGCGCCGCGGCCTGCTCGATTCCACCCTGGTGATGTGGCTCTCCGAGTTCGGCCGCACCCCCCTGGGCGAAAACCGCGGCGGCAATCCCAACGCCACCGGCCGCGATCACCATCCCTTCGCCTTCACCATCTGGCTCGCCGGCGGCGGCATCCGCCCGGGCTACATCCACGGCGAAACCGACGAGATCGGCTGGAGCATCATCAGGGACCCCGTCCACATCAACGATTTCCACGCCACCATCCTGCACCTCTTCGGCCTGGACCACCTGCGCCTCACCTTCCGCTTCCAGGGCCGCGACTTCCGCCTCACCGACGTCGGCGGCCACGTCGTCCGCCCGCTGCTGGCGTGAGGAGAATGACGATGGACTTGCTCAAGAAGCGGCGGCACACGGTGCCTATCGAGAACGAAGGGCACAGCCTGCTTCTCTTCAACATCGACTGGCAAGCGTACGAAGGGCTGCGCGCCGCCCTGCCCGAGAAACCCGCCCATATCACCTACGACCGGGGAACGCTGGAAATCATGGTCCCGAGCACGGTGCACGAGCGCTTCAAGCACCTCTTCGGTCCGCTGCTTCTCATTCTCGCAGAGGTCTTTCAGAAGCCTCTTGGCGGGTTTGGCTCGTTCACGCATCAGAGAAAGGACATCTTGCGCGGGATCGAGCCTGACCCGTGCTTTTATCTCGAAAACTTGAAGGCTGTCCTGGGCAAGGAGAGGATCGACCTGACACGCGATCCACCCCCCGACCTCGCCATCGAAGTGGAGATTTCACGAAGCGCCCTGGACCGCATGGGCATTTACGCCGCCCTGGGAGTTCCCGAAGTCTGGCGCTTTCGCCGCAAGAGCCTCAAAGTATTCCTGCTGCAGGACGGCAGGTATCAGCAGAGCAAGACCAGCCCGACGTTTCCGCTGGTGCCGATCGCGAAACTTGCAATGTTTCTCGAAGTCGGTTTCACCAAGGGCGACATGGCCATGGCACGCTCGCTGCCCACCTGGGCTGAAAAGCTCGCGCGGAGCCCGTCTTAAGCGACGGGGGGCCGTGTTGCCTCTGCAGCCCCTGCGCATGCTGACGCAGGCGGTCCATCGCCGCCGGACCCATCTCCTCCCGTGCCTGGCGGCGAAGGCGAGGGCTCGCTGGCCGGAAGCAGTGGCTCATCCGGGAGCGAAGGGGGGCGGCCTCTTGAGGGGCAATTCCGGCGAGGCGTTCACGATTCCGGCGTGCACACGGTCTCTTCGTCGGGACGGAGCTGCGGGTAGGTGAAAAGCTGACGCAGGGTTTCGTAGCAGACAGGCTTGACGAGGTGCTGGTTGAAGCCGGCCTTCTCGCAACGGTACTGGTCTTCTTTCTTGTCGTAGCCGGTGATGGCGGCCAGGAGCATCTGATCCCCCTGGGGCAGGGCGCGCAGGCGGCGGGCGACTTCGAAGCCGTCCATCTTGGGCAAGCCGATATCGAGCAACACGACCTGAGGCCGAAAGGCCTTGGAGGCCTGCAGGGCGGCCAGGCCATCGTGGGCCGTGCGGACGTCGTGGCCGTCGTAACGGATGAGCATGGCCAGGCTTTCGGCGGTATCGATGTTGTCGTCGACGACCAGGACGCGGTACTTGCCGGCGGCAGCGTGGCAGGGGACGGCACGGGGATCGTGCCCTTCGGCCGGCTGCTCCTGCGCCAGGGCCGGCAGGCGGACGACGAACTCGCTGCCCTGGCCGGGGCCGCTGCTGAAGGCCTGGACGCTACCGTGGTGCAGCTCGACCAGGCGGCGCACGAGCGTCAGGCCGATGCCGAGGCCCCCCTGGGCCCGCTCCAGCGTGCGGTCTGCCTGGGTGAACAGGTCGAAGACGCGCGGCAACAGGTCGGCGGGGATGCCCATGCCGGTGTCACGGACGCGGAAGACGGCGTCGTCGCCCTCGCGCGTCACCGTCAGCCAGACGCGGCCCTCTTCCTCGGTGTACTTGGCAGCGTTGTTGAGAAGGTTGGCCAGGACCTGCGACAGCCGCGCCAGATCGGCCATGACCTTGAGGCTTTCGGGAGGAAGCGAGATATACAGTTGTTGCCGGCGTGCGTCGATGAGGGGGCGGCTGGTCTCGACGCCGTTGGCGATGGCAGTAGCGACATCGACCGGTTCGAGATGCAGGCGAATCTTGCCCCGGGTGATACGCGAAACGTCGAGCAGATCATCCACGAGGCGGCTGAGGTGCTGCACTTGGCGCTCGATGACATCGCGTGCCTGCTGCAGCTCGGGTTGCGTGGGGCCGAGGTAGCGGAAGACCTGCACGGCGTTGCAGATGGGGGCCAGCGGGTTGCGCAGCTCGTGGGCCAGCATCGCCAGGAACTCATCCTTGCGGCGATCGGCTTCCTGGATGTTGCGCAGGAGCACGGCGTTGTCGAGGGCGATGCCGGCGCGGTAGGCCAGTTCCTCGGCGAGGGTCAAGTTGCGCGGTCCCAGGCGGCGGCCGGAAGTGCCGACCAAAAGGACCATGGCGCCGAGGGTTTTGCCGCGCGCACTCAGGGGGAGTACCAGTGCCGAGGCGACCGCCTGGTCCAGAGGGCCCGCGTGCAGCATCTGGGCCAGGGGAGACGGGCCCGTCTCCGCCGCCAGCGCGGCCAGGTCGAGCTTGCCGAGCATCTGCGGCCTGCCGCCCTTGAGGACGTCGGCCAGCGCGGCGGCCAGGCACGACGGCAGCGCGGGGCACTCGTTGAGGGACTGGGTGGTGATGCCGTTGCCGGGTTCGGTCCAGGCCCATTCGGTGCGGGCCGGAGCACTGGACTCGTCGGCCAGGCAGACCAGGCTCAGATCGGCCACGAAGGGGACGGCGACCCGCGCCAGCCCGCGCAGGGTCGCCTCAAAATCCATCGAGTTGGCCAGCACCGTACCCGCATCGGCGAGAAAGGCGGAGGTGCGATTGGCCTCTTCCGCGGCGGCACGCTTGGCTCGCTCCTCGGCCAAGAGCACGTTCTCCTCCGCCTGCCGCTTCACCTGCTGGTTCATGCGGTACAGGTCGACGAACACCTTGACCTTGGCACGCAGCACCTCGGCCGGCACCGGCGCCAGGATATAGTCCACAGCGCCGTGGGCGTAACCCTGCACGGCGCGGACGTCGTCCAGGTAGGCCGTCACGAAGATGATCGGCGTGTGCCCCGATTTCTTCCGCTTGCGAATCAGCTCCGCCGTCTCGAAGCCGTCCATCCCGGGCATGTTGACGTCCAGCAGAATGACGGCAAACTCACGCTGCAGCACCTGCTTGAGGGCCTCCCGCCCCGACGACACGGCGATCACATTCTGCCCCAGCGATTCCAGGATGGACTCGTAGACCAGCAGCTTGTCGGGCAGATCATCGACCACCAAGATATTTGCCCTGTCCTGAGCCGTATCCATCGCCATGCCCTCAGCCTGTTTCCTGGACTCCGCTTGACAGCACGACACGGAGCGTCGTGCCACATTTGGTGTGCCGCGTTTACCGGTGCAGCCAGGCACGCAGCACCGCCAGCATCTGCTCGGTGTCGACCGGCTTGGCCAGGTAGTCCCAGGCACCGGCC
>Ga0070741_10011400_pt1 | contig 16430 bp, 19 predicted proteins | sample Coa_R1_4_FD_66440 | JGI IMG/M metagenome (GOLD analysis project Ga0070741, IMG submission 66440) | Surface soil microbial communities from Centralia Pennsylvania, which are recovering from an underground coalmine fire - Coalmine... | ecosystem: Environmental > Terrestrial > Soil > Unclassified ...
GGCAAGGACCGTGACCGCGAGCAGGCAACAAGCACGAGTGACACGCGACACGGGATTCCCCCCCAGGTTGCGCCTATTTGTCCACGCTGGACGCAAACACTAGAGGCCGCACGGGCGGAACGGAATACATGCAGTGAAATATTCACCGAAAGTGATTCATGCCCCTTGACTTTGCGTCGCAAAGCGACGTACTTTGTGTCGCAAAGCTGAAGGAGGACGGGGATGATCACTTTCCCGGCACAGCCCGCCCGGACGTCGAGCCGGGCGGTCGATCTCGCGAATACCGCGCTGGTGCTCACTGTCGCCGCGCTGGCGTGGTTCGGCTGGGGCCAGGCCGAGCCGCCGGCGGGCTGGTCGCCCGCGCTCGTCGCGGGATCGGTCGCCAGCGTGGTGGCCGCCCTGCTCGCGGGTTCCGCGATGCGGCGGCTGCGCGGCGCGGAGCCCTCGATGAGCGATCCGGCCGTGCATCGAATGTACTGGCGGATCGTCGGCGCCGAAGCGGCCGCGTGCCTGCTCGGCGCCGTTGCCCTGACCGCGGCCGGCCAGCCGCGCTATGTCCCGGCGTGGATTCTGCTCGTCGTCGGAGCGCACTTGCTGCCGCTCGCGCGGCTGTTCCGGATCGCCGAACTGTACCCGGCCGGTTTCGCCCTCGCCGCCATCGCGGTCGCCGCCGCTGTCACCGGCACGGTGACCGCGATCCACCCGAGCGCGGTCGCGGGCGCCGGCGGCGGCCTGGCCTGCCTGATCGCGGCGCTGTCCTGCGTGCGCCGCGCCCACATCGAGACCCGGTCCTAGCATGCCCGACGACGAGGCCCTCGACCCGCGCACCGCGGCGGCGCTCATCGAGCAAGCCCAGGCGCACGCGCGCGACGAGCTGGCGATCAAGCAGCCGCGGCTGTACGCGGCGTGGGGCGCGGCCTGGCTGGTCGGCCTGGGCGCCATGTGGCTGTCGGTCCGCGGGCAGCATCCCTACCGCGACCCGGCGGGCTGGTCGGTGGCGATCCTCGCCGCCCTGATCGTGGCCGCCATCGCGATCACGATCATCACCACGAGCCAGGCGACCCGGGGCATCGGGGGCGCCTCGGTCCGCCAAGGTGTCATGTACGGCCTGGCCTGGCCGGCCGGCTTCGCCGCGCTGTTCGTGATCGAAGGCGCACTGTCCCACGCGGGGGCGAACGGCAAGGTCATGGGCGTCATCGGCGCCACCGGCCCGCTGCTGGTGACCGGGCTGATCTACGTCGTGGCCGCGGCGATCTGGCTGGACCGGACGATGTCCGGCTTCGGCATCTGGCTGCTCGCTGTGGCGGCGGCCGCCGCCTGGGCCGGCCCGGTCGGCGCGCTCGCGGTAGGCGCGCTGGCCGGCGGCGGCGGATTCCTCGCCGTCGCGGCATACCTTTCCCGGAAGCCGGGATGAACGACGACCTGGATCCGGTCATCCACGTTCCCGCCCGGCTGCGCATCATGGTCACGCTCGCCACCCTCCCCGAGGGCGATCACCTCTCGTTCCCCCGGCTCCAGCAGCTCCTCGAGCTCACCCCGGGCAACCTCATCACGCACCTGCGCAAACTCCAGGACGCGGGGTACGTCGGCAGCGCGAAGCCCGGCGGCCAGAGCGCCCTGTACCTCACCCACGCCGGCCGCGCCGCCCTGGACCGCTACACCGGGAATCTCCGCCGCCTCCTGGACCAGGCCTCCCCGCCCTGATTCTGCTAGCATTGATGGCAGCGACAGCATTGATAGCAATGGGGAGATCCGTGGCATCGCTGACAATTCGCGGCCTCGATGACGAGACACACGCGCGGCTCCGCATAGTCGCGGCACGGCATGGCAGGTCCATGGAGGCGGAGGTCCGGAGCATTCTGCACGAGCACCTAGCCGCACCCGAGCACGGCGGCGGCCTCGGCACCGATATCCACGCGCTGTTCGCGGCGATCGGCGGAGCCGACGACCTGGTGCTGCCAGAACGCGCCGAGATGCCGCGCGCCGCGGAGCTAGAGGCTTGATCATCCTGGACACGAGTGTCGTGTCCGAACTCGCTCGCCAGGCCCCGGAGCCGAGAGTGACCGCCTGGCTTGACTCGCTTCCGCAAGCAAAGGTCGGGATTACCGCCATCACGGTCGCGGAACTGCTGTATGGCGTGTCCCGGCTCCCCGTCGGCCGGCGCAGATCCCTGCTTGCGAAGACAATCGAGAAACTAGTGACGGACCAATTCGGCGGCCGGGTGTGGCCATTCGACCTGCGCGCCGCCGCATGCTATGCCCTGATTGTCAGCGGCCGGGAACGAAGCGGGCGTCGCATCTCCGCGGCGGACGCGCAAATCGCGGCGGTGTGCCGCGCGTCGGACGCCCTGCTGGCGACCCGCAACACACGTGACTTCGTGCACACCGGGATCGAGCTCATCAACCCGTGGAAGGCAGGGTGACCTCCGGATAGGTTGGGGCCCATGACGGTCCTGCGCAGTTACGTGAACGGCACCTGGCACACCCCCGCCGGTGAAGGCAGATCGGTGCGAGACGCGGTCACCGGAGAAGAGGTCACCACCGTCTCCGCCGCGGGCATCAACCCGGCCGAAGCACTCGCGTACGGCAGACGCACCGGCGGCTCAGCACTCCGCGAACTGACCTTTCACCAGCGCGCCGCGCTGCTCAAGGAACTCGGCCGCACGCTCCGCGACCACCGGCCCGAACTGTACGAACTGTCCGCCCGCACCGGCGCCACCAAACCGGACGCCAGGTTCGACGTGGACGGCGGCATCGGCGTGCTGCTCAGCTACGCCAGCCGGGCCAAGCGCGAGCTGCCGGACGACACGATCTACCCGGAGGGTCAGCCCGAGCCGCTCGGCAAGGGAGGCACCTTCCTAAGCCAGCACATCCTCGCCCCGCTGCACGGCGTCGCAGTGCAGATCAACGCGTTCAACTTCCCGGTCTGGGGGCCGCTGGAGAAGTTTGCCCCCGCGTTCATAGCCGGCGTGCCGAGCTTGATCAAGCCCGCCACGCAGACCGCGTACCTCACGAACCGCCTCGTCGAGCTCATCGTCGAAACCGGCCTGCTGCCCGAAGGCTCGCTCCAGCTCATCTGCGGCGGCGTCGGCGACCTGTTCGAGCACCTCACCGACCAGGACCTGGTGTCGTTCACCGGCTCCGCGAGCACCGCCCAGCAACTCCGCACGCATCCGGTGATCGCCAGGAACTCGGTCCGGTTCAACGCCGAAGCCGACTCGCTCAACTGCTCGGTACTCGGCCCGGACGCCACGCACGGCACCCCGGAGTTCGACCTGTACGTCACCCAGCTGGTCACCGAGATGAGCGTCAAGGCGGGGCAGAAGTGCACGGCGATCCGCCGCGCGCTGGTCCCCCAGGACCAGGTCAGCGCCGTCGCCGACGCGGCCCGCGAAAGACTCGCCCAGCTCGTCATCGGCGACCCGCGCGACCCGGAGACGACGCTGGGCGCGCTGGCCAGCCTGGAGCAGCGCGAGGAGGTCCGCCGCTCCGCGAAGGCGCTGCTGTCCACGGGCCGCCTCGCCTACGGCGACCCGGAACACGTCGAGGTGCACGGCGCCGACGCGGAGCGCGGCGCGTTCATCTCCCCGCTGCTCATCGTCGCCGACGACGGCTCACGGCAAGAGCCGCACGAGGTCGAGGCGTTCGGCCCGGTCGCGACGATCATCGGCTACCAGGACACCCAAGACGCGATCGACCTCGCCGCGCGCGGCCGCGGCAGCCTGGTCGGCTCGATCGTCACCGGCGACGCGGACTTCGCGGCGGCAACGGTCCGCGGCCTCGCGCCATGGCACGGGCGCCTGCTGGTGCTGGACCGGGACGACGCGCAGGAATCCACCGGGCACGGCTCGCCGCTGCCCATGCTGGTGCACGGCGGCCCGGGCCGGGCCGGCGGCGGCGAGGAGATGGGTGGCATCCGCGGCGTGCTGCACCACATGCAGCGCACCGCCGTCCAGGCCAGTCCTAAGGTCCTGGCCAAGGTCACCGGCCGCTGGGTGCAAGGGGCCCCGCGCGCGGCGGACCAGACGCACCCGTTCCGCAAGTCCCTCGCGGACCTCCGCGTCGGCGACACGGTCGTCGCGGGCCCGCGCCAGGTCACGCTCGAGGACATCGAGCATTTCGCCGAGTTCACCGGGGACACGTTCTACGCGCACATGGACGAGCAGGCCGCGCGCCGCAACCCGTTCTTCGACGGCCGCGTCGCGCACGGCTACCTGATCGTCAGCTTCGCCGCCGGCCTGTTCGTGCACCCGGATCCCGGCCCGGTGCTCGCCAACTACGGGCTGGAGAACTTGCGCTTCCTCACCCCGGTGTACCCCGGCGACGCGCTGACCGTGACGCTCACCTGCAAGCAGATCACGCCCCGGGCGGACGCGGACTACGGCGAGGTGCGCTGGGACGCGCAGGTCACCAATCAGGACGGCAAGCCGGCCGCCAGCTACGACGTGCTGACCCTGGTCGCCAAGAACGATGGGTGAGGCGCTCACGCTGCGTCCGGTTCGCGAGGACGACCTGCCGCTGCTCGACAGCCTCCTCCAAGATCCCGGGAAGGCCGGGGAGTTCGGCTGGTTCGGCTGGCACAACCTGGGCAGGTGGCGGCGCGGCTGGGAGGAGAACGGCCTGATCGGGCCGGACGGCGGGACGCTGGTCGTGGACCACGGCGGCGAGTCGCTCGGCCTGGTCAACTGGCGCCGTCATCAGGACACGCCGGCCGCGCACAGCTGGGAGATCGGCATCGCGCTGCTCCCGGAGGCGCGCGGGCACGGCTTCGGCACGCAGGCCCAGCGGCTGCTCGCGGACTACCTGTTCGCGCACACGGCGGTGCATCGCATCTGGGCCGCCACCGAGACCGGCAACCTCGCCGAGCAGAAGGCGCTCGCCAGAGCCGGCTTCACCCGTGAGGGCGTGCAGCGCGGCGTCGGCTGGCGCGATGGCGCGTGGCGCGACGGCGTGACCTACGGCCTGCTCCGCACCGATCCCCGCTAGCCAACAGCGAGCCCGAAGGCCGCCGCGTACCGGTGGCCTAGCGTGCCGCCCACGTTCCCGCGCCCGATCGCCGGTCCGCCGGGCACCGAACGCCCGATCACCGCGAGCAGTTCCTCGTCACCGGCGGGCCCGCCGACAACCAGGATCTGGCTGGGGTCCGCGCCGGCCGTCCGCATACCTCGCTGGAGATTTTTACGCAGAACGTCCTGTTTGATACGTAGCCGGATGACCCGCCATTCACCCGGGCTACGGCGGCGGTCGAAGGGCAGCCAGCCGCCGGGACCGCTGACCGCCAGCATGCCTGCCGCCGACGGCGGGGCGGGCGCGTCGAGGAATCCCCGCGTGCCGTCCTCGCCCTCGTACCGGAGTCCGCCGTCCACCCGGATGCACGGCCCGCGCTTGACCCAGTCGGCGGCCGCGCGCGGGATGCCGAGCAGTTCGGCGACCGCGGCGGTGAGCAGCTCCCCCGCCCCCGCGACCGTCGCCTGCGCGCCGGCACCGACGATGTCGATGGTGCCGGCACCCAGATCCACGACCAGCGCGTCGTCGCGGGCGCCGGGCGTGGTGAGCGCGCCGAGCCGGGCTGCCGCGGGCTCGGAGCACGGCGAGCTGACCGGCACGTCGAGCAGGGCGGCGAGCTGGTCCGCTGGCTTATCCGCGTCGCCGGCGGCGGCAAGCGACGCGACCAGCACGGCGCGTCCCACGCTGCCCTGGCGTGCGATGACGGCCTCGGCCGCCGCGGCGAGGTCCACGGCGAACAGGTCGTCGACGCTGGTCGCGTTCAGCGCGCGCACGGTTCCCGGCGGCCAGTCCGGCAGCCGCGCGCACGCGGCCCGAAGCGAGACGCGTTCGCCGTCCGCCAGCGACACCCACGGCTCGTCCCGGCCGGGCGGGGTGTGGTCCGGCGAGCGGAGCAGGCCGACGACGGCGTTCGGGTAGTCGGTCAGCGTCCGGCACAGCGCGGCCGCGTGCGCCGCGTCCTGGTCGCCGAGGCCGAACGCGGCGGCCAGGGCCACCGGGTCCGACAGCAGCCGCATTGGCCGGCCCGGCGGGCGCACCTCGACGGCGATCAGCTCGCAGCCGGCCGCCGCGGTGACATCGACCTGGTCGATGACCGGCACCGGGCGGTCCAGCCGGTTGGCGATGAGCACCCCCTCGTCGCCCGCGACCAGCACCGCGCCCGGCGCCGGTCCCGCGTTGATCCGGGCGGCGGCCTCGTCGTACCGCAGGTCCGCCGGCACCAGGACGACCGGCGATCGGGCCGCGGACGCCGCCAGCGCAGGCGGGCCGACGCAGGAGCCGGTGCCGCCCGGCGTCGGCACGCCGGCGGCCAGCACGCGCAGCCGGCCGTGCGACGTCGCGGTATCCGGGACCGTCAGCACCGACGTGTCCACCGGCCGCAGCGCCGCGATCCGCGCCTCGTCCGCGCGGCGTCCCGCCTGGCGTTCGACCCGCCGGACCAGCGCGGCGGCACCGCGCAGCGAATCCGGCGAACCCTTGCGGCCGCGGGTGGGCGCACGGCTCGCGCCGAGGATAGTGCCGTCCCGCACGAGCACCACCTCGGTCGTCGCGTTGCCGACGTCGACCCCGGCGACTAGGCGCGTCAACTCGCTACCAGGCCCCGGCGGGCGTAGACCTCGGCCGCCTCCGCGACCAGCGCGGCGCACCGCGGCAGGCCGCGGTATGCGAGCGATCCGGCCAGCGCGGCCAGCTCAGCCGCGGTGGACCGGCCGGGGCGGAGCGCGTCGTAGATGGCGAGCACCTCCTCGTCCGGCAGGGCCGTCAGCTCGGCGGCCCGGCGCAGGTTGTCGGCAAGCTGCGGGTTCGCGTGGCGTTCGGCCACCTGAGCCTGCCGCTTCAGCGTCTCGGGGTGGATACGCAGATCCGCCACCCCGATCTCGCCAGACCGCATCGCCTCGACGGTCAGCTCGGTGACCGCCTTGCCGGACAGCGCGCGCACCTCGGTCACGACAGCACCAGGGTTTCCGGTCCGGCCGCGGGGTCCACCCGGCGGCGCTCCAGTTCCATGAGCGCGATCACCGTGGTGTGGTAGCGGGCCTCGATGGCCTCGTCCGAGTACGGATTCCGCGCCGGGTCCGGTGTCCCGCCCTTGGCGTGCCGCGCGGCGTTCGCGCCGAGCAGCCGGTACAGCTCCGGGGTGATCGTGGGCGCGACCGAGTACAGCTCGAGGTTGGCCAGCGGGGCCAGGTCGCGGCGGTGGATCAGCGCGGTGCCCTTGCCTTGCAGGCCGATGCCGATGCCGGAGCCGGAAAGACGGGCCGCGGCCAGCCCGATCTGGCCCAGGTCGACGGTATCGCCGAACCGGACGATGCGGCCCACGCAGCCTTCCTCCTCCAGCCCGGCCAGGATTTCCCGCAGCACGTCCGGGACAGCGAGCCCGGACAGGCAGCGCCACACGTCACGGCCCACGGCCGGCGAGACGCCGATCACCACGTCGCGCGCGTCACTGCCCTGCGCCGCGGCGCCCGCCCGCCGCAGCAGCCCCGGCGCGGCGCAGCGGGCCTGGGACTCGCGCAGGTCCTCGACGCCGCGGGCCTGCCGGATCGCGTCGATCTCCCGCCGGCGCGCTGGCGGGGGTTCGTAGCCGGTGCCCGGGCCGGCGTAGTCGTTGGGGTCGGTGACCAAGGAAAGCACGGTGAGCTGCTCGTCGAAGATCGCGGACGTCTGGAGATAGTCACCGCCGAGCCTGGCCTGAACAAACGCCACCGTACGTTCCGCCAGATCTGGAAAGCCGCACTCGTCGAGGGCCGTCACGATGTCGACCACCGTCAGCCCGCGCTGGCGGATGGCGTGGGCCGCGGTCAGCACGGCGAGCGTGTCGGTCTCGCCGAGGTCCTTCGACCCGGCCGCGTCGACGGCGCGGGCCAGGTGCTCGTCGGTGAAGTCGGCGAGGCCGAGGTAGCCGTAGACGGCCCGGCACGCCTGCGCGGCCTCCCGGCGCAGCCCGGCGAGCCGCTCCGGCGTGACCGTGCGGAGCCCGCCGTCGATACCCCAGTCGCGCTGCATGGCCAGGAAGTCGTCGATGTCCTCGGCGTTGAAGTTGCTCGGGCCGAACATATTGTCGTAGCGTTGAATCGAGCCAAAACCGCTGAACGCGAAGTCCGAGCCGGCCAGCACGATCGGCAGCGTGCGCGAGGTGCGGCGCATGTCAGACTCGCTCATCAGCGCGTCGTTGCCGGAGCAGGACTCCAGGTTGCGCATCATCACCATGACGTTCTCAGCCATCAGCTCGCGCAGCCCGTTCGGCACGGCCGCGGCGACGCTGGCGCCGTCGATGCCGCCGTTCTGCACGCCCTGCGCGCCGACGGCGCGGGCCAGCGCGACGCAGCGGGCCTCCAGGTAGAGCATGGACTTGCGTTCGGCGCCGGCCATCAGGACCTCAGCGCCGGCCCCGGACGAGACCCGCATCTTCATGCCGCGGGAGGCATAGGCGGAGGTGAGAAACGCCTTCGACCACGGCGTGTCGTCGCCGTCGGTGAACACCTGCTCGGTACCGTACAGGGAGACGGTCTCCGCGTACGAGGTGAGGCCGCGCATGCCAAGCTCGAGTTCGGCCGCTTCCTCCACCGAGCACTGGATCAGCACGCCCTGGCTGGCGACCGCGGCGCCGATCAGGCAGGCGACCGCGTTGCTCGGCGCGTCGTCGAGGACCGGCACCGTCGTCTCGATCTCACGGAACCCGAACGCGGCGGCCGTCGCCGCGTCCGCCGCCAGCAGCAGCGGATCGTCGAGCCGGTTCGTGACGTGCGCCTGGTTGCTCGGGGTCCGGCGGGAGCGCAGCTTGGCCATGGCCATGCCCAGCTCGTGCGGCTTGAGGATGGCCAGGACCCGGGTCAGCTTGGCGGGTGTCGCGCCAGCGCTGAGCCGGATGATCTCGCCGCGCGGCACCGCCGGGTCGGTCAGCAGCCGGGCGAAAGCCACGTCGGACAGCGCCATCGCCTCGGCCGCGACCGACAGGTCGATGCCGTGCCGGGCGATAAACGTGTCGATCGAGTCGAAGTCCCGCTCGGGCACACCGTCCAGCTCGGTGATCCGGCCGTCTTCGATGACCACGCTCGGCTCGGGATCGTACGGCGAGCGCAGCGCGATCAGCCCAAGCTCCGCGTTCTCGACCGCGAACCCGTCCAGGTTCACCCGCTGCCGGTCCATGAAGCGGATTCTGCCTATTGGCGCAGTGCTTTCTGGCTCGCTCGCAGTATTTATTGGCTCGCTCGCGGGCGGGGCGCTTTGAGGCGTCGCCTTCCCTCCTCGCTCGTCGCTGCGCTCCTCGCTCGTCAGTCCAGGCAACGCCGCGCCCCTGGCTTCGCTCACACTGCTCTCATTTCGACTAGGCGGGATCCTCGGGCGGTGGCTTGGGCGCTGCCGGGGCCTTCGGTGGTGACGACGATGCGGGTGCGGTCGGCGCGGAACAGGTCGCGGGAGAACTCGATCGGTTCGCCGCCTTCGTCGGTGACCGTGCGGGTGATCGCGAGCAGCGGCGCGCCGGGCTCGACCTCGAGGATCATCGCCTCGTCCGGCGCGGCCAGGACGACCTCGATGCGTTCGGTGGCCTTGGCGGGCTTGACCTCGAAGTGGTCCTCGATGAGTTCGTAGACCGAGCCGCCGAGCGGCAGCTCGAGCAGGCCGGGGAAACGCTTGGCCGGGAGCCTGGCGTTTTCCAGGGAGAACGGGCTGCCGTCAGCCAGCCGGATGCGGACCAGATCCACGACGAGCTCACCGGGCCTGGTGCGCAGCGCCTGGGCGGCGACGTCGCCGGGCTCGGCGAGCCGGGCGGACAGCACCCGGGTGCCCGCCACCACGCCCTGGCTGCGCAGCAGCGCGGGCACGCCGACGATGCGGGACAGGTCACGTTCGATCTTGCCTTTGGCGACGAACGTGCCGCCGCCGCGGCCAGGCACCCGGCGGACCATGCCGGTCTCCGCCAGGCCCGCCAGGGCCAGCCGGATCGTCGCGCGGCTGACTCCCAGATCGGCGGCCAGCGTCCGCTCGTCGCCCAGCCGCTGGCCGGGCCGGTACTGGCCGCTGCCGATCCGGTCGGACAGGGTGCGCCGCACGTCCTCGGGAGTGATCGTCATCCGACCGCCTCGGGCGACTCCGGCAGCACCTGCCCGCCGTCGACCACGATCGTCTGCCCGGTGATGTAGCCGGCCTCGTCGGTCGCGAAAAACAACGCGGCATAGCCGATGTCGTCGACGGTGCCCAGCTTCCGCATCGGGATGGCCGACGTCATCTGGCTGGTGTAGTTCGCGCCGAGATCGCCGAGGCCCTCGGTCGCGATGTTGCCGGGCAGCACCGCGTTGACCGTGATGCCGCTGGACGCCAGTTCGATCGCGGCGGTCCGCAGGTAGCCGAGCTGGCCGGCTTTGCTCGCGCCATACGCCGTCCAGCCGGGAAAGCCGGTGATCGGGCCGGTAATCGAGGACGTGAGGACAATACGGCCGTGGTTCGACTCTTTGAGCGCCGGCAGGCACGCCTGGACGGTGAAGAACGTGCCCTTCAGGTTCACGTCGAGCACCAGGTCCAGGTCTGCCTCGGTCATCTCCTCAATGCGCGCCCCGGGGAAGATGCCGGCGTTGGCGCACACGACGTCGATGCCGCCGAACCTTTCCAGCGCCGTGGCGGCCATCCGCTCGCAGTCGGTCTTGCGGCTGACGTCGGCCGCGACGAAGTGCACGTCGCCCGGCATCTCGGCGGCGGCCTTCTCCCCCGCGGCCGGATCCCGCCCGGTGATCAGCACGCGCGCGCCGCCGCGGGCGAACACGGCGGCGATGCCCTTGCCGATCCCGCGGGTGCCGCCGGTGACCACCACCGCGCGCCCTGCGATCGAAGTGAACATGTGGGTTGCCTTTCAGTGTGTGCTCAGGTACCGCTCCGCGAGGTCGCAGCTGTCGCGGGTGTAGTCAGCGCCGAGTTCGGCGGCGATGTCGACGGCCTGATGGGAGCCGATCCACGCGACGAGCAGCAGACGGCGGAACATGATGAACGTCCAGATCTCGGTTTCGTCCGCGGCGGTTACCTCGCCGTGGGTGCGGTAGCCGGCCAGCCAGCTGTCGACCAGCGCCGGCACGACCGGCTCGTGCTCGAAGAAGCTCACCGACGTGCCGAGGTCGTACAGGTACCAGCTGAAGCCGGAGTCGTCGAAGTCGATGACGCTGACCGCGCCGTCGTGCACGAGCAGGTTGGCCAGCCGGGTGTCGGCGTGCACCAGGCCGTACCGCTCCGGCCCGGTGCCGAACGCGCGCAGCCGGCCCTCCAGCGTCCGGTCGAGGCGGCCGAGGATGACACGCTCGGCGGGACCGACGCCGGCGCCGTCCTGCCAGCGGCCCCACCGTGCCTCGGCGCCGAACGCGGCCGGGTAGTCCCAGTGGAAGCGGGTGAACCAGCCGGGTCGCCGCCATTGCCTGGCGTGCGCGTGCATCCGGGCGGTGATCTCGCCCAGCTCGGCGAAGTGCCTGACAATGTCCGCGGCGGACTCGGCGGGCTCGGTTCCGGGCAGGAATTCGAAGCGCACGCAATGGCGCTGGGCACCGCCCGGGTCCGCGGCGGCGACGATCCGGCGCCCGTCTCGGGCGGCGAGCACCCGCGGCGTACGGACGCCGGCCTCCGCCCGCAGGGCATCCATCCAGGTCAGCTCCGAGGCGATCTCGTCCTCGGTGTGGTAGCCGAGCCGGTGCACCCGCAGCACGGACTGCCCGCGGTCGGGGTCGGTGACCAGGAACGTCGCGTTCTCCGAGACGTTGAGCAGCTCGATCGAACTGTCCGGGTGGCAGTCGTACTCTCCCAGCGCGGCCCGGGCGCAGTCCCGGACCCGGTCAAGGACGTCGCCGCCCGCCGAGAGATCGTGAGCCGGGGCCATGAGGTCAGCGTCCCTCAATAGCGCCGAGCACGGCATCGATCTCGGCCAGGGCCAGGCGGACGGCGGCGGCCGGCCCGCTCAGGTAGATCCGGCCCGCCGCGCCGATCATCTGCACGTCCACCAGGGTCACCTCCGGCGCGGCCCGCTCCGCCTCGTTGGCCGCGACGGCGGCGAACAAGGCCGGCGTGACCTCACATACCCCAAGGGTGTCACCGGGCAGGACCATCGAGCCAGCCCGGTTCCTGTTGATGATGATCGCGTGCGCGTCGGTGACACGCTCGATCACGTCCGAGTACAGGATCCGCGGCCGCAACTGGTCCTTCGCATCGGCGCCGAGCCCATCCAGGATCGCCTTGCCAGCCCGGCGCACGTCGTCCAGTTCCGGGCCGTGCACCTCCAGCACGCCGAACTGCCGCTCCACGAACAAGATCCCGGGCTCGATCCCAGGTACCGCCCGGAGCGCCAGGTCGGTGACCCGCTCGATGGCCAAGGCCGGCGCGACCTCGGTGATCAGCGCGTGCTGTCCGGCGAACGGCGGATAGCCGCGCGCCCTGGTGGGCGTGCCTAGATACGCGGCGAACTGCGGTTGCAGGTCCTGGACCAGCAGGTAGACGCGCAGTTCAGCAGCGGTCTCAGCCACCGCTGATCGAGAAGTGCCTGGCGAGTTCCGCGTGCGGGCGCGGGATCACGTGCACCGAAACCAGCTCACCGACCGCCGACGCGGTCTCCGCCCCGGCCTCGGTGGCCGCCTTCACCGCACCCACGTCCCCGGTGATCGTCACCGCGACCAGGCCGTCCCCGACCTGATCGCGGCCCACGATCGTCACGTTGGCCGCCTTGACCATGGCGTCCGCCGACGCCAGCGCGGCGACGTAGCCCTTCGTCTCGATCAGTCCGATCGCGTTGTCCGCCATCAGTCATTCTCCGTTTCGTTGTCGCTGCTGTCGATGGACCCGATGATCAGGGCGTCGATGGGCGGCACCTTGCCGGCGAACCACGCGGCCGCCACCGATCCCTGGGCGACCAGCACCCGTTCGCCCGGCCCGCTGCCGAGCACGTCGAAGGCGATCAGCCGCTGTCCGGTGCCTTCGGCCTCCACCTCGAGAAAGGCGCCGGAGGGCAGCTCGGCCAGGCGGCGCGTGGCCCACACGTTCCCGATCACCGTCGCGGTCAGCATCAGCGCTCCCTCTCGATCTCAACTCCGCTGGCCCGAGCGCGATCCCGGGCAAGCGGCGTCACCACGGCGCCCCGCCCGAGCACCAGTCGCTCCCCCGCCCGCGCCGCCTCCCGCACCATCCGCTCGGTAACTGCCCCCCGCTCCACCCGCCGCACCGGGCGTCGTGCTGCGCCCTCGGCCCCCGCCGTCCCCCCGGCTCCGGCCGTGCCAATTGCGCAATCGAGCCCACTAGAGCGTGTCATTTCGCGAGGTGGCCCGAGCCGGAACCGCTTACGGCCCGCGCGTACTTCCTCGCGCTCCGCCTCGGACAAGTCCAGCAGCCGGGCGACGAACGCGGCGAAGTCGTCGTCCGTGGAAAGGTCAACCGTTTCCACCGTTTCGGTCGCGCGAAGGTCACCGAGCTGGTCCCTGATGACCTCCCGGATCAGCGCGCGCAGTTCCTGCATACCCTCGGTCATGCGCTACGCATCCCCTCGCCTGCCTCGCGAACAAGGTTCACCGGCCGGTGAGTGGCTGAACAACGTGGCGGCTTTCCCCTTCGTGGTAGTCTGACCCTCGAAAATGGGGGGTAATTCGACACGATGCGCGCAGGACGCGCCAAATCGCCAGCATCCCGCAAAGACTCACTCATCGCAGCGCCTCCTCCGCCGCGTCGGCGGCCTGGCGCACGTCCGCTTCGGAACCGGACAGGTACAGCCGGCCGGTGGCGCCGATCATCCGGTAGTCCACCAGCTTGATCCGGGCCGCCTTCTCCGCCTCGTTGGCGGCCAGGATCGCGTACGAGGCGGGCCGCATCTCCAGCACGAACAGCGACTCCCCGGCCAGTGCCATCGACCCGATCTTGTTCCGGTTCACCAGGAACGCCTGCTGCGGGTCGAGCCGGGTGATGATCTTGGCCGCGAGCACTTCCGGCCGGGTCGCGTCGGCGGCGGTCGCCCCCAGTTCCTCGAGCACGGCGGACGCGGCCGACCGGACCTCGTCATTGCCGCCGTGAATCTCCAGGTAGCCGAACTGCCGCTCGACCACGAGGATCCCGGCCCGCACATCGGCGTGCTTGACCGCCACGTCGGTGAGCGGCTCGATGTCCAGCCCGGGAGCCACCTCGATCACCTGCGCCGCCACGTCGCTGCGCGGCAGCGACCCGCGGATCCAGCTGCCCAGGTAGCACATGGTCTGCGGCTGGAGCCGGGACAGGAAGATGAACGAGCGCAGCTCAGCCATTGAGGATCCCCGCCAGTTCTTCGAGGACCATGCGCCGGATCTCCTCGCGCAGCGAAGTCGCATCTTCGGAGGTGGCAGCGCTGGCCGTTCCGCCGAAATCATTCGAGGCCACGGGGTACGGCGGGACAGCCCCGGCGGGCGCCTGCCACGGGATGATCCCGGTGAAGTCGCCGAACGCCTCGGCCGGGTCGGCGTTGTAGGCCAGCCGCGTCCACTGCACCAGGTGCCGCGGATGCAGGTTCTCCGCCACCGAGGACCGGCCGAAGAAGCCGGTGCCGATCGTCATCGACGGCGCCAGACCGGTCTCCAGGCCGGCGCTGCCCAGGCTGTTGCCCACGTTGACCGCGACCCGCAGTACCTCGACCGCCGCGGCGTACTCCATGATGACCCGCGGGTCCGTGCTGTGGATGGCGGCCGAATGCCCGCGCCCGGACAGCCGCAGCACCGCCCGCGCCGCGGCGATCCCGCGCTGCGCCGATGGCACCTGGACCAGCCCGAGTACCGGGCACAGCTTCTCGTGCGCCAGCGGCTGTTCGGGCACCACCAGGTCGAACGGCGCGAGCAGCACCCGGGTCCTGGCCGGCACCCGGATGCCCGCCTCGGCCGCGATCCAGCTCGCGTCCTTACCGACGAACCTGATATCAAAACGACCATCGGGAAACAGCAGCGAAGCGACCTTGTCCCGGTCGGCCGGCGTCAGCAGGTGTGCTCCGTTGCTCTTCAGGTGACGCAGCAACCCGTTCATGGCAGGCTCTTCGACGATCAGCACCGACTCGTTCGTGCACAGGATCGAGTTGTCGAAGCTCTTGCTGTCCACGATCCGCTTGGCCGCCTTGGCCAGGTTGGCGGTGGCGTCGACCAGCACAGGGACGTTGCCGGGGCCGACCCCGATGGCCGGGGTACCGGAGCTGTACGCGGCCCGGACCACGGGCACGCCGCCGGTGGCGACGATCACCGACGTGCGCTCGTCGGTCATCAGCGCGTTGATCAGCGGGACGCTCGGTTCGTCGACGACCTGGATCACGCCGTCCGGCGCGCCGGCCGCGACCGCGGCCGCCGCCATCGTGCGCGCCGCGTCGGCGCAGCACTCCTTGGCCAGTGGATGCGGGCTGAGCACCACGACGCTGCGGGTCATGAGCGCCAGCAGGCACTTGAAGAACACGGTGGCGACGGGGTTGGTCGACGGGGTGAGCGCGAGCACGATGCCGGCCGGGCGGGGCACCTCGACGATCTTCGCCGCCGCGTCGATGCGCGGGGTCACGTAGTCGTCGTTCGCGTAGCAGTCGGCGATCCCGGTGCTGCACGCGACGTTCTTGATCACCTTATGCTCGACGACGCCGAACCCGGTCTCGCGCACCGCCCACTCGGCGTACTCGCGGGCCTTGGCCGCGGCCGCCTCGGCCGTGGCACGCACGATCCGGTCGACCGAATCCTTGTCGTAGCGCGCGAAGGAGCGCGCCGCCCACTCGGCCCGTTGCAGCATGGCCCTGGCTCTGGGCACTCCGGCCGGGTCGGTGAGCATATCGATCTCGATCACCGAACCCCCCTGGGCACGTCATCGCGGGCCTTGCCGATCGCTACCTCGGTGCGCTCGAGCAGTTCCTCGCACAGCGCGGGCGCGAGCAGGATGCCCGGCTTGTACTGGAGCACGTGCGGGTCGAGGGTGGAGAAGATCGCCCAGACGCCGTGCTCGTAGAGCCGCTTCATGACGAACTTGGCGCCCTGCGGGTGCGCGAACTCCAGGCCCATGACCAGGCCGTCCTGGCGGACGTTGGTGAACCAGTCGGGGTACTGCGCCCGGATCTGGGCCAGCCCGTCGGTGAACAGCGCGGCGATGTAATGCACCATCGACCGGACTTCGGGCCGGCCGGTGATCTCCAGCGTCTTGAGCGCGGCGACACAGCCGAGTTCGGCCCCGCCGAACGTCGAGATATGACCGAACCCGTCTTCGGTCAGCCAGGACGAGGCGGCCTCGGTGGCCAGCACGACGCTGACCGGGTACATGCCGCCCGAGATGCCCTTGCCGGACACCAGGATGTCGGGGTCGACACCGTGCTTGGTGATCGCCCACAGCTCGCCGGTGCGCATCAGCCCGGTCTGCACCTCGTCGGCGATGTACAGCGCGCCGTATCGTTCGCAGAGCTTCTTGACCTGGCCGAGGTAGCCGGGT